>SXGS01502138.1_pt1 | contig 11626 bp, 13 predicted proteins | sample 3174681 | NCBI WGS metagenome assembly SXGS01 (sample SAMN11356861, study PRJNA531348) | freshwater metagenome | isolation source: freshwater sample F1-80 | place: China: Fuxian Lake, Yuxi | collected 2017-12-25 | reverse complement strand
GCTAGCAATTGCAAGCACTGTGCTAGCACCCACACCCGAGGGCACGCGGTGGTGGTGTCGACCAGCCACACACCCTGCTCGGCGCTGCGCACCCCGACCAGTCGGCGGAAAGGGGTGGGCACCTCACGCACCCCGTGTACGGCCGCGGCGGCTACCCGAACAACAGGTGCGAGATCGAGTAGATCGCCAGACCCGCGAGCGAGCCGACCACCGTGCCGTTGATGCGGATGAACTGCAGGTCCCGTCCCACCTGCAGCTCGATCTTGCGGCTGGCCTCGTCGGCGTCCCATCGGGCGACGGTGTCGGTGATGACGGTGGTGATCTCGTCGGTGTAGTTCTCGACGATGTAGCGCACGCCGGCCATCAGCCAGTCGTCCGCCTTGCCGCGCATCGCGTCGTCGTCGCGCAGGCGGAGCCCGAACTTCTGCACGTTCTCGCTGATCTTGGCGCGCAGGGTGCTCTTCGGGTCGTCCACCGAGTCGACGATGAGCCGCTTGGCCACCTTCCACGATGCCGCCGCAAGGCCGGTGACCTCGTCGCGGCCCATGATCTCCGACTTGATCGACTCGGCCTTGGCGATAGTGTCGGGGTCGTTCTGCAGGTCGTCGGCGAAGTCGGTGAGGAACTTGTCGGCCGCGAGCCGCAACTCGTGCTGCGGGTTCGACCGGACCTTCCACGTGAACTCCACGAGTTCGCGGTGGATGCGTTCTCCGAGAAGCACATCGACGAACTTCGGCGACCAGGACGGAGAGTCCCTCGACACGATCCGGTCGATGGTCGGCAGGCTGTTCTGGGCCCATTCGTGTGCGCGCTCGGCGAGCAGGTCGATCAGTGGTTTCTGCCGGTTGTCCTCGAGCAGCGAGCCCAGGACGCGTCCGATCGGCGGCCCCCACTGCGGATCACCGAGGCGCTTGACGATGGTGTTGTCGATGACCTGCTGGATGTCCTCGTCGTCGAGCACGTCGAGGAAGCCGCGCAGCACGGTCGCCGTCTCCTCCGCGACACGGTCGGCGTGGGCCGGGTCGGCGAGCCAGGTGCCGAGGCGCAGCGGGATGCGCGCGGACTCGACCTTCTGCGACACGACGTCGACGGCGAGGAAGTTCTGCCCGACGAACGATCCGAGGCTGGTGCCGAGCTGGTCCTTCTTCCGCTTGATGATCGCGGTGTGCGGGATCTTCAGACCCATGGGGTGCTTGAAGAGAGCGGTGACGGCTAACCAGTCGGCGAGCGCGCCGACCATGCCCGCCTCCGACGCCGCCCGGACGAAACCGACCCAGCCGCCGGCGCCGCGGGACTCCTGCCACCGGCAGAAGAGATAGACGATGGAGGCGAACACCAGGAAGCCGGTGGCGACGATCTTCATCTTGCGGAGGTCGCGTCGTTTGACGTCCTCGTCGAATGTCATGAGCTGCACCGACTCCATTGTGCAGGGTCGGCGCGCGACTCGTGCCCCGACCGGCGACGACGTCTCGCCCGGACGCGGGTCCGACGGCGCCGGGCACTACTGTTGGAGTGGGCGACGTGACATGCGCCGCCGCACACGAGTGCGCCAGAAGCGCAGTCGGACATCGGGACGGAGTACACGCGCGTGGCGAGCAGATCGGCAGCGAGGAAGAGCGACGGGGACACCGCCGACCAGGACGCCGACGAGACCGGGGCCCGGAAGACCGGGCGAACCCGTTCCGCCAGGGCCGAGACGGTGAAGCCGGATTCCGACGACACCGCGACCGACGCCCGCACGGACAAGCCGGACGGCCGCAAGCGACGCTGGCGCGAGCACAAGATCGCCCGTCGCGAGGAACTGGTGGACGGCACTCTCGCCGCCATCCGGCTGCGCGGCCGCAACATCGGCATGGACGAGATCGCCACCGAGATCGGTATCTCGAAGACCGTCCTGTACCGCTACTTCCACGACAAGAACGATCTGACCAACGCGACGCTCGAGCGGTATGTGGAGACGACTCTCGCACCGCGGATCTACGACGCGATCAGCGTCGAGCTCGACGAGTACAACCTCACCCGCCAGGTGGTCGCCGCGTACGTGGAGACCGTCGCGGACGACCCCGAGGTCTACCTGTACGCGATGTCGAACAGCTCGGGGCCGAACCGCGACGTGGTCGCCGAGTCGGAGCGCATGATCGCCGAACTGCTGGCGACGGTGCTCGGTGAGCGCCTGCGCCGGATGGAGATGGACTCGGGCGGCTCGCTGCCCTGGTCGTACGGGATCGTGGGCGGCGTCCAGTTGGCCACGCACTGGTGGATCTCGAACCGGTCGATGTCGGCAGCGGACCTCATCGACTACCTCACCATGAGGGTGTGGGGCGGCATCCACGGTGTCGCGGAAGCGGGCGGTTCGCCCTCACGCTTCAACGCGGTCGACCACCCACTCGTCGACGAATAGAGGCGCCTAGCGGTCGTGCTCGTCGTCGAGCGGGACGTCGCGACTCTGCTCGAGCAGGTCCGCGTCGGAGGCGTCGTACATCACGGCGACCGTGGGCGTGACCGCGTCGGTGTCGTCGTCCTGCACCGTGTCCTGCTCCTGCTCGAGAGCGTCCTCGACGGGAAGTTCCGGGCTCGTGAAATCGGGCATCTGTCGTTCCCTCCCTCGGTGAGTCTGCGTGGGCCGTTCCGAGGTTACCGGCGCTCGACCGGAACCAACACCACGGCCATACCGGCCATCCCGATCATGAGGACACCGACCAGGGCTCCCAGGGCGAAGGAGTTCACCGCGGCCGCCACGAAGGCCGCCATCCCGGCGCACAGGGCGACCATCAGGACGATTCCCGCCGTGGTGTGCTCGAAGAGGCAGGTCATCACGGGTGCCTCGGCGGCATCGCCGGCGGTGTCGGGCACGACCGCTCCGGCCGCGTCAACTGTCGGTGTGCTCACTGGTGTTCCCCTCTCCCGCGTCACCTCTCGGTGAACGCAGCGGTGCCTCGATCGGACGTGCTCACCATCCGGTCGAAGGGCAGATACCCGCGCCCGGGCCGATCCAACCCGCCGAGGGTGTGCCGTTTCCCACCACCGGGTGCCGGGTAGATCGGGACAGCCGCATCGCGTCCCGCGACACGGCGAGAACGAGAGAGGTTCACGATGACTGACACTCCGAACACCGACTCCGGGTCGGCCCGCCGCACCGTGGCGTTCCTCGCGACGGACGGTGTCGAGCAGATCGAGCTCACCGCTCCCCGCGAGGCACTCGATCAGGCCGGAGCGACCACGGTGCTGCTCTCGCTGACCCACGGTGAGATCCAGGCCTTCGAGAACGACACCGAACCCGCCGACACCTTCGCCGTCGACCAGTTGGTCGCCGAGGCCTCCGTCGACGACTTCGACGCGCTGGTCCTGCCGGGTGGAACGACCAACCCCGACACGCTGCGCCTCGACACCGACGCGGTGTCGTTCGTCCGCGACTTCGTGAACTCCGGCAAACCGGTGGGGGTGATCTGCCACGGCCCGTGGACGCTCGTCGAGGCCGACGTCGTACGCGGTCGCACGCTGACCTCGTACCCGAGCGTGCGTACCGACATCAGGAACGCCGGCGGCACGGTGGTGGACGAGGAGGTCGTCGTGGACGGCAACCTGATCTCCAGCCGCAACCCGGACGACATCCCCGCGTTCTGCGAGGCCGTGGTCCAGGCCGTCACCGCTCTCGACGCGACCGAGTGAGCCGGGGTCAGCCGTTCGACTCGTCGGCCGGCTGATCCTGCGCGGGCGGCGGGAATCCGCCGGTCGCGATCGGTCCCCACGTGTCGATGGCGATGCGGATGATCGACTTGCCCTGCGTCACCATCGCCTGCCGGTACTCGTCCCAGTCGGGGTGCTCGCCCGCGATCGCCCGGTAGTAGTCCACGAGCGGCTCGACGGAGTCGGGCAGGTCGATGACCTCCGCGGTGCCGTCGATCTGCACGTAGGGGCCGTTCCAGTCGTCGGAGTGGATGCAGAGCGTGACGGCCGAGGACCGACGGATGTTCACGGTCTTCGCGCGCTGCGGGTACGTCGAGACGACGATGCGCCCCTGCGCGTCGAGCCCGCAGGTCACGGGTGAGATCTGCAGTCCACCGGACTGCTTCGTGGTGACCAGGGTGGCGTGATGCCGCTCGGCGACGAAGCGATGCAGGGCATCGAGATCGACTCGGTCGGCTGTTGCGTACGTCGGTGCCATGATTCGAGGGTAGGTGCTCGCCCGCCGGGGGCTAGAATCGGTGCCGACAGACGACACTCGGTCCGGACTCACCGGCCACGCGGTTCCGGGGGTGCCGCGGTCGACCTTCCGCCCTCAGGACAGACCGTGACCGTTCCACCTCGTCCCCCCTCGATCGCACCGCCGCCCTCCGCGCTCTCCACCTTCGACGCCGCGGGCGCGGCCGTCGTCGCGTATCTCGACAGCATCGTTCCCGCGACGGCCTGGGCCGTCTCGCGCGTCGTCGACGACAAGCAGATCTTCCTGCGCACCAACACCAACGGCCTGGGGATCGACACCGGCCTCGTCGTGGGGTGGAACGAGTCGCTGTGCCATTCGATGACCGAGGGCGAGATCCCGTCCGTCGTGGAGGACCTCGACGACGCGGGCATCCCGCGCATCGGCGTTCCCGGGCACGACCCGGTCCGGTCGTACATCGGTGTGCCCATCCGGCGGGCGGACGGCTCGCTGTTCGGCACGATGTGCGGTTTCGGCTCGCGGCCGATCAGCGGGCCGCTGCCCGCCGGCATGACCGCGCTGCTCGATCTTCTGTCCGGGCTGCTCACCACGGTGTTCGAGACCGACCACGCCCGCGCGGTCGCGGAGCGGTCCGCCGAACTGGCTCGGCGCGAGGCGGAGACCGACCCTCTCACCGGACTCTTCAACAGGCGGGGATGGAACCGGGTGCTCGAGCCCGAGGACGCGCGCTGGACTCGCTTCGCCGACCCCGGCGCCGTGGTGGTCGTCGACCTCGACGGGATGAAGCAGGTGAACGACCGGCACGGCCATGCCGCGGGAGATCGGGTGATCCGACGCGCCGCCGAACTGCTGCGGGCGTGGGCTCACGAGTCGGACGTCGTGGCCCGTCTCGGCGGCGACGAGTTCGGAGTCCTGGTGTTCGACCGCGACGCCACCGACGTCGACGGCATGCTCACGGCCCTGGAGTCCTCCGCCCACGCGGCGGACGTGCCGATGTCGGTCGGCTGGAGCACGGTCACCGAGGCCGGCAGCATCACCGCGTCGTGGTCGCTCGCGGACGAGAACATGTACGTGTCGAAGCGTCGGTCACCGAGCAGGTCCGGCATCGACATTCATCCGACCCCCGGACGCCACCAGGGCGGTCACGTCGCCCGGCGGTAGTGGTCGCGCCATCAGGTAGCCCTGGGCGTAGCCGCATCCGCACCGGACGAGGCTGTCGAGTTGGGCCGTGGTCTCCACACCCTCGCCCACCACGTCGAGACCGAACGCGTCGGCCACCGACACGACGGCGCGGATGACCGCCTCCGACTGCTCGGTCGGCAGGTCGGCGACGAAAGATCGATCGATCTTGATGGCGTCGAGAATCGGGAAGCGCGTCAGGTAGTCCAGCGAGCTGTGGCCGACACCGAAGTCGTCCAGCAGGATCTTGATGCCCATCCGGTGCAGCTCGTCGAGGTTGTTCTTCACAGCGGACGTGTCCTCGAGCCACAGGGTCTCGGTGATCTCGATGCCCAGCAGATCCGGGGCGAGACCGGTGCGCTCGAGCGTGTCGGCGAGGGACGACGCGAACGTGCGCTGACGAAGCTGCAGCGGACTGACGTTGACGCGAAGTTCCACCGGATCACCGGTCTGCCAGCGCGCGGCCTCGGTGCACGCCCGGCGCAGCACCCAGCTGCCGAGCGGCCCGATCAGGCCCGCGCGTTCGGCGGCGGGAACGAACTCGTCGGGCCCGACGACGCCGAGACTCGACGTGGTCCACCGCGCGAGCGCCTCGACCCCGGTCATGCGTCCGGATCGGATGTCGAACACGGGCTGGTACGCCACGTCGAGGTCGTCGTTCTCGATCGCGGACCGGAGCTCCGAGGCGATGGTCAAGCGCCGCAACGCTTCTCCGCCCTGCACCTTGTCGTACAGCTCGTAGCTCCCCGGACCCTCCTTCTTCGCGCCGCCCATGGCGACGTCCGCCTGGCGGACCATCTCCGCGGCGGTGTGCTCGCCGTACCCGACCGAGATGCCCATGCAGGCGGTGACGGTCGTCGTCCGGTTCCCGATGGTGAGCGGACGGCGGAACATGGCCAGCACACCCTGGGCGACGCCGATGGCGTCGAAGGTGCTGCGCAGGCCCGGGCACACGAGCAGGAACTCGTCGCCGCCGAAGCGGGCGACGGTGTCGGAGGGCCTGACGGTGCGCGTGAGCATCGGCGCCACCGCCGTGAGCACCGCGTCCCCCGCGCCGTGGCCGAAGCTGTCGTTGATGGTGCGGAAGTCGTGGAGGTCCACCAGGATCACTGCGGTGAGCGTGCCGTCCTCGCGCGAGACTCCGAGCGCGGAATCGATGCGTTGGTACGCGAGCGTGCGATTCGCCAACTGCGTCAGCGGGTCGTGCAGGCTGCGGTACCGCAGCTCGCGTTCGAGGTCGGACCGTCGCACGGCGGACGCCAGCACCGCGGCCACCGTGACGACGAAGGACAGCGTGTCGGCCGACGGCGTGTGCGGCTCGGTGCGATAGACGACGAGGACACCCCACGTGCCGTCGCCCCCGCGGACGGGAGCCGCGATACCGCTGCGGAGGTCGTGGTCCTCCAGCAGGGTGACGTCGAAGCGGGTCTCGTCGCGGGTGTCCGCGCACACGATCACCTCCTCGCGCTCGAGCGCGTAGCCGGCCAGCGTCGCGGTGCCCGAGGGCAGGGTCTCCTCGTCCGGCGGCTCGAAGGTGGCCGCGTGGACGGCCAGGCGGTCCGCACCGCGTCGGCGGAACACCACGGCGTGCGTGGCACCGACGAGATCCACGATGGACTGCAGAGCGGTGACCACGAGGTCGTCGAAGGATCCGGTGAGCGCCGCACGGTTGAGCCCGGCAACGATGCGCTGCTCGCGCGCTCGGCGGCGGACGGCGGTGAGGGCGTCGACGAGCTCCTCCTCGCGCTCCTGCCGCTCGGAGCCGTCCACGAGTGTCGCGACCACGACCTCGTGGCCGTCGGTGGGTCCGAGTACCCAGGCGGACACCAGGATCGGTCGGGCCGGAGTTCCCACCGCGATCCGACCGGTCCAGGCTCCCGTGGCGTTCAGCTCGGCGAGAATGAGGTCGAGTGTCGAGGCCGCCGTGTCCGCGACGAGGGCTCGCGCGGACGGGTTCTCGTGGGCCGGGAACTCGAGGATGGTGCGGGCGGCGGCGTTGGCGTACCGCACGGAGGTGTTGCGATCGAAGACCACGACACCGTCCTGGGACGACTCGGAGATCGCCGTCAGCGCTGCCAGAACGGTGCGCCTGTCGCCGGCGTCGCCCGAGTCCGAACCACCAGAGTTCAGGCCACCCGAGTTCAGGCTTCCCGTCACCACGTCTCCGCCCCCAGACCCGTTTCCGCCCCCAGCAACACCTCGCGATTGTTCCACCTTCGACGCACTCTGCCCGTTCTTTGCCCGCTTTTCCTCTCGGGGACCGGTACCTGCCCGCGTCACGCTCCGTCCGACGACGCCCAGTCCAGCAACCGGTCGACCGGCCAGGTGGTGACGATACGGTCCGGCGGAACGCCCACCGCGGTGGCACGTGCACAACCGTGGCCGAGCCAGTCCAGTTGGCCGGGGGCGTGCGCGTCGGTGTCGATGCTGAACAGGCAGCCGATCTCCAGAGCGAGCTCCATCAACCGCTCCGGCGGGTCCTGGCGCTCGGGACGCGCGTTGATCTCCACCGCGGTCCCGTGGTCACGGCACGCCTCGAACACGGCACGGGCGTCGAACGTCGACTCGGGGCGGGTGCCGCGTCCGCCCTCGACGAGACGGCCGGTGCAGTGGCCGAGAACGTCGACCTGCGGGTTCGTCACCGCGGCGATCATGCGCGCCGTCATCGTGGCGCTGTCCGCGCGCAGGTGGGAGTGGACGCTCGCGACGACGATGTCGAGGTCGTCGAGCAGCTCCGGCTCCTGGTCCAGCGACCCGTCGTCGAGGATGTCGACCTCGATGCCGGTCAGCACCCGCATCGGCCGCCCGCCGTCGGTCTCGAAGCGTCGCTGCACCTCGTCCATGACCTCGAGCTGGGCGCGCAGTCGGTCGGCGGAGAGCCCGTGGGCGACGGTCAGACGCGGTGAATGGTCGGTGAGCACCCAGTACTCGTGCCCGATCCTGCGCGCGGTCTCCGCCATCTCCTCGATCGGACTTCCCCCGTCCGACCAGTCGGAGTGCGTGTGCAGATCCCCGCGCAGAGCTGTTCGCAGTTCCTCGCCGCCGACACCGATGGGCTGTGCCTCGGCGCGCAGTTGCAGGAGGTACTCGGGAACCTCGCCGGCCGCGGCCGCCGCGGCGACCGCGGAGGTCTTCGGACCGATGCCGCGCAGGGTGGTCCAGCCGTCGGTGCGAGCGAGCTCGGCCATCCTGTCGGCGTCCAGTGCGGCCAGGACGTCGGCGGCGGTGCGGTAGGCCTTGACCCGGCGCGTCTCGGCCCGCGACCGCTCGAGCCAGAACGCCACCTCTCGCAGTGCGGCAACAGGTTCCATGCCGTCAGAGCCTACGGCCCCGGACATGACACTGCCCCTGCCACCGGGAACCGGCGACAGGGGCAGGGGGGAGCGACGACCCGGACGAACCGGATCACGCCGAGTTTCGGTGCAGGGTGGTCAGCGGACCACGCGTGCGGTGGGCTCCCACCGAGCGGCACCCATGACGCGGGTGACCGCGTCGCCGACCACGAGGGTCAGGTGGGAACCGTTCGCCGCGCTGCGGTCGTCGAGACCCGCCACGACGGAAAGTGCTGCGGTGCCGAAGAAGTCGACTCCGGACAAATCGAGCACGATGCTTCGTCCCGCCTCGACGTCGTTGCTCACGACGTCCGAGAAGGTGGACGAGTTGGACAGGTCCACACTGCCGGTGACGCGGTACGTGGTCTCCGAGTCGGTGCGCACGACGGAGATGAGTCCGCCGAGCATGACGACGTCGTCGCCGAGAGTGGTGGTGGTGGATGCGTGTGAAGTCGAAACAGTCATGATTCTCCAAATGCCGATCTAGCTGGAGAAGCAGAGCAATGGTGCTGCAGGAGAAAGAACCCGTCCGCGACTGCAGAATGAGTGGCGGTTGATGGAAAGGAGTCCGAGCGACCATCGACGGTGCTTCGTACGTCGGCTGCTGACTCAACCTGTCTCTGAACCTACGCTACCCGGAGCGGTCTGCCAACCACTTCGGTGAGGATCCGGGTGAACATCGAGCGACGCCGCGGGAGACGCCGCCGGTACGGTGCACGTTTTGCGACGACGGCCCCCGGGTAATCTCGACCGGTCGAACACGTACGAGGTTCGTCTGAACCGACACGCGACACGAAGAAGTGGGAGACCTCATGACACGGGCCATCACGACGGAGCCGAACACGGAGGGGGCCGACGCCACCATCGAACTCGGTGTCCACGCCGACGCGAGCCAACTGTCGGTCACTCGCGCCGTGGCCGCGACACTCGCCGCCCAGGACGACTTCGATCTGGACAGCATCGCCGACATCCGGCTCGCCATCGACGAGTCCTGCAGCCGCCTCATCGTGCGTGCCACCCCGGGTGCCCGCATGGTGTGCCGTTTCCTCACCGCGGACGACGCCCTCCACGTGTCGGTGACGACGACGACCGAGGCCGGCGCCGATCTGGACGCCAGCGGTTTCGGCTGGCACGTTCTCAACGCCCTGACCGACTCCGTGTCGACGTCGCAGTCCGAGGACGAGCACGGTGTCGTCTCGACCACCATCGAGTTCACCAAGAGCAAGCACGGCTGGGACGAGTGACGACAAGCGAACGCAAGCCGAAGTCACGGCGCTCGGCGGACGAGTACGCCGACGTCGCCGAGCGCTTCACCCGCATCCGCACGCTGCCCGAGGGCGATCCCCTGCGAGGCAAGCTGCGCGACGAGCTGGTGACGCGGTGCCTGCCACTCGCCGAACACATCGCCCGCCGATTCGACGGCCGCGGTGAGGCGCACGACGATCTGGTGCAGGTCGCCCGCGTCGGGCTGGTCAACGCGGTCGATCGCTTCGACGTCGAACGCGGATCCGATTTCGTGTCCTTCGCGGTACCCACGATCATGGGCGAGGTACGCCGGCACTTCCGTGACGCGGGATGGGCCGTCCGCGTCCCTCGGCGCATGAAGGAACTGCACCTGCAGCTCTCCCGTGCCATCGCGGATCTGTCGCAGACGCAGGGGCGGTCACCGACCGTCTCCGAGTTGGCCGAGTATCTCGACCTGGACCGCGACGAGGTCGCGATGGGGCTCACCGCCGGCAACGCCTACCAGACACTCTCGGTCGACAGTGCTTCCAGCGGAAGCGATTCCGAGGGCCTGTCGTTGGCGGACACCCTCGGCGACTACGACAAGGAGATGGAGAACGTCGAGAACCACGAGGCTCTCCGTCCCCTGCTCGAGAAGCTCCCCGAGCGTGAGCGCAACGTGCTGCTGCTGCGCTTCTTCGGCAACATGACGCAGACGCAGATCGCCGAGAAGATGGGGATCTCGCAGATGCACGTCTCGCGTCTCCTCGCCCGGACACTCGCCCAACTCCGCGAGGAACTGCACTAGAGAAGCGGGGCGTACGCCTACGCTCGCGGGATGAGCAGCTCACCGTCGCCCGGCTTCACCACGAATCTGCCCGCGGCCCTGGCCGCGTCGGGCACGTCGTGGTCGACGGTGGACGCCGCGTCGACGCCCGGTTTCGATCGCGACAAGGACGCCGGCAAGGAGTTGATGTCGGCGCGCGGCAAGATCCTGTCGGAACTTCAGGAGCGTCTGTACGCCTGCGGCAAGAGCGGCGACCACCGGTCGGTCCTGCTCGTGCTGCAGGGGATGGACACCTCGGGCAAGGGCGGCATGGTCCGGCACGTGCTCGGCATGGTCGAGCCCCAGGGTGTCGATCACGCGACCTTCGGCACCCCGACGGAGGAGGAGCGGGCACACCCGTTCCTGTGGCGCGTGGAGAAGAAGCTGCCGCGACCGGGCCAGATCGGGGTCTTCGACCGGTCCCACTACGAGGACGTCCTCATCGTCCGTGTGAACGAACTCGCGCCTCCCAGCGTGTGGCGCACGCGCTACGACGAGATCAACGACTTCGAGCGCCGCGTGGTCGAGAGCGGCACCACCATCGTCAAGGTGGCCATGGCGCTGTCGTGGGAGCAGCAGGGCAAGCGTCTCGCTCGTCGACTGCGCCGGCCGGACAAGTACTGGAAGTACGACCCGAGCGACATCGAGGCGCGCGAGAAGTGGGTCGCCTACCAGGAGGCGTACCAGGCGGTCCTGGATCGCACCGACACGCAGTGGGCGCCCTGGTACGTGGTGCCGTCCGATCACAAGTGGTATAGCCGCCTCGCCGTCACGGAGCTGCTGACGGGAGCACTGACGTCGTTGGACCTGCAGTGGCCGCCCGCGGACTTCGACGTGGAGCACGAGAAGCAGCGTCTGGCGTCCCTGCCGCGGCCGTGAACGCCGACGGGCGCCGACCGCGAG
>SXGS01353948.1_pt1 | contig 11626 bp, 11 predicted proteins | sample 3174681 | NCBI WGS metagenome assembly SXGS01 (sample SAMN11356861, study PRJNA531348) | freshwater metagenome | isolation source: freshwater sample F1-80 | place: China: Fuxian Lake, Yuxi | collected 2017-12-25 | reverse complement strand
GGCCACCCGCAGGCGGCCGCCTTTGAGCGCTTGGGCCAGGGCGCTGCCAGGCAGGGCCAGCGTGGTGGCAGCAACTGCCAAGGAGGCGGCCAGTACGGTGCGCCGGGCTACGGTAGGTTTCATGGATTGGTTTCCTCTTTTTAAATATAAAAGCGCGGCTAGGGCAAACCATCAAACGACTGCGCGCCATTCGTCGATGGGATCCAAAGGGTACATCGGGCGCGGGATGCGTGCCCAGGGCAGGCTCAAAACATCAGACTGGCCAGGACCTCGGGTATCGACCCGGATCACCTGCGAGGACAGGGCAGCGAAATACTGAAAGTTCGATGCGGTTTTGAGCACAGCGATCTTGTAGCGGGAGAGATCAAGACCCATGAACTCATAGACATCGGGCAAGTTACCCGCCACCCCCCGGTACTCGCTCACCAAAAGCGTCACCGGCCCGACTTCAAACAGCACGGTGCAGCCCATATCGATCTCTGCTTGGTAATAGTTCCGCAAGAGCACCATCCCGCGGTGGATGCGCCCCACTTTGCCGGTGACCATGAGTGGACTGAAAAATTTTGGCGCCGAATGCCCGCCCAAGGCCAGCGTCACCGTTGCGCCCTCACCGGCTGCCGCCAAAGCGGCTGCGGTTTGCGGTTCAATCAAGGGCATGAGCACCGGGCTTTGAATGCCCAGGCGCAGCATCGATTCGAGGATCAGGTTGCTGTCGCCCGAGGAGCCTCCAAACACGGTATCCCCGGTGTCGCTCAACAACACCATGCCTTGAGTCGCCGCGTCGGCCAGGCGCACTGCGTCGTCAATCGCGAGCGCCTCTTTCTTTTGAAAATCAGCGCGCAAGCACCAAGCCAGATCGGCCAGTTCGTCGGCCAGTTTCTCAGCCAAGGGGAGGTCGTTGTTGGTCACCACCACGGTGGACCAACCGCCCTCAGCCACGTCCAGCCAGGGCTGCATGGGGTAATTGGAGGCCTGCAACACCCGGGGATCAGCTTCCAGCGCGCGGGCCCGGTCAAACCAGGTCTTCATGGGCCCCTGGGCCGTCAAAAACTGCTCTTGGTGCGACAGCAGTGGCAGCTTGCGCCAGGCGGTTACCGGACGGGCCCCGCCATAGAGGATTTTGAGCATGAGCTCGGCGCCGATACGCCCGGGATCGTAGGGGTCATGCGGCTGGGTTCGGTGGCCGACGATGGCCGTGCTCAGCTCGACCATTTTTTTTGTCACATTGGCATGATGGTCCAGGCCGAGTACGATGGGTATGGTCGGCCCCAGCACTGCGCGGCAGGTTTGCAATTGCTCACCCTCAACATCATCCATTCCCGCGGCTGCGCAGGCACCGTGGAGTTGCAGCGAAAGCGCGTCAATACGGCCTGCGGCTTGCAGTCCGAGCCGAATCTTTTGTTCAAAAAACGCATAGGCCGCAGCATCGATGCGCCCGCCCGCAACCGCCCAGCCACGAATAATGGGCACCACTTCTATCGGTTTGCCGCTGGCATGGATGGCATCCAGAAAACCACCGATCTCCCCTATGCCACGGTAGGTGCTGGCGATCGCTGGGCCTTCAACAATACCAAATGATTCATAGTCGCGCAGCGTGGTTGCCACCGGGTTGAAGTCGTTGGTTTCCTGAGCAATATGGATTAAAGCGATTCGCATTTTTTAATGATAATCAGCGTGACTCACCAGCATGAAGAGTTGGCGTTTCATCGGACGAAACAAGCGCGGTCGGTCATGCTGACCTGCAAATTCACTCGGTATCAGGGTCCGGGTACCGAGAAGCTTAAAAAAGCCGATCACAGTATCCCCAAGCGCTTGAACACATTGGCCAGGGATTCGCCCTGGAGCAGGGCGTCGCGGGTGTTGTCTTCACCCCTTACCTTCTCAAGGGCCAAGTCCATCACAGCATGCTCGTGGGAGCGCGGGATCACCACAACACCATCGACATCTCCAAACACCAGATCGCCCGGGTCTATGCTGACGCCGCCACACTCGACACGAACATCGCGGTCGACCATGCGGGCCCGGCCCTTGGTATCAAGCGGCCCGATGCCGCCATGGAACACCGGGAAGTGCATGGCCCGAATTTGTCGAACATCGCGTACCAAGCCGTCGGTGACGCAGCCCGCTGCACCTCGCACCTGGGCGGCAGTGGTGAGCAATTCCCCCCAGGGCGCAATACGCTCGCTGGGGCCGTTGCAGGCCAGCACCACCACCTCTTGGGGCTGCAAATCGTCGACCAAGGCAATTTCGATCTCGTAGGGGTTTTCCCCCTCCCGCAACGCGTAGGCGGGCATGTAAAGGCCAGTGCGTGCTCGCCCCACCATGACCTGGGCATCGTCGAGCGGGCGCACAAAGGGCCGCATGGCGCGCCGCTTCAAGCCCAGGCTGTCCACGATGTCCGAGAGAATGGCCGCACTCAAGGGCATGAGTTGCTCTGGGTTGACGTCTTTCATCGGAGCTCCTTTGAGGTTTGAGGCTAAAGCCGGACTGCGCTTAGGGCTATCCTACAGACTGCGCAGCATAGACAAAATCTCGACCCGCCCAGCCCAGAGCGTCACCAGAGCATTGTTGCTTGACGCGTCAAAGCTTTGGGTGTAGGCTTATTTTTTTGGACGCGCTAGGCGTTGCAAAAAGAGCGCTTAAACATCCTGCTGGGTGATTTGCCAAGGAATAAACCATGAGTCTAGACCGGCGTTATTTGGTAGCTCCCGTTCACAAAGCGATGCAGCTGCTGGATGCCTTGGCGGCGAGCAAAGAGCCTATGACGCTGTCTGATCTGTCGGCCTGCACGGCGCTGCCCAAGACAACAACTTTTCGTTACCTCTACACCCTGCGTGCCTCTGGCTTCGTCGGGTATGACGATCTCTCCGAGCGCTATCTGATTGGCGAACGCGTCACTGTGGCGACCCCCCTGAGTGCCCAGATGACGCAACTCCGCGACGCCGCACACCCGGCACTGCGGCGCTTGCAGCGGCAGTTCAATGAAACGGTTAACCTGGCGGTTCGCGACGGCCCGAACATCGTCTACCTCGATATGGTCGGCTCCACCCGGCTGCAGCACACCGAGGCCATGATCGGCAAGCGCGACTCTATCTACTCGACCGCCTTGGGCAAGGCCTTGTTGCTCAATTTGGGGGCGTCCGAACTTGAGCGCATGGTGCCCCGCCACATGCCCGCCCGAACACCGCACTCCATCACCGAGCGCAGTCTTTTTTTAGATGATATTGCGCAAAGTGCGCAGCGCAACTATGCCTTTGACTTGGAAGAAAACGAACTCGGCGCGCGCTGCGTGGCAGCCGCCATTTGCTCACCCTACAGCGGTGACGCCATCGCTGCCATCAGTATTTCAGGGCCATCACAACTGATGTCCATGGAAACCCTGAACCGCATGGGCCGCGCCTTGGCCCGCACAGCCAGTCAGCTTGAGCTTGCCAGCCGCTTGCAATAAGCCAACAGCAAGTAAGCCAATCGCACTTGCCGAAAGCGGCTCATTGACGCATCATTATTTTCATGCGATTGAGGTAAGCCTCTTCATGGGCAGCCATGGCAGCAGCCGAAAAATCTTGCGTTGGGGCCGGGTCTGATCTAAAAAATTGATGCCTGTCAATGCCCCGCACCAGCATGGCCGAATCACCCTGAGCGGCAACTTGTTGGACATGCGTAGGGATATACCGGACGGCAAAACCCATACGCCGATCGTCAGACTGGTTAGGCTCTGAACCGTGCACTATCTTCACGTCATGCAGCGACATTTGACCGGGGGCCAGCTCTATATCGACCGCATGTGTTTCATCTACCGAAACAGCTAACTCCTGGCCACGCGACAACATATTGTTTGGCGCAAACGTATCTACGTGGGGCGTCAACTCGCCAATGTGACTGGCGGGGATGATCCGCATGCAGCCGCTGGCTTTGTTGCTGGGCGAGAGTGCGATCCAGGCGGTGACAACCTCGAACGGCTCCAAACCCCAGTAAGTTGCATCCTGATGCCAACTGACAAAAGCCTGATCGCCGGGCTCTTTGATAAACAGAACAGACTCCCAGCACAAGATATTGGGGCCTATGATGCTTTCTACGGCATCCAGCACTTTTGCAGACCGAATCATGTCGTTGAGCACCGGCATCAAAAGGTGCGGTTTGTGCCGGTGTTTTTTTGAGATCTTGGAACCCTGCCTTGTTTCAAATGCCTCAACAACACGGCGCGCAGCATTGGCCTCTTCGGTGCTCAGTGCCGGCAAAGGGAACAGGTAACCATTTGCCAAATAAGACTGCTGCTGATTATCTCTCGATGCAGGTTTCATAAAACTCACTTACCGATTTGAATTGTTAACGTAACAGACGCCCCAAGCCCAGCGAGATATCAGGAATCAACATGACAAGCACCAGGCCAATAAACTGTAAACCCATAAATGGCCACATGGAGTTGAATATTTCATTCAGGCTTATGTCTGGCGGCGTCACTGATTTTAAATAAAAGGCAGCCTGTCCGAACGGTGGCGATAAATACCCGATTTGCATTGTTATATTGAACAAAATACCAAACCAGATAAGATCATAGCCGAGGCTGATTACAACCGGTGCAAAAACTGGCATGGTCAGCAGCATAATAGAAAACCAGTCCATGAAGCAACCCAGCAGGATCAAAATAAACAGCATAAAACAGATGATTCCTAAGGGCGGAAAAGGCAAGCCAACCATCACTGATTTTAAGTAAGCGATTCCACCCAAAAGATTATAAACACCGACCATCGCATTGGCACCGATTGACAACCATATCAACAACCCGCAGGTAGACATAGTTGTAAATAAAGAATCTCGAACCATGGCGTAATTCAGTGTCCGCCGAATTGCCGCTGAAACCACTACGCCAACAACCCCCATTGCAGCCGCTTCACTCACCGAAGTGATTCCAGAGTAAATACTGCCTAAAACTGAAAATATGATCAATAGCGGGAGTATCACTTTACTCAGAGCGGCAAACTTCAGGCCCACAGATATATTTCTAAGTTCTGCCGGGGCTGGCGGCCCAAGCCGAGGGTCAAGGCCGCATTTAATCAGCACATAAATGATGTACAGGATTGCCAACATAATGCCAGGAATAGTGGATGCGACAAAAAGATCGCCGATCGACGTCGAGGTGGTAAGTCCATAGAAAACAAGCACCAGACTCGGAGGGATCATGGTGCCCAATGAACCACCGGCACAGACAATACCAATGGCGAGTTTTCTGTCGTAGCCAAGCCTGAGCATTTGAGGCAGTGCCACCAGCCCTAACAGTATCACTTCGCCACCAATAATTCCGGTCATGGCCGCCATCACTGATGCAGCGATCAGGGTCATAACGCCAACCCCGCCAGGTAACCCGCCGGCCCATATTTTCAAAGCATCGTAGAGATCATGAGCCACCCCCGATTTATCCAAAATTGAGGCCATCAATAAAAACATAGGTACGGACAACAGGATGTAGGAATTGACAAACCCATAGGTCCGGAAGGTAACTATCGCCAAGCTGTTGATATCTGCAAAGGCGGCGCAAAATACCACCCCTATTAAACCTGTGGCAAAGGCGATCGGCATTCCCAATATCAAAATCAGGACGACAAACGACGCCAGCATCAAGATTGAGATTAATTCAATGCTCATGATGACCCCAGCTGCTTTAGTGCTTTAATATCTGCAAGGGTGTTGACAACAGCCTGTAAGATCATCAAGGCTGCACCAATGAACATGCTAACTTTGACGATAACTGGCGTTGGTTGTCGCCAGACCGAACCGCCGACTTCCCAGTTCATGACTGAAAGTGATGCCATTTTAAAAGCGAACCATGCAAACGCTAGTAAATAGATGATTGCGAGCACTGATGTGAAGATATCGCACCACAGCTTATAACGGGCGGAGAAAAGGTCATAGACTGCAGTAATGCAGATATGCTCACGCCTTTGCAATGCATAGGATCCCCCGATCATAAATGCTACTGCTATCAAGGTTGTCACCACATCGTACACCCACACTGTCGGCTCTTTAAAAACCACATCCAAGATAATATCGTAAACAGTCACCGCCACGGCAATAATAAAAGTGACAGACAGGCATTTCGATAATTGCTCGATCCAGTGGCTTAGTTTGGGCTGAGGGTTTGTCATGGAGGCCTTGGTTTGTATTAGTTGAATACAGGCGGCGACAAGTAATCGTGGTGATTGTCGGCCCTAACAGTTGGCGTGCAGAGTCGCCGTGGCCGGCAACGCCCACAAGTGGCGTGGTGCGTTGCCTGTCTAAAATATTACTTTGCTGGCTCTAGTTTGCCGAGGGATACCAAGAAATTCACCTGACTGGTATATATTTCTTTGGCCAAGGGGCTCTTTTTAGACCAGTTTTCCCAAACCCCTCTAGCAACCTGCCGAAACTGGACTTTTTCTTTCTCTCCCCAGGCAACCAGAGTCGACGGATCACGCTTGGATGCCGCCTTGCGGTCCTCTAACTCCTGGCTCATCCAGGTTGCCATGCACCATTCGTCTGCTGCGGCTCGCACTACAGCCTGTTGGTCGGGGGTCAGCGCATCCCACTTGCGCTTGCTGACGACAAAGTCGGTCGAATTCAAGGAATGTATGCCGGGGTAAATGGCATAGGGTGCAATTCGGTTGTAGCCCGCTTCGTCGTTCACCGACAGGGTCCCCCAATCGGTTGCTTCTATTTTGCCCGTATCCAGTGCGGTGTATACCTCGGTACCCGGCATCACAGAAACCGCCGCGCCAAGTTTCGCAAACAGCTCCGCTGGGATACCGTCTGGTGAGCGCATCTTGACACCCTTGAAGTCAGCAATTGACCGAATTGGCTTTTTGGAGGGGATCGACTCAAGCCCCAAAATAATGGGTGCAATAAAGACAGAATCCCACCGCGCGGCAATCTTGTTCATGATCGCATCACCGCCGCCGTGGCGGTACCACATCAGCAAATGCAGCGAGTTGTCATAGCCACCCGCCAGGTCCCAAAAGGCTGCTGCCGGCTCTTTGCCGCCCTGGTAAGCCATGGTACCCGAGGCTGCGTCCAAAAGCCCGGCCTGTATAGCGTCTAGCGCCTCTGCCTGCGGCACGATGGTCCCAACTGGAAAAGTTTCAATAATTAATGCGCCCTTGGTCCCGACTTTAACACGCTCAGCAAATTTTTGAAATTCTTTATAAACCACTGTGTTGGGGCCGTAAAGTATTTGCGTCTTCCATTTGTGCTGGCCTTGTGCGGGGCTAATCAATGCGAATGAGATTGCGATTAAGAGTGCTGCCAATTTTAAGAATGACTGATACGCTTTCATACAATTACCCTTTATGAAAATTTATAAATCCTCGCCTAATTAAGTCGAGGTATGCGAAGTTAGTCGATCGGCAGATTTGAATCTGGCTCTTTGCCTACCTGTACCTGGGTCTTCTGCTGTTTATGGGTTCTTCCCTGTTTCTTGATTTTTCAGGAAAACTCCTTTTTTACGGTACGCCTTTTTTTTATGGCGTGCAATAGTATAAACCCGCATAGGCTTGCCGGCAAGGGCTGCAGGCAGGAAACCAAGGGTTTGCACGCGAGCCCGGGCTTTAGCTGGTGTGCCATAGTGGTGACACCTTGGTGGCCGGTGTCCGTTCGCCCCTCGGTTTTCGATGAAATAGCGACCTGGCCCGTGACTGGGCCCGAGGCAATAAATTGATCCGTGAAAAGGACTGCCCTATGCTTGAATCTTTAGCCCTGGAGAGCCGAAACTTTATCAATGGGGAGTGGCATGTCGGGCTCGGCGGCAGGAGAACGGTGCTCAATCCGAGCACCGGGGCGCCCTGTGCTGAAGTCACGGAGGTGTCGGTAGCGCAGCTGCAAGAGGCTGTAGCGGCAGCTCGGGCGGCGTTTCTCGGGTGGCGCCAACGCTCACCCTTGGATCGTGCTCAATTCATGAAGCGCATAGCCGCGCTGGTCAGGCGGAACGCACCACGCTTGGCGCAAATTGTCGTCATGGAGCAAGGCAAGCCGATGCACGAGGCGCTTGGTGAAGTTGGTGGTACCGCCGAATTTTTTGATTACTACGCCGAGTTCGCACGCCGGATTCAAGGCGAAATTCTGCCCTCTGATGCCGCCGGAGAGCAGATCTGGATTCAAAGGGTGCCAATCGGGGTAGTTGGGGCCATCATTCCGTGGAACTACCCCAGTGCCTTGGTCAGTCGCAAGGTGGCACCGAGCATGATTGCGGGCGATACCATTGTCCTGAAGCCACATGAAATGACGCCGCTCTCGGCGCTGGAAATGGGCCGGATTTTTCACGAGGCCGGGGTTCCGCCAGGCGTTGTGAACATCGTGTGCGGTGCGGGTGAGCTGATCGGCCATGCCATGTCATCATCGCCAGACATTGACATGCTCACCATGACCGGCAGCGTGCCAACCGGCAAGCGCATCATGCAGGCAGCTGCCGATCACCTCACGCCTGTGTCACTAGAGCTCGGCGGCAAGGCGCCTTTCATTGTGATGCCAGACTGCAACCTGGATATGGCGGTGCGAGCAGCAGCAAGCTCCCGGTACATGAACTGCGGACAGGTCTGCATCTGCAATGAGCGCACGCTGGTGCACCGGGATATCCATGATGAGTTTGTCGAGAGATTCCTGGCCTTCAGCAAAAGTCTTCGTATCGGGGATCCGATGGATCGGCGCACCGACATCGGGCCCAAGGTCAGTCTTGCCGAACTCGAAAAAGTCGAGCGCTATGTCGATGCCGCAGTTGCCGCTGGGGCACAGCTGAGTCTGGGTGGCAGGCGTCCGCAAAATCCGCCAACCCCGGGGGGCTACTGGTTTGAGCCCACTGTCTTCACGGGCGTCGACCCCTCAATGGAAATCATGAACCGTGAGGTCTTTGGCCCGGTCCTGCCTATCATGGAGTTTGGTGATTTTGAGGAGGCGCTGAACATTGCCAACGCCAGCCGCTACGGCTTGTCGGCCTATCTTTTTACCGACCATATGCCAACCATCATGAAGGCCGTGAGCGAGATCCAGTTTGGCGAGCTTTATGTCAACCGGATCGGGCCGGAGAGTCTTCAGGGCTTTCATGTCGGCTACGGCGACAGCGGTGTGGGCGGTGACGATGGCGTACACGGTCTTGAGGCCTATATGCGCAAAAAAACCGTCTACCTGAATCACTCGGGCGCCTCGCCGGTTGGCCTGATGCCCTATGGTGGCTGACATGAGCAAAGACGCACCACAGGCGCCAGAGCAAGGCGTTGCCCAAGCCACGGCAGCCAGGGCGACAACGCCAGGCACAAGGTTTGACCACCAGCTGCTGCGGAACTGGGGTTACGCAATCTTTGCCGCAGCAGGCTCGAGCAAAGCCGAGGCGGTCATCGTGACAGACCATTTGGTGAATGCCAGCCTGAAAGGGCATGATTCTCACGGCTTGGTACGAATCCCAAAATACCTGGATTGGGTGCGAAAAAAGGAATTGCTGACCAACCAACATGTGCGAACGGTTACAAGCAAAGGCAGCATCCTGGTTTTGGATGGTGGCTTTGGTTATGGTCAGGTGATCGGCCAAGAGGCCATGAAGCTCGTGATTGAGCGAACCCGAGAGCACGGCTTTTGTGCTGCAGCCCTGCGCAACTCAGGCCATCTCGGTCGGATTGGGGAGTGGCCTGAGCAGCTCGCCCGGGCGGGGTTCACGTCTGTCCATTTTGTGAACACCTCCGGTTATGGGATTCTGGTTGCGCCGCATGGCGGCAGTGACAGGCGACTTTCTGCCAACCCGGTTGCCGCCGGATGTCCTGGCCCGGGCGGAAACCCTTATATTCTCGACATCGCAACCAGCGCGGTGGCGGAGGGCAAGATACAGGTGGCGCGCAATCAGGGCAGCCTTCTCGAACCGGGGCTGATCATGGACGGCCAAGGCGAGCCCACCAATGACCCCGAGCGTTTTTATGCAGATCCCGTTGGTTCGATATTCCCGATGGCTAGTCACAAGGGGTCTGGCATCTCTTTTTTCTGTGAGATTCTGGCCGGTTCATTGAGCGGTGGGCAAAGCAGCCACCCCAACAACCCCACAGCCTGGCGTCTGGTTAACAACATGATGACCATTTGCTTTGACCCAGCCGTATTTTCTGAATTTGATTTTGCGGGTGACGTACAGCGCCTGGCCGAATGGGTCAAAGGTTCTCCTGCCAGGGTGCCGGGAATCGAGGTTCTTTTGCCGGGGGAGCTTGAAACACGTGCCGAGTTGGACCGGCTCAAGAACGGCATATTCATTGATACGCAAACCCACCGTCAGCTGCTTGACGCAGCAACATCTTGGGGCTTGCAAACACCTTCGGAATTAACCTTGTGAATATTCGCAAAAATCATGTCCGGCAGAAGTTGCTCGATGGGCAGGCCGCCTATGGAATGATGGCTTTCGAGTTTTTCACACCGGGCCTTTTACCCATTCTGAGCCAGGCGGGCGCTGAGTTTGTGGTGCTTGACATGGAACACAGCGGCGTTGGCATCGATGTGATCAAAGCGCAGTTGGGGGCAGCCCGCGGGACATCGATCGTGCCGATTGTTCGTGTCCCCGGAACTGCCAGGCATTTGATTTCGCCGGTCCTGGACGCTGGCGCCATGGGCATCATGGTGCCACTGGTTGAAACGCGTGCCCAGGCGGAAGATATTGTGTCTTGGTGCCGATACCGTCCACAGGGCACGCGGGGTTTGGGATTCTCGGTAGCCCATGATGACTATGCGGGCGGTTCGGTCGTTGAGAAGATCAAAGCGTTGAATGAACGCACCTTGATCATTGCCCTGATCGAGTCCGAGACCGGCATCCAAAACGCGGATGCAATTCTGTCTGTTCCGGGTATTGATGTGGGCTGGCTAGGCCACTATGACCTGACCGACAGTTTGGGCATCCCTGCAGAATTTGAACATGCCCGGTTAAAAGTGGCCGTCAAGACCCTTGTCGCTGCCTGCCGCCGGCATGGCAAGGCAGCTGGGTTTTTGGCCTCCGACTTGCAGCAAGCGATTGCCTGGCGCAAAAAGGGGTTTCGATGCCTTGGCTATGGCACCGATATCGGCCTCCTGCGCGACAGCCTCGCAAACGGAATGTCCCGCCTCAAAGCGCTGGGGCTAAACTAAAAGCCCGCCCTATTCAAGCACCTGGAAACCCAATGACCATTACCTTTCGCTATGGCTTGGCAGCATGGTTGGCTGTTCTGGTCCATCAGGCCGCCCTGGCGCAGGCTTTCCCGATCCGCAGCATCAGCCTGGTGGTGCCCAATCCGCCGGGCTCCAGCGGCAACCTGGCCTACCAGCAGGTGGCCCGCTCCGCCAAAGATGGCCATAGCATCTTGGTGTCGTACTCTGGTTACCACATGACCAGCCTCCTCGATGTACAGACATCCAGCTGGGCCAAGGCAATCGTTGCAGCCAAAATTAAATTGGATTGATTTTTTAGGACCGAGCCATGCCGCATTTAACTGACAGTGAAGTGGACCAGTACCAGCGAGACGGTTATTTGATCCCCCGGCTGCGGCTGCCCGAGCAACGCATAGGACCTCTGCGCGAGTCGCTTGATCGGCTGTTGCATGACAACCCCGGGGTTCGCCCGGAGAAACTCGTCAGCGCCCATTTCGCCGGCGCCAATGGGGCG
>SXGS01191626.1_pt1 | contig 11626 bp, 9 predicted proteins | sample 3174681 | NCBI WGS metagenome assembly SXGS01 (sample SAMN11356861, study PRJNA531348) | freshwater metagenome | isolation source: freshwater sample F1-80 | place: China: Fuxian Lake, Yuxi | collected 2017-12-25 | reverse complement strand
CCGGATGCGCCGCAGGCTGAGCCCCCGGGGCGCGTTAGGGTCAGTGGATCCGTCGGCCATGCAGCCGGCACCAACGGCAGGAGAATGCCATGGCTTCGTCTCTGATTGACGCGCTCGGTTCGCAAACAGGTGGCCTGACCCTGCTGAAGCTACTGGCCGACAATAGTTTCGATTCGATACTCGTCACCGATGCCACCGAGCGAGGGCGGATCATCTACGCCAACAAGGCTTTCAAAAAGCTCACCGGCCACGACCCGGCGGCCGTGATCGGCAAGGATCCGCGCATCCTCCAGGGACCCGGTACCGACCAGAAGGTGATCAAGCGGGTCACCGCGACCCTTAAATCGGGTGGGCGGTTCGAAGGCCGCGCGGTCAACTACCGCAAGGACGGAACGCCGTTCATCATGAACTGGCGGATGTTCCCGCTCAAGGACGCTGGCAAGATCATCGCCTGGGTGGCTATTCAGCGCGAAGCACTCGCCGCCGGCTAAACCGGTTCACGCCGGTCGGCGCGGTCCGCTGCTAGGTTTTGATGATGCCGAAGTTGACCGAGTGGCGTTCCCTGTACCTCTACGCAATCTGCTTCGTGTGCGTCGTTGTGGTCATCTTCACCACGCTGTCCCTGGTCGACAACGTCATGAGCCTGGTGTACCCCAGCCCGCCCTACATCGATCCCTACAGCGCCCAGCCGGTGGAGGTCGACAGGGCGTTGCTCGAGGAGCAGAACCGGGCCAGCGAGCACCGATCCGGCGTCGTCGGCCTAGTGGGCAATTTGACCGCCTACCTACTGGTGGTTCCACTATTTTGATTTCACTGGAAACTCGCCAACAAACCGGCGCCGGCGGAGGGATGAGAACCGTGAAAACTTGCTACCGGGTAATCGCCGCCGCTCTGGCGGTGCTCATGTCGGTGATGCTGGCGCCGGCGGCGAACGCCTGTAGTCGGGTGACTTGGCTGGGGCCGGACGGCGCGGTCATCACCGGGCGGTCGATGGACTGGCCGTATTCGTTCCACTCGCACCTCTACGCCTATCCGCGCGGTCTGGAACAGAACGGCGCAGGCGGGGTCAATTCTTTGAAATGGACCACCAAGTACGGCGCGATCGTCGTCGCGGGCACCACCGATCCCGAGGGGCCGATCGACGGGATTTTCGACGGCATGAACGAAGCCGGCCTGGTGGCCAACCTGCTCTACCTCGGCGAGTCCGACTTCGGGCCCGCACCCGCCGATGATCGGCCCCGCCTGTCGTTCGCGGCCTGGGTTCAGTACGTACTGACCACCTATAAGACCGTCAACGAGGTCGTCGACGCGTTCACCGACCCGGCGATCTACGTCGTGCCGATCAACTTCGGACCGGGCGGTGCAGCCAAGCCGACGGTGCACCTGTCGGTGACCGACGCATCTGGTGACTCGGCGATCATCGAATACCTCGACGGCAAGCCGGTCATCCACCACGGCCGCCAATACCAGGTGATGACAAACAGCCCGACCTATGACCAGCAACTCAAACTCAATGCCAAGTGGGACAACGTCGATAAGAACACCGATCTGCCCGGCTCGATCCAGTCCGCCGACCGGTTCGTGCGCGCCTCGTACTACCTCAACAACCTGCCGCAGACCACCGATCAACGCCAGGCGGTGGCGGGGGTGTTCAGCGTTATGCGCAACGTCTCGGTGCCGTGGGGCGTCGGCGACCCGGAGCACCCGAATCTTTCGCCCACCTACTGGCGTTCGGTGGCCGACTCCACCTCGAAGGTCTACTACTTCGAGTCCGCCCTGAGCCCGAACATCGTCTGGGTCAACCTCAACAACATCAACTTCGCCCCCGGTTCCGGTGTCCGCGCCGTGGCCGTCGAAGAGAACTACTCGATCATCGGCAACATCGACAAAGCACTGAAGCCCGCGGCGCCGATCCGGTTTCTCGCACCCCCGGCGAACCCACCCGCAGGGGCCGCGCCCGCCGCGACCGGGCCGGGAGCCAAAGGATCGGACGCCGCCGGACTAGCCGAACCGGCGAAGAAGGCCTTCGGTTGGTGGTGGATCCCCATCGGCCTCGCCGTTGTCGCTGGGGTCGGCGCACTGATCCGCCCGCTGACTCGTCGCCCGGCCGAGGCGGCCACCCTCGCCGCGACCCGGGCGCCGATGACCCGGGCGCCGATGGCCCCGGTGCCGCCGGCGACGCCGGTCTCGCCCGAACCGACGATCAGTGACCGGCGGAGCAGCGCCGCGGATGCCTCGTCGATTCAGGTGACCTACGAGAACAACGCCCTTGGCGACGGTGAGCAGTCCGGCACCGACAAGAGCGACTCGGTTCCGGACTGAACGTCGTCCGGGCCCGCAGATCGTGGCTGTAGCGTTCGGCTCATGAAACACGGAATCTTCGGTGGCGCGGTCAACGCCGGCACCCTCGATGACATGGTGGCCGAGGCCGCAGCGGCCGAAAGTGACGGCTTCGACGCCTACTGGGCACCGCACATTTTCGGCCACGACGCCTTGACCGCGTTGGCGGTGGTGGGCACGAAGGTGCCGCGCATCGAACTGGGCACGTCGGTGGTGCCGACATTCCCGCGCCATCCGCACGCGATCGCCCAGCAGGCGCACACGGTGGCGGCCGCATCGGGCGGTCGCTTCACCCTGGGGATCGGCCTGAGCCACAAGATCGTCATCGAGAACATGTTCGGCCTGAGCTACGACAAGCCGGTACGTCACCTGCGCGAGTACCTCAGCGTGCTGATGCCGTTGTCACGCAACGAAATGGCCAACTTCGACGGCGAGATGTATCGCGTGCACGCCGGCATCAGCGCACAAGGATCAGATGGTTTCAGCGTGGTGGTCGCCGCACTCGGCGAACAGATGTTGCGCGTCACCGCCGCCATGGCCGATGGCACCCTGACCTGGTGCACCGGCCCGGTGACGCTGGCGGCCCACACCATCCCGACTATCACCAAGGCGGCCGAGGAGTTCGGCCGGCCGGCACCACGGGTGATCGCAGCCCTGCCGGTGTGCGTCACCGACGACAGGGGTTCAGCCGTCGCCCGGGCTGCTGAGACGTTCGCCGCCTATGGCGGCCTGCCCAGCTACCGGGCGATGCTCGATCGCGAGGGCGTGGCAGGTCCGGCTGACATCGCCATCATCGGCAGCACCGGCGAGGTGCAGGATCGTATCGGCGAACTCGCGCGGATCGGCGTGACCGATTTCGCTGCGGTGGAGTTCGGCGCGACGCCCGAGGAGGTCGCCGACACCCGGGCGGCCCTGAAAGGGTTGCTGACCTAGCCGCGATTGCCCGCCGATTGCGCAGGTCGTTGCTTACACTGGACCAGTCCGGCAGAACCGGCACACCGAAAGGGCATGGGGCTGTGGCCAAACAACTCCCCCGGGCTGCACTGCCCGTGAACCGGAAGGCCCCCGCACGTCAGGCCTTGGACGAGCGTCGCATCACGGCAGTGGCGGTGGCGGCGCTGGGCATCTGCTCTGCGGTGGCCCTCGGCCAGGCGGCGACCGCCCAGGCCGAAACTTCCGGTGCGACCAGCGGCGAAGCCGCCCAGCCGAATAAACCCAGCGGCGAAGCCGCCCAGCCGAATAAACCCAAGCGCAGCGCGCCGGCCCGCGCGGCGGCGTCGCCTACCCGCGCCTCGAGTAGCCCGCAGTCCGCAGTGCAGCGCACCCCCGCACCGGCGAAGGTTTCACCCGCACTCGCGACGGCTTCGCCGCTAACCGCCCCGTCGGGGTGGCGCAGCACGAGTGGTTCCGGTGACAGCCCGGCGGCAACGCCCCTGCCGTGGAAGGCGTTGGCCGCGGCCCGGCGGGAATTGGGCGGCGCATCGCGCATCGCGGCCCCGGCGAGCCGTAGCCGGCCTGCCGAACCAATCGAACCAGTCGCGGTCTCGACACCGACGGCGGCGTCCGCCCCGGGTGCCCCGGCCGCCTGGCGACCGGGCAGCGTGCTGCGGGTCTTCGTCGGAAACGGCACCGCCGACAACCCGAATGCGGGCATCCTGCTCGGCAACGGCTACTCGTACACGACCTACGGCGGTGCCTGCACCACCGGTGCGTGCGACGGCGGTAACGGCGGACTGATCGGAAACGGCGGTGACGGTTTCGCCGGCGGGAACGGCGGCGCGGCTGGATGGTTCGGATCCGGCGGTAACGGTGGTGCGGCGACCACGGCCGGCGGAACCGGCGGCCGAGGCGGTTCCGGCGGGTTGTTCGTGGGCGACGGCGGCAAAGGCGGATCCGGCGGTACCGGTGGCGGTACCGGTGGTGACGGCGGTAACGCCAGCGTGTTGTCGTTCTTCGGCACCGGTGGCCTCGGTGGCGTCGGCGGCGTCGGGCTCGACGGCAGCCCGGCCGGTAAGTCGGGCTTCAACGGAACTCCCGCCGGCCCGAACGGGCCGAGTCTCGCGCGGCCGGCGCGGATCGCCCTCGACCTGTTCCTCAACGGTGGGGCGCTGCTCGGTCTTCAATCCGGCTATGTCGCGATGTTCGCGCGCGACGGCCAGATCGTTCACACGTCGACGGCCGGCTACGCGGACATCGCCTCGCGCACGGCCATGGAACTCGACACCCGGTTCCGCATCGCCTCGATGACAAAGCCGATCACCGCGGTCGCGGCGATGATCCTCGTCGAAGAGGGCCGCCTGGGCCTCGACGATCCGGTGTCGCGGTACATCCCCGCCGCCGCAGACCTTCGCGTCGCCACGAGTCAGACCGCCTTGCCGGACGGGACGATACCCAGCGTTCCGCTCGACGAACCGTTGACGGTGCGAGACCTACTGAAGTTCGCATCGGGCATCGGCGGAAACGCCGCCACGTCGGATCTCGACCGCATCTGGGCCGCGAACAACCTCTACGCCGGCTCGGGCTCCCTGGAGACGCGGGTCGATCGGATCCTGACCGCGCCACTCTACGAGCAGCCCGGCGACGTCTGGCGCTACGGCTGGTCAGCAGACGTACTCGCCCGCGTGGTCGAAGTGGCCGCCGACGAGTCCTTCGGAGATTTCGTTACAGGGCGGATTATCGATCCGCTCGGTATGACGTCGACCGAGTTCCTGACGGCCGAATCCCCGCGCGACCGACTCGCCACCATGTACACCCAGAATTCGGCGGGCCGCCTCGTGGCCGTCGATCGACCGAGCGGTGATTCGCTGGACTGGACGCCGGGCGGAAGTGGCCTCGTTTCCACTGCCGGGGATTACATGCGCTTCGCGTTGATGCTCTGGAATGACGGCACGTATCAAGACACACAGATCCTCAAGCCGGAAACCGTCGCCCTGATGACACAACCCGCCGTGCAATCGGGCGTACTCGTCGATGAGGGCATCGAGGGACTCGGCTGGGGACTCGGCATGGCGGTGGTCGTCGACGGCGACGCGACAGCCACGTTCGACCGCACCGGCGACTACTGGTGGTCGGGCTTCTACGGCACGACATTCTTCGTCAGCCCCACGACCGGCCTAGTCGGTGTCGTGCTCAGCCAAAATCAGCCGGGCCCATACAGTCCGACGCCCTACGTGGTCTATATCGCGCAGGCGCTGGCGTTCTTCGGGCTGTGATGGGCTAGCCCTCAGACGCGTAACGAGCGGTGGGCCCACACGACGAAGAGCGGGTCACCCGGCGTCGGGCGCTGGTCGATGCGGGGCTCATCCCAGCCGGCCGAGCGGCGGAAGTACTCGGCCACCAGCCGCACGTGGAACTCGTCGTCGGTGGCGAGCCAACCCCGGATGGCCTTTGTCGGGAAGCAGCGGTTGGAGAACGTGCACACGAATGGCGCACCGGGCCGCAGCACCCGGGCCACCTCGTCGAACACCTCAAGGGGCCGCACCAGGTAGTCAACTGACACCGTGCACATCGCCCCGTCGAAGCAGGCGTCGGCAAACGGCAGCGCGGGCTCGCGGTTAAGGTCGTGGACGACCCGTTCGTGTGCCTGCGGGTTCTGGTCGAGTTCCACGGCGTTCATGCCGAGCACGACCAGCCGCTGCGGGGTCCGGGCCAGGTGTGACACCCAGGAACTGCACAGGTCGAGTACCTCGCCGTACAGTCCGAGCTCGTCGTAGATGTCGCGCACGGCGGCCATGGCGCCCACATCGATGTGCTGCACCAGCCGCGGTTGGCCGTAGAAGCCGCGGTCGTCGCCTTCGTCGGACCGGGTGAAGAAGCCGTCGGGGAAGTCGCGGTAGCGGTCCTCGCCCGGGGCGGACGACTGCGGTCCGATCACAGCCGGCGACGCGCTGCGACCCAGCGCCGTTGTTGCGCAAAGACTTTGCGAGTTGCCGCAAACACGGTCATGTCAGGTGCCGCCCTACCGTTAGTCCCCAACATCTCCAGCTGCGCGTAATACCAGTACTGCACGCCAAAGCTGGCGAAAGTGCGCACGGTCTTATTCCTGTTGAGAAACGCCAGCCAGGGTGGAAACAGCGCCAGTTGCGCCTCAAAGCGCGGCAGCTCCGCCAGGTGATGCAGGATTTGGGCGGGCGCATCAGTCATCACACACAGCGGCCGTCCAATGCCAATCAAGTCGGCACCCCCGCTACCGATGGCCTGTTCCATGACATCGCGCCGCCGGAAGCCTCCGGTCACCATTAGCGGAATAGAAACTTTTTCTCGCATGGCGAGTGCGAAATCCACAAAGTATGCCTCGCGCATCTGCGTGGAGTGCGCGACGTGTTGCGGCTCCTCCTCCTCGATACCTTCAACGCCCAATAATTTCGGCTGCTCGTAGGTGCCGCCGGAGATTTCCAGTAGGTCGACGCCCGCGTCTTGCAGCCACTGCGCCACCTGCAGGCTGTCTTCAAAGGCGAATCCGCCTTTCTGGAAATCGGCACTGTTGAGCTTGACCGCCACAGGAAAGTCAGGCCCCACCGCAGCCCGCACCGTCTTCACGGTCTCCAGCAACGCTCTGGCGCGATTGGCGAGCGCACCACCGAACTGGTCAGTGCGCACATTGCTGCGCGGACTCAAAAACTGCGACAGCAGATAGCCGTGGGCGGCGTGAATCTGTACGCCGGTGAATCCGGCCGCTTTAACCGCTGCGGCGCACACCCCGAAGCGCCGAACGATCTCTTCAATTTCCGCAACTGTGAGCGCAACGGGTTCGCCAAACTGGCCGCCCGGTAAGCCGACTTTTACCGCGGAGGGCGCTTTCGGATGAGGATTGATAATTTTCTGTGTCTGGCGCCCGGCATGGCTGATCTGCGCCCAGAAGTGATTGCCATTGCGGGTAGCGGCTGCAGCCCAGCGCGACAGCGCCGCCTGCATTTCCGCATCAGGCTCCCGGTCAATAATCACATTGCCCGGACGCTCAAGGTGGTCGCCGTCGACAAGGATATTGCCTGATAACAGCAGTCCCGCGCCGCCATCGCTCCACAGCCCATACAGCCTGTTGAGTTGCGCCGTCGGCGTGCCGGCGGGGTCAGCCAGGCCTTCGGTCATGGCGGCTTTGGCGAGGCGGTTAGGCAAGCGGGCACCGCAGGGCAGGGAGAGCGATTGTGCCAGCAGTTCCGACATGATGGCCCCCCGATGCAGGTTGCGCTGTGAAAAGAAGCCTGAACTCTAGTAGATACCTTGCACAGAGTGCGTCTGCACGGCTACCCCAACGAACTACCGCCAACAGGGTGCGCAGCTACCGCCGATGCTCCGAAACGGACAGACCGCCCCCCTGGCCGAAATCCATAGCCAGAGCCTCCGCCGGAACGGGATCGATCGACCGTTGAGGATCGCGGTGTGGTTAAATATTTCCTGTGCGCGTCCTGAGGGGGACGCCAGAGAAAGCTAAGGATGATCATGAGCTCACGCAGCACTCCCGCCCGTCACACACTCGTCGCCGCCGTGGCTGCGGGGGCATGCGCAGCAACCATGGCCGGCGCCGCATTGAGCGCGGCACCCACGGCCAACGCCACCTGCCTGTCGGTGTTCGGCATCGGCAACGGCGGCGGTTGCACCAGCAGTTTGTTCGGCGCCGCTCTGGCGATCGGCGACGGTGCCACCGCCAACGCCAGTGGTTTATTCGGAGCCGCATTAGCCTTCGGGACTAACGCGACCGCCACCACCGGCGATGCGTTCACCTTCGCGACCGCAGTCGGTGAGGAGGCGGGAGCCACCGCTGCGGGGTTGTTCGGGATAGCAACCCAGCTGGGTTCCAACGGCACCGCGGTGACACAGGGTTCCGGAACGCTGGGCAACCTCGGACTCAACATCGCCTTCAACTTGGCGCCCGCGTCGGGCGGCGATTCCGTCGTCGCAGGCGGCATCGGCAACCTGGCCGCGAACCTCTTTGGCCGGGCAAGCACACCGGGTTCGCACACAGTCTCGTCGCTGGGAACCCTCGACGTCGCCCTGAACCTCGGCGGTCGGGACAACACGGTCAGGTCGGGCGCCGGGTTGTTTAACCGTTCATTCAGTTTCTTCGGCAGCAACAACACCGTCTTAGGGGAAGGTGGCCTCTCCAACGTCGCCCGCAACTTCTTCGGCGACGGCAACACGGTGACAACGGTCGGCGGCGACGCCAACTCGGCCACCAATGTCTTCGGCAGCGGTAATGGGGTCGGCGTGTCCGCGGGCGCCGGCAACATCGCCACCAGTGTGGCCGGCGACTCCAACACGGTCGGAGTCAGCGGAGGCACATTGGACTTTGCCCGGAACTGGTTCGGCACGCAGAACAACGTGACGACGACCGGCGGTCTGCAGAATAGGGTCACCAGCATCTTTGGGGACAACAACGTGCTGACGTCCGAGGGCGCGAACTCTAACTTCGCAAGGAACATCATTGGCAGCAACAACACCCTGACGGCGGGGTCGGTGGGCTCCAACAACAACTCGGCGCGAACCTTCGTCAGCTCGGGCAACACGGTCACTGCGGATGGCAACGTAACCGCCGGGTTCGCTGCGCTCGGCGCTAACAACACCGTGGAAGCGGGTCCCGGACCGTTCGCACTGGCGGGTTCGATCTTCCAGACCGGCCAGACTGTCACCAAGGTGAATACCGGCATCGCCATCAACAACATCCGCATCGGTGGCGCAGCGGCAGTGCCCACCAGCAGCGTCAGGCCGGCAGCGAGCAAGGCCGGAAAGTCGAGGCCGGCCGTTCGCGGCCGCGCGGACTAGCTGTGATGGCTGGGGGGGTTGGTCATCCTGGTGACCGGAGCCCCAACTCCCCCGGCGTCAACACCCGGGGAGCCTAAGCGGGCCTCAGCGTTCATGACGGAGACGCTATCGCCAGCGTTGGGGTGGCCGCACCGCCCGCTCCCACACGTCCAAGCTGACGTCCCGTCATCACGACAAGCTCGACTGGTAGAGCCCAATGCGCCAGGTGGCCCGTTCCGCCCGCGAAGGGCAAGAGCCGCCACTCGTATGCGGCGACTGGAGTGAACTCGGGAGTCAAGGCTCGTCCTTGACCGCTCTCAGCGCAGACGCCGCAGTAGACATCTTCATGACCAACCGTCCCCTACGGTTCTTCACCGGTATGAAGTCGAAGTGTTTGTAGAACTCATAAGCCGCATCGTCTATCGCGTCGACCACGATGAGCCGGCCTCCGCCGATTTCGGCCGCCCTTACGGCCTTATCGAGTGCGTCAAGAAGTAAGTCCCCAGGACACCTTTAACCGGCTGGTGGCTGAACACGCCAACGGCTCCAGCTCCTAGGCCAGAGCATCCAGCTCCTACCGTGCCGGCGTCGCCTGCCTGCCCCAGCCCCGTGCCGTCCTTGCCGGTCAGACGACGGTGAGGCGTGCCAGCGCGGTCAAGGTCGGGTAGTAGAAATCTCGGCCCCAGCCCACGGCCGGAAACAGCGCACCCTGCGTCATGCTCGGTATGGCCGCCCGTGCGCGTTCCTGGCCTGACTCAATGTCGATCACCACGACGTCATCGGAGCAGCGGCGGGCTGCCGCCGCACGCACCCGCGAGCTGGACAGGAGTCGGCCGGCACCGCGCATGGTAAGCCTGCGAAGACGGTGTGAACGCAATGTGGGGAGGCCGTCATGGAAGTCGTTGATCACGACTTCTCCGGTGTCGGGATAGCGGATCATGTGCGTAGCGGTGGCGTACTCCCGTTGCCAAAGGGGCTCAAGGGAACCCCCGCTCAAGCGCCACGCCGCGAGAACACCGTTGGCGGAATCGTAGCCCAGCGCGATCTTTCGCTGCGGATCGAACAATGGCGGGTTTGTGGCACTGCCATGAGGTTGCCCACAGATGTCAACTGCATCGTGGTCAGCAGCGTCGTTTAGCGACACCCTGAGCAGTTGCATCGGGCCGGGGGCGACGCCTGCGTTCAACATCGATGTCGTGTACGTGTGATCGCCGTTGTCGAGAAACCACATCTGCCCGCCGTCGATCACAGGGTCCCACCCGAAGCTCTTGTCGGGCCTGGTTCCGTAGCGAAACGACCAGCTCTCATCGGGTCGCAACTGTTCGGCCGCAGGGTCCCAGAGGTACCGGTACGTAGCCGACACGCCCACCACGTAGATCATGTTCCCGTCGCTGGACAGGCGCGCGATCGAACGCTCGGGCAGTTCGACGTCTGCGCATCGCGGTTCGAGGCGATCCGGATCCAGCAGCGTCAGCCGCGCGCCCCGCGAAACGCCCTTCTGGTCTAGGTCTTTAGTCGCGATAGTACCGTCGGCGAGAATGACGAACGAGTTGTACGGGCGCGGCGCAGGCAACTCGCGCCGCGCGATCACCGAACAATCTGGCGCTAGCCGATGACACCACCGGCCGAACACCGTGTACAGCGAGCCGTTGGCATGGGCCGCCAGCCCGCCCGGCCAGAACGGGCCCGCCGCAAGGTCCGGCGATCGTTCCACAGCTTGCAGTGTCCGGGGGTCGATGCGCTCGACCCAGCCCACCACTGGGTCTTCAAAAATGTTGGTTCCTACAGTGTTGCGTAACACATACACTTCACCGGGCTCGCGCAGTACCACCATCGTGACGCCGAAAGCATCGCGGCTGGTGACCTCCAATCGCTCCCCGTCGGCGATGTTTAGGCCTTCTGTTCCATGCGGGGCCTGACGGCGACGCGGACCCGCATCCTCACCAGGCCACGGACTCGGCCAGTAGCCGGCCAGCCCCTGATCCGCGCCGTCGGGCTCAAAACCCCTACCCGTGCTCGTTGCGGCCAAAAGTTCTCATCCTCCTAATGTGATCAGCACTCTTGCTCCGGTCCCGTATCAACCCGGGCCCAACTGTCCCGAATCGTAGACGGCGTGGTCCTCACGAAGGGGGTCTCAAGAATCAGCCCACACATCTCTCAAGGATCAGCCGAGAAACTGTTGGGAAACATGCGAAGGCGAAATGGCAAGCATCAAGGCAATACAACTACATCAGTCGATTACCAGCGGCACGTGATCCGCTACCACCAGCAGGGGCACCAGTGACTCTCTGGCGTCCACTTGACCCGCGGTCAAGTGCACTTGGATTCACCGGCGTTTCGGTGCAGGCATAGTCGCACTTAACGTGCAGTGGCGCGCACACCGTGTGCATGAATGCCGCCGGAAGCCTGCTCCAGACCGCCACGGACGGCCGACTGGTCCCAGATTTGGTCCCAAGACCAACTTCAGACCCCTGGGGGAAGGTGAACGTGACCGCAAAACCACTGTTCAGAGCCGGTTTTTTGGTCGGGCTGACAGGATTTGAACCTG
>SXGS01132082.1_pt1 | contig 11626 bp, 11 predicted proteins | sample 3174681 | NCBI WGS metagenome assembly SXGS01 (sample SAMN11356861, study PRJNA531348) | freshwater metagenome | isolation source: freshwater sample F1-80 | place: China: Fuxian Lake, Yuxi | collected 2017-12-25 | reverse complement strand
TCAGTTTGTGATGATGGCACCACGGGCTGAGTTCCAAACTCCGTAGGCAGAGTCGACCTTAATTTTTGTCGTCGCAAGATATCCGTTGAAGAGAAGTTCTCCAGCATTTTCTTCAAGCAAAGCCGAAATATCTGCTGCAACCTCAACGAATGGTCGAACCAAAATGATGTGATAGCCGAAACTTGATTTGACCGGGCCAGTTGCAACACCTGATTTGGCAAGTAACGCGCCAGCGGTGAAATCAGGATCAAAACCACTTTGATATTCGCTCAACAGCATGCACGCATTGTTCGCTCCAGATAGAGCACCACCAGATTCTTTGGCGTTTGGCTCGATTGAATATTCTCCGGCGACTTCGGCAAAGTCGGCACCTGCCGAGATTTTCGTCAGTGCTTCTTTGGCTTTGGCCTCTTGCTCGACAACTAAATGTCGAACACACATCACGCCAAGCGATGCGGGCGCTTCGTCGTACATTTTTGACGCTGTTTTTGCGTCTGGAGCAACAACTCGTTTGAGTGCGAGACTGCCGGCATTGAGTTCAATAATTAAATCTTTCAGGTGCTCTGTAAATTCGGAGGTGTCGGTATTTTGGCTGAGCGACCCAGAAATCTCGTCGCGGTCGGCGTCGTTGATTTCTTGCCCATATTTCTTGAGCAACTGTTTTGCAGCGGCACCCTGCACCAGTGCCGTGAGGATGCTCCGTGCCGTGTCGCCTGCGACTTCACCGTCAACGACCGGCGTTTGCCCTACGTCGCTAAGTTCGGTGATTGTAAGTTCAAGTTCGTCGCGCGAAATTTTCGTGCCACCGATTTCGGCCGCAGAGTTCGAAGTTGAACCGCAACTTGATACAACAATTGCAAGGGCCACAAGAGCAGTTGTTGCGAGCCGAAAAGTATTTGATTTATTGTTTTTCATCGCAATTACCCTAGTGCCACTTGTTCGACAAGTTCTTGCATAAAGCCGACAAGATAAGTCGCTGGCTCTTGACCTCGGGGAATCGCGATGTTGAGTTCGCCAGTCTGCTCGCGATACGTGGCAGTCGGCGACAAGCGCACAAGTCGCATTGACTCGCTGGCTTTTAGTGCGATTGGCGAAAGTTTGGCTCGATTATCTGAGACGATAATCTCGCGCAGGCCGATTCGATGACACTCGGCGCGAAGCGAACCAACCATTAATAGCGACTTGGCAGGCTCCGGCAACTCCCCGAAACGGTCCAGCCATTCTGCTTCGATATCTTGAACGTCGCTGTGAGTTCGAACAGCCACGAGACGTCTGTAGGCATCAAGTCGCAATTCTTCTTTCGCGACATAGTCATTGGGTAGAAATGCCGTGATCGGAACATCAATTTTTAGTTCGACCTGAATCTTCGGCGCTTCGCCTTTCATTTCGGCGACTGCTTCAGTGACCAGTTGGCAATAGAGGTCGTAGCCAACTGCGGCGATATGACCACTCTGCGCCTCGCCGAGCAGGTTTCCTGCACCGCGGATTTCAAGATCGCGCATCGCAATCTTGAAACCACTACCAAGTTCCGTGGCTTCACCGATCGTGCGAAGCCTCTCGTAGGCATGTTCGGACAACGCCCGATCGCGAGGATGAAACAAATATGCATAGGCGCGCTGTCCACTTCGACCAACGCGACCGCGCAACTGATGCAGTTGTCCGAGACCCAATAAATCGGCGCGCTCAACGACGAGCGTGTTCACCGTCGGCATATCGATGCCACTCTCAATAATCGTGGTGCAAACGAGTACGTCGTATTTTCCTTCCCAGAAATCTTGAACGGCTCGTTCAAGTCTTGCTTCGTCCATTTGCCCGTGTGCGACGATGATTCGTGCTTCTGGCACCAACTCGCGCAACTCACGTGCACGATCTTCGATTGAGCGAACTTTGTTATGCACCCAAAACACCTGGCCGTCACGCAACAACTCGCGGCGAATCGCCTCTGTGGCGACGCGATCGTCCTCTTCGCCGACAAAAGTAAGAATCGGTTGTCGATCTGCAGGTGGAGTGTTCAGTAAGGATAAATCCCTAATACCCACGAGACTCATCTCGAGCGTGCGTGGAATCGGCGTCGCGGTAAGAGTCAAAACGTCGACGTTGGTCTTCAATTGTTTCATTTGCTCTTTGTGTTGCACACCGAATCGCTGTTCCTCATCGACGACCAACAAACCAAGATTTTTGAACTTCACACCTTCTTGAAGCAATCGGTGCGTGCCAATCACACAATCAATTTGACCGGACTCAAGACCCTGCAAAACTTGTTTGGCCTGTTTGCTTGTCAAAAATCTCGAGAGAACTTCAACACGGATTGGATAACCGTTGAACCTTGCCGTAAAAGTTGTTCCGTGTTGGGTTGCGAGCAGGGTGGTCGGCACCAAAACTGCAACTTGCTTTCCGTCTTGAATGCATTTGAACGCGGCACGCACCGCAACTTCGGTTTTTCCGAAACCGACATCGCCGCAAATTAGTCGATCCATAGGCACTTCACGCTCCATGTCGGCTTTGGTATCAATGATCGCGATTCTTTGGTCTGGAGTTTCGACGAATTGAAACGCCCCCTCCATTTCGTGTTGCCAGGCAGTGTCGCTGGCAAATGCATGACCAGTGGCGGTCACGCGACGCTGATAGAGCACTACAAGTTCTTGGGCAATTTCACGCACCGCGCTTCGCACGCGGGCCTTGGATCTTGCAAAATCAGAACCACCCATGCGATTAAGAGTTGGAGTTTCTCCGCCGATGTATTGGCGAATCGCATCAATGTGATCGGTCGGCACATATAAGTTGCCGTTGTTATATTGCAGCTGCATGTAATCGCGCTCGATGCCACCCATCGATTGCTTTGACATGCCCAAATATCTGCCGACTCCATGCACATGGTGAACTATGTAGTCTCCGGGTTTGAGATCTTCAAAAGTGCTCAAAGAGTTTCGCTTGGCTGGTTTGGTATGTCGATGTGTTCGGCGTCGACCAGTCAGATCACTTTCGGTGATTATCGCCAGATCATGGGCATTGATGATGCATCCACCGTGCAGAGGAGCAACGACGATCGAAACACCGGGGCTCGTGATTGCCGTCGCCTGTTGTTCAAGCGATCGCACCGTGACGCCTTCAAGGGTGAGTACTTCAAAAAATCGTTGTGCCGAACTCTTCGTATCGGCGGCGATGATTACACGAAATTTCTTGGTGACAAATCGCAAGATCCTGTTGGCGAGCGCTTCGGTGTCTCCGGTGGCTTGCCCCCAAGTCGAAGTTTCGATGCTCGTGGCACCAAGAGAATCAGCAACAGGGCTAAGTGAAATTATCGACTCGGCGTTTGTATTTTTAAGAAACGATTCGATTTCTGAGTGCAGTCGTGGATACTTCTGATCAGGATCTCGCGACCAAGTTGATGCCAACGCTCGCGCCAGATCATCTTCTTCGGCGATCAAATCGCGAGCGCGGTCGCGTAATCTTCGGGGCTCAATCAGCACCATATGAATCGAGGTTGCCCTGGCGCATGCATCAGTCAGCACTTCGTTGTCTGTCGCCACCCATGGCAACCAAGACTCCATGCCGTCGAAAGTTGCACCTTGAGCAATGCGCTCCCAATTTTCCTGGCCCCAGGGTTCTTCGGCGATCAAGTTTTGAGCACGTTCGGCGACGTCCGGATTGATAATCAATTCGCGCGCGGGAAATATTTGCACGCCGTCAAGATCGTCGGTGCTGCGCTGATCGTTGACGTTAAACGCAGTCAGTCGGTCGACTTCATCCCCCCACAAATCGATACGAATTGGCGTGTCAGCGGTCGATGGAAACACATCGATTATCGAACCACGTCTTGCAAACTCCCCACGGTGTTCAACGAGTTCTTCACGCCGATATCCAAAACGGGCGAGGGTCGTGATTAATTCATCCATATCAATTTGCGATTTTTGCCTTATCAAAAGGGGTTCAACCACGGTGTTGCTGAGGTGCTGCAGCAGTGCACGCACCCCCGTGACGATTATTTTCGGCGGATCATTCTTGATGCGCCACAAGACTTCGAGACGACGACCCATAGTTTCAACATTCGGACTTACTCGCTCGAACGGCAAAGTTTCCCAGGCAGGAAAGAGCACAACGTCTCGTTCGGGCAGAAACGTCACGAGATCCTCGCGAAGTTGTGTAGCGATCAACCCAGTTGGTGCTGCGACCACGACGATTTCGCCCTCGGTACGTTGCGCTAGACCTGCAAGCAGCAATGGCCAGGTGTGATCTGCGCAAACTATTGAGGCGCTTTTTTCTCCAAGCGCGGCGCTTAGTGCCGGATCAAAACTAAGTGTCGAAGCGAGCGCACCTAAAGCTGTCATCGCGCTGTGCCCTACCGGGCATTGATGTTGCGCATCGCGGCATCAAGACCTTCGGCAATAATCAGTTGAACTGCATCAGCGGCGATTTGTACCGAGATATCCAGCAGTTCGCGTTCGCGCACGGGTATCTTCGACAGCACATGATCGGCGCCACCTTCTTTTGAAGCAGGTTTGCCGACACCAATTCGCACACGAATAAAATCTTGTGTCTTTAAATGCTGCTTGATTGATTGCAAACCGTTGTGACCCGCAAGTCCACCTCCAGATTTAATTTTTACGACTCCAGGTTCAAGGTCGAGTTCATCATGCACGATGATGATCTTGAGTGGATCAGTTATCGAGAATCTTCGCGCCAGTGGCCCGACCGCGTTGCCCGACTCGTTCATGAAAGTTGTTGGCGTGGCGATCAGAAAGTGTTTATCCGATGCACTGACCTCTGCAGTCAGAGCCCTGTCACGACTTGCTTTTAGTGCAACGCCAATGCGTGTTGCGAGAAGTTCGATTGTTTCAAATCCGACATTGTGACGCGTACGCGAGTATTTCGAACCAGGGTTTCCTAATCCGACTACTAATGCATCAAATGGTGTGCCCCGACGTTCAAGATGCTCGGGCCGCTTTGAGCGACCGAACAGCCCCATTTAGATTTAAGCCGACGGTTTTGCGTCGCCTGCCGGAGCAGCGCCCGCATCTGGAGTAGCAGCAGCAGCAGCATCACCTTCGGCAACAGCAGCGACAACAGGCGCAACCTCTTCAATCTTGGTGGTGAGAACAGTTACAACAACGAGATCAGGATCACCAATTGCGCTAACACCATTTGGTAGGGCAACATCTGAAAGACGAATGACATCTTGCATTCCCATCGCTGTTACGTCGATCAAGATTTCGTTCGGAATATTTGCCGCTGTTGCGCGAATCTGAATCGTGTTGACAGTCGCATCAACCAATCCACCCTCTGCGAGAACTGCTTTGGCGGTACCGGTGAGGTGAACCGGAATGGCCATTGTGATCAGTTCGGTCAGTGAAATCTGCATGAAGTCGATGTGTCGCACAACGCGCTTTACCGGGTCGCGCTGAAGTTCTTTGACGATCGCAGGATATTTTGCATCTCCAACTTGTAGTTCAAGAATTGTGTTTACGCCCGCTGGTCCGGCAAGGGCCACGCGCAAGTCACGTCGCTCAACGGTGATTTTCACCGGCACCATGCCGTGCCCATAAATGACACCGGGAATGTGATCTGTTTCAACCAGGCGACGAGATTCGGCACTGCCAATTTTGCGACCGATTTTGGTTTGAAGGGTTGTAGCCATGAGAACTCCGAAAGTCGTATAAAGACGTCAACTGATTGACGGCTTTTTAGTCTATGGGCGGGCGCTTGAACTTGCCACACACCAGAAACTAAGACTGGTTTTCGCCCCCGAATAACTCGCTGACACTGGTGTCTTCAAAAACGGCCGAGAGAGCATCAGCGAGAATCTTCGCCACCGAAAGCACCTCAATTTTGGCGATTCGTTTTTCGGGTGATAGCGGAAGGGTATTCGTCAAAATCACACGACTTATTTTTGATTTGTCGAGCCGTTCAATCGCCGGCCCTGACAGCACACCGTGGGTTGCCATCGCCCAAACCTCTTTTGCTCCGCGGGCGTATAACAACTCTGCCGCGCTACAGATTGTTCCACCTGTATCGATCATGTCGTCGGCCAAGATGCAAAGTCGGTCTTGCACATCTCCGATTACTTCTTTGGCTTCAGCGACGTTGGCCGTGTTCTTTGGACGGCGCTTGTTGATGAACGCAACGTCGGCACTCATGTCGGTCAGATGTTGCGCGAATCGCTCGGCAACTTTTACACGACCCGCATCGGGCGAAACAATCACGAGTCCCTCGCGAGCATTCTGGCGAACATATTGTTCAAGAACAGGTATCGCCGTTAAGTGGTCAACCGGTCCTTCAAAGAATCCTTGAATTTGGCCGCTGTGCAAGTCAATTGAAACCATGCGCTTTGAGCCAGCGGCCTTGAACATGTCGGCGATCAATCTTGCTGTGATTGGCTCGCGACCTTCGGCTTTGCGATCTTGTCTCGCGTAACCATAGAAAGGACAAACTGCGGTGACACGTTTTGCAGATGCGCGATATGCAGTGTCGATCATGATTAGTTGCTCCATGATCGAATCATTGATGCTACGTCCACCGAAACTGCAGTGAGTTTGCATGATGAACACATCTCCACCACGAATGCTCTCACCAAATCGTGGTCGTAATTCTCCGTTTGCAAATTCAACGATGTTGGCTTCGCCGAGATGAACGTTTAAGTGTTGTGCAACCTCTGCGGCAAGCGCGGGGTGCGTGCGTCCAGAATAAAGCGCCATTCGCTTCGTCGTGACTTTATCTATTGTCTTATTAAGGTCATTCGACGAGGTCATTGATGACCATCATAGAACGAACTGGTGATTGCATCGTCAGCAACCGAACTTCCAGGTTCGAGGTTTGCGAACGGTCCAACTTGGGCATTTTTGCCGATCGTCGAATTTCGTGCAACTGTTGATTCAACGTGTGATCCAGAGCCAACTACCGAATCAACCAGTCGTGTATTTGGCCCGATTTCACAGTTGTCGCCGATGACCGTCAAACCCTGCAAAATTGTGCCCGGCAGCAGGGTCACATCTTTGCCGATCATCACCGTCACATCAATGAAAGTTTGGCGCGGGTCGAACATTGTCACGCCGTTAACGAGCCACTGCTTATTTATTCGTGCGCGCAACTCACGCTCGGCGAGAGCCAATTGCCAACGATCGTTGACCCCGGTTACTTCTTTAGCTGGGGCAGTGTGCGAACCAACACGGTGACCCATTGCCGCAAGAACTTCGACGACATCTGTCAAATAATATTCGGACTGTGAATTTTTGTTTGAGATTCTTCGCAATGCCGGACCAAGAAGATCTCGGCGAAAAGCATAAATGCCGGTGTTGATTTCGTTGATTGCGCGAACCTCTGGCGTTGCGTCACGCTCTTCGACAATCTGCACGACGCGATCATCTTTAGCCCGGACAATTCGGCCGTACCCGGTTGGTTCATCGACGAACGCAGTCAGCAGCGTGGCGGCATTGTTTGATTGCTGATGTTCTCGCACCAGAGTAGAAATTGTTGAGGTGCGCAACAACGGGGTGTCGCCAGGCATGACGATAATCGTTGAAGTGTCGTCGATTTCGGTCTGTGCACCGATGTTTTTGTCAATCACATCTAGACCGACGATGGTTGCATCACCGGTGCCGCGCTGAACTCGCTGTTCTACAAATGAGACACTCGACCACTCCGGTGCTTGCGCACCCACAACTTGTTTGACCTGTTCCGCGGCGTGACCAACAACGACAACCGTTTGTGAAATTTCGATTTCTTGCAACGCATGAATCACATGAATCACCATCGGGCGACCACATATCATGTGTAGTGGCTTTGGTCGCGTCGACTGCATGCGCGTGCCTTCACCTGCGGCGAGGACGACTGCATAAATTCTCACGCCTCTTTTATACACGATTAGAAGTTCACGGGCGCAAGACCCGTTCTCATGCCATTACTTGTTCCGGGGAGAGGACTCGAACCCCTATATACGGGACCAAAACCCGTTGTCCTGCCATTGAACGACCCCGGAAAGGTCAATTCTCAACACCTACACGGTAGCCAATTTATGTGGCGATTCTCATGTTCAGCAGATACCGTGTTGCGAGTCATGGGATCATTGGTCAAGCGCCGTCGCAAACGAATGCGCAAAAAAAAGCATAAGAAGATGCTTCGCCGAACCCGACATCAACGCAACAAATAGAACGCTTGCGCCGTCTTAATGCGTCTTAGACGCAGCGACTAACTAGTTCGTTTGCGTGTAGATGACCACTGCGTCAGCGATTTGCTCTGTGAGATTTTCGAAGTTGCCGTCAAGCCACCAAGTCGAACCACTGCCCGCAAGTGTCGGCGCAACACCGCATGCTTGCGAGATTTTTTCTCTCCAGATTGCCAGACGTGGCTCAACTTTGATCGCGGCGGGTTCTAGATCGTTGACGCCTGCGTGCTTTATCGGCGTCCTGCCAAAATCTGTGAGCTGATCAAACGCGCGATACACGGCGGGTGTCGAAACTCGAAATGGTGGCACGACAAGGGTTATCTTGCGCGCAATTTTTTCCAGCGGATTAACAACTTCGCCGATGCCCGATACTCGTGCTCTGCCACCGATCATGCAAAAAGCGATATCGGCGCCAAGTTTGGCCGCTGCAACAAGATCGGTGAATCCTGCCCAACGCAGAATCGCCGCCGCATTAGAAGACCCACCACCTAGACCACCACCACTCGGAATATTTTTTGTGACCGTCACATGGGCTTTTCGACCAGCAAGTTGCAGCGCCCGTGAGACAAGGTTGTCGTCTGTGTTGGTTGGTGAGGCGAGATCTTCGGCAAACTCACCAGTTATCACGAGGCCAGTTCGCGAAGTGTCGACCACTAATTTATCTGCAAGATCAAGCGTGACCATTTCGGCGTCAATTAAGTGAAATCCGTCAGCACGCACACCAGTGACTTTCAACGAAACAGTTAGTTTGGCTGGTGCGACGAGCGAAACGATTTGTGGGCTCATTGTGTTGATCCCGATTTGCGAATGCCGATTACTTTGCAAAGTCTTCCCCAAGCCGCCAAGTCGAGTTCTTCGGCCCGAGACTCGGGGTTCACGGCGGCAGATTCAAAATCTTCAGCCAGCGCAATATTGACAAGCGCACGACGCAACATTTTGCGACGTTTGGCGAAGCCCGCGCGCACGAGTGCGAATAATTCTCCAGCCTCGACTTGTGCAACACCCGGTTCTTCGCGGCGGCGAATTTCCACGAGTGCCGACTCGACGCGCGGTTGCGGATAGAAAACTGTTGCGGGTACCGCGCCAACAATCTTGGCCGTCGCCCAGTAGTCGATTTTGACGCTTACGGCGCCATAGGCGTCACTACCAACTTGTGCGACTAGTCGATCGGCAACTTCGCTCTGCACCATCACCAATAGATGATCTACTTGGGATTGTCCATCTAAAATGTCGGCGACGATTGGTGTCGCCAAGTTGTACGGCAGGTTGGCCACAACATGCCAATATTTCGACTTTTTGTGCAATGGTTGCCAATCAAGTTGCATTGCATCTCCGTGGATTACCTCGACATTTGGCAGCAACGCTGTATTTTCTTGCAGCACTTCAACCAACCCGTTGTCTATTTCAACGGCAACGACCTCTGCGCCAGTTTCGGCCAATGCAAGCGTCAATGAGCCCAAACCAGCACCAATTTCAAGTACAAAATCCCCGGCTCGCACATCGGCAAGTCGAGCAATCTTTCGAACCGTGTTGGGATCAACCACAAAGTTCTGACCGAATGCTCGCCGCGGTGCCAGCCCATAGTTGCTTAGAAGCGTCGAAACTTCGGTTCGTGTAAATGTCACCAGGAGACGTTCACTGGGATTGGTGCGTCAACGAGATTCGAAATCCTTTCAAAAACTTTGGTGTGCAATAACGCCGTCGCTCCAGCCGGCATTATCTCACGGTAAACATTGGTGCACGTTGTCGTTCTGCCGTTGTTGATATTTTTTATCGTCAACGAAATACCAAAAGGCGCTATTGGAACAAAACAAACGACAGCCGGGGCGTTGTCGAAGTTGCTGAAACTGGCAATTAGTTGTACTCCGCTGGTTTCTGCGGAGGGATAGGCGATTTGTGCCGAGCCGTCTTGAACAATTGGCGCAGGGCCTCCGAGAATTATCGGAGCGGGTGACTCTTCGTCTGAAACAACCCCAGAACTAGGGGCGATTGTGTTGTAGGCAGGGTCAATGGTCGTCGGGGTGCTTGCTGGTTCAGAAGAATCGTTTCCGTTGCAAGACCTTAAAATCGGCAGCAAAATTATCGTGATTACCGTCAATACGACGATTCGTCGGCGCTGAAAAGTCGTGAGTAACAATTTAATTTCTCCCTGTTACCGAATTAGTTTCGCTGAGACCCGTTGAACTATCAGGCTAGGCACACAGTCCTGCGAATGCAATCAGCGCGTTATTGGTCGTCTGGTTTGCGATTTCGCTGATCGAGATATTTCGTACTTGCGCCAGGCACGCTCCGACATCGACGAGATATGCGGGCTGATTAGATACTCCACGATGCGGTACCGGAGCGAGAAATGGACTATCGGTTTCAACGAGCATTTTTTCTGCGCTACACATTTTCGCCGCATCGCGAATCTCCTGTGCTTTTTTAAATGTGACGATTCCTGAAAACGAAATAAATGCGTCACGATCTAGACACTTCTTTGCTTCGATCGGCGAACCAGTGAAGCAATGAAAAATGGTTCGCTCGGGTACACCACATGAGTCAAGAATCTCAAATGTTTCATCCCATGCTTCGCGAGTGTGAATCACGAGTGCAAGATTGTGTTCGTGCGCAAGGGCTATTTGCGCTGCAAACATTTCGCGCTGTATCGCACGATCAGAGTGATCATAAAAATAGTCAAGACCGCACTCGCCGATCGCGACAACGCGGGGCTGATTGATCAATTCGTGCAAGCCATCAAGACCATGCTTGGCGTCGTGCGGATGCAGGCCGACCGTGGCCCAGACGTCGGCGTGTTTTGCAGCGAGATCAATCGCGGCACGCGAAGTCGTCACATCTGTGCCGATGGTGATCATCCGCTTGACTCCCGCTTCGCGTGCGGCGATCAACGCGGCATCTACACCACCAGGAATATCTTCGTAAGTTACATGACAGTGAGTGTCGACCCATTCAGGTGTTGCAGTTTGCATCGCGCTCACAACTAAATCTTTTTACGCGGAAACAGCGGATCGCCCTTCGTCACGGTCGTGCCGCCGGGGTAACGACCCCATTGTGTGTCAGCGCCGACTCGTTGGTCGGCAACATTGCCGACCATGCCGAGACGTCGCCAAACATCTTGACAAGTTTTTGGCATCGCAGGGCTCGCCAAAATTGTCACGATACGCAACGCTTCGAGTGCATCGCCCATCACGATGTCGAGATCTTTGCCTGGTTCCATCTTCCACGGTTCATTTGTTTCGAGGTAGGCATTTGTTGCGCGAATAAGTGACCAAGTGGCATCAAGCGCGCGACTCGGTTGAACGTTCTTCCACTCGGCGATTGTTTCGCTGACACTTTGTTCGGCAACTGCCGCTAGCGGGCTCGTCGCAGACGGTACGGGGCCGATGCCACCACACTTTTTTTCGACCACGGTTGCCACTCGCGCAGCCAAGTTGCCGAAGTTGTTTGCGAGATCCGAGTTGTAGCGCG
>SXGS01534491.1_pt1 | contig 11628 bp, 8 predicted proteins | sample 3174681 | NCBI WGS metagenome assembly SXGS01 (sample SAMN11356861, study PRJNA531348) | freshwater metagenome | isolation source: freshwater sample F1-80 | place: China: Fuxian Lake, Yuxi | collected 2017-12-25 | reverse complement strand
AGCTCCTGCTCCTCGACGAGCCATCGCTCGGGATCGCGCCGAAGCTCGTGCAGCAGATCTTCGCAGCGATCCGGCAGATCGCGCGGGCCGGCGTGACGATCCTGCTCGTCGAGCAGAACACGCGCCTCGCCCTCGCGGTGAGCCACCGGGCGTACGTGCTGCGGACGGGGGAGATCGCCCTCTCGGGGAAGGCCGCCGATCTGGCCGCGGACGAGGACGTCCAGAAGGCGTACCTCGGGGGCTGACCGGTCACGGGATGGCCGCTCCGTGCCGCGGGGGATCTTCGCCCCGGCCGCTCACGGCTTCGCGTGCTTGCACGACGCGTGGACGGCGTTGTCCGCGCGCTCCACGATCGCGTGTGGCTCCCGCGTGCTCTGCGCGATCTGGCCGAGCACCTTGCACGTCTGCTTGAGGGCCACCGTCTCGGCGCCGTACGGATCGACGGCGTTCACGACGCTTGCACGCGCGAGCGGGGCCGTCTTCAGGATCTCGGCGAGCAGCGCGTCCAGCTCCGGCGCGCACCGGCGCACGGAGCTCGCGAGGGGGACGGTGAGGGCCGCGAACGCGTCGGAGCCGCGCTCGGTCAGGGCGCGTTTCCATACCGTGACGACGCGCGCGCACGGCATCGTGCCCTTGCCGACCTGCGACAGCAGCCCAGGCTCGCCGGTGACGCCCAGCCACCCGAGCACGGCGTCGTCCTCCGCGGCCATCCTCAGCACGACCTGGACGCACGAAGCGTGATCGCGGCCGTCGACGGGCACCGCGAGCAGCGTCGTCTTCGCGTCCGCGCTCGCGTCGGCGCCCCCGATGCCGTCGCACATCGCGCCGCGGGTCTTGGGATCGAGCAGCCTGCGCTCGACCGCCTGGTGCGCGGGGCGGCCCATGCTCGCGAGGACCGGCGTGAGCGCAGATGCGCGCGATCCCGCGGCGAGGCGGCTCACGCCCTGCTCGATGTCGGGGATGAACACGGCGCCCTTTGGCTCCTTCCGCGGGATCCCCTGCACCGCGAGCTCCGCGCGTGCCGGATCGACGAGGCCGCCGCGGAGGAGCGAGGTCCCCCACGCGGCGCCGCGCCCGTGCGCCTCCCACGCGGCCATGAACGCGGTCGAATCGTAGACGCTCCGGCGCTCGAGGACCGCGCCGGCCGCCTTGTTCGTGTCGGCGAGTCGCCCGAGCGCCATCACGGCCTCCGGCGTGCCGCTCCGCTCGAGCCAGTCGACGTTGCCCCTCCGCTCGGCCTCCGCTGCCGTCGAGGGACCGCACGCCACCGCCGCGATCCACAGCGCTGGGGACAGGCGGGATCCGAGGCCGGGGCGAACGCGCACGCCGCGAGCGTACCATGGAGCCCTCCACGCGCCCTTCATAAGGTGGCCGTTTCGGTGCCGCGCCGGTACGCTGCCCCCGGGAAGCCATGACCGCCTCCATCCGCCGCCTCGTCGCAGCCGTCGCCGCGCTCCTGTCCCTCGTGGCGATGGGCACGGTGGGGTACTGGTGCCTGGGTCACGGAAGGTGGAGCCTCGCCGAGTGCGCGTACATGACCATCATCACGCTCTCGACGGTCGGGTTCTCGGAGCTCGTGGACATGCACCATGTCCCGGGCGCGCGCGGGCTCACGGTGGCCCTCATCGTGAGCGGCGTGGGCGCGCTCGCGTACGTGCAGGGCAACCTCACCGCGCTCCTCGTCGAGGGGGTGATCGGGCAGGCGTACAGGAGGAACCGCATGAAGAGGATGATCGAGGCCCTGAGCGGCCATGTCGTCGTTGCCGGAGCCGGCGCGACGGGCCGCCACGTGATCGAGGAGCTCGTCGCGACGCGCACGCCGTTCGTCGTCATCGACCGGGACGAGGGGCACCTCAAGCACCTGAGCGACGAGGTCGCCGAGGGCAAGATGCTCTACGTCCACGGTGACGCCACCCACGACGCCGCGCTCCAGCGCGCGAACATCAAGACGGCCCGCGGCGTGGTCGCCGCCCTCACGCACGACAAGGACAACCTGTTCGTCACGCTGAGCGCCCGGGCGATGAACGCGGAAGCGCGCATCGTGGCGAAGGTGGTCGAGGACGAGGCGGGGCCCAAGATGATCAAGGCCGGGGCGAGCGCGACGGTCAGCCCCACCATGATCGGCGGCCGCCGGATGGCCAGCGAGCTCATCCGCCCCGAGGTCACCGAGTTCCTCGACCAGATGCTGAAGGACAAGACGCGGAACCTCCGGCTGGAGGAGATCGCGATTCCAGCGGGCTCGAGCTACGTCGGGCTGGCGATCAGGGACACGCCGATCCGCTCGAAGACGCGCTTGCTGGTCGTCGCGCTGCGCGACGCGAGCCGGAGCTTCATCTACAACCCGGAGCCCGAGCAGGTGCTCGCCGCAGGAATGACGCTGATCGTGATGGGGGACGCCGAGGGCGTGATCCACCTTCGGCAGCTGGTGAGCGATTCGGTCGGGGGCGGCGCGCCGTCACCGTAGGCGCGGTCCGCCGACCGCGGACGCGGACGCCGGACGACGACGGCCAGCGGACGGGGCTTCACCCGGGAGTGTCCGCCGCGTGCTCCACCAGCGCCGCGAGGAACCCGGCGCCGTCCTTCTCGACCCGAGTCGGGCTCATCCCGTGTATGTTGCACATATCCGACAGGTGGCGTGGGCGCTTCTTCACCATGTCGACGAGCGTCTTGTCGTGCGCGACCACGTACGGGGGGACGCCGCGCGCCTGCGCGAGAGCCAGCCGGTGCGCGCGGAGGCGCTCGAAGAGGATCGCCTCGAGGGCGGACAGCTCGGCCCGCTTGGCCGCTGGCGCGACCTTCCTGGCGCGCTCCGCCCCGCGCTCCGCCCCTGGCGAGGGTGGCCGCGGCGCCCGTGACGGCAACGCGAACGCCGCCGGCGCCCTACCGGTGAGCACGGCCCACCCCGCCTGCGTCACGAACGGGACCGGGTGCTCGGTGGCGGTGAGATCGATCCAACCCGCTGCGAGGAGGCCGCGGAACACGGCCCAGACGAACCCTTCCGTCTCGCGGGACAGGAGCCCGAACGTGGACAGCCTCGTGAACCCGAAGCGCTGCGCGCGCGCGTTGTCCTCCCCGCGCAGCATGTCGATCACCGCGCCGAGCCCCGCGCGGCTCTTCGCGCGCGCGACCGCGGAGAGCGCCTTCTTCACGATCGCCACGGCCTCGGCGGCCGCCTGGCTGTCGGCCGGCTCCTCCCCGCGGCGCGCCAGGTCGAGGCACACGTCGCAGTGGCCACACCCGCCGAGGATCTCCTGCTCGTCGCCGAAGTACCGCAGCACGAAGTCGTGCCGGCACGTGCGCGCGTCGAGGTAGAGGAGCAGCTCGCGGAACAGCCTCCAGGCGCGGGCCACGCGCTCCTTCGCGGGAGCCTGCCCGTCGAGGTCGGGTGCCTCGACGAGCCTGCGCCTCAGCATGATGTCCTGCGGCGCGCACAGGAGCAGGCCCTCGGCGTCTCGCCCGTCCCTCCCCGCGCGCCCGACCTCCTGGTAGTACGCCTCGATCGAGCCGGGCGGTGCGAGGTGGATCACCGCCCGGATGTCCGGCCGGTCGATCCCCATCCCGAACGCGTTCGTGGCGACGACGACGTCGACGTCGCGCGCCGCGAACCGCGCGGATATCCGCGTACGCTCCTCCGCTCCCATGCCCGCGTGGTAGACGGCGGCGTCGATCCCGAGCTCCTGGAGGTGCCCGGCGAACGCCTCGGCGGAGCGGCGCGTCGACGCGTACACGATCGCGCCGCCCCGCGCGCTCTCGCCTGCCCGCGCGCGCGCCGGGCCGATGGCCCTCCGCACCGCGTGCGCGACGAGCCGCTTCTTCTCCCGCGGACCGGACACGTGGACGGCCGACAAGTTCAGGTTGGGTCGGGCGAATCCGCGCAGGATCTCCGCGTACCGTCCGGCCGCGAGCCCGAGCCGCTCGGCGATCTCGCGCCTGACCTCGGGCGTCGCCGTGGCGGTGCACGCGAGGACGCGCGGCGGCTGGAGCTCCTCGATCATGCGCCCGATCTCGAGGTAGTCCGGCCGGAAATCGTGCCCGAACTGGGAGATGCAGTGCGCCTCGTCCACCGCCACGAGCGACAGGCGGGCCTGTACGAGGAGATCCTTGAAGCGCGGCGACGACAGCCGCTCGGGCGCCGCGTACACGATCGCGTAGTCCCCGCGTGCGAGGCTACGCTCGCGCTCGCGCCGCGTGTCGAGGTCGAGCGTGGAGGCGATGAAGGTCGCGCGCACGCCCGCCTCGACCAGCTTGCGCACCTGGTCCTCCATCAGGGCGACGAGCGGCGAGACGACGAGCGTGGTCCCTCCGAGCACCATCGCGGGGACCTGGTACGTGAGCGACTTCCCCCCGCCGGTCGGCGCGATCACGAGGGCGCGCCCCGGGGAGCCGACGATCGCGCGTATCGCCTCCTCTTGCCATGGGCGAAAGGACGCGTGACCGAGGACGGCGAGCGCCTCTTCGGGGCTGGCAAGCGTGGGGATGGAGACGGACGGCAACGACGCGACCGCGAGCATAGTCGGGCCCCGTGCAAGATCGGGGGCAACATCGAGCGCGTACGATCTCGCGCACTTGCGAGCGGCCGAAGTGGCCATGGCCACATTCCGGCCATTCCGGCAGTCCGGGCATTCCGGCATTCGGCGTCCCGGTGACCACGGGCCACGCGCTCCCCGAGCGCGAGCACGGCCCGGGCCCGACTACTTCTTCGGCTTCTCGGGCTTCTCCGGCGCCGGCGGCGGCGCGGGCTGCACCACCTCGATGTCCCAGTCTATCGTCGCGTCCGGCCCGTTCCAGGGCATGAACATCCCGTTGGCGAACGAGTTCACGATGCACTTTCCCACCGGGGTGCCGTCGAACGGAGCCGGCACGGTCACGCCCTTCACGCGACCGTTCCGGCCGAGCACGACGCTCACCTTCGTCTTGCCCCAGGGACCGCTCGCCTTGCCCGCGTCGTCCTTCGTCTCGCCGCAGTGCTCCTTCACGGCGCGCGCGCCCCTCTTCATCTCGATCTCGACCGAGTCCTTGTCAGGCTCGTTGTGGCGACGTCCCGGCGCCTGGGTCACGCCCGTGCCGGCGGTCGTCGTGGGCTTGGGGGTCGTCGTCGTGCTCGAGCCGTCCCACTTCGTGTCGTCGGTGCTCTCGCCGGGGGCGCCCGGGGGGGGCGCTGCCGGCGACTCGCTCGACGCGTCCTCGGCGGGCTTCTTCGGACCGCAGCCCGTCGACAGGACGACAGCGACGAGGCCGCACATGCCAAACAGGAAAGAGGAGGGGGCCGTGGAGCGCATGGAGAGCGATTTAGCACACCGCGTGCCCGGCCTCCCGGCGAGGCGCGAAAGAGACTTCGGGTTCGACCGTGCGGGTGGACAGACCTCGGCTGGACACTGGACCTCCGTTCGTCCACATCGGCGTCTCGAACCGGGAAATCTCTAGTGATTCTCGGAAAGACCCGCCGGCCCCCGAATTGCACTCGGCCCCGCCACACCGCCCACCCCGGGAGCCCTCTTGCGCCGCACATCCTTCGCCCTCGTCACGGGACTCGTCGCCGCCGCCACCGTGGCGGGGGCCTGCGGCTCGGCAAAGGACGCACCGCCTGCGGCTCCGCCCGATCCGGTCCACGGGAAGTCCTCGCCGATCCCGTTCACGGCGAGCCCGCCCTCGGTCTACGTGGCCAAGGTGAAGAGCGTCCTCGTCGGCCTGCCGCCCACGGACGCCGAGGTCGAGGCGGTGCGGGCGGATCCCGGCGCGCTGAAGGGGCTCATCGACGGCTGGATGGCCACGCCGCAGTACGAGGCGAAGATCCTCACGTTCTTCGAGCTCGCGTTCCAGCAAGCACAGATCGGGATCGAGGATCTCGACGACCAGACCTACCCGCGCAAGGCCGTCATCAACCGGACGACCGGCCCCGCCCTCGCGCAGAACGTCCGCGAGAGCTTCGCGCGCACCGTGATCGCGCTCGTGAAGGAGGGAAAGCCCCTCACGGAGGCGATGACCACCCGGCGGTTCATGATGACGCCGGGATTGATGGAGCTCTACGCGTTCCTCGACTGGTGGCAGGTCGACGACGCGGGTGTGCTCTCCGACGGCTTCAAGCTCGCGTACCCGAAGCAGTCGATCACCATCGGCACCGCGGGTGGGCCCGTCCCCATCGAGGAGACGGTCGATCCGAAGAGCCCGAACTTCATGCGTTGGTACAGCCCGGACGTGGCGACCGACGCCGAGAAGGATCCCGAGCGGTGCGGGATGGACCCCATCGTGTACCCGCCCAGCGGCGGGACGCTGCACAGCATCCTCGTCGGCTCGCTCGACAACCACAAGGCCGTGGGCCCGGGCGTCTGCACGCATGGCGGCGGAAGCGCCGCCGCGCCCCAGCTGAAGCAAGCCGACTACTCCAGATGGAAGATGGTCACGGTGCGACGGCCCAGGGCAGGGGAGACGGCGACCGCGTTCTGGGATCTCGCGACGCTCCGCAACGCGAACGAGCTCGTCCTCGAGGTCCCGCGGGTCGGCTTCTTCTCGACGCCGGCGTTCTTCGCGACCTGGCAGACCAACACCTCGAACCAGATGCGCGTCACCATGAACCAGTCGCTCATCGTGGCGCTCGGCGCGCAGGTCGACGGCACGGATCCCACGAAGCCCGAGGCCACGCCCGGCATGGACGCGGCGCATGCGTCGAGCCCGGCCTGCGTCGCGTGCCACCAGACGCTCGATCCCACGCGGTCCATCCTGTCGTCGACGTACTCGTGGACCTACCACCGGCAGACGGAGGCGGCGTACGCGGGCGAGCGCGGGCAGTTCGCCTTCCAGGGCGTCATCAGGCCCGTGTCGAGCGTGGCGGACTTCGGCCAGGCGCTCGCCGAGCACCCCCTCTTCGCGCAGGCCTGGGCGCAGAAGCTCTGCTACTACGCCAACTCGTCCGCCTGCCAGGCCGACGATCCCGAGTTCGCGCGCGTGGTCGACGCGTTCAAGGCGTCGGGGTACGCGTGGAGGGTGCTCGTCCGCGAGCTCCTCTCGTCGCCCATCATGACGCACGCGGCCCCGACCAAGACGGCGGACGACGTCGGCGAGGTCGTCGCCGTGTCGCGGCGCGATCACCTCTGCGCCGCGCTCGACCACCGGCTCGGTTTCACCGACGTGTGCGCGCTCGACGCGCCCACGCCCCAGCAGCAGCAGCAGACGATCCCGCGGATCGTCTCGGGCCTTCCCTCCGACGGTTACGGCCGCGGCTCGGTGGCGCCCGTCCTGCCGAACGACCCCACGCTGTTCTTCCGCGCCGGGACGGAGAACGTCTGCGTTGCCGTCGCGACCCTCGTCATCGACGCGGCCAAGCCGCAGGCGGGGGTGAGGCAGTGGTCGAGCGCGAGCCCCGACCCGGCGATGAACGACTTCGTGTCGGTGGTCATGGGCCTCCCGCCCTCCGATCCACGCGCGGCGCCCTCGCTCGCCGTCCTGAAATCGCACCACGCGGGCGCCCTCGCGCAGGGCGTCTCGGCGACCGACGCGCTCCGGTCCACCTTCGTCGTCGCGTGCCTCGCCCCGTCCGCCGTCTCCATCGGGTTGTAAGGAGTCCCAGATGATCAGCCGACGAAATGCCCTCCTCTCGACCCTCCTCGGTGCCGGCTCGCTCGGGTTGAGGACGCTGGCCACGGGCCTGCCCGCGGGGCTCCTCCTCGATCCGCGGCGCGCCCTCGCCGAACCCGCCTGTCCCTCCCCCGGGAAGGCCCAGTTCGTGATCTTCGCGACGTCGGCGCTCGGCGATCCCATCAACGCCAACTGCCCGGGCACGTACGAGGACCCAGGGATCTACCACTCGCCCGACCACTTGCTCGCGCCGGTGAACATCGACCTCGGCGGGACCAAGGTGAAGGCCGCCACGCCGTGGAGCACGCTGCCCCAGAGCACCCTCGACCGCACCTGCTTCTTCCACATGATGACCAACACCCCGGTTCACCCCAAGGAGCCGGACGTGCTGCGATTGATGCACGCGACGCGCGCGGACGAGATGTTCCCGTCGATCCTCGCGCGGCAGCTCGCGCCGTGCCTGGGCACGATCCAGGCGCAGCCGATCAGCCTCGGCGCCCTGTCCCCGTCGGAGGGGCTCACCTACTCCGGCCAGGCGCTCCCGAGCCTCCCGGCGCTCGCGCTGAAGGCCACGCTCACCAACGCGGCGGGGCCCATGGCGAACCTGCAGGCGCTGCGCGATCAGAGCCTGAAGCAGCTCTACGACGTGTACAAGAACGGCGCGACGCCGGCGCAGAGGGCGTACATCGACTCGATCGTGACGTCGCAGCAGCAGGTGCGGAACATCCGGCAGGACCTGCTCGACAACCTGGCCTCCATCAAGGACAACAGCGCGAGCTCGCAGATCCTCGCGGCGCTGACCCTGTTCCAGATGAAGGTGACGCCGGTCGTGGCGATTCACATCCCCTTCGGCGGCGACAACCACCGAGACGTGGGTCTCGCGAACGAGATCGCGCAGACCGTGTCGGGCGTCGGCGTCATCCGATCGCTCGTGCAGCAGCTCCAGGCGGCCGGCTTGGCCGATCAGGTCAGCCTCGCGTCGCTCAACGTGTTCGGGCGCACGCTCGGCCAGGACAGCGTCGACGGGCGAAACCACAACCAGAACCACCAGGTGTCGGTGCTCATCGGCAAGCCGTTCAAGGCCGGCGTCATCGGCGGCGTGGGCAGGGTGGAGAAGGACTGGGGGGCCGTCGCGATCGACTCGCGGACGGGGAGGGGCGTGCCGGGCGGCGACGTCCCGGCGACGGACACGCTCGCCTCGTACGGGCGAACGGTGCTGACGGCGCTCGGGGTGGATCCCTCGGTCATCTCGAGGGAGATCGTGTCCGGGAGGGTGATCTCCCCGGCGATCGCGGGGGGCTGAGAGATGCGCGCGACGACGAGGTGGCTGTGCGCGTCGGTCTTCGCCTTCGCCGCGGCGTGCGGCGGGGACGTCTCCGAGCGCGGGAGCCCCGGTCCGGCGCCCGCGGCCGCATTGACGCTCTCCCCCGTCTCGTGGAACCAGGCGAACGCCGACCTCGGGACGGTCGCGACCGTCCTCGAGTCGGGCAAGACGACGGCCGTCTTCGGCTCGAACGGCGTGCAGTTCTTCGCGGGGGGCGTCCTCGTCGCGACGGACACCGTGGTCAGGGCGTGGAGGGTGGCGGCCACCGTCCCGGCCGCGGACGGGATCTCCACGTGGATGATCGGCGTGGACGCGGAGGGCAAGCTCCTCCGCGTCCGTCCCGAGGCCCCGCCCGAGGACGTGACGGCGCGCTTCGGCCTCACGTCGAGCGTGCACGCGCTCGCGGGCGCGGGAGATCGCGCCGCGTTCCTGGTCGAGGGTGGCTTCGCGATCGCCGACGGCAAGAACGTCACGCGCTACGACGCGTCCGATCAGCGATCGATCGCGACGGCGCAGGGAAGGGTGGCCGTGGCGACCGAGCGCGGCGTCCGCGTGCTCGAGCAGGGCAGGGAGACGGACATCGCGCTCCCGGGCGCGGCGCTCGTCGCGTTCGACGGTGGCGGCAGGCTCTTCGCGGCGACGCCGCGTTGCGTGTACGAGATCTCGGGCACGACGCCGACGCTCGCGTACGACGCCGGCTCCAGGACCGTCCGGGGGCTCGCCGGCGCGGGGGCGAACGTGTGGTTCGCGGTCGACGGGGATCTCGGCCTGCTCGTCGGGGGCAAGGTGTCGGTCGCGTCCGGCGGCGCGCTCGGGCCGGACACGCGCCTCGTCGGCTCACCCTCGGGGGACGTGTGGTCGACCAGCGGCGGAAAGCTGTCGCGCTTCTCCGCGCAGGTGGCGAGGGGCGAGGAGGCGACGTGGATCGCCACGGTACGGCCCGTGCACGACGCGATCTGCGCGAGCTGCCACGGCGCGCGGGGCAGCGGCAAGGACGCGTCGAACCTCGATCTGTCGACGTACGCGCTGTGGGGCGCGCGCAAGGCGAAGATCCGCACCCGGGTCGTCGACCAGGCCGGCACGCAGACGGCGATGCCGCCGAAGGGAGCGGGGTACACGCTCACGGCGGATCAGAAGGCGGCGATCGACGCCTGGTCGAAATAGGACCCTACCCCTGAGGCATCCCCTCATTTTCCTCACGTCGAGCGCGAGCCCGAGCCCGAGCCCGAGCCCGACGAAGACGAGCCGAGCTTCAGCACCATCGCGGTGAGCATCGCCGTGATCCGCAAGAGGAGGGCTCGCACAGCCACCAAGCGTTGCGCATCGGCGGCTGGCTCGCGACGGCGCCGCCGCTCCCCCTCTCTCGTGGATGTTACGTCCGCGGGGCCAGGGACTACGTGGCCCATCTGACCGCCGCGGTCAGCCGAGCCCAGGCCGCCGTGAACCGCGCGCGACAGTGTGCGATGGGCGCGCGCGAGGCCTGCGTCGACGGCCACGCGACGATGCCGGCCGACGAGCGCAAGCGCGCGCAGGACCTCCTCGACCGCCTCGGGACCGTGCACAAGGACCGCTGCGAGGGCTACCCCCGGCCCGAGGCGGCGGGTCCCATGCGCGCGAACGAGGACGACGACCAGTACAAGCGGCGTGTCCAGGACGCCGAGGCGAGTCGGCACATGGCCGACGTCGAGTTCGGCAACGCCGCGCCGACGAGCGACGACGAGCTGGGCGAGCTCGCCAGACCGGATGGCTTCTCGGACGAGCGCGCGGGCGTGCCGTGCCTGCTCGGGCGCATGCGGGGGATCCTGGCCGTGGCCGCCGGGTTCGAGGCGCGTGCCGGCAAGGCGAGGGACGAGCAGGCGGCGGGCGCAGCCGCGCGCGAGCGCCGGGAGCACGAGCAGGCGCTCGACCGGAGGTTCCAGCCCGTCGAGCGCGAGTGCGCCGAGCGGTGGCTCGACACGAGCCCGCGGTGCGCCGAGCTCCCGAACCTGACCGGCGCGGAGCGCGCCGCCTGCCAGGACCGGTGCAAGACGGCTGCGGGCAAGGCGAGGAGCGAGCTCCTCGAGCGCGCGATGAGGGACTGCCTCGCCGACTTCTCCACCCGCGGCCCCCAGGCGACCTGCAAGGCCCAGCCGCCGGGCGGTGCGAGCCTCGACGCGGAGCTCTCGACGTGCACCCGCGAGTGTCGGAAGAAGGGGCCCGAGGCCCAAGGCGGCGGCCGTTCGCGAGGCCGCAGAGAGCGCGCGCGCGTCGCGCGAAGCCGGCGCGCGCACCGAGTGCACCAACACGTGCGTCCGCTTGGCACACGCCGCGTGCGACGGCAAACCGACGGCGTTCGAGAAGGACCTGTGCATCTCCTCGTCCCTCAAGACCTGCTGCCGGCAGTGTGGATCGAGCGTCAACGAGGTCAATTACATGACGTGCCGCTGAGGCGTGCGGCTCTACGCGTCGGTGATCTGGTAGTCCTTGATCTTGTAGAGCAGCGCCCGGTGTGACAGCTCGAGGAGCTCCGCCGCCCGCGTCCGGTTTCCGCGCGTCTTCGCGAGCGCTCGGCGGATGAGGATCTCCTCGATGGCGGCCATCGTCTTCTTGATCGACATCTCCCCGGTCGCGAGCTGGATCTGTACGGGATCGAGCGCGGCGCGCACGCGGTCGGGGAGATCCGTGATGCCGATCACGTCGCCCTCGGAGAGGACCATCGCGAGCTCGATCGTGTTCTCGAGCTCGCGCACGTT
>SXGS01740784.1_pt1 | contig 11630 bp, 10 predicted proteins | sample 3174681 | NCBI WGS metagenome assembly SXGS01 (sample SAMN11356861, study PRJNA531348) | freshwater metagenome | isolation source: freshwater sample F1-80 | place: China: Fuxian Lake, Yuxi | collected 2017-12-25 | reverse complement strand
TGCCATGCTGACCCCGAGGATCGCGTTGGCGCCGAGGTTGCTCTTGTCCGCCGTACCGTCGAGTCGGATCATCGCCGCGTCGATATCCGCCTGGCGCGTCGCATCGAGGCCCTTGAGGGCCTGGTGGATCGGTCCGTTGACGTTGCTGACTGCCTTCAGGACACCCTTGCCGCCGTAGTGCTGATCGTCCTTGTCCCGCAACTCGAGGGCCTCGAAATCGCCCTTCGAGGCACCGGAAGGAACCGAGGCGCGCCCCCTGGAGCCATCCAGCAGGGTGATTTCGACCTCGACGGTAGGGTTGCCCCGGCTGTCGAAGACCTGCCGGGCCTGGAGGAATTCGATGCGGGTGTTGGCTGAACGGGGCATGTGATTATTTTGCTCTTGTCTTCTGGGCCAGGGTCTTGCTAATTGCAGACGTAATAAAGCCCGCTACTTTTATCAGCCTCGGCTTGTAGCCAACTGCCCTGAAGCTGTCAACGTCAAATTCAGTCGGAGGATACTCAGCACTTGCGCACGGAGCCAAAGACTCAAGACCCAAGAAGTGAGCACCCTCCGGAGCTTCTCAAGATCGATCAGGACTACCTCGTACGCTGGGGTCAGAGGGAGGTCGTCCGGGCCGTGGCGTTCGGCGCCGGCGCAAGCGCGGCTATTCTTGCAGCAGCTCTCTGGTGGAATCCGTTTTGCCTCCTTGGGCTCATCATTCTCTTGCCCCCTGTGGCTCTCCTCATTCTCTTCTTCAGGAACCCGAAGCGGGTCGTGCCGGACGGGCAGGGTCTCGTCGTCTCCCCGGCGGATGGCACCATCACCGACCTTACCCAGGTGGTCGAGGACGAGTTTCTCAAGGGGCCCGCGATCCGTGTCGGGATTTTCCTTTCAATTTTCAGCGTGCATGTGAATCGAGCTCCCGTCTCGGGCAGGGTCGAGTGGGTTTGCCACCGTGAGGGGGCCCACCACGATGCCAGGAGGCCCGAGTGCGCCATCGAGAACGAATCGAACCTGATCGGCATGTTGCGGGACGACGTGCGTGGACCTGAAGGCGCGCGTATTTTGGTGCGGCAGGTCTCGGGGGCGATCGCCCGACGGATCGTTTGCCCACTCGAGCCGGGGGTGTTCGTCGCACGCGGCGGGCTCGTTGGAATGATCAAGTATGGATCCCGAACCGAGCTTTTTCTTCCTGCCGGTCCCGACTTGCGCATCTGCGTGAAGCCAGGTGACAAGGTGAGCGGGGGCAGCACTATCATCGCCCAGCTTTCCGGCGCTTGATGCCGGCATCCCTTTCATGGAAATTAACCGAAACGTACTTCTGCCCAATCTCGTCACCGTGGGTAACGGGATCTGCGGCTTTTGGGCGCTCGCCCACCTCTTCAAGGCCGAGTGGAAGGGTCCTGGCCCGCTCGACTTCGTCGATCCCACGGTCTTTTCAACAGCAGCCTGGCTGATCCTTCTCGGGATGGTGTTTGACGTCTTTGATGGGAAGGTGGCTCGAATGTCGGGCGGCGAAAGTGCACTGGGAGCGCAGCTTGACTCTCTCTGTGACCTCGTGACGTTCGGCGTCGCTCCGGCTGTGCTCATGCTCCGACTGAGCGTGAGTGATAGCCCCCAATGGCAGCGGGTTGTCTGGTTCTTCTCGCTGGCTTACTTCCTCTGCGCGATGTTCCGTCTTGCTCGATTTACTGCGGAGAACGAGCCCGACGACACGGCTCATGTTGCGTTCAAGGGACTCCCGAGCCCAGGAGCGGCTGGCTGTGTGGCGTCGCTCGTGATTTTATGCTGGTACCTTGTTGCCCGCGACAAGATTGAGCTGAGGTGGCTCGCCACCTTGGTGGCCCCGGAAGTTCTTCAGGTGGTTGCCCTCGGAATCGTGCGGGTCTTGCCGCCACTGGGTTTGCTGCTGGGCTTTGCGATGGTATCGAGCCAGCTCAGGTTCGATCACATGGGCAGCTGGCTCTTCGGCCGAAAGCACGGCTTCGATTTCTACGTTTATCTTATCTTTGGTGGGATCATGGCCGCGTTGATCCCGGAGGTCATCATCCCCCTCCTCTTTCTTGGCTACCTCGTCACCACGCCGCTCAAGTCCATCTACCGGCTCTGCGTGCCCGTGCGCCAGGGTAGAGCGGGCCTAAACAATCCTCAGGACTAGACTCTGGTGGATCTTCCCTCCTCTCCCATCTCCGTCCTTCTCGGTGTTGGCTCCAACCTGGGCGACCGTGACGCCAACATTTCCAGGGGACTTGCCCTGCTGGGGTCAAGGCCCGGGGTCGAAGCCGTCCGTGAGAGCTCGCGGTTCGAGACGGAACCGGTTGGCGGTCCGCCGCAGGGACGGTACTTGAACGCCGTGGTCGAGTTGTGCGTCACCATGGGCCCACGAGCCCTGCTCGGCAAGCTTCAGGAGATCGAGGCGGCGTTGGGGCGAGTCCGGGCCGAGAGGTTCGGCCCGAGGCCCCTCGACCTCGACATTCTCCTTTACGGAGACGTCGTTGTGAGCGAGTCGGACCTCGAGATTCCACATCCGCGCATGCTCGAGAGGGCGTTTGTGCTCGAGCCGCTCTCTGAAATTGCACCCGGGCGGATTCACCCCTTGACCGGCCGCACCATCCTGGACCACTGGCTGGAGCTCTCGGCCAGGGGGGCCCAGGTCACTGGCGGGGAAGGGGGGGGCGCGTGAGAGTTTTGGAGAACCTCCAGGAGACGACCTTTCTCTGCCAGCGCTACAGGGCGGCGGGTCTTTCGATCGGATTCGTCCCGACCCTGGGTGCGCTCCATGCTGGCCACGCCTCACTCATCCGGCAATCCGCTCTTGAGTGTGAAAAGACGGTGGTGAGCATCTTCGTCAACCCGACTCAGTTCGGCCCGGGCGAGGACTTCGCCGCATACCCGAGGCAAATGGAGGCGGATACCGAGATTTGCCGTGGGGCCGGGGCAGACCTCGTGTTCTTCGCGAGCTCCGGGGAGGTCTATCCGGAGGGATTTCAGACCTGGGTCACCGTGGAGGATCTGACGCGGTCGCTTTGCGGAGGGAGTCGGCCCGGTCATTTCCGGGGCGTCGCCACCGTCGTGACGCAGCTCCTGTCGATCGTCCAGCCGCACCGCGCCTATTTCGGCCAGAAGGACTATCAGCAGTGTCAAGTTGTGCGGCGACTCACTCGGGATCTTCACCTCGGCCTGGAAATCCGTGTCGCTCCGACGATCAGGGAGCCAGACGGCCTGGCCCTGAGCTCCCGGAATCGGTACCTGGACGTTTCCGCCCGGCGTGTAGCTCCCCGGATTTACCAGGCGCTTCAGGCCGGCAGTGGGCTCATCCTCGGTGGCGAGCAGAGTGTCGAGCGGGTGATCGGGCGAATGATTGAAGAACTCAGCCCGGGAGAGGACTTGAGGCTTGATTACGTCGAGGTTCGGGACTCCGAGACGCTTCGTGAGCTGGAGGAAGGCCGGATAGGCCCCGGGCCAGGCAGTGTGCTCCTCGCCGTGGCGGCGGTGGTAGGCAAATCTAGGCTGATCGATAATGTACTGGTCCCGCTCCTCTGAGCGCAACCAGAGGGGTCGTTCGCAGCTCCCCGGAGCCCTTCACGCATGCACTTCGAAGAGATCCCCGACGGTCTTCGAGTCTTCTCTCCCGCGAAGCTCAACCTTTACCTCGAGATTGGGCCGCTCAAGCCGTCCCTTTATCACGACATTGACAGCATCTTTCAGAGCATCACGCTCTACGACGTGATTGAGGCCCGGCGCGCCCCCGAAGGAGTGCTCGAGCTAGAGGGCGACCTCCTGGGGGAGCCGGCGGAAAACCTCGTCCAGAAGGCAGCGGCGAAGCTCCTCTCGAGCGGCCTGATTCCTCGAGACCGAAGACCCGGGGCGCGGATTCGGCTCGAAAAGCGGATACCTGTCGGCTCAGGGCTCGGCGGCGGTTCGGGCGATGCAGCCACGACACTCTGGGCCCTCTCGAGGCTCTGGGGCGTGAACGCAACGAGGGATGAGCTCATGCCGCTCGCGGCTTCGCTGGGGTCTGACGTCCCGTTCTTCCTTCTGGGGGGTACTGCCCGATGCCGTGGCCATGGCGAGCGGCTCGACGACTGGAACGACGTCTTTGACGCGGGGCCGGCCTTGCACTACGTGCTGGTCTATCCGAACGTTCACGTCCCAACACCGCAGGCTTATCGGCTCCTTGATCGTTCTCGCGAGGCGGCCGCCGCCGCGACCTTGACACTCCCATCGCCCCTCGATAGCATTTCGCCTGCTTCGGTGCGAGACCAGCTGGGTTTGGGCAAGCTCTTCTTTAACAGATTTGAGAGCGTGATCCTTTCGGAATTTCCGCAGGTGCGTCAGGTCCACGATCTAATGTCGCAGGAACCTTTCCTCGGAGTGCTCATGTCAGGAAGTGGATCCACGGTCTTTGGTGTCGCCCATTCGGCGGGCGATGCGGAGCGGATCGGCGGACGGCTCGCTGCTCGGCTCCAGGGTCAGGGCAGCGTGTTCCTGGCGCGCAGCGAGCGGCCGTTTCTCGACTCGCCTATCCGGTGTCCAAGCCGGGTCGAGTCCGGCAGTCCGGCAAGGTGACGCATGATGAAGCGCTGATCTCGAAAGGAGACCTGGTGGTGGAGATAACCGAGGTGCGAATCAAGCTCATGTCGTCAAAGAGCGACAAGCTGAGGGCCTTCTGCAGCATCACGCTCGACGATAGTTTTGTCATCCGCGACGTGAAGGTCATCGAGGGCACGAGGGGGCCCTTCGTGGCCATGCCGAGCCGCAAACTCATGGAGCGATGCCAGCGCTGCGGTGAGAAAAACCACTGCCGAGCCAAGTTCTGTAACGAATGTGGTGTCCGGGTCTTGGCTCCAAACCGCGATCGCGAGGTTTTGGACCGGCTGAAGATGCACGCCGACATAGCTCACCCCATCCATCAGAGCTGTCGCGAGCTCCTCCAGAGCCGCGTCCTCGAGGAGTACTTGAGAGAGATTGAGAAGGCGAAGGATCCAGCCTACTCACCTTGCGAGCTCGAGGTCCTCGACGAGAACTTTCTCCTTTACGAGACAGGGGTCAGTGTGGAGGACGTTCTTGAGGAGAGGGAGAAGTTGCAGGATGGACGGTCGCCGACTGATGCCTCCGGAGCTCGGAAGGTGTCCCTGGGTCCTGCTACTCCACGGTCGGATGCATTCCGTCCCTTCAGCGGCCATCGCCGGGATCGCCGCGACGACCCTGGGAGATCGAAGGGTACGGCGCGACCCCTCGGCCCTCGTGCTGGCGGAGGGGAGCGAATGGCCCCCCGGGAGGTTGTTCCCGAAAATCGTGCGGGAGCGAACCGAGAGGTCAGCGACTCTCGGATGCCAAGGAGCCAGTCGCGCCTCGAGCCCTTGCCGGAGGGCAAGTCCCTGCGAGATGTTGCGTCTCTCGGCCCTCTGAAGGCCGAGGAGCCTCCCATGAAGGATCGTCTGCCCCGGGGGGGGGCTGCGAACGAGCCCGAGGACGACTTTGGGGCCGGGCTCCTGTCTTGATGATGCTCCTCGCGGGGGGAGGACCTCCCCCGCACTGGCTGCCTGGCGGCGCCTCTGCGGTCGCGCGCCTTCGCCGCCGAGCGCGGGCAAGCCTTGTTCAAGATGTCCCAATCTCGGCCGCACGAGGCATGATGGCCTCCCCCCCCGAGGGAGTTGTGTTGCAAGATCGGCTCAGAATTGCAGGGCAGACTGTTCATTGGGGTTTGCGCTCCAACAGGTGGACAGCGCCAGCCCGTAATGTATACTTCAGGCGAATTGTGGTTTGGTCGTGTTGCGGAGCAGAGGAGCCCCGAGTGCCTGGAGTGTGGCGAATTACGGGAAGGGCGATGGGGGGGTGGCTTCTGGCGTTTTGCCTTGTCACAGCGCTTCGGTCCTTTGCAGGCACGAATGATTCTGGCAACACCGTGCAGGCAGGAGCCGAGGCGCAGAAACATCTCAGCTTCGATGTTGCAGAGCTCGAGGGGCCCGACCCGAAGGTCGCCGAGCTGGCGGCGCACAGGCTTCTCCAGGCCGTTGCTGCCAGGGACGAAAAGGCAGAGGCTTCACGGGTCGCTCACCTGAACTTCCTCCTTGAGAGGGTCGAGGCGGGGCGCATTGCCCAAGCCTCTACCGAGATTGTCCGGTCCAACGAAATCGTGTGCGCGACACGCATCATTGATGCTCTCGCCACCTGGACCACGTCGGGCGGTCCTCCATTTCCTCAGGTCTCCGAGGTGGTGCAGCCGCTCCTGGGCGTGGGCCCTGCGTCGTTTCGAACCGCTGTGAAGCGAGCACTCAAGGCCCTGGTTCTTCACGAGTTGAAGTCGGCGAGGCGCATGGACACCCAGGCCGCCGGGGCCGGCTCCGCGACTCTTGCCGCGCTTGCAGCCCGGTTCCTCGAAAGCCCATCACCCCCGGAGGCCTTCGTGCGCGATGCGAGCCTTATTTTTTGGGAGGCGGACGGCAAGGGGCTTCTCGGGACACTCCTCGGCGCGCTCCAGCTTCATGCTGGCTCGGCCCCGGGCATGCCCGGGGCCCTGATGGCCAGCACCTGCTTCGACGAGCTTCAGGCACGAGTGGGTTTGAGCTTCCCCACGGTCGACGGGTGGCAGAAGTGGTGGGCCGAGGTCCGGGAGTGGAGCCTCGAGCACATCCTCGCCGACGCGCAGCGCAGAAGTCGAGAAGAGTATGTGGTTCTCTGGCGGCAGATGCTTCGTCGCCTGCGCGAGACCGGAGATTCTGAGCGGTTGTTCCTTGCCATTCAGGACACGATCGACGGCATGAACGTGCTCGAGCTCCGTTTGGCGGCGGTGGCCGCGCTGGGGGATTTTGCGGAATGGATGACCAATCTGCCCCCCGGCCCCAATTCCAATGGTGCTGGAGCCGACCCCAGGGGCCGTCTGCTCGCCAGGGGTGCGGAGCGCCTCTGCGCACTCAGCGAGTCGCGCTCCGTGCCCGGAGAACGGCCCGAAGTGCTCCGGGCGTCCCTCGTTTCCTTGCGGAAGTACCATGCCTTCCTTGGACGTAGCCCGGCGCTTCTTCAAAAGGTCTCCCGAATTGTGGCCGAGAGAATTCACGAGCTTTCGCTCGAAGGAAAGCCGCGGGTACCAGAGGATCTTGTCGAGACTCTTCGCATTGCCGGAGTGCTTCGAGTCGCGCAAGCGCAGTCCTTTGTGGCGATGCTCCTCGACGAGCGTGGGTCCACCCAGGAGATGGACATCGAGCTGACCACGGTAGCCATCACCTGCCTGGGTCGCCTTCTCGAAGAGGGCGTCTCGCCAGAGGGAGCGGCCCTGGTTCTCGGCCAGTTTCGGAAGCCACGCTCAAGCCCAGAGAAGGCTGTCAAGGAGCTTCGTCGTGCTTGTCTCTCCGCCCTTGGCTCCGGGAGCGAGAATCCGCAAGTGAGGGCCGACCTCCGCATGTTCTTCAAGGACTCCCTGTGGGGGCCGGGAGGCGGCGCAATAGGGGTTCCGCCCAGGGGCGACAAGGACCTTCGTATCCCGTCCATACTGGGTCTTGGAACATTGGCCAGGCAAAGAGATTCTGGCGCATTCGAGGCCTTGACGGAAGTCTTGAAGAGGCAGGATCAGTTCGAATCGCAAGAGGTTGCCGCTGCCCTTGATTCACTGTCCTACCTGGGTGGACGTTCGGTGGTCACGATGCTGTGCCGCTGCCTCACGGACGCGAAGGACAAGGGCGTGGAGGACCACGCTCGAAAGAAACTCTTGAGCCTTGTGGAGTCGACCGGAGGCTTCGCCCTCGCCTGGGCCCTTGAGGACCTGGAAAGCTTTGCGCTCGCGGAGGAATCGCTGGTGCCCATCGAGCAGGTATTTGCGCTCGTGGAGTCCCCCCAGGCGAAGGCGTGGATTTCAATGGAAAAGGTCGACACCACGAAAGCAGGCAGGGTTGAGTGGCTCGCGAGGGCTCTGCTCGCTCTGGCGCGCGCCGCCGATCTTCTTGACAGGGATGAGGTCATTACCGAGACGCTGAATAGCCTGGGCGACCTTCTCTTGAAGGCCCCGGAGGCAAGAGAGGCTCTGGGCGACGTGTCCATGTCGCTCGCTGCCTTCAAGACATCCCTGAGCTTGCGTTCTGCCCTCAGAGCGAGGTTCTCGAAGTCTGACTTGCAGGATTCACTGGCGACACTGAAGGAGCTCGAGGCTCTCCTCGCAGCCGATCCAGGTCTGTTGGGGCGATGGCGAAACCTTCGCTGGACCATCCGGCAATTTTCCGAGGCACCGGCCTCGGAGCGGATCGAGCGAATTCGATCGAGCTGGCACGCCTTTCTCTCGTCGGACTCTTCACGGCCGCTGTGGCAGGACTTCCCGCCCAGGCTTCGTGAACGAATCCTCGGGAAGCTCGAGTCGCTAGGTCCGGGACAGTAGCAGCTTGGTAATCGTGTAGAGAATTTTCCAGCCGGCCCTGAGCGTCCCCGAGAAGGTTCCGGTGATTTTTGAGACGCCGACACGCCGACGGTAGCTGACTGGTTTTTCCAGAATCTTGAGCCGCGCCTTGACTGCCCGGATCTGCATCTCGACAGTCCAGCCGAAATTGGTGTCGCGCATCCCGAGGCGATCGAGCGAGCTCTTGCGGATAGCGCGAAAAGGGCCAAGATCGGTGTAGGGGTGACCCCAGATGTGACGGATGAGGAAGCAAGCAAGCTTGTTGCCAAAGTACGCCTGCGGCAGGAGCGCCCCGGGCTCGCGAGCGCCCAACATGCGGCTGCCGATCACCAGGTCGGCCTCGCCCTGCTGAATGGGCTCGACAAGGAGAGCCATCTCCTCGGGGTGGTCGCTGAAATCGCCGTCGAGGAAGACGACGCACTCCGTGTCGTGAGCGAGCTCGGTGATGCCCCGCAGGCATGCCGCGCCGTAGCCTCTCTGCTCCTCCCGAACGACCCTCGCTCCGTGCTTCCGGGCCGCATCCCCTGTGGCGTCTGTGCTGGCGTTGTCGACCACGATGACCTCGCTCACGAGGCCCGGCGGGACTGCCGCAAGCACGAAATTGATCGAGGCTTCCTTGTTGAAGGCTGGGATAATGACGCTCACTTGCACGACACCATACTCCTTGCGGCGGAGGAAGACCTCCCCCTCCTCGGCGCTCGATAAGCGCCGGGCGCCTCCGGCGCCGATGGTGGGGGAGTCTGGGTCAAGATATCCCAATCATGGCCGCGCGGAGCCTATCCGGTGCTGGCGGGAGATCCTGTCGATTGCCAGCAAGTCCTCCAGCAGCGGTTCGAGCTGGTCGAGTGGCAAGGCGTTGGGGCCGTCGCAAAGGGCGTCGTCGGGCCGGGGGTGCACTTCGAAGAAGAATCCGTCACAGCCGACGCCAGCAGCCGCCCGCGCGAGGTGGGGGATGAGCTCCCGGTCGCCGCCACTGCGATCGCCGAGGCCTCCGGGCCTCTGCACGCTGTGGCTTGCATCATAGATCACTGGTGTTCCGGCTGATCGAATTGCCACGACCCCGCGGAAGTCGTTGAGCAGATCTCCGTGGCCGAAGGTCGTCCCTCGCTCCGTGACGATCACACCTGGGGTCCGTGGGCCCGTGGCGGCCAGCACACGAAGCCCGACGGCAGAGGGCGGCAGGAACTGCCCCTTCTTCACGTTCACGATCTTCCCCGTCTGTCCAGCAGCGACGAGAAGGTCGTTCTGGCGACAGAGGAAGGCGGGGATTTGAACGATGTCGAGGTGGGGCGAAGCCTTCTCTACCTCCTCCACCGAGTGAACGTCGGAGGTGACCGGGAGACCGGTCTCCTCTCGCACTTGACGGAGAAGCTCGATCCCACGCTTGATTCCGGGACCACGATAGGACTTGTGAGAGGACCTGTTTGCCTTGTCGTAGGAGCCCTTGAACACAACCGAGAGTCGGAGTCGCTGGGCGATACCCGAGAGCGCACGGGCGACTTCCAGCACAAGGGCGTCGCTCTCCAGTGTGTCGGGGCCGGCAATAATGAGGGGCGGGGCGTCTCCTCCGATTGCGATCAGGGGGGCGACGATCTTTCGAGTTTGCACGCGGCCAAAAACATTCACGTGGGGTTCCTCCGCACGAAGGCTTCGAAGAGGTCCCGGCAGGCGCGGCGAATTTCCTGGGAGTCGACGATTCCGCAACCGAGAGAAGACGGGATTTCCGATTCGCCGAGCAGAGCTCCGCTCATTCCTCCCGCCAGGAATGCCGGAGTGTTGATCTCTCCGCCCACGCGCAGGCAGCTTTCCACCACGCGCTCGTAACGGTACGGGGCGCGCAAGAAGTAGTACATCGCCACCAGGATCGAGGGAATTGAATACATGCCGAGGCCGTCCTGGGATGGAAGGTACCGATCGTCGGGTGCCAGGGTCTCGAAGAGGCGTAGCGCGCGGCTCTCCGAGAGGCTCAACGTGCGGGGGAAGTCGGTGATTGCCTCGGCGAGGATTGGGTCGTACTTGCTGGCGGCCCCGGCGACCCGGTCAATGAACACGCCAAGGATCAGCTCCTCCGTCTGAAGATTGCTTGCGACCGCCGCGGCGAAGGCAAGTGCGCTGGCGATGGATCGGGAATCGCAATGCGTTATCCGGGTGGAGAGCACAACGTCAGCTTCCAGGGCCTCCTTGTCTCGATGTCGCCAGATCGCAATCGGAAGCGCACGGCTTGCCGGTGCGATTTCCGCGAACCCGGGCGGATTTCCGGATTGAGACCCGTCACTTGTCGACAAACGCGCCAAGGCCTCTGCGGTGCCGGGGTCCCGGTCAATCAGCAAGTGGTCGCGTGCCAGGGGTATGAGATGATGGGCGATGGCCTCTGCGGATACATCACCGGTTTCGACAATCGACGCAGTGACTGCCAGGGCCTCCTGTGTATCGTCGGAGTACTGGCCGTGGGGGTGTCGAAAGCCCGTGGGCTCGGCGAAGTCCCGCGTCAGAGGCCCGGCGATCGATCGCAGAAAGGAGCGCGAATAGTGCCGGTAAGGGAGCGCCAGGGCGTCGGCCACGGCCGCGCCCAAGATTGCTCCCGCAAATCGGTTCGAGAGGTCTTCAAGGGTACCGTCCATGAGCAGAGAGGATATCACAGGATCGCAACGGGTGGGCAGCTTCCGCCGCAGCCCGTTGACTTGAGGCCCCGCGACGGGTACACCCATCGCTCTCATGTGCCGTCAGCTACACGTCATCGCCGCCCACGCGTTCTCCTTCCTGGCCCTTCACGCCGCCGGCTGTGCTGCGGGAGGATCGATTCACCCGGAGTATCGGCAGTTAAAACCGCGGGACATTGCGGTGCTGAGTGTGAAGAATAAGACCATCGCCGATCTGGGCAGGGTTACCTTTGGCGGCCCTCTCCAACGTACCATCGTCGGCGTCGAGAGCTACAATGTGCTGGAGCTTCTCCGCGGCGCGATCGAGGAGGCATTGCTCAAGGCGGGGTACTTCATTGCCGAGGTGACGGAGCCGCTGCCCTTCGACCCCGGGAAGCCACTCCTCGATGGTGCCGACAGGCCCGCGTTTCAAGCGGCTGTGCTCGCCTCCGTCGAGTCCTGGCAAGCCCATGAGACGAGCAACTTCGCGAGTTTCGCCCTGCGCTATCGGCTCGAGATGCGCCGGGTGCCGACGGCGGAGCTTCTGTACAGCGGGACCTTTACCTGCGAACAGCGGGAGGGCCGAGCGCAGACAAGCGAAAGCCTTCCGCGAGCCATACGCC
>SXGS01594338.1_pt1 | contig 11637 bp, 7 predicted proteins | sample 3174681 | NCBI WGS metagenome assembly SXGS01 (sample SAMN11356861, study PRJNA531348) | freshwater metagenome | isolation source: freshwater sample F1-80 | place: China: Fuxian Lake, Yuxi | collected 2017-12-25 | reverse complement strand
CGGATCGACGGAGGCCGCCGCGAGCAACGCGTCGCGCGCGGCCTGCGCCCCTTGCGCGCCGGCGCGCAGGCCGGCGATGCCCGCCGCCAAGCGTTCATCGAAGCCCTCGCCGAGTTCGGAGGTCGAGGGCGCCGGCTTGCCGACGAGAAGCGAGGTCGTCACGACGCCTGCCGCGGCGCGCCCGGAATCGGCATCGGCGGCCAGCGCTTGTTCATACGCCTGCAGCGCGGCCTCCACTCGTCCGACGGCCAACAACCCGTCGGCAGGGTCGGCGCGCAAGGCGGCGCGCAAGCGCTTGCGTTCCGGCTCGCTCGGCTCGTACTGCACCGCGGCGGCCAGGTGCTCCAACGCGTCGGCGGCGCGGCCACGCGACAGCAAGAACCGTCCCAGCGCCGAACGCGCGAACCACTGCGTGCTGCCGTAGCGCACCGCTTCCGCGAGATGCGCCTCGGCTTCGGCGTGCAGCAGGAAGCGCTCCTCGAGTTGGCCGAGGCTCGCGAGCACCAGCGGACTGCGCTCCATGCGTCCGGGCTGCAGCAGCTCGGTGTACAACGCATGCGCCTCCTCGAAGCGGAAGCCCGCCTCGTGGACGCGCGCCCGGCCCAGCTTGGGCGCCGGGTCCTGCGCGAGCACGGCTTCGGCGCGGCCGTACATCTCGGCCGCGACCTCCAATGCGCGCGGCGTCTCGTGGCGCAGCTCGAGGCACTCCTCCGCGAAGCGCAGCGCGTCGTCGTACTGCCCGGCAGGCAAGGGATCGCCGAACTCGGAGCGACGCGCCTCGATGCGATTCACGACCGTGTCGGCGTAGCCATACTCGCCGATGTTCTTGCGCGGCACCGGCACCGGCTCCATGCCGGGGAAGCGCGGACGCCCGGCCTCCACGTCGTACTCGACGAAGAGGATGTCTTCGTCGGGCCGCGAGCGCAGCGTCCAGCGGTTCTTGTTGGCGATGACGCCGAAGCGGAACTCGTTGGTCCGCACCCAGTCGTACATCCTCTTCGCGACGTCGACTCGTTCGGCCAAGTCGGCGGTGGACGCCAAGGCGGGATCGGCCGGCTTCTTCTTGCCGACGACCGGCGCGGGCGCCGCCTCGGCCTCGTCGTCGGACGAAGTCTGGCCCGCGAACAAGCCACTCGCTTCGAAGCGCGCGGGCTTGGCGCGCAAGAAGCGTCCGAGCAGTCCATCATCGGGGCCCGGCAGCGGCGGCGGCAGCAGCCCGGGCAGCGCGTCCAGCGGCGGCATCTGCAGCTCCAGCGGCGGCAGCGGCCGGGTGTCGGAGGGCGGCGCGAGGATGTCGCGCGCGGCCTTCGACGCACGCGGCGCGGCCAACGCCACGGCTGGATCCACGCTCGCGGCGGACTCGAGTTCGCGCGCGGCGGCTCGCTTGTCCTTGCCGACGGCCGCATCGACCAGGAAGGTGCGCCAAGACAGCGCCCCGAGCACGACCAGCGTGCAGCCGAACAACACTTGCTCGCGATTCAGCGCCATGCCGCCCTCACTCCGCCTCGACGCGCTCGACGCGCGCGGCCAGGAACACGACCTCCAGCGAGGCCTCTTCGGACTTGCCGCGCGAAGGCGCCAGCTCGACCTTCTCCACCACCAACGGCGCGCCGCCCTCGACCCCGGGCTCCTGGGTGGCGGCGACGAAGTCGACCAAGGCGCCCGGCGCGCCAGTCATGGCGCACACCACGCGCGTCTTCTCCACGCGACCCACGCCTTCCTTGGAGTTGAGCCGCGGGTCGAGGCGGATCTCGAGCCTGTCGATGCGCGCGACGCCGCGCGCCATGGCGGTGCGCGCGACGCGATCGACCAGATCGAGCGCCTGCAGGTGGCGCTCGATGTCGCCTTCCTTGGTGGGCGAGAGCGCCGGCAGGCCCAGATCCTCGGGCACGCGCAGGCTCGCGCGCCCGGCGCGCTGCAGCAACTCCTCGCGCGTCGCGGCGACGACGGCGAAGTACTGCGACGAAGCGGAGCCGCGCGCGGAGTCGAGGCGCCAGAAGGGACGTGTCTGGAAGTGCACCGCCTCCGACAAGCGACGCACGGCGGACTCGAGCGCGTCGTGGCGCGACTGCGCGGCCTCCTCGGCCTCGCGTCCGTACAAGGACTCGCTCGACAACTTGCGCGCCGTCAGCGCGGCCGAACGCTGGGCGCGCGCGAGCTCGTCGCCGTAGAACGACTGGATCAGCATCCAGGCGATCAGGAAGACGATGCCTCCGCCGGCGGTCGCCAGCGCGAAGCGCTTGTTCTCCTGCCACCAGTCTTGCGCGTTCATCGGGCCACCTTCCCTTCGTCGACCGACGCCGCGCGACCGGCGACCAGCAAGCAGATGTCGATGGTGAAGCGCGAACCGTTCGGCGTGAGTCGTTCGCGCATCGCGGCGCTTGGCGGCAAGCCCGAGCGCAGGCTCTGCACGAAGGCTTCGTACTGCGTGTTCAGCGCATTGGTGCCTTCGCGCGCGCGGCCCTCGACGGACAGGACCGGCTTCTCGGCTCCGCGCGCCACGCCCAATTCCGGGTCCGCGCGCAGGTCGCTCGAGAGGCGCGTCAGCCAGAACTCGGCAGGCAGGTGCGCGCGCAGCTGGTCGACGGCGCGCGCGACCTGCTCGCCCGCGCCCTTGAGCGCCACGAGCTCCGTCGCGGCCTTGTCGAGCTGGATGTTCTTCGCCACGAGGTCCTCGGTCCGACGGTGCACGTTGTTGGCGGACTTGTACTCGCGCTCGAGGCGCGCGGCGCGATCGGCGGCCTTGGCCAGTTCGCCGCGCGTGCGCCAGAAGGCAGCGCCGAGGAAGCACACGGCCAACGCTCCGGCCGCGATCATCCACGCGGTGCGCGTGCGGAACTGGCGCTGGCGCGCCCACGCCGCAGGCAGGATCTCCAGCGACCAGGCGTCTTCGGCCGCGGCCGTGGCGGCGAGGCCGAGCGCCACCACGGACTCGAGCGACTGGCGCTTGAGCGACTCGGCCGCCGCGGACTCGAGCTTCGACAAGTCGAGCGTGCGCACCGGATCGAACAGCTCGACCTTGACGCCCAAGGCGCTCGACAGCCAACGGGCCATGCCGTCGAGGCGCGCGCCGCCGCCGCACAGGTACACCTTGTCGAGCTTCAGCCCGGGCAGGCGAATCTGGCTCTTGGCGAAGGCGACGGTGCTGGTGAACAAGGACAAGAATTGGCCCGAGGCGCCCGCCACCGCGCGCGCCACGCGCTCGGCATCCGGATCCGCGTGGCGAGCGGATGGATCGAGCGTGGCGACTTTCTCCTTCAACTCCCGCGCGCGCGTGGCCGAGACGGACAACTTCTGCGCGATCGCGTCGTCGAACAGCTTCGAGCCGCCGGCGAGGTTGCGCGCGAACAGCAGGTCGACGCCGCGCGCCACGACCACGTCGGTCGACTCGTGGCCCACGCAGGCGACGAGCACGACTTCGTCCTCGACCACGGAGAAGCGCGTGTACGCGTTGTAGAGGGCGACGGCGTTGGGCGTGAAGGCGTCCAGCGCCCCCCCCTTGGCGGCGAGCCCCTGCATGTGCTCGTCGAGCAGGCTTTCGCGCGCCATCGCGAGCATGACGACGTCCTCGCCCTCGATCTCGGGCAGCGGCGGCAGCAGGTTGAAGTCGCTGGCGAGCCCGGAGCCGGACTGCTCGCCGATCTCCTCGACTTCGAAGCGCATCAAGTTGCGCAACTGCCAGTCGGGCATGCGCGGCACATGCGTGTAGCGCACGTTGAGATCGCGGCCCGTCACGCCGATGCGCGACGACTTGAGCGCGAAGGGCGCTTCGCACGACGCCCAGCGCGCGGCTTGGTCGGCGCCCGAGACAGGCGTGGCGTGGAAGTCGAGCACCACGAAGCCTTGCTTCTCCTGCCTGCCGCGCAGGAAGCGCGCGCCGCGCGCGCCGATGTCGATGCCGGTGGTGGTCTGCGCCATGGATTCGGGGAGGAGCGGTGAGGGGCTCGGTGTTCGTGTCGTGCGCGCGGTGGATGCGCGCGGCGTGGTGCCTGCGGATCGTGAAGCCCGTTCAGCCGCCGGGGACGGCGCCGCGGATCGCGGCGTCCACCTTGGAGGCCAGGCTCTTGGCGCCCGCGGCTTGCAGGGCGTCGCGCACCGCCTCCAGGCGGCCACGCTCGGCTGCGGCGCGAGTGGTGAGCAACGACGCGCGCGACGCGCCAAGCTCGCGCGCGAGCGCGACGGCTTGCTCGGCCACTTCGCTGCCTTCGTAGCGGCGCGCGAGTTCGAGCGCGGCGCGTTCCTCGCGCGCGTACATGTCGGCGAGGCCGAAGAAGCGCGCCTGCTCGGAACGCGTGCGCATGGCCCGCAGCTCGAGGAAGCCCGCTTCGACCAGCTCGCTGCGCGCGCGGCCGCCCTCCTCGACCAGCGCCGCGTCGTAGGGCGCCTCGTCGAGCAGGCGGCTCCAAGTCGCGATGGCCTTGCCGCGCTCGCCAGCCTTGGCGGCGTTGCGGGCGGCGTGCGCGAGATCGCCGGCGGCCTTGCGCTCGGCGCCGAATTCGGCGGCCAAAGCCACCCCCGCCGCACCGGAGAAGGTCGCGAGGAGCTCCATGCCGTCCTCCTCAGGACGCCCTTCGACGCGCGCCGGCGAGGCGAGGCGCAAGCGCACGAGGTCGTTGCCACCGCCGAGCAGCAGAGTCTCGACCCCATCGCGCGCGAAGTCGCCCGAGTGGCGTTGGGTGCCGTCCTTGCCGCTGGTCGCGATGCCACCGGCCACGAGCAGCGCGTTGCCGACGCGTAGACGACCAATCCCGCCGCCGCCCGCAGGCGCGAGCGCGAGCGCGCCGTCGGAGACTTGCAGCGCGCCCGATTGTTCGAGCGGCAGCGGCGCGCGCGCATCGCGTCCAGCCAGGAAGCGCAGACCGCTGAACAGCACGCGATAGACTTCCTCGAGGTGCAACGCGCAGGCGCCATCGACCACGGCGCGCGTCTCGCCAAGGGTCGCCTCGGCGATGGCCGCATCCGACCCCGTGCCGATCACGAGGCCGGCATCGTCGGCGTCCGCGGAACCACCTTCGGCAAGCAACACGAGGCGCGCCCGCGCGTGCCCGGGCGGCACGCGCACGGCGAGCTTGGACTCGGTCCACTCGTCGGAACCGTGCGGCGCGCTCCACGCGACCACGCCACCGGCACGCGGCTCGCCGTCGGCGCCGAGGCGCAACAGCTCGACTCCTAGGCGCACCGCGCCGCCCCGCGTGCGCACCACGGCTGTGGCGACGAGCACTTGGCCGTCCTTGACCTCGACGCCCTCGCTGCGGCCCAACGCCCATGCCTCGGCCGAAGCGTCGGCGCGCACGCCGTAGTTCCCGCTGTGCCGAGCGGAAGGCGAACGCAACCACGACTCGGTGGCGTCGTCGACACCACGCAGCTCCGCATCGCCCTCGAAGCTCCAGATCTCGGGCAACAGGTTGCCTGCGAGCGGAGCGACCGGGCGATTGCGCGCCACCGGGTTGTCCTCGTCGCGACCAAGACCGAACCACAAGCCCACGCCGACACCCACCAAGCCCAGCACGGCGAAGAGCGGGGCCTTGGAGCTCTTCTTGGCGCGAGCCAGGGTCGCCGCCGACACGCTGTGCGATTCCTCGGACGAAACGTCGGGGTCGGCCAGCGGCGCCGAGGCCTCGCTGGGGCGCGCGCTCGACGCGGTCCCTGAGCGCGCTTCCACGGGCACTTGATGCGCCCCCTCTTGACGCGTTCCGCGAGGTCGCGCCACAGCGGGCATCGCAGGTGCCTGGGCTGACTTGACGGGCACAGGCGCAGGCAAATCCTCCGGCGCCTCGAGGTCCAACTCCTCGAGTTCAAGTTCCTCCGCCGCGAAGGCGCCAGTGTCTCCTTGGCGGCTCGGCGCCACCGCCGCACCAGTTGCTCCGAACTCGACCGTCGCCAGCACCTCGAACTTGACGTTGCCCAGGTACAGCGTCACACCGGGTTGCAAGCGCGCCTCGGTCACCCGTTCCGTGCCCACCCGCGTGCCGTTGGTGCTGCCAAGATCCTTGATGCTCAAACCCTCGGCATCGACGGCCAGCCGGGCGTGGGAGCCCGAAACCGAGGCATCCGCGACCACGAGCCCGTTGCTCGGCTTGCGTCCTACGGTCAACCCGCCGGAACCGATGGAGACCGTTTCGCCTTTGCGATCGCCCGATTCGAAGCGCAGGGAGTAGCGGGTCTGCATCGTGCGGACGGCGAGGGGCTTGGGGGCAGGTGGACTTGGGTTTCTGGACGCGTCCAGCTAGGTCGCGTGTGCGCGAGTCAGGACCCGCGTCCGCTGTTGGGACGGCAGGACAGATAACTCCGCGGCACCCCGGATGCGCCCCATCGGCCCCCTCCAACGACCCTTGGATCGCTTGGGAGATGGCCCGACAGGTACCCGAGGCGGGCTGCGCTGTAACCAACGAGCGGCACGAAGGTCGTGCTGCGTTGGGCCCGCGCCAAGGGAGGATACCAGCCGCGGGGAGCAGGTACACCCTGCAGTTCATGGCCGGAACCACCGGCGGCGGGCGAGCGCGATGCACAAGTGGGAGCCCGAGAGCACGCAGGCGGACCCCTGCCGGGCAGGTGCAGCGGCTGGCGGTTGAGGCGGTTTGCCCGTCGGGGCTTGTAGCAACGCCCTGTGGATGAAGGCCGGCCGCGCTTGGTGGAATGGAATCATGGACCATCCGCCGCGGCTCGTGCTGGACGAGGCTCGTCCCGGGGTGCGCTTGACGCTCGACCCGGAGGACATCCAGCACTTGGTCAAGGTCCTGCGCCTCTCGAGCGGCGCGTCGCTGGAGGTGCTCGACGGGCGGGGCCACGGCTACGCGGGCATCTTGGACGTCGAGCGCCGGGGCGCGGCCGTGATCGTGGGATCACTCCTACGGGAAACTCCTGCCAGCGGCGCTCACAGCTCCCCCTTGCCTAGACTCGAGGTCTACGCGCCGTGGCCCAAGGGCAATCGCGCAGCCGATGCCGTGGGACGGCTGGCCCAGCTCGGGGTCGCCGCTTGGCAACCACTCGTCACCGCACATACCGATGCTGAGGCCCGCCATGCGGGTGAGGGGCGTCGAGAGAAACTCGTCAAGGTGGCGCGCGAGGCCTTGAAGCAATGCGGCGGCCTGCACGCTCTCCAAATCAGGCCCGTCATGGACTGGCAGGAAGCAGTGCAAGGCTTCACGGCAGACTCGGCAGGCTCGGCAGGCTCGCAAGGCCCGACGCGCGCACCAGATATCAAATTGCAGTTAAGTAAATCAGTAATGGGCGATGGCGAGAAAAACCAGCAATCGCGCACCGTTTCACATTGCAACTTGGTGCTCGACCCCTACTCGCCGACTTGGCTATCCACGCATCTGGAGCGGACCCTGTCGGACTGCACCTCCACCACGGGACCTACGGGCTTTCGCCTCTGGGCCGGACCGGAGGCCGGGTTCAGTCCGTCCGAGCTGGAGGCTCTGCACGCTTGCGGCTGCGCCTTCGTGCGGTTGTCCACGCAGGTGTTGCGCATCGAGACCGCACTCGAGGCTGCCGCCGCCATCGTGTTGGAACGCTGTGCGGCGCGCGCCGCGCATGCGCGCTGACCCTTTGCGTCTACGGCCAGCCCTGAACTTCGGGACGGCCGAGGGCACCCTCGGCGACGACGCACCTTCAAGCCTCCCAGCGCAAGCGCTCGCGCAAGGACACATAGCCGCCCTCGGCCACGATGACATGGTCGAGCATGGGCACGCCGAGCAGGACGCCTGTATCGACGAGGCGCCGGGTGACGCGCAGGTCGTCCTCGCTGGGCTCGGGATCGCCCGAGGGATGGTTGTGCACGGCGATGATGGCCGCGGCACGCTCGGCGATGGCGGGTGCGTAGACCTCGCGTGGATGAACCATCGCGTTGGTCAGCGTGCCTTCGGACACGCGCACGAGTCGTTGCAGGCGATGCTTGCCGTCCAGAAGCAGCACGTGCAGCGTCTCGACTGGCAACCCACGTAGACGAGGCGCCATCAACTGGTGCACTAGCACCGGCGACTGCAAGCGGGCGCGGATGGGTGCGCGGCCTTGCTCGACTCGGCGGCCCAAGGCGAAGCAGGCAGCCAGTCGCAGCGCCAGGTCGGGCGTGATCCGCAAGGCGTGCACCAGATGGGCCGGCTCGGCTCGCGACCAGGCGGTCAAGAACCCATCGTTGACGCGGATCCTCCAGCTCTCGTCGGAGTCGAGCTTGCCGGAGTCGTGCTCGCCAAGGTCGCTTCCATCACACCCGCGATCACCCGGGGCGCAGCCGCCTACAACCCGCCCACCGTCCGAAATAGTTGACAGTGCTTCGTCTGGCCCTCCTGCGCGCGAACCAAACTCGGTCCAACCCACGCATTCGCGGCCCAGGATGACCGCCAACAACTCGGGCAGGGAACAGCCGTCGAGGGAAAGACCGCCAAGGGAGAGAGAGTTCGGGGCACGCGTATCAAGGCCGTCGACGGCACCCCAGTGGCTTGCGCAAGAATCAAACCTGAGTGCTCGCGGCTGCTCGCCCTGCGAGCACAGTGTCGTCGAACCGGCCCCAAGTGTCGTTGAGCCGACCCCAAGTGTCGTCGAACCGACCCCAAATGCCCTCGAATTGGCCCCATGAGCCTCGATCTCGATCTCCCGTTCCAGAGTGCGTTGCTCCGCGTGCATCATTCCCTCCACCGGACTGGACGCCCGCGGCGTCGCTCGCGTGGCACTCCAGCGCGCTTTTTTTCAAATATTCCACCAAGACCCGGCAAGGGATGCGTAGACGCCGCCGATGCCATTGCCAGCAAGCATGCAGTGCTCGGCTTGTTACGACTCGCGCGAGCGGCACTTGGAGATCAAAAGTTGATGCTGATGTTCGCTCTGTCCTTGGGCGTGGTGTGGACCGTGGTCACGCTGGGCTTCTTGCTGGCCTACGGCCTAGCTCGTTCCAGCTGACGCACTTGAGACGAACGAAACTCGAGCGAGGACAGTGGCACGATGGTCGCACGACGACCTGACGACGACGACACGAGTTGGACACACCTCGAATAGAGGTTTTCCGTCCCTCGCGGTGGAGAACAAGGGAGTTTCGCCGCACGATCCTCCGCATCGGGCTCCACGCGACTGGTGCGGCGAAGATCGGCGACGATGGCGGCCGACCACGACACCACGCGTGGTCGGCCGCCCTTCTTGCCGCGAGACCAGCGCGCCACTCCTCGCGCGAAGGCTCGAATGGTCTTGCTCGAAACCGTGGCCTGTCCATCGGCGCACTGCCCCCCCCGTGGCGGTGCGCTGCACCTGCGCCAGGGCGCCCTGCGTCAGGGCAAGAGAGTGCGCATCCGAGGCTCGACCTTGGCGTAGTCGCCCTTCGACGGAGCGACGCGCGCCTTGGGTTGGAGCACCTGCGGCCCGGCCCCATCGCCAGCACGTGGCTTGAGCACCTCGCGCACGGCCTCGACCAGCTCGTCGTCGGCACCCGCCTTGGACGCGACGCGCGCCGCGTCGGCCATGGTGAAGACACCGACGAGCTTTTGCTGCGCGTCGATGACGGGCAGGCGCCGCAACCCGTTGCGCGCCATGACCTCCAACGCGGCGGGCAAGCTCGTCTGCGGCATGACCGATTTGAGCTCGCGGCTCATGGCGTGCTCGACGCGCGACTCCGACGGCCCTTGGCCGCGGAAGTGCATGGTCAAGAGCGCGTCGCGGTCGGTGACGACCCCGACGAGGCGCTCTTCGCCGTCGAGCACCGGCAACCAGCCGATGTCGCGTTCCCAGCACAGCTGCGCCACCCTCGACAAGTCGTCCCACGGGCGCACGCAGGCGACATCCTTCTTCATCCACTCGCTGACATGTTGCATGGCTCTTCCTCGCGCGGCGCTGGCGGGATGCCCGCGTCCGACTGCATGGCGGAGCGTAGCCGCGCGCCCAAGCGGCGCGCCTCGGCCCTCGTGCGTAGGAAGGCGGTGGAAGAAGCGAGTGGCGCGCGCCTTGGGGATGCTGGTCCCTTTCGTTGTGCGCGACCGTGGGCGCGCACCACCGCTTTCCGAGTTCTGCTTGGGCAAAAAGACGGTCAAGGTGGGCACCGCCAGCGGCCCCAAAGCGTTCATCTTGGAAATGGGCGTACAGGAACTGGGCGCCGGTGCTCGAAGCCGAGGTTCTGCGCCTGCTCGGAATGGGCTCAGGACGTCGCGAGCCATGCGCTGACAATGCAGCACATGGCAATGACCGGGACGGCCGCACCAATGCCCCTGCGGAAGCCAGCCAAAGGTCATCGACCGCGCACACCGCGATACCGCGCACACTTCGATGCCGCGTACACACCGATTCAGGGCACACGGCCCCGGCGATGAGGCCCAGGGACGCCGACCGCGACAGCGGACAGGCCTTTGGCGCACCGGATAGCCACTGCGCCAGACCGAGGGCTGGTCGCATGGGCGACTCCCCTTCTTGGATCTAACGCACGCCGGCCAGCCGCGCGCAGCAGCCAAAGGCGTTTTCGTGCTCCAAGCCGCGCACAACGAAGGGGACCAGCATCAACCTAGCGGCCGTCGAGCCGTTCGTGCACGCGCGCGAGCACACCGGCGAAGTCGACGCCCGCGATGCGCTCGACGCGCTCGGCGAGGCGTCCTTCGCCCGCCGCGGCGACCAGGTCGAAGAGCGCGAACGGCCCTCCGTCCTGTTCGAAAGCGTCGCAGCACAGGACCGCGGTGGCGTAGGCGGCCCGCACGCGCGTCTCGTCCGAGAGCGACGCCAACGAGCCCTCGAAGTCGGCGGCGGCGAGGCGCGGCAAGCCACGCGCCACCTGCGTCGAGTCCTTGACGCGCGCACGCCAAGCCACGTCGTCGGCCTCGAGCCGCATCGCCAACCCTTCGTTGAGCCAGCCGGGCGCGCGACCCTTGGCTCGGCGCGCGACGAAGGCATGCGCCAGCTCGTGGCGCAACACGCGCGACAACTGCATGCGCTCGCGCGACAAGTCCTCGACGGGCACGCGCACCACGCCGTCGTACAAGCCGCCCGCCCAATGCCCGATGCCGGTGGCGGCGCGGAACTGGTCCTTCCTGTACAGCACCACCGCGATGCGCCGGTCCTCCTCCTCCACCGGCGAGATGGCGAAGGACAAGCTGTATTCGCCATAGGCGTCCTCGAGCACCGCGAGGATGTCGGAGTAGGACGCCAGGAGATCGCCACGCTCGCCGTCGTACGAAAGGGCGAAGTGGACGGACATGTCGGTCCACATGCCGCGCTGCGCGGCGAGGCGCTTCTCCCACTCCGCTTGGCGGGCGGGGATCTCGACTCGAGCCGGGGCGAGCGTCGCCGCGCGCACCAGGTCGGCGACGCCGAGCTCGAGGCCCTCGATCTGTCCGAGGTCGCGTGCGTGGGCGCGGCGCCACAGCGCCTCGGCGAGGTTCGAAGAGAGCACGGGCTGCGCTGGCGCGGCGACCAGGCACTCCTCGAGCAGCGCGACGGCCTCGTCGTGCGCGCCCGACTCCAGCGCCTCGAGCGCGCGCTGGTTCTTCGTCGCCACCTCCGGCGCGACTCCCGCGCGCACGAGCGCGACCTCGACGGGCGCGGGCAGCGTGTCGGCGGGCGCGAAGACCGGCACGCGCGGAGCGTGGACCGGCGTTGGCGGCGCGAACTGCTCCTCGCGTGGCCGCGGCGGGGCCTCGGGCTCCGCGCCGGCGACGAAGCCGAGGT
>SXGS01550329.1_pt1 | contig 11639 bp, 12 predicted proteins | sample 3174681 | NCBI WGS metagenome assembly SXGS01 (sample SAMN11356861, study PRJNA531348) | freshwater metagenome | isolation source: freshwater sample F1-80 | place: China: Fuxian Lake, Yuxi | collected 2017-12-25 | reverse complement strand
GGGGGCGCCGAGTTCCCTTGTGGCGCGCTCGACATCGACGTGGATCCATTGGTGATCGCCGGTCGCCTCGGCGAACTTGTTGATCTGCGACTGGGTGATCTGGTGCCAGGGTGAGGCCCCCACCTCGGTTCCGATGAGGGATTCGAGATCGGCGAAGTTGACCATGCGCATGGTGGAAGCCTTCCTTGGGTCCGGTGCAGTCGACAGTATTCGCTGAAAATTCAGCCGCAAGCCATGTCCGGACACGGATTCGCTGGCGTCCGGACAGGAATTGGAGAAGCCTGTGGAGGGACGCGCCATCATCCTGCCATGGCCGGACGGAATCTGTCTGGCGCCCACGCGGCAATTCGCTGGGCTTGAGACGCGGACCGTCCTCATGTCAAGGACGGCCGCACGCGCCGAGGGATGCCATTCCATGAAACGAGATGGTCGATGACCGACAACAGGAAAGCCGACCAGAAGACCCAGCGGGTCAAGAAGTCCGAAACCCTGGAAGTCCGGATTCCCCATGAGACCAAGCAGGCGTTTCTGACCGCCTGCCGGGAGGACGGCACCACCGCCAGCGAAGTCGTTCGCGAGCAGGTGCAGTCCTATCTCGACGCGCGTGAGCGGTCGCCCATCGAGGCAGACAAAAGGACGCTCTTCATGACACTCCCCTCCAATGTGCGCCGGTACGCCCCGCGCGTCGCCGCCGGCGGTGCGCTTGCCATCGGCCTGACCGCGCTCGCTGTGTTGCCCAGCGCAGCCGCGCCGGACTTCAAGGCTCAGTTCTCCCGTCTCGACGTCAACAGCGATGGCGTCTTGTCGGTCGACGAGTTTCTCGGGCCGAAGCCTGCCGACGGTGGCAAGGACGATGTGGTCATCGAGACCCGCACCATCACGCGCAGCGGCGACAAGCCGCCAGTGGACATCAAGATCGAGCCGGGCGTGATGAAGAAGGATGCGTTTGCCTTCTACCTGCCCGACGAGCTGGGCGGCGCCGATGGCGACAAAGCTGTGGACCAGAAGCACGAGTTCAAGTTCATCTCGCGTCACGAGGTGAGCGACAAGCCGGAAGATACTCCGGGCGGCGCCGGCGTCGCGATCGCGAAGACGATGACGTTCTCGGTGGACGACATCCGCAAGGAAGAGTTCGCCGCGATCGACCTCAACAAGGACGGCAAGGTCAGCCTTGACGAATACCGCGCGAACCAGACCGCGATGCTGACGCGCGGCTTCGAGATCCTCGACGCCAACAGCGACAAGTCGCTGAGCCAGGACGAGTATGCGAAGATCGTCGCGCCGCCGATGATCCGCATGAACTGGCAGGGCGGTCCCGATACGCCTGAGCCGCCCCGGATCGAAATTCCCGGCGCAAAGCCCTCGCCAGAGGCGATCAAGGCGGCGTTCACGCGCCTGGATGCCAACAAGGATGGCAAGCTGTCGCTGCAGGAATACCTGCCGAAGGCGTAACCTTTATTTCGAAACTGTGACGAGGCGCTCTGGCTGGTTGGTCGGGGCGCCTTTTGGTTTGCATGTCAGGCATTTGGAATTCGCGCCAATCTGGGCCATTCTGCAGGCTGTTGGTGCGTGAGGGAGTGCGGTCATGCGTGAAGCCCGGACGCTGGGTAGCTGGGTGATTGCCCTGTTCCTGGTCGTGATGCTGTTCTGGATGGGTGCGGAGCTTCTCGCGCCCCAGCCGCCGGCGCGAAACCATCTTTTCGAGGTTTTCCGCAACGCCTCCGACATCGCATACTTTGAACCAAGCGGGCGTTTCGCATTTGGAGTGCTGGGCGCTCTGGCGGCCCTGCTGATCCTCGTGCCGGTTACGCGGCGAGCAGGGGCGATCCTGTCGACTTTGCTGCTCGGGGTGCTGGCCGCGCTGGTGGGGCAGCTGGTGATGCTGGGCGTGACGGTGCCGGTGGACCAGATTGCCGAAGGCGGGACCGTGACAACGGTGGAGACCGATCCTTCGGCGCTCTTTTATCTGGTGGCGGGGCTCCTGGCGGCTTCGCTGGCGCTGGTCTTCGTTCATCCCGGCAGTGCAGGCGAGAAACCCGAGGCCGGCTACGCCACCTGATCTCTCGAACGTCGGCGCGGCTCCGCTGGCCCACGGGCGGGGGTTGATGATCCGTTAACCGCGACTGACGCATGCTGTGCCCTAGAGGAAGCAGGGCGCATGTCTGATCGTTCGTCTCCCGCCGAGGCACCTGGCAGGCCTGGTAGCGCGTCAGCTGGCGCTTCGCCCGCGGTGGCCGAAGGCTTTGCGCGTCGCTCGCTGCTACGCAGGCTGATGGATGTGGTGGCGCTACCGTCGTCGCGGGGCAACATCCAGGACCGCGCGATCGCGGGAGACCTGCTGCTTGAAATTCTCGTCGAGTCCGACGTCTCGGCGCGCGAGCTGTGCGCGCGAAGGCTGCAGGAAATGTCGCAGGCGCCGAAGCGGCTGCTGAGATTTCTTGCGCTCGATGTGCCGCACGTCGCGCAGCTGCTGCTCGCCGACAACAAGGCGTTCGACGACGCCGATCTCTGTCACATTATCCTGCATGGTCAGTCGCCGCACCGCGTGTACGTTGCGCAGAGGCGCGAGATCGGCCCGTCTGTCGCCTCCGCGATCGCCGAGAGCGGTGATACGCTTGCGATGAAGGCGCTGCTGGAGAACACGCAGTCGAAACTGTCCGACCGCTCGGTTGAGCTGATGGTGGCGGCCTCGCGCGAGGCGCCTGCGCTGCCGCCCCTGCTGATACAGCGCGAGGAGGTGCGTCCTGCGCATGCGCTTGCGATGTTCTGGTGGTCGGGCCCTGTGGAGCGCCGGCAAATCCTGCTGCGCTTCTCTGCCGAAAGGACGCTGCTGATCGACATGTGCGGCGACATCTTCCGCCATGCCGCGGCGGATGCGGATCCCGTCGTGCGCAAGGCGCTGCAGGTCATCGAACGGCGCCAGCGCGACCGGACGGCGATCGACCGCTCGCCGCATGACAGTCTCGAGGCTGCCATCGATGCGGCGGCCATAATCGGCATTACGTCCGAAGCGCTGATGGACATCGCGGCCTTGTCGGGCGTCAAGGCGTCAACAGCGGAGCGTATCTTCCAGGATCCAGGCGGCGAGGGGCTCGCCGTTCTGTGCAAGGCGACGGGTCTCAAGCGACAGTATCTGCGCGCGTTGTGGACTGCGTTGCGCCGGCCGGAAGGCGGCGCGGATTTCACACGCGTCTCGGAGGCCTACGAGACCATTGCAGTCGCCAAGGCGCAGACCGTACTGCGTTACTGGAACTGGTCCCTCAGCGCGGCCTTCTCGCCCGAAGCCGCCGTGGGTGGCGACGATATTGACGTCGAGCTCTCGGAACTTGGGATTGAAGACGTGGTTCCGCGCGTGGGCTTCGGCAGGTAGCCGGTTTTGCTGGAAATTTCCGGCGGAGTGGTTCAAACGGGTCGCGCGTCCCAGCAGAGGAGGCCGCATCGATGACCTACCTGCCGGGTCTGCTGATTGCCCTCACAGCGTTCTGGTTTGCGTTGTCGGGGCTGACTTCGCCCTACTTTCTCGGGCTCGCCGTGGTTGCCGTCCAGCTGGCGCTGTGGCTGTCGGCGCGGCTCGGCGTCATCGGGCGTGATGCATCACCCTATCATCGTGTCATGCGGATGCTGCCCTACGCGGCGTGGCTGCTGGGCCAGATCTTGAAATCCAACATCGCCGTGATTGCGCGCGTGCTGGGGCCCCGTCATGCGATCGATCCCGCGATGGTCACCGTGAAGACCAAAGCGCGCACCGAACTCGGCAAGGCGCTTTTTGCCAATTCGATCACGTTGACGCCAGGCACCGTCACTGTCGATGTCGATGGCGACGAGTTGAAGGTGCATGCACTGGTGCGCGAGAGCGCGGCGCCGGCGAGTTTCGAGTCGATGGACCGCCGCGCCGTCCGCGCGGCCGATGGCCCGAAGCGGAAGGGCTGAGCCCATGCTGCTGGCGGCTGGTATTGCAGGGCTCGTGGTAGCCATGACGCTGATGATCTGGCGCGCGATCGTCGGGCCGTCCCAGTATGACCGCATACTGGCGGCGAATTCGTTCGGCACCAAGATCGTGCTGCTGATCGCCATCATCGGTTTCCTGTTCGGGCGGCCGGCCTTTCTCGATATCGCCATCGTCTACGCGCTGATCAACTTCGTGACCACGATCGCGCTGATGAAGTTCTTCCGTTATCGCACGCTCGCACATCGGCTTGGGCCGGAGGCGAAGGATGGCTGACGCCCTGCACATGATTGGCGGCGCGCTCGTTGTCGCCGGAACGCTGCTGACACTTTTAGGCGGTGTCGGCGTGATGCGCTTTCCAGACGTCTACACGCGCATTCACGCTGCGAGCCTGACGGACACGGGCGGAGCAACGCTGGTGCTGGTCGGGCTGGGGCTGATCTCGGGCCTGACGCCGGAGACGCTGAAGCTCGCGATGGTGTGGGTGTTCGTCATCCTGACGACGCCAGCCGCCGCCAATGCCCTTGCCAACGCCGCGTTCAGCGCCGGGCACACGCCGCGCATCGGCGCGTTCCAGATCATGAAGGGTGTGGATGCGAACCAGGCGAAGCCTGATGCGTCTCGCGCAGACGGCAGCGACGGCAAGAGCGCCGCGCCATGAACGATATCGCGCTGCAGGCCAACTTTGCGCTCAACGTGGCGCTTCTGCTGATGCTTGTCATCGTCGGTTTCGCGATTGCGCGAATGCGCAGTCTGCTGGCGTCCATCCTGCTGCTGGGCATCTATTCGCTGGTCAGTGCGGCGTGGCTGCTGGTGATGGACGCGGCCGACGTGGCTTTCACGGAGGCTGTCGTTGGCGCGGGCATTTCCACCATCGTCTTGCTGGGCGCCATCCTTCTCGTGCGTGCCGGGCCGGTGCGGCATAACTGGCGGATGACGATTGCGCCGGCCTTGCTGGTGGTCGGTGTCGGCGGGCTGCTGATCTATGCGGTGTCGGGCCTGCCCGAGTTCGGCGATCCGGCGTCGCCCGCAAATGCGCATGTCGGGCGCAGCTACATGATCGACACGCCGAAGGAGATCGGCGTTCCCAACATGGTGACAGCCGTCCTGTCCAGCTATCGCGGCTTCGACACGCTGGGCGAGACAGTTGTGGTGTTCGCGGCAGGTATCGGAGTCGCGCTGATGCTGGGCTTCGGACCGCGCTCGGCGCTGTCGGCGCCGCCGGTGGCCGCAGGGGATCATCATGTCGTGCTGCGCGTGACTGCGAAGCTGTTGATCCCGCTGATTGCCCTGTTTGCGTTCTATGTGCAGTTCCACGGCGATCTTGGCGCGGGGGGCGGGTTTCAGGCGGGCGTGATCCTCGCGGTTGCGCCGATCCTGCATGCGCTGGTCTTCGGCCTGCGCGAGACGATTGTGGCGATCCCGGTGCGCGCGGTGCGCAGCATCGCGGCGGTGGGCGTGCTGCTGTACGCGGGCGTGGGGATTGTCTGCATCCTCAATGGCGGCGATTTTCTCGACTACGATTACCTGTTCAGCCCGAGCGTCGAGGCGATGATCCCGCCGGGGCTGATGGGCGATCCCGATCATGCGCACCATTGGGGCCAGCATTTCGGTATCTTCTTCATCGAGCTTGGCGTGCTGTTCACCGTTGCGGCGACGATGCTGACGATCTTCTACGGCTTCGCCGGTCGCGCAGCCGACGAGCAGGCGACCGCGTCATGAGCATGGCCGTCACGCATTTCAACTATATCATCGTCATCGTGCTGATGATGATCGGGCTGTATGTGCTGTTCAGCACGGGCAACCTGATCAAGCGCATGGTCGGACTGGCGCTGTTCCAGACGTCGACCGCGCTGTTCTACATCAGCCTGGGCAAGGTGATGGGCGGAACGGCGGCGATCACGATCTACGCCGACAGCCCGGAGGGGCGCGCGCTCGCGGCGCCGCTCGATCCTGCCTACGTGCAGCAGTTTGGGGTCGAGGGCGTCGTCTATTCGAACCCGCTGCCGCACGTGCTTATCCTGACCGCGATCGTGGTGGGCGTTGCGACGCTGGCGGTGGGGCTCTCGATCGCTGTGCGCATTCGCGAGGCTTACGGCACGGTGGAGGCCGAGGAGATCGAGGCGGTTGCGCGCGTTGAAGCGGCGCAGTCGGGACCGGCCCGCGCGGAGTCCGGCGCTTGATCCTGTTCGAGGCCATATATGTCGCGCCGCCAGCCCTGACGGCGCAGGCGCCGATCCTGGTGATCGCCGGGCCACTGGTCGGCGCATGCGTCGCCGTGCTCAGTCCCGGCGCACGGACGGCGTGGATGGTGTCCGTGCTGACGGCCGCGTTCGCGCTTTGGATGTCGGTGGCTGTGGCGGGCGAGGTCGCGCGCGAGGGCGTGGTCGACTATGTGCTGGGCGGGTTTGCACCGCCCATGGGCATGGCGCTGCGCATCGATGCGCTGGGCGCGACGATGGGGTTGCTGATCGCATCGGTTGGTGTTGTTGGCGCGCTCTACTCGGGCCACACGCTGGTGTCGGAGGTAAAGCCAGAGAAGCATACGCTGTTCCAGTCCGGGTATCTGCTTTGCCTCGCCGGGTTCCTCGGACTCGTGTTCACCGGTGATGCGTTCAACGCATTCGTGTTCCTGGAGGTGTCCTCGATTGGAACGTATGCGCTGGTCGGCGTGGGTGAGGCGCGGGACAAGCGTGCGTTGCCGGCGGCGTTCAACTACCTGATCTTCGGCACGGTCGGTGCGACCTTCTATGTGCTGGGCGTCGGCTTTCTCTATGCTGCCACAGGCACGCTCAACATGGCCGACATGGCGATGCGGCTGGCGACGCTGGGCGACAACGCTGCGGTGCAGGCGGGGCTGGCGTTTGTGGTGGCGGGCCTAGGCGTCAAGGCGGCGATGTTCCCGCTGCATGGCTGGTTGCCAGGGGCGTATGCGGGCGCGCCGAGTCTGGTCTCGGTGTTCCTCGCGGCGACAGCGACGAAGGCGGCGATCTACCTGATCGTCCGCTTCGTGTTCGACGTTTTCCCTGACGGGCAATTTGGCGAGATATTCCTGCGCTGGATCCTGGCGCCGCTCGCAGCGGCTGCGGTGATCATAGGTTCTCTGCAGGCGATCTTCGCAAAAGAGGTAAGGCGGATACTCGCATTCTCATCTGTGGCGCAGGTGGGGTTCATCCTGCTCGGCGTGTCGCTGGCGACGGCTGCGGGAATTTCGGCTGGCGTGTACTACCTGATCGCGCACGCGCTGTTGAAGGGCGCGCTGTTCATGGCGGTCGGCGCGTTCGCCATGAGCGTGCAGGCGCGCACGGTTGATGATTTCGCTGGCATCGCGCGTGAGGCGCCGTGGTCGGCGGTGGCGTTCGGTGTCGGCGCGGCGAGCCTTGCGGGCGTGCCGATGACGATGGGCTTCCTCGCGAAATGGGCGCTGATCGCCGCCGCACTGGAGTCTGGGGCAGTCTGGATCGCGGTGACGCTGGCGATCGGGTCCTTGCTGACGCTGATCTATGTCGGACGCATGATGGAGGCGATCTTCTTCCGGGCGCCTGCTGCCGGCGGCGAGCGTGCGCGAGAGGCGCCGGTTGGCGTGCTGGTTCCGCTGTTCATTCTTGCGGGCTTGTCGCTGTGGTTCGGCGTTGCGTCCACCCTGCCGTCGAGCATGGCGGATGCGAGCGCCGCCGCGGTGCTGGGAGCTGCGCCATGAACGATGGCGAGCTGCTGATCACGCTGGCGCTGGTGCTGCCGCTGTTTGCAGCGGTGGTGACCTACGCTGTCGGGCGGATGCCGGATGTGCGCGAGACACTTACGATGGTGGCGTGCATCGGGCTGTGCATCATCACCATCTCGATGTTCGTGCGTGTGGGCGCGGGCGATGCGCCGGAGATGATGGTCGTGCGGCCGATGCCGGGGCTGGAGATCGCTTTCCGGCTGGAGCCTCTGGGCGCGCTGTTCGCTGTGATGGCGAGCGTGCTGTGGGCGGTGAACTCGCTGTTCTCGATTGGCTACATGCGGGGCGCGCGCGAAGCTAACCAGACGCGGTTCTACATGTGCTTTGCGCTCGCCATGTTCGCCGTGATGGGCATTGCGATGGCGGCGAACCTGTTCACGCTGTTCATCTTCTACGAGGCGCTGACGCTGGCGACGTATCCGCTGGTGACGCACAAGGGCAATGAAGCGGCGCGGCGGGCGGGGAGGATCTATCTGGGCACGCTGGTCGGCGCGTCTGTCGTGCTGTTCCTGCCGGGCGTCATCGGCGTTGCGAGCGTGGCGGGATCGACGACATTCACGCCGGGCGGGTTGCTGCCCGGCAAGACAAGTGCGGTGATCGAGAACGTACTGCTTCTCCTGCTCGTGTTCGGGGCGGCAAAGGCTGCGCTGATCCCGCTGCATGGCTGGTTGCCGGCGGCGATGGTGGCGCCGGCGCCGGTTTCGGCGTTGCTGCATGCGGTGGCAGTCGTGAAAGCGGGCGTGTTCACCGTCCTCAAAGTGTCCGCCTACATTTTCGGACCGGACTTGATCACCGCATTGCCGGCGGCAATGTGGATCCTATGGATCGCGGCGGCGACGATTGTGATCGCGTCGCTGGTGGCGCTGACCAAGGACGATCTCAAGGCGCGGCTGGCCTGGTCGACGGTCGGGCAGCTTGCGTACATCACGTCGGCCGCGATGCTGCCATTCGCCTCGGGACTCGTGGCGGGCGGGTTGCACATGATCGTGCATGCGGTCGCCAAGATCACGCTTTTCATGTGCGCGGGCGCGATCTACGTCGCGACGGGCGCCGCGAAGGTATCCGAGATGGGCGGGGCGGGGCGGCGGATGCCGATCGTGTTCACGTTCTTCCTCGTGGCTTCTGTGTCCGTGATCGGGCTTCCGCCGATGGGTGGCATGTGGTCGAAATTCCTGCTGGTCGATGCGTCGTTCGGCTCAGGCGAGTGGCTGACGGCGGCGGCGATGATCGTGTCGTCATTGCTGACTATCGCTTACCTTCTGCCCGTCGCGTTCAGCGCGCTGTTCGCGCCGGCGGGCGTCAAGGGCCGTGACTTCACGCGGCCCGGCGGGGCGCCAGGTGCGGCGATTGCCGCGGCAGGAATCACGGCGATCGGATGCGTTGTGCTGTTCGCTTGCGCCGCGTTCATCGCCGACTATCTCGAACCGCTCGGCGCTTTCACGCTGCTGGAGGCTGCGCCATGAGCGATGAAAAGGATCCTGCTCGCAGCGAGCCTGTTCTTGGCGAGTCGGGCGAGCATCCGCTGTCGGTGTTGCTGTTCTCGTGGATGCGGACGCCGCTCTTCGCCAAGGTCTTTACCTGGGCGCTTGCCATCGCCGGTCTGGCGCTGATCGGGATCGAGATGTTGCTGTCCGTCAGTCCTGTGAAGGACGTGACCAAGGTTCCCGGTTTTCAAGGTGCGTTCGGATTCATCGCCTTTTCGTTTGCTGTGCTGAGCGGCTGGCCTCTCGGGAAGATGCTGCGGCGGCCGGAAGACTATTACGATAAGCGAAGCGGGGAGGCCGGTCGTGACGATTGAGCGCCTCGCCGACTTCCTGGCCAACACCAATCCGGGGTTTTTCATCCTCGCCGCTGCGCTGATGTTGCCATTTGCGCGGGACGTTGCTTCGCGCGCCATCCTGATGGTGGGCGGGCCGCTGGTAGCCCTGATCGCGCTGATCTCGGCCGAGGGGCTGAGCATCGACCTGCAGACCGTGCAGTTCCTTGGACTGGATCTGGTGCTGTATCGACCGGACAGTCTGTCCTTCGTGTTCGGTCTCGCCTTCATCGTCGCGGCAGCGATGGTGGGCGTTTACTCGCTGCATCGGCGCGATGCGCTGCAGGATTCAACAGCGATGCTGTATGCGGGCGCGTCGGTGACGGCGGTCTTCGTCGGCGACCTGATCAGCCTGTTCATCGCATGGGAGCTGACGGCGATTGCGTCGGTGTTCCAGATCCTCGCGCCGCGGGCGCCGGAGAGCGTGCGGGCGGCCGTGCGCTATCTCGTCTTCCAGGTCAGTTCGGGCATGCTCGTGCTGGCGGGCATCTGCATGTACGCGTCGGCGACGGGGGACACGCAGTTCGCGTTGATCGCGCCAAGCCAGGCAGGGCTGCCTGTCGGCGTGATGGACATCAATGCGCCGGGGGCGGTGCTGATCCTTGCAGGGTTCGGGATCAAGGCGGCGTTCCCGATGGTTCACAACTGGCTGCAGGATTCCTATCCGCGCGCCTCAGAGACCGGTGCTGTCGTGCTCTCGGCCTTTACGACCAAGCTCGCCGTCTATGCGCTGGCGCGTTACTTCGCGGGGCTGGACTGGCTGATCTGGATCGGCGCGGTGATGACCGTGTTCCCCGTCTTCTTTGCGGTTATCGAGAATGACCTGCGCAAAGTGCTGGCCTATAGCCTCAACAACCAGGTCGGTTTCATGGTGTGCGCTGTCGGCATTGGCACGCAGCTGGCGGTCAACGGTGCGGCGGCGCATGCGTTTGCGCACATAATGTACAAGGCTCTGCTCTTCATGAGCATGGGGGCGGTGCTCTACCGGACGGGCACGACGAAGGCCAGCGAGCTCGGCGGGCTGCATCGGACGATGCCGTGGACGACGTTGTTCTGTCTTGTCGGCGCGGCATCGATTTCGGCGCTGCCGCTGTTCTCGGGCTTTGTCGCGAAGTCGATGGTGATGTCGGCTTCGCATGCGGACCCGGCGCTGTTTGTCGTGTGGATCATGCTGCTGTTCGCGTCTGCCGGCGTGCTTGAGCATTCGGGGATCAAGATCCCGTACTTCGCCTTCTTCAGTCATGACAGCGGCAAGCGCCCGCAGGAGGCGCCGTTCAACATGCTGCTCGCCATGGGGTCGGCGGCGGCGTTGTGCATTCTGGTCGGCGTATCACCCGCCTGGCTCTACCAGTTCCTGCCGTATCAGGACGTAGCGCTGGATTATCTCGCGACCGAGTTGTGGACGGTGGGGCATGTGCTGCAGCAATTGCAGCTTCTGGTGTTCGCGACGCTGGCCTTCATGCTGTTGCAGTGGCGGCGCTGGTATCCGGCTGAACAGCCGGGGCTGATCATCGATGTTGAGTGGTTGTGGCGGCGGGGCTGGCACGTGATGGCTCGCACTGTCGGCAAGTTCGCGGGCGGGGCCGGGCGGGGTCTGTCCCATGCGGCTGCGGCCCTTGGCGGATCGGTGCAGCTGGCGGCCCGGCAGGTCTTCGGACCGCAGGGCTGGGTCGCAGCCAGGGTTCCGCTAAGCGCGACCGCTCTCCTCAGCCTCGCAATACTGGGCGTTGTCCTGGCGATTTCCCTGTTCGGCTAGCAGCCGCGGCTGAAGTTCTCACAATAGTGCGCGTCTGTTCAGGCCGGCATTTACAGACTTCGTGAACTCACACAGTATCCTTGCAGTAATGGCGTTGAACAAAGTGATTCAACCTGTCGGGAAGCAACGTTGCAGATGGATACGGAAGCACGGCCCGGGTCTAGTCTTATCGAACTCACCTCGGATATTGTCTCCGCCTATGTGGCGCACAATACCGTCCCTGTCGTGGACTTGCCCCGGCTGATCGAGCGGGTGCATGCAACGCTGGCCGAAATCCAGGGTGCGCCGGCCGCCGAGCCGCGGGTGGAGTTGAAGCCGGCTGTTTCGGTGAAGAAGTCTGTGACGGACGATCACATCGTTTGTCTGGAGGACGGGAAGAAGTTCAAGTCGCTGAAGC
>SXGS01477751.1_pt1 | contig 11639 bp, 12 predicted proteins | sample 3174681 | NCBI WGS metagenome assembly SXGS01 (sample SAMN11356861, study PRJNA531348) | freshwater metagenome | isolation source: freshwater sample F1-80 | place: China: Fuxian Lake, Yuxi | collected 2017-12-25 | reverse complement strand
GTCAGGCAGAGATACACGGTCATCGGGACTTCCTTTTCATCACGAAGATTGACGGCGGCCGCGTTGCTGAATGGTGGCACGGCGTTCGGCAATGGCCTCTGGGGTGACGGTACGGGCATGCGCTGCCCAAGCGTCATGCTCAATGCCGAGTCCGTCGGCGAGTGAGGCCGCATAGCCGTCATCAATAACTCTCTTCATGGAGCGGACCATTTCCGGCACGCACGACAGAATATCTTTGGCGAGTGCACGACACACGGGCAACAGATCCTCCGGCTCTACCACTCGGTTGACCAAACCCCAGGCTTCGGCTTGCGTCGCCGACAGATAATTTCCCGAGAGCGAGAGTTCTTTGGCGCGATACACGCCAATCGCGCGGGACAGTTTCTGACTGAGTCCCCAGCCCGGCATCACACCGACCCGCGCGTGAGTGTCGGCGAACCGTGCCGACGACGAGGCAATGAGGATGTCACACGCCAGTGCCACCTCGAATCCGCCGGTGATGGCAAAGCCGTTGATAGCACCGATGATTGGTCGGTCAAACGTTTCCATGGCACGGACAATGTCGGTTGGTCCGCCGACCACTGGGCCTTCAGTATTCATGCCGGTAGCGCTCAGTTCTCGCAGGTCGAGTCCGGCACAAAACGCACGCCCAGCTCCGGTCAGGATGACGACGCCAATGTCGGGATCGGCCTTCAGATCAGCAAATGCCTGAGTAAAAGCGATGCGCAGCCCACTAGAAAGGGCATTCATAGATTCTGGACGATTAAGAGTCAGGGTGGCGATGCCGTCGGATTTGTCGATGAGGAGGACAGATTCGCTCATGAAGGGTCCTTTCAGGAAGATGTTGTATCGTTCTAGGTAAATCCCTCTTTTGTCAATACTGTCCTACATGTCACGGAGGGATCGGCTATCTTCGGCAAGTCGCCCGGTTCGAGCACTTTCTCAGTCCGTTTCTTTGCGTAGGGAACTCTCCTTGTATCGTGGACCCTTAGTGCCTATATTCGCCGGAGATTGAAAGGATCGTGCGCATGGCAAAGCTCAGATCGATTACTGGCGGCAAACGCAAGGAAAAGACCTTCTCCTTGGTGTACGGGATGCGGCTCTATCCAGCCGCCACTGTCCAGGCAGTTTCGGCTGGGGAGACTCGGCAACGTGATGGCGTAGATAGCCGCGTTCCATTGCACTTGATTGAAGGGACACGCGAGCAGATTCGCGCCCAGTTGTTGGCTAGCATTGATGCTTTCTTTGAGATTCATGCCGAGACGATCACGCCCACGTTTGCTCCGCCCAGTACGCCGGATGAAGAAACTGGAGATTCCGGCTGCTAATTACCGGTTGACCGAGAAACGCCATGCCACATCCCCTCGCCATCCAAGCACTCATCCAACGCTATCCTTTGTTACAGTTGATCGGAAATACCCCGCTCGCCGCCGTGAATGTTTTTCAGAAGGAACTGCCTGACGTTTCGGTCTTCGCCAAATGCGAGTTCTTAAATCCTGGCGGCTCGGTGAAAGACCGCTCGGTGCTGCGCATGTTGGCAGAAGCTGTTCTTGATGGAACCCTGCTTCCAGACAAAACGATTCTCGATTCCTCTTCAGGCAACGCTGGGATCGCGTACGCAATGATCGGGGCCGTCCTCGAACGGCGGGTGGAGCTAGTCGTCCCGGGTAATGCCAGTGAAGAGCGCAAGAAACGCATCCAAGCGCACGGTGCGCGGCTGGTCCTGACTGATCCAGTAGCTGGCTACGATGAAGCCTTGCGGGAAGTACGTCGCCGCTATGCAGCGCATCCCGACAGTTATTTCTTCTCAGACCAGTATAGCAACGCCGCCAACTGGAAAGCGCACTACGACACCACTGCCGAGGAGATTTTACAACAAACAGATGGACGCCTGGATTGGTTTGTCGCTGGCGTTGGGACCGGAGGCACCATTACCGGTGTTGCACGGCGTCTGAAGGACTACGATAAAAAGATTCGCGTAGCCTGCGTCATGCCGGAGGAATTTCCTGGGATTGAGGGACTCAAACCCCTAGGCCCTGGCCACATCATGCCAGAAATTTTCGATGAGCGTGTGGTGGACGAATGGATACCCGTGCAGATTGAGGATGCCTACGACTTGTGTACACGTGTGGCTCGCCAGGGATTTTTCGTCGGACAATCCTCCGGCGGGTATCTCTATGGTGCGCGGCAAATCGCCCGCAAACTTGGCCGCGGGAAGATCATCACCCTCTTCCCAGATATCGGCGAGCGTTACATGAGCACAAAAATGTGGGACGAATAAGCGTTCAAGGAAAGGATGTTATGCCGTCATTGCTGCGCCGCCTACGTGCGCTGTGGAAAAAACCTGCAACCGAGACACCACCGGTGCCTGTCCCGCCTCCATTGCCGGCACATCCAGCCGTGCCGCCCCCTGCTCGCTTTCCTGCCCACGACCCAACGCACGCATTCGGACACGCGCAGTTCGTCAACGACGAATTGGTCTACACCGTGCTCCGTACCTGCCACGATCCGGAAATTCCCCTGAATATCGTTGATCTCGGGCTTATTTATGGCGTGCGAGTCGAAGATGATCGCGTCGAAGTCACGATGACACTGACGACTCAAGGTTGCGGCATGGGTGGACAGATTTCGCGAGATGCTGAAGAGAAGATTCTGGCCTTGCCCGGTATTCGTGAGGCGAAAGTGGAGATTGTGTGGAACCCACCGTGGACACCAGAGCGGATCAGTCCGGACGGGCGTAAGACGTTGGGACTGCCAGAGTAACACGGTTGCCGTTCATCGCGGCACGATCTCCCGTACCGTTGGCATAGTAACAGCCGTCGCGCTGGCGGCTTATCTGCGGTACTGACTCAATTCATTGACGATAGTTTGCAATTCTTCCCTCTTCTTTTCAAGTTCCGGGAATCTCGGATCGTCAGGGTTCAGCAGCGAGAGGGCTTGTCCGTACTGAGCCAGTGCCGCCTCCGGGCGGCCTTGAAGTTCCATCGCTTGAGCGAGCAGAATGCGCGACTCGGCACTTTTTCCTTGTTGCTGCGCGATCTGGGCAAGCGTCAGATAAGATTCGTCAAGCTGGGAATCCAGACTTTGGGCGGTGCGGCATTCTTGCGAAGCACGAGCCAAGTCGCCTTCTTCGTAGAAAATCTTACACAACTGATTGTGGGCTCCGGCATGTTGCGGATCGGTTTCGCTTAAGCGAGCGAAGGCTTGCCGCGCTTTCTCTTTTTGGCCGAGGCGGAGATAGAGCATGCCGAGTTCGTCATCAAGGCGAAGTCCTTTGGCAGCCGCTTGTTCAAGTGTTTGTTGAGCAGCGGCAAGGTCGTTGAAACGCAACTGCACGACCCCAAGAAGAGCCAGCGCCTTGGTATCTTCAGGGGCAGCGGCAGCTTGCTGTTGAAACTCCGCTAGCATCCGCGCTTTTGGTGCATGGAGGGTGCGCAAAATGGCTTGTACCCGTCTCAGTTCGAAGTCATCGCTGGGTGCCGTCTGGTTCCAGTGCATCGTACTGAGGAGATTCTCCACGTAATTGAGCCGTTCCTGCGACATCGGATGCGACCGCATATAGGGCGGGACATCGACAGGATTCAGACGATCCTCCTCGCTCATCTTCTTAAAGAATCGCGGCATACCACGCGGGTCGAACCCAGCCCGTTGCATATTCTCAAGACCACGAGAGTCCGCCTCTTCTTCAAGCTGGCGCAGATATTTCATTTGCGCTGCGCCAGCGATGGATGAGGCACCAGCGGCGAGCACGGGATTGATGAGGGCAAGAATCATGGAGGCCAAACCGGCATAGGAAAGTAGTTTCGTGTCTTGTTGTTGGCGGACCATGTGATGCCCTTGCACGTGTGCAATCTCATGTCCCAGCACTCCAGCCAGTTCGTCATCGGAGCTGACGCGCAAAATCAAGCCGGAATTGAAGTAGAGGTACCCACCCGGCACGGCAAAAGCATTCATGCTGTCATCTTGCACGACCGAAAATTCATAGGGAAATTCTGCTTGTTCGAGTCGAGCAACAATGCGTTGACCGAGGCTTTTCAGATAGCGCTGGACGACATAATCACGCACGAGGGGGAATTGGGTGCGTGCAACGAGGGAAAATTTGCGCCCGATCTCAGCTTCACTGGGGTTGGCTTGGGCGCGGGTAACGACGAGAAGGTAATGTTGGAAAAAAACGAGCAGGAGTGCAGCACAGCAACGTTTCCACTTCATGAGAGGCACGCTAGCATGGCGCATCGGAAAGACAAGACCGAGACGGACACAGCAGCAGCCGGTTGAGTCCTAACCCTATGGCGAGTATGGTGGGGCGCGTGAAGACAACCTTTCTTTTCTCTTCGGCAGCAATCCTGACGGCTGGTCTCTCAATAGTGATGGCGGGGTGCAGCTCGCGCACGACACCCCCTGCGCTCTCTGCTCCGACGGCGGAGTCAACGCTTACCAATGCTTCTCCGCACGAGAGTAAGACGCCGGCCGGTGCTGTCCCTACGTCGTTGGAAATGTTTAACTTCTCTCTTGATCGCGGGTGAAGAAGTGCGCACCTACGCGCTGAATCCTTTTCTCAGCGCTCGTATCACTTTCATCACGCCAATCAGTGAATTCGCCTTCTCCGCTTGGCTGAGTTGAGATAACGCATCTTGCTCCTTACTGGAGAGCCCTTGCTGTTGTTGCAGTGCGGCGTCGTGCAAGAATTGCTGCCACACTGAAGAGGCCGCTGAAGGGACTGGCTTGGCCTTGTTTAATAAAGCCCGCACCCGGGGATTCGCCAGCAAATATAAGGCTTGGGGATCGAGTTTGAGCGCACCAGAGAGGCGTTCGACAACTTTCTGGCTGGGATGCCGCATGCCGCGTTCAAGATAGCCAATGTAGTTCGCTTTGACTCCCACTTTTTTTGCGACCATTTCCTGTGTCATGCCCAGCGCGTGGCGGCGATCTTCGATAACGCGGCCAAAACTTCTCTCTGCCATGATGCGGCCTCCTCACAATGCAACCGACAGGGTTGCTCTCGCCCTCATCTTTCAAGGATGCAGGACGTTTTTCACCTTTAGCATACTTTTTTAGTTGGAGCAAAAGGATTTGATCTTCGGAATACCGCACCTGCGGCATTCCTTTTCACACCGTCTCATTGCCTGAATGCGGCAGAAAACCTGCACGAACGAGGTGAGATCTTTAATCTGCCACGACTGGGGCTTCGCGTGTAGACACGGGAATCGCTGCGGCTGGCATCCGCCCAATCTGCCGGGCACACACCACCGCCAGCCCGAGACTGAGAAGGCCACCACTCCAAAACGCTGCTCCGAGGTGTACATGACTGACAAAGAAACCAAAGAGTATCGGCCCCACCATCATGCCGAAGCCGTGTGCGGTGAGGAGCATCCCCATCACCGCACCCATGCCATACGGACCGGCATGCTCAATGGCCACGGCCACATGCGCAGGAAACGCCAAGCCGTAAAAGGCTCCGACTCCCACATTGAGCAGCAGAAGTTGCCAGAAATTCGTGGCAAAGGGAAAGAGCAGCAAAGCGCAGGCACTGCCCACACTACCTATCGTTATCAACGTGCGCTTGGACATGCGATCCGCCAGTCGTCCCGAAGGTGCCTGTAGTAGCGTACTCACCAGCACGTTCGCCGACACCAGCACACCAATCAGCGTGGTACTCAATGGCAACAGATGGGTGGCAAGCATGGGTAGAAACACCCAGGTTAAGGCGTTGGCTAGGGCGTAACCAAAACGGAAACCCGCAACCCCGAGAATCGGCGGACACGACAACGGTGCCCAGAGGGAGACGGCCGGCGTTGTAGCTTTCTTTTTCTCTCCATGTGCATTGGGCAACAGCGCCCATAACAGCCCCAAGGCAGCGGCACTCAAGGCCGCCATGACAGTGAAGTTGGCCTGCATGCTGCCCAGGTCTTTCAAGGCTCCGCCAATCAACGGCCCACCGGCAATCCCCCCGAGTAACGCGGAGTTGAGGTAACTGCTGTAGCGACCCTCTTGCCCTTGGGGTGCCAACTCGCCGACATAGGCCATCGCCACAGGATGGACAACTGCCGTGGCCGTCCCATGGATGACCATGACCGCAACAAAAGTCGCTAATTGCCCTGCGGGCATGTACGCAAGCGAGGACAGTGTGTAGCACAGCACCCCGACGAGCAGGAACGCCTTCCGTTCCCAGCGATCGGAGAACCGACCGATGAAAGGCAGCACGACAATACGCGTTGCCGCATGCACGCTGAACAGTAACCCAGCCCCGAACTCGCTCACACCGAACTGCTGGACATAAAGAGGCAGAAACGGAATCACCAAACTGTTGCCCATCATCGTGGCGAACACAGCGAGCGAAAGGATGAGAATCGCGCGGTTAGACCTCACGTCAGACTCTCGAACCAGGGCAATACCAGTTGCTCGTTGATGGAATACGTCAGCGCGTGGCCCCACTCGGGCAATTCAGTATACGTGACCTGATAGCCGATGTGTTTCAGCAAGTCGCAAGATTGCCGCACGGAGCGCACGTCGAAGATAAAGTCCTTTACTCCATGAATCACAGCCAGGGGCAAAGTAATACCCTGCTTCCGGCGCAACAGGCTGTCAGTCATGGGGTTGAGTTCGCCGGCAACGACTGCCGCACCAGCGAAGAGGTCTGGACACGACAGACCAGCCAAATAGGTAAATGTCCCGCCGTCAGACAATCCGGTAAGGAATACGCGCTTCCGGTCCACGGCATAGGCAGTACACACTTCCTCGACCATCGCCTGAATAGAGCCGACGTCGAGTGGCGGATTGAGGACCGACCACGTCGGTCCGGCGGATTTCGGCGAAAGCAAAAGATAGCCATTGCTCTTCGCTGGCCGCAGCCACGTCCAGATGTATTCGTCTCCGCGCCCGTAGCCGCCGTGGAGGCACACAATCAGCGGCCAACTCTGCGCAGGCGAGTAGGCTTCCGGCACGTAGAGCGTGTACTGCATATGTTCTCTGGTGCGAGGCTGTTGCAGTAAGCCAACCGGAGCTTCGACACCAGCCGGTCGGGTTTCCAAGGCCGCAAGGCGCGACAGTGCCTCGGGCAGCACCCAATAGGCAGCGAGACCAGGAAGTTGGTCGCGTACCTCGTAGAGCAGGTACAACGCACGACAGAGCCGGTTGCGACTCTCGATAAAGGCTTCAGCAAATTGCCGGCCCGATCCACTTAGAAACAATCGGCAGGAATCAGCAAGCGCGGCTGCCGCCTCTGACAATGTCGCATGAAATTCCCGCTGCGTTTCCGGAGGCGTCAGAGCAGCAAGTGCGTCCGTGAGGTCAGGGAAAAGCCCGGCAGCAGCGGCTTGGAGTCGCTGCTGGGCTTCAGTGACGTGAGCAAACTGAATCTCCTCTTGTAACTTCTCAAAAGTACGGAGGAAGCCCAACAATTTGGTTTCGGTTGATTGGACGATGTGGCGATACGCGTCGAGTTCCATTGTGTACCTCACCTGGGTTGACGATCCAAGAAAAGTTTTGGGAACTATGACACACATCGGAACAGACAGGAACAGGAGGGCAGCCGGACGCGACGGCGCGATCATTCGGCGAGCAATTGTGCCACGTAGACGAAAGCCGCACCGGTCAGTGTGGAGAGCGGCAGCCAGCGTGAATGGCCAGATTCGTGGGCCCCGGGCAACAGGCTGCTGGCACCCAGGTAGAGGAAGACGCCAGCAAACCATCCGAGAATCAGAGCTAAAAGCGGCGGCGGAATAGAAAACGCAGATTGCACCAGCGTGCCAATCAACGGTGCCGTGGCAGTAAGGCTCAGCACTATCGCCGTCGTCTTCACATCATGCTGCGTTCCCAGCATCACGCCTACCGTGCTCGCCCCATCGGCAACTTTATGCAGCATAACGGCGAAGGCCACGACCCAGCCAATTTCGCTGTTCGCTTGAAACGCGCCGCCGATCGCCACTCCATCGAAAAAACTATGGATACCAATGCCAGCAGCCCCCCATGGCCCAGCTTGGCACGGATGCGTGTAGTGCGAAGGATGGTCGTGCGACCCAGTATGATGCGCACCATGTTCGAAGAGATAAAAAGATAAAAACCCGAGACTACAAGCAAAAAGCAGATGGTGATGATGAAAGCCCGAGTCCGACTCTTCCAGAAGCTGAAGCGCGTCGGGAATGACATCCATAAGTGCTCCAGCGACCAATGCTCCCGCGCAAAAGGCCAAAACCAGCCCACGATAGGCTTGCAGCCGTAAGGCAATATACCCGCCACCGAGTGTCATCAGGCAGGTTGCGCCGGAGATCCAGAATGCCGTCATAGGAGCCGCCTACAATATGGATCTCTGCAAAACGGGGCAAGCGCCCTGCAACAGATGCCTTCCTGCACTCTAGATCTCGCCGAATGACCGGCTCCTGTGCTGCCGCTAGGTCACACCCCGCGCGGAGATTACAGTCCCAACACATCTTTCATCGTGTACAGCCCCGGCTGCTGCTGAGGCAGCCAGAGGGCGGCACGCACGGCACCACGTGCTAGGCACTCGCGACTCTGGGCGCGGTGGGTCAATTCTAAACGTTCGGCAAACCCAGCAAAAATGACGGTGTGATCGCCGATGACGTCGCCGCCACGTAACGCGACGATGCCGATTTCGTCATTCGTGCGTTGGCCAGTGATGCCTTGCCGCGCGAGCTTGGCTTGCTGGTCAAAATCTTTGCCTTGCGCACTCGCAATCGCTCGCCCTAACGCGAGTGCCGTGCCGCTCGGCGCATCGACTTTGAAGCGGTGATGAATCTCAAAAATTTCCGGATCGAAGCCGTCTTGGAGAATTTTGGCGACATCAGCCACGACTTTGAGCAAGACGTTAACGCCGATACTCATGTTCGCAGCAATGATCGAGCGGGTACGCAGGGCTAAGGTTTCGGTCTCGGCTCGCTGTTCAGCAGAGAAACCAGTGGTTCCAATGACAATGGCAGCCTGCTGCGCCACGGCCACGCGCAAATGTGATAGCGCAGCTTCCGGTACAGTGAAGTCGAGCGTTACAGTGTCGGCAGTAGCTAACGCAGCATAGTCGCTGGTCACAGGCACGCCCATCGGTCCAAGACCGGTCACGTCTCCAGCATCTTTCCCCAATGCAGGATGTCCGGCAGCCTCAATAGCGCCGACGAGCCGCGCTTCAGGATGCTCCTGTACGAGGCTCACTAGGATTTTTCCCATGCGGCCAGCAGCTCCGCAGACAATGACATTGACACTCATAACCCTCTCCTCCGAAAGAACGTCGGGGCACGGTGTGAGCGTGCCCCGACATGCCTCGTAAGGCCATCCATCTGTTACCTTGCTGTTCCTTTGTCTTGCACTTGTTAGATCAACCCGAAATCCTTGATCGTCGCATGGAGCTTCGCAGCGTTCCCCTCACCCATCGTTACCAGAGGCAGGCGCAACTCCAGCTCACACTTGCCCATCCACGCTAGAGCGGTTTTAAGCGGAATAGGGTTCGTTTCCACAAAAAGGGCACGGATCAGAGGAAGCAATTTGAGTTGCAATTTTGCCGCTGGCTCGTACTGCTTACTCAAGCAAAGGTTCGCGAGGTCAGCCATCTCACGCGGGACGACATTCGCCGCTGTGCTGATAACGCCTTTGCCACCCAGGCTCATCATGGAAAACGTCAGCGAATCTTCGCCGGAGAGAATCGCCAACTTGTCACCACAGGCATCAAGGATGTTCAAGACTTGGTCAATGGACCCAGCGGCTTCTTTCACGCCGACGATGTTGTCGATCTCCGCCAGGCGTGCCATCGTGCTCGGCTCAATGTTCGAGCCCGTACGCCCGGGGATGTTGTAGAACACGATAGGAAACCCGGGAACCGCCTGCGCCACAGCTTTGTAGTGTTGGTAGATGCCTTCTTGCGTCGGGCGATTGTAATACGGAGAGATCATCAACGCGCCGTCGGCCCCAGCATCGCGGGCTTCGCTCGTCAAGCGAATCGCCTCTGCTGTCGAGTTGGACCCAGTGCCAGCAACCACCGGAATGCGTTTCTTCACCTGACCAACGACGAATTTGATGACCTGCGTATGCTCCTCGTGGGACAGGGTTGCGGATTCCCCGGTTGTCCCACACGGCACGATACCGTGCGTTCCGCTGCTAATATGCCACTCGATCAAATCGGCGAGGCGGCTCTCATCCACCCGCCCGTTGCTGAAGGGCGTGATCAGCGCCACGAACGATCCTGCAAACATAAACGCCTCCGGTCAGATTTCGATGGTCCCCTCGAACACTTCTTCGGCGGGGCCGGTCATGTAGACGTGATTATCCTCTTCCCGCCATGCGATTTCTAGATCGCCGCCACGGAGATGGATGGTCACGCGCCGTCCAGCTTTCTGGTTGAGCACGGCGGCCACGGCAGCTGCGCACGCGCCTGTGCCACACGCCCAGGTCTCGCCGGAACCACGCTCCCACACTCGCATGTTCAACTCGGTCGGGCTAAGCACTTGGATGAATTCAGTGTTCACCCGATGAGGAAAAAAGGCGTGATGTTCGAACTTTGGTCCGATCTTTTCTAAGTCCAGCGGCTCGACCGCATCGACAAAGGTTACGCAGTGGGGGTTGCCCATCGACACACACGTCACTTGGTAGGACGTGCCGTCTACGACCAAGGGCTGGTCGATCACTCGTCCAGGGGCAGCAACAGGAATGTTTGGGCCATCAAGGATCGGCTCGCCCATATCCACAGTAACGCGGACAACCTTGTCATCTTTGAGATCCAGAAACAGCACCTTCACGCCGGAGTCCGTATCGATCTTCAAGGGATTCGCTTTCACCAATCCCCGGTCGAATACGAATTTACCTACGCAGCGAATACCGTTGCCACACATAGCACCGCGACTGCCGTCAGCATTGTACATTTCCATGCGTGCATGCACGGTGTCGGAGGGGCGGATGAGAATCAAACCATCACCGCCGACCCCTGTGCGCCGATCACTGACTTTTCGTGCTGTGTCAGGCGGGTTCGGCACTTCGGTGGCAAACGCATTGACATAGACATAGTCGTTGCTGATTCCGTGCATCTTAGTAAACGGCAGTTTCATCGCTCACTCCTCAGTCCCGAGTCTTGGTTACTTGGTGCTGCCTTTCCATACCAGCTCGACAGTATTGGAGGCTCCGCCTTGATAGCCGTCGGTTGTGACTGCCACTACCCGGTAACGATACAGAGTCCCAACCGTCAGTTGCTCGTCAGTATAGCTGAATTTCTTGTTCTTGCGAAAACGCTCGCGGTCGGTCACAGGCAGCGACGCCAAGCGCGTGAAATCGCCACTCTGTCCTTGGGTATCTTGTGCCGCTCGCAAGATCACAAATTCCCCGAGATTATTGAGAGCATCGCCACCCACGGTCTCTTCCGTGCGCCCCCACTGCAACACGATACTTTGTCCTTTGGTCTCCAGCGCAAGATCGTTAATGGCTTCTGGTGCCACTAACTCCGGTGGGCGGACGATAGTTTTCTTGCCACAGCCCGGGAGAAGGGAGACAGAGATAGCGACAGAGAGGAGGACAAGCACTAACGAAACGGTGAAACGGCGAAACAGTGAAACGGCGAAACGAAGAAGATCACGCCAAGGACGAGATCCAGCGCCGAACGCCTGACACCAAGTCGTTCTATTTTTGCCTGTTGCCTGTTGCCTGTTGCC
>SXGS01316351.1_pt1 | contig 11639 bp, 6 predicted proteins | sample 3174681 | NCBI WGS metagenome assembly SXGS01 (sample SAMN11356861, study PRJNA531348) | freshwater metagenome | isolation source: freshwater sample F1-80 | place: China: Fuxian Lake, Yuxi | collected 2017-12-25 | reverse complement strand
TTCCGACCGGCCCCCCGACGCCGGCTTCGCTCCGGGTTCGGGTCTGGGTCCGGAGCCATAGCATCTGCAGCTGTCTTGAGCCGCAATTCACGCCGTCCGTCAATGAGGGTGCTGCGTGCCAGTCCCGTTGCCAGAGCTACTTGTTGGAGCCCGCCGTGCCCCAGTGCCAAAGACTCGTTGGCGGCCCATAGTCGGCAGGCGCGTTCATTCAGAAATGGCCGCAATCGCTCGAACCGGGTGCGGAGATCCCCGAGGTCAGACATGCTCCCAGTGAATCACGTTTTCTGCAAATCGACTCCTTTATTTTTGAGCAGGCCCTTAGTCTGGTAGTGCTGACGGGACTCTCGCAGGGCATGTACCTTGGCGGGAAGCTGATCCCGGACCGCACTCCCTGGATCCACAGTCTCTCGATCACGGAGCAGACGGTGGGGGGTTCCGTGAAGGTTACCGGCATTAACTTCGGAGCGCAACAGGGGGATTCGTATCTGACGGTCGACAACGTCTCCGTTCCGGTCACCACCTGGAAGGCGAATGAGATCGACTTCGCAGTCCCGAAGGATATCAAAGCGGGGCAGCACTACATTGGCGTGGTCGTCAACGGATGCTACAGCGCCAACGCCCTTCCGCTGACGGTTAAGTAGAAGGATACGTAGCGTATCAGGCTTTCGGTACGAGTAGTCAGGCCGGCACTGGACATCCCGGCATACATTGGAGGCACACTATGGCACAGACATACGGGTACGAAAGTGAAGCGTTCAAGCGGGCCCAAGAGACTGCAGAGCGGCACAGCGCCCGCTTGATGGCGCTGGCTCCGGGTGGCGTTCCCGGGCTTATCGGTTCGGTGCGCGCGAGTTACCTGATGCTGGATGGGTGGGTCACACGCACGCCCGCGGTGATCGTAGGGTATCACTGGCGCGAGGTCAAGCGACTCGGGCTGGAGCCGCACGATCTGGGGGTGGACGCGGTACTGGACGGCTTGCCCACGGAGTTGGAGCGGTGGTCGCCGACCAAGCAAAAGTCACTGCGGGTTACACCGGTGCCCGGGCTAAGCTTGGGTCATATCCCCTTACTGCTGGAGTGACTTGAGTGCCGCCGCCCAACCGCACACCAGGGCCGCCAGACGCCGCAGGCCCCACCACATCACTTTCACCCCGGGCGGCAGGCGCTTGTTTTGGTAGTGCTCATACCCGCCAAGCTTCGCGATCTCCCGGACGGCCAGCTCCAGGGTGGGGAGCTTTCTGCCGCCCACCGCCTCCAGCACTTGCACTTCCAACGCGGTGAACACCGTTGTGGGCGGCGCGTCCGGGGTCTCGCGGGCCTGGTGCGTCACGAAAAGCAGGCGCCACGCCACCAGGTAATAAGGTCGCCAGGCAGTGCGCGAGGGAGTGCGCATCGTCAAGCTGCAGGCTCTCGGCCTTGAGCCCGGACTTCAGCGTGTAGTGCAGCCGCTCGATGCTCCACCGCTGCGTGTAGAGGTCGAGCATCTCGAGCGCCGCCTCCAGGTCGGCTACGGCCAGGGTGGTCAAGAGCAGCCAGTGGAGCGGCGGCGTCCCCGCGGGCGGCTCCGGTTCCACCGCCAGGATGGCCCAGAGCGGCACCGCCGGCTGCCCTTTCCGCTGTGCCGTCGCGGTCACCGCCGGCAGGGTCACCGCCGCGATCCGAATTTCCAGGGCAGCGAGGCGCGCCGGCTGCGCCGCACGCCCCGGCCGCGCTGGCTGGGCCGGCACGGCCACCGTGTGTTGCCCGAGCACCGGGGCCTGGGCCACGACCTCCGCCAGCACCCCGCGCTCCGTGTGCCGTGGGTCTGCTTCCCGCACGGCCCCGTTGACCTTCCGCCCGCCGACCGCGCGGAGCAGCAGCTCGATCCCGGGCCGGCGCGGCGCGCGCAGGTAGCCCGTCACGTCGGACTCCCGATCCGCGAGCACCAGGGCGGCCTGCCCGGCGGGTAAGGCCTCCTGGATGCTGGCCAGGGTGACTTCCCACTTGGCGCTGGCACACCGGACGATTTCCGGGTCCACCTGCAGTGCGTAGCCGGGGGCCGTGGTGTCCGTGTCGCCCCACAACTGCAGCGACAGGACGCCCAGGGGCACGCCGTCTGGGCTGACCGCCAGCGCCGCGTGCCCGACCAGCCCGCGGGTGCTGTCGTTGAGCCGCCCCAAGCCGACGATCTGGTCTTGCCCGTAGGTGAAGTACGTCGTGTCCTGGGCCACGAGCACCCGCGCGTAGCCCTGGCAGCGCGCCGCCGTAGAGGCCACATGCCCGGCGATCAGGTCCGCCACCCGCGTGTCCTCGTGCCGAAACAGGTCTCCGGCTGCCTGGCGCGTGCCACTGCCCAGCGCGGCCGAGAGCGACAGTTGGGGCTGGTGAAACAGCGCCGTAACGGTGCGCGCGAGGGTTTTCACCCGGCGCGGGTCCCGCAATTTCGTGCCCCGTAGTTCCGCTTCGGCCCAGTGCGTCTCCATGTGCCTCGCCTCCTCGGTAGAAGAGACGAAAAGGCGGCGAGAAAGATTCCCGGAGTCAGGACCTATGACTCAAGCTAGGCCCGTGCAGGGGTTGGGATCAGAAGGAGCAATCCGGGTTCGAGCAGAACGACCCTTCGGGGATCAGGACGAACTTCGGAATCAAGGCGGTGGTGGGGCTTGCATGGACTCCAGGCTGAGGGGAACCCCGCCTCCCCGATCCAGCGGCGATCCACCCCCTGCTGCCGGCCTACCGCCAAGCCAGCCAGGTAGAGATGCTAGAATCCAGCCGTCGCACAAGAGACCAACTTGAGGCCTCCTGGGATGCACCCTGATGGCAGCGCTCTGGACGATTGCGTTGCTGCGGGAGTTGCGGGTCATCGGGGCGGAACACACCGTCCTCCGATTTCGCTCGCGGCTGATCGGCTCGTTGCTGGCTTATCTCGCCTACCACCTGGAGACCCGCCAGCCGCGCGACCTCGTGGCGGACCTGCTCTGGCCGGAGTGCGACGGCGATACCAGCCGCCTCCGCTTCCGGGTCGCCCTCAACTCCCTTCGGCGCCAACTGGAGCCGCCGGGCGTGCCCGCCGGCAGCGTTCTCCTGGCGGACCGGGCCTCCGTCCAGCTCAACCCGGAGCGAGTCGCTACGGACGTGGGGGAATTCCGGACCGCATTGCGGGCCGCAGCCGCGGCGGGGGACCCGTCCGCTCGGGCCCGCGCTCTCCGGGCCGCCGTGGAAACCTACCGGGGTCCGCTCCTGCCGCAACTCTGCGACGACTGGATCCTGGTTGAACAACATCAACTGGAGGAGCAGTACTTCCAGGCCGTGGAGGAGCTGATCACCCACCTGGAGGAGGTGGGCGATCTCTCCGGCGCTATCCACACTCTCCGGAATGCCGTGGGGATAGATCCTCTCCGAGAAGAGGTGCGCCGGCGGCTGATGCGCCTGCAGGCTGCCACCGGACGCGCCGGCGATGCGGTTCGGGAGTATAGGAGTCTGGAGCGTCTATTGGCCCGGGACGTCGGTGTCCTCCCCTCACCGGCGACCCGCGCCCTGGTCCGGCAGATCGGGAACGCCGTCGTCCGTGAGGAGGAAGATCAGGTCCAGGGCGGAAGCCTCTGTCCCGCACCCCCTCACCCGGCCCTGCGGCCTTCTCCTGCTTCGCCCCGGCCAGAGACCGGCGCCCTCACCTTCCTGGCGGCTGAAGGCGTGCCCGAGCGGGAGGTCGCCGCGCTGGTCGGGGCGGTCCACCGCCACCACGGCTGCGAAGCTCGGGCCGCGCCGGGTGGGCCGTTCGTGGCCGTCTTTTCCCGCGCCGCCGATGCCGTGGCCTGTGCCGTCGTGCTCCAGGCGGCGCGAGCGGAGACGGACGCCCTCGAAGGGAAGGGGACCGGTCCCTCGGGAGAGGAGCGAGAGCCAGGACCTGCTCCCTCGTCCGCCGGGCGGGAGGCGGCCCGCCTCCGGATCGCCCTGGACACGGGCGCCGCGCTGTTTCAGGAGGGCGAATACGGCGGCCCGGTGCTCGACCGGCTGGCCTGGATCGTGTCGGCGGTGCATCCGGGTCAATGCCTGTGTGCGGACCGGACGGCCGTCCTCGTCCGCGGGGAGCTGCCGGTCGGGATGCGTCTCACCGAGGTGGGGGTCTATCGCTTCCGGGGATTCGCCGAGCCCCAGCGCCTCTTCCAGGTGGACGCCGGCCGAGAGCGGGCCGTATTCCCTCCGCCACAGGCAGCGAGGGCGCACGGAGGGCATCTGCCGGCGCCGTTGACCAGGTTCTTCGGCCGCGAGCCGGAGATTGCGCAGCTCGTCCAGTTGCTCACCCTCGCACTCCGCGGGTACCTGACTCCCACTCGACTCCTGACCCTGACTGGTGCAGGCGGATCGGGAAAGACCCGACTCGCTGTAGAAGCTGGCCGGAAGCTGGAGGAGGCGTTCCCGGGAAGCGTGTGGTTCGTGCCGCTCGCCGACCTGCGCGACGCCCGACTGCTAATCGAGGTCATCCGGGACGCCCTCGGTGTCTCCCGCTCGCCGGACCGAAGCGCCGTCGAACAGATCACCGACATCCTGGCTTCGCGGCAGGTTCTCCTGGTGCTCGACAACTTCGAGCAGTTGCTGACGCCCTCGGCCCCCTCGTCGTCCGGGAGCCTGCCGACAGAGGACGCAAGGCGTCAGCCGGAAACCACGGCGCGAGACACTCTGCGGGACCTCCTGGTGCGCCTCCCCACGTTGACGTGCCTGGTCACCTCCCGACAGTGGTTGGAGGTGCCGGGTGAGCACGTGTTCCCTCTGGCGCCGCTGCCCGTCCCGGTGGAAGGCTTGGGGATCCCTCAGCCCCACGGACCGTGGCCGGGGCTGGGGACCCCGGTTCCCCCAGTCCCTCGGACCGTGGGCGGGGCTGGAGACCCCGGTTCAGAGCATCCAGTATGCCTGAACCCTGAACTCTCCACGCTCCACGAGTGCCCCAGCGTGCAGCTCTTCGTGGACCGGGCGCAGGCGATCCGGCCGGATTTCCGGCTGACCATGCACAACGCGGGCGCCGTGGCGGGGCTATGCCGACGGCTGGAAGGGCTTCCGCTCGCCCTGGAGTTGGCAGCCTCGCGCGTGTGGCTTCTCTCGCCGGCGCGGATGCTGGAGCGCCTGGGGGAGCGCCTGGACTTCCTGGCCTCCCGGCGCCCGGAGGGGGGCGGGCGCCACCACACACTGCGCGCCGTGTGCGACTGGAGCTACCGGCTGCTGTCCTCCGACCTCCAGCGGCTCTTCGCCCGCCTCTCCGTGTTCCGCGGAGGCTGGACCCTGGAAGGCGCCGCGGCGGTGTGCGGCGGTAGAGGAGTAGGGGGGTCTGGGGGTGGTTCTCCTGCACCCACGCCCACACCCCCCCATGACCCCACACTTTCCTTGTTGGATGCCCTTCAGAGCCTCGGCGCCTGCTCGCTTGTCCTCGTCGAGCATGCGCCTGGAGGACCGCGGTTCCAGATGCTGGAGACGCTGAGGGAGTTCGCGACGGAGCAACTCTCCCCCGAAGAGCGTGCCGATCTGCGGCGTCGGCACGCGGAGCACTGCCTGGCACTGGCGGAGTCGGCTGGGGCAGCCTGGAACACGCCGGAGGCCTCTCGTTGGATCCACTGTTTCGAGGGCGAGCGTGAGAACTTTCGCGCCGCGTTGGAGTGGAGCTTGTCCGAAGGACGAGAGACAAAGGGCGAAGGACGAAGGGCGAAGGACGAAGGACGAAACCCGGATGGCGGGGGACGAGGAGGTGCTTTCACTCTTCGCCCTTCCGACATCGGCCTTCGTTTGGCCGGGGCGCTGGCCTGGTTCTGGAAGGCACGCTGCACCGTGACCGAGGGACGCGAGTGGGTGGCGGCGCTTCTGGCAGCGTCCGAGGGTTCCGCTCCCGTGCGCGCTGAGGCGCTGCGGGCGGCGGGAATGCTGGCCTGGCAGCAGGGGGATTGTCCTGCCGTCACCGCCGCCTACCGCGAAAGCCTGGTGCTCAGCCAGGAGATGCAGGACGCCAGCGGGATCGCGAGATGCCTGTCGGGGTTGGGCATGGTGGCGCTGAGGCAAGGGGACATGGCTGGGGCTCGTGGTCTCTTTGAGGAGGTTCTGGCCGCGCGCCGTGCCGCCGGTATTCGGGAGGGCGAGGCGTCGAGCCTGGTGCAGCTTGGCGAGGTCGCGCGCCGGGCGGGTGACCTGGAGGGCGAGGCGGCGCTGTACGGGGACGCCTTGCAGATCTACCGGGAACTGGGAAGGCGGTGGGGGGAGGCAAGCTGCCTCCAGCACCTGGGGCATCTGACCTGCGACCGGGGCAACCCCGGGCGCGCCGCGGTCCTTTATGCCGAGAGCCTGGCGCTCTTCCGGCAGTTGGAGGACCGCAGCCAGATTGCGGCGCTGCTGGTGGACCTGGCGGCTCTCGTACACCACGGTGTGGACGACGGCTCGGCACAGGCCCGGCTGGCCGAAAGCGTGGCGATTCACCGGGAACTGGGGAACCGGCGGGATTTGGCCGATGCCCTCCTGTTGGCGGGTGAGCTGGCCTGGATGCGGCACGTTGATGCTGCACCCCTGTTCGAGGAGGCGGCCAGGCTCTACCGGGAAAGCAGCGTCCCGGAGCGCGAGGCCACCGCCTTGATCCGGCTGGCCGGGACCGCACTACACCGGACCGACCCCGCGGAGGCCCGCGTTTGTTGGGAGACAGGACTGGCGCTGCGCAAGACCGACGGAGAGGCCGGGGTTGCCGCGTGCCTGGAGATTCTGGCTTCCTTCTTCCGGCCCGACGATCGGGACCGGCGCGCAGCCGCGCGGACGGTCCGGCTGTATAGCGCGGCCGCCGCCCTCCGGGAAACCGCCGCCGCCCCCCTGTCGCTGCGATCCCTCTCCGAGGTGGAGCGCCGCCTGGAGGGCTGCCGCCGCGTCCTGGGCGACGCAGCGTTCGCCTCCGCCTGGGAGGCGGGCCGATCTGCGGCTGTTCCCGAGCTGATCGCCCAGTTATTGGCGGCGGATTCCCTAACGATCGGCTAACGGAGGCAGGTGTATAAGCTGCTCAGTGCGTTCGGCCGCTCACTGACTGGTCAACGGCCCGAGCGCCGGCACAGAAAGGAGCTGCCATGATCCGGTCCTGTTTCGCTCGCGCCGCCAAACCTCTGCCTCACCGCCGGCCGAGCTGGGAAAGGCCCCGGCTCGTCGCGCTGCTGACCCTCGGGCTCCTGGTGTCGCCGGGCGTCGTCCGCCCTGGCGCAGCCGGCAGTGGGTCTGGCGCGGACGCGGCCGGTCCCGATCGGATGGTCTCCCCCGCAGCGACTGCCGTGCCGACTGCGGAAATTCCGTTCGAGGTGGCCGCACTGTCCAGCACCGAGATCCAGCTCACGTGGCAGGACCCCAGCCGCACCGAAAGGCGGTTCGTGGTGCAACGCTCGGTAGACGGCGGAAGGAGCTGGCAGCGGCAGGCACAGTTGAATGCCAGCCCCGGGATCGGGCGCTGGCTGGCCTGGAGTGATCGCCGCGTGATGGCGCCGGGGTTCCTTTCGGGCGCTCCCCCCGTCTACGCGTACCGGGTCGCCGTGGTCACGGTCACGGGAACGATGTTCACCCAGCCGCGCGTCTGCGCTCTGCTCAGCCCACCTTCCAATCTGCGAATCGAAGACTTCACGCAACTCACAGACACCAACCTCCCGCTGGCCTGGCAGAACCCGAACTTCGGTGACGAAGGAATGGAACTGGAAACGAAGGTGCCGGATCCGCAGGAGAACCTGCAGACGACGCTGACCCGGTTTCCTGGAGTCCGGCTGGTGCGGACGAGCCTGACAAGCCTGCCTACGAACACCTACCACGAGTTCCGGGTCCGCTCGTTCAACGCGTGCGGGGTCTCCTCGTGGTCGGAGCCGCTCCTGTTCTTCACGCCGCCCGGCGCCACCCCGCGCGGCCGGGCGCGCGTGGTCGCGCGTGGGCTCCACCTCGTGGCGCGCCCTGGCGGGGTGTCGCCCACCAGTTTTGCCGGGATTCACAATGAAGGCTCGGAGATCCTGCGCGTCTGGGTGAACCTGCCCACACCCACGGGCTCCGGCGCCGTACCCGCGGGCAGAGCCGAGTTCCGCGTGGCCCGCGGGATCACCAGTACGGCGGCCTCCGCCGACGTCCAGCCCGGGGAGACCAGCTTCACGCTCCCCATCCGTTTCCGGGTCGGCGCCGGCGTCCGCTCGGGGACGCGCGTAACCGGGAGGTGGGTAATATACACCAGCGATCCGAACAATCAGGTGCTCGTCCTCACCCTGGTTGGAGACGTTCAATAACGCCGATCGCCCGAGTCCCTCGACGGAGCAGAGATCGGCGTACATCCGACCCAGCCCCCGACTCACCGTACCCCGGTGGCGAGTAGAGCGTACGGCATCTCGGAAGCACCCCGCATGGGGGATCCGGGGGTCCTGGCAGCGTTCCAGTCGCTGTAGAAGTCGCGGGACCCGGTGCTGATCCGCTGCTGCCGGGTGACGGACTCGACCTCCTTGCCGAGCTCCAGCAAGAAAGCCGGAAGGTGACTGATCAACACGTCCTCCACGCCGAGTTCCCCCCGGCCCGGGTGCCCCTCATCCGAACTCCGCCCTCGCCTATCCGGGCGCGGTCGAGCAGGCCGCGGACGCCATCAGCGTGTACAGCGCCGCCTGAAGGGCTGCCGCCGCGTCCGGGGCGACGCAGCGTTCGCCTCCGCCTGGGAGGCGGGCCGGTCTGCGGCTGTTCCCGAGCTGATCGCCCAGTTATTGGCGGCGGATTCCCTAACGATCGGCTAACGGAGGCAGGTGTATAAGCTGCTCAGTGCGTTCGGCCGCTCACTGAATAGTCAACGAGCGCCGGCACTGAAGGGAGTCGTCCCCATGATCCGATCCTGGTTTACTCGTACCGCCCCATCCCTGCCTCGCCGCCCGGAAACCGGGATCGCGGCTCGCCTGGCTCTGCTCCTGGGTCTTTTCCTGTTGGCCTCGCTGGCAGTCGCCCGTGCTGCTGTCACCAGCGTGGAGCGGGTCAGCCTCAGCAGCAGCGGCCTTCAGGGGAACGGCCAATGCGACCGCACCGCGATCTCCGCCGACGGGCGCTTCGTTGCCTTCGAGTCTGTGGCCGACAACCTGGTGCCCAACGACACGAATCGAACCTGGGACATCTTCGTCCGCGACCGACAGACGGGCACGACGGAGCGAGTCAGTGTGGACAGTGCCGGCGGGCAGGGGAGGGGCGGCGGCAGCTTCAGTCCCACCATCAGCAGCGATGGCCGGCTTGTCGCCTTCTGGTCCAATGGTGAATTCGTCCCCGGTGTGCGTGGACCACAGATCTTCGTGCATGACCGCCAGACAGGGGTTACGGATCTCGCCAGCCTGAGTAGTGCCGAGGTGGCGGCGAACTTCATCAGCTTCGATCCAGCGCTGAGTGGCGACGGCCGGTTCGTGGCGTTCGTGTCCAGTGCAACCAACCTGGTCCCCGGCGACACCAACAGCACCAAGGATATCTTCGTCCGCGATCGCCAACTTGGCACCACGGAGCGGGTGAGCGTGACCAGCGCCGGCGTCCAGGCCAACCAGGCCGACTCCCTCGGCGACACCTTCGACTGTGCGATCAGCCGGGACGGGCGTTTCGTGGCGTTCCATACGACCGCCACAAACCTGGTGGCCGGCGATACGAACGCCTCAGTCGACGTGTTCGTCCGCGATCGGCAAGCCGGCACCACAGAACGGGTGAGCGTCTCCACCGCAGGGGCCCAGGGAAACAGCGGCAGCCTGGCCCCGGGGATCTCCGCGGACGGCCGGTTCGTTATCTTCAGTTCGACCTCGAGCAACCTGGCGCCGGGCGACACAAACGTCGAGGAGGACGTGTTCGTCCACGACCGGCAGACGGGGCAGACCCGCCGGGTGAGCCTGGACAGCGCGGACGGTCAGGCCAATAGGCGGTCTTTCAACGCTGCGATCTCAGACAACGGGCGGTTCGTGGCGTTCGCGAGCGGCGCAACTAACCTGACGCCAGGAGACACGGGTGGGTTCGACGATACCTTCGTCCGCGACCGGGACAGTGACGGGAACGGGGTCTTCGACGAGCCGGGGCAGGTGAGCACGGAGAAGGTCTCTGTCAACACGGCGGGCATTGGGGGAGACAATAATAGCAACCCATTCGGTCGTCCTTCGATCCATGCGGACGGTTCCTCGATCGCCTTCTCCTCGTTCGCCAGGAACCTGGTGACCGGTGACACGAACAACCAGGCAGATGTGTTCGTGGTGGCGTATGCCCCCGGGTCCGGCAACCGGCCTCCCACAGCAAACGCCGGCCCTGACCAGGTACTGGAGTGCCGGGGCGCGCTCACGGTCGCCACGCTGGACGGCTCCGGCTCCACCGACCCGGACGGTGGCGCCCTCTCCTTCACCTGGCGCGAAGGCGCCACGATACTCGGGACCGGCTCTCCGCTGACGGTGGGCCTGCCGGTCGGAGTGCATACCCTCACGCTCACGGTCACCGACCCCGGCGGCCTGACTGCCACCGACACGGTGGCAGTCACGATCCGGGACACCACGCCTCCGGTCGTGACCTGTCCGGCCAACCTGACGGTGGATACCGCCCCGGGCCAGTGCTTCGCCAACGTGAGCCCGGAAATGGCGACGGCGCTGGACGCCTGCGACGGCGCCCTGCCGGTCACCGCAGCGCGGAGCGACAGCCTCCCCCTGGGCGATCCGTATCCCGTGGGTGTGACCACGATCACCTGGAGCGCCACGGACCGCTCCGGCAACCGGGGCACGTGCCCGCAGACCGTCACGGTGGCGGACCGGGAGCCTCCCATGGTCACCTGCCCGGCCAATGTCGCGGTGACAGGCGCGGGCCCCACCGCCGTCTCCTACAACGCCACCGCCTCGGACAACTGCCCCGGCGTGAAGCTGACCTGCCTCCCCCCTTCCGGTGCCGTCTTTCCGCTCGGGACGACGACGGTGACCTGCACCGCCCGGGACGCGTCCGGCAATCAGGCGAGCTGCACGTTCACCGTGACGGTGACCGGTCCGCCGGACGGCCCGGACCTGGTCGGCGCGTGGAGCGAGACCTCCGTCACGTTTCGGAAGAGCGGGCGCACCACGGTCGCTACGGGACGGGGCACCCTGACGGTGACGAACCGCGGGAACCGGTCGGCCGGGCTCTCCCGCATCCGCTTCTTCTTCTCCCGGGATGCCGTCTTCGATCCGGGGGACGTGCAGTTCGCCAACAAGCGTGTCCCGTCGCTCAGGGCCGGGCGCTCCCTGAAGGTTAAGTTCCTGGTGTCGGTGCAGGGCGCCCAGGCGGACGCCCTCCACGGGCAGCATGTCATTGCCGTGTTGGACGCGGACCGCCAGGTGACGGAAAGCAACGAGACGAACAACCCGGCTGCCTTCGGCCCCATTCCGTAACCACCCGCAACCGAAGACGTGCAACCATCCGGTGCTCCCACTGCTCGGCAGTCGGAGCACCGGAACTGGCTGGAACTGCCGGGATCCGGTCCGGTTTTGCGTGCGCCGGCCACCGCTCCCTCACCGCCGTTCGCGCGGCAACCGGCCCCGGCCTGTCGTACTGCTGGCCCTCGCACTGCAGCAGAGCGCCCACCATCCAGCCAGGCCCGACTCGTGTCTCGCTGCCAGGACTCTGTCTCCCGGCGGCCAGTGCGGCGGCCGGCGCCTGCAGCAGCGCCAGCG
>SXGS01269490.1_pt1 | contig 11640 bp, 9 predicted proteins | sample 3174681 | NCBI WGS metagenome assembly SXGS01 (sample SAMN11356861, study PRJNA531348) | freshwater metagenome | isolation source: freshwater sample F1-80 | place: China: Fuxian Lake, Yuxi | collected 2017-12-25 | reverse complement strand
GCGCGGGAATGACGACGCTGCTGTTCTTTGGATAAAAACCAACCCTGAAAGGGACAGGGAGGTCCTACGACCCGCCCTGCGCCATTGCCGACATGGCTCGCGCTGAGCCTGTATGGTTGACGCACGCAACGCGGTCGGTTAAGCCCTTGGTCCTATGTCTATGACTGAAGAGCATGAGCAGATCCTCGTCCGTAAGCAGAAGCTTGCTGCCTTGAAGGCGCAAGGAGCGCAGCCGTATCCGAATGACTTTGTGCCCACCCACACGGCAGCAGCGCTACTCACACGCCTCGCCGAGGCGACGGCGGAGGATCTCGAACAGCACGCCGAGTCGTGCGCTCTCGCTGGGCGTATCATGTCGATCCGCCATTTCGGCAAAGCCGCCTTCTTTCACGTGCAAGATCGCAGCGGTCAGATGCAAGTCTATGTCCGGCAAGGGGATAGTCCGCCAGAGGCCGTGGTGCTGCTCAAAGACACCCTCGATGTGGGTGATGTCATCGCTGTCTCGGGTACCCTGTTTCGCACCCGTACCGGAGAACTCACTATCAAAGCCACAGCGCTGCGCCTCTTGAGCAAAGCCCTGCGCCCGCTGCCCGAGAAATGGCATGGCCTTCAGGACGTTGAAGTACGCTATCGCCAACGCTACTTGGATCTCATCGTCAATCCGCAGGTACGCGAGACCTTCCGCAAGCGGGCCAAGTTGATCCAACTCATTCGCCAGTTTTTCATTGACCGCGATTACCTCGAAGTCGAAACCCCGACCATGCAGACGATTGCCGGCGGTGCCCTGGCGCGGCCCTTCGTCACCCATCACAACACCCTGGATATCGACCTCTATCTGCGTATTGCGCCGGAACTGTTCCTGAAACGCCTCATCGTCGGCGGCGCAGAGCGGGTGTTCGAGATCGGGCGTAATTTTCGTAACGAGGGGATGTCCACAAAACATAACCCCGAGTTCACGACCCTGGAGTTTTACGAAGCCTACGCTACCTACGACCAACTGATGGCGCTGACGGAAGAGTTGTTTGCGTTTCTCGCCCGCCAAGTGACCGGCTCTCCACAGGTGCGCTACGGGGAACAGACCCTCGATTTCACACCGCCGTGGCCGCGCTTGGGGATGAAAGAAGCTTTGAGCCAACAGACCGGCTTGTCGCTCGACGAATTGGACGACGAAAGCCTCGTACGTGCCAAAGCCCGCGCACTCGGCGTCCACATTCCAGCAGCGGCCCCACTAGGAAAAGCCCTGGAGGAACTCTTCGGTGCCGTGGTCGAACCGCATCTCATCCAGCCGACTTTTGTGGTCAGCTATCCAGTCGAAGTCTCCCCGTTGGCGCGGCGTAACGATGCCGATCCACGCTTTGTTGATCGCTTCGAGTTGTACGTGGCTGGCCGCGAGATCGCTAACGCCTTTTCCGAGCTGAATGATCCAGAGGACCAACTCCAACGCTTCTTGGAACAACTCCAAGAACGTGCGGCAGGAGACGAAGAAGCTCATGCGCTGGACGAAGACTACGTGCGAGCGCTCGAATACGGCATGCCACCGACGGCTGGCGAAGGCATCGGCATTGATCGCTTGGTGATGCTATTCACGGACTCGCCGTCGATCCGCGACGTGATTCTCTTCCCGCAGATGCGCGCGGAGAAAAAGTAGGGATCCGGGGTTGGGGACTAGGTTTTAGGGAGAAGAACACGCAAGATGTTGTGAGCCTTTAACCCCTGGCATTCCGTACCTCATACCCAGCACCTAGCACCCAACACCTAACGCCCAATACCCAGCACCCATCCTCTGTGCGCTACGAACTTTTCATCAGCCTCCGCTACCTGCGTGCCAAACGTCGTGAAGGGTTCATTTCCCTCATCACGATTATCGCCACGGTCGGGGTATTGCTCGGCGTCATGACGCTGAACATCGTTTTGTCGGTCATGACCGGCTTCGAGGAAGATCTGCGCAACCGCATTCTCGGCTTCAACCCGCATATCGTGGTCACGAGCTTGAGCGGTGCGCTCGGTAATTACCAACAAGCCGTGGAAAAAACCCGCCAAGTCCCGGGAGTTGTCGCGGCTGCGCCCTTCATTTACGGGCAAGTCATGGTGTCGTCACGCCAGAGCGTCTCAGGCGTCTTGGTGCGCGGCCTCGACCCCGCGCAAGCCAGCGCGGTCGTCGATATTGCGACCCATTTAAAAGAAGGTTCGTTGGCAGGACTCGGACAGCCACAGACTGTTGTAACCCAAGATGGCGACGAAGCCCGCTCGTCCACTCTCACCGGGGTCATCATTGGCCAAGCGTTGGCGCGGCAGCTTGGGCTGCTGGTTGGCGACCCGATCAATGTTGTGTCCCCGCTCAACTCGACGCCCGGGCCGCTCGGCATCACGCCCAAGGTCAAACGCTTCGTCGTGACCGGCATTTTCGATTCCGGCATGTACAACTACGACGAAGGCCTCATGCTGATGTCCCTGGCCGATGCGCAGAGCTTTTTCGGTCTCAACGAACGGGTCACAGGAATTGAGGCGCGTGTCGAAGATGTGTATGACGTGCAGCCGGTGGCTCGCCGCCTGGAAAACCTGCTGGGCTTTCCCTATAAAGCCCGCGACTGGACGGAAATTAACCGTAATATTTTTGCGGCCTTGGCCTTGGAGAAGATCGTTTATTTCATTGTCCTGCTGTTGATCGTGCTGGTCGCCGCTTTCAATATCGTGGCCACCCTCATTATGGTCGTGATGGAGAAGCGCAAGGACATTGCCGTCCTCAAATCGATGGGTGCCGCCAGTCAATCCATCAAGCGCATCTTTATTTACAAAGGCGCGATTATCGGCTCGATTGGGACGTTCCTGGGCACCATCTTGGGCTATATCGGTTGTTGGCTGTTAGATCGCTATCATTTCATCGAACTCCCGCCGGATGTCTTTTACACCCCCACCCTGCCAGTCAAGATTTATCTCAGTAACTTCCTCATCGTCGGGGCGGCCTCGATTGTGATTTGTTTGCTAGCCACAATCTACCCAGCGCGGAAGGCTGCCCAATTGCCCCCAGTGGAAGTCTTACGGTATGAATGAGAGGCAGAGTGACTGAATTCCTGATCGAAGCGAAAGGGCTCGACAAGCACTATGGCGAAGAAGGCCGCGAAATCCACGTGCTGAACGGCTTGGACCTTAACGTCCGGGTAACGGAACGCGTCGCCATTGTGGGTGAGTCCGGGGTCGGGAAAAGCACGCTACTGCATATTCTCGGGATGCTCGACCAGCCTGATGCTGGGCAGGTATTGCTAAACGGACAGGACCTGTTTGCTCTCCCAGAATTGGAGCGTGCCAAGCTCCGTAACCGCGAGATCGGGTTCATCTTTCAATTCCACCATCTCTTGCCGGATTTTACTGCCCTGGAAAATGTCACCATGCCAGGGCTGATCGCTGGTTTGAGTCGCACCGAAGCGCGGCAGAACGCCGAAGCGATGCTCGTCCAGGTGGGGCTTGCCCACCGCCTGACGCATCGCCCGGGAGAACTCTCGGGTGGAGAACAACAACGGGTCGCAGTGGCACGCGCCCTGGTCATGAAGCCTCGGGTGATTCTCGCCGACGAACCCACCGGCAATCTCGATCCCGTCACCGGAGAGAGCATTCTGCAACTCCTCCTCGATCTCAATCATCAGCTCGGCATCACCATGGCCGTCGTCACGCATAGCGAGAAGCTCGCTGCGGCGATGGACCGCACCTTGCGTCTCATTAACGGAAAACTTACGGAAATTTCTCGGTGAACCAGTACACATTCTCTCGCGCTTGTCTCTCATCATGCCTGCTCGACTTACACCGACTGACTTTACAATCCATGGGGATTTTGCTAGGGGGGAACACATCTTCAGCGGGTAGATGCTCCTTACTTCTTATGAAATGCACAATTAGGGCGGCGATGTTCATCTTGCTTTTGGCCGTCCGGACTCAGGCTACGGCCCAAGATACTCCTCTCGCTCCACCATCCCCTTTAGCTCCTCCTGCGGAATCCGCAGAAAAGATCGTCTCGGCAATCACCATCGGCGGCAATGATCGCGTCGAAGAAGAAGCGATTCGTGTCTACGTGACCAGCCGGATAGGAGAGCCTCTCAACCTCGATACCGTGGATAAAGACCTCCATGCCATCTACAAGATGGGATTCTTCAAAGACGTGGAAGTACGCCTGACCGAGGAGAACGGGAAAACCACGCTCACCTACTGGGTTACCGAACGCCCGGTCATCCGAGAAGTACGCACCGAAGGCCATAAAGGCTTGTCGAAGGACGAGGTGGAAACTGCGCTCAAGGTCCATCCCCGGACCATTCTGAACCCGCTGAAAATTCGTGCAGGGGTGGAAAACGTCAAGAAAGAGTATGAAAAGAAAGGCTACCTCGATGCGGATATCACCTACCGCACCGAAGAAGTCGCCTCTGGGGAAGTCGTCTTAACGTTCTCCGTCAACGAGAATGATAAAATCCGGGTCCAAGAGGTCCTGTTCGAAGGGAACAAGGCTTTCACCAGTAGCGAGCTTGCCGGGATTCTTTCCACGCGGCGGAAAAATATCCTCTCCCGCTTCATGAACACCGGCGTCCTCAACCGTGATGTTTTGAAAACCGATGTCGAGCGACTCACGGCGTGGTACTACGACAATGGCTACATCAACGTCAAGGTTGACGAACCCAAAGTCGAGCGCAAAGACGAAGGCATCTACATCACCATGCGCATCGACGAGGGCGAACAATTCAATATGGGCGATGTGTCGTTTAACGGCGAAGTCCCAGGCGGGGAAGAAGCCGCGAAGCTGCGTGTCGGGCTGGAAAAAGGCACGGTCTTCAAAGCCAGCCTCTTGCGCGACGACGTGTTCCGCCTCACTGGCTTCTTCAGCGACCAAGGCTATGCCTTCGTCAACGTCGAACCAGAAACTGCCGTCGATCAAGAAAAGCGCATCGTTAATATCATCTATCGCGTCGATAAAGGGCCAGAGGTCTTCATAGATAAGATCGAAGTCGCCGGTAACACCAAAACTCGCGACAAGGTCATTCGCCGCCAATTACGCATTCAAGAACAAAGCGTCTTCACCGCGACAGGCTTACAGACGAGCAAAGAACGCGTACAACGCCTGGGCTTCTTTGACGACGTGAACATCACCACCCAACGTGGGGCACGCAATGATCTCTTGAACGTCCTTGTTGATGTGAAAGAGGCGCAAACTGGCGCGTTCAGCATCGGTGCCGGCTTTAACTCTTCGACCAGCATCGTGGCTAACGCACGAGTGCAAGAGAACAATCTCATGGGTCGCGGTCAGCAGCTGACCGTCGGGGTCAGCCTCGGGACAATCTACCGCAATTCGATCATCAGTTTCATGGACCCATATGTCTGGGATACGCCTCTGGGCCTGGGCGTCGATATATCAGATTGGCAATTTGCGTTCGAGGACTTTGACCGGTCTGGCACTGGCGGTAGCGTTCGCGCCTCCTACCCATTCACCGCGCTGGGGTTCGACTCACTGTGGGGTTACCCCCTCGAAGATGTTCGTCTCGGCCTGCAATATCAATTCGAGCGCTCACGAATCAGCAATTTCGACCCTATCACTCCAGCTTCTATTCGAGCGGAGGCTGGCTCAAAGCTGACAGGGCAGATTTCTCCTTCACTGTCACGCAACACCTTGAATCATCCCATCGACCCTACCAATGGCTCAATGCAGAACCTTTCGTTCGGCTACGCGGGCCTTGGTGGCGATACCGATTACAAAAAAGCTGAACTTGAGGCACGCTTCTTCTTCCCACTCTACCGCAGCCCTCGATGGGGACAGTTCACGTGGATGACCGGTGGGTTCTTTGGCTACGGTATGGGCGACATCAGTTTTCGGGAACGTGGCCCCATCGGTACGCTCAGCGAAGAGATCCTAAACGACGACTTACCGCTCTTTGACCGTTATTTCCCTGGTGGTATCAACTCTATTCGTGGGTTTGGCGAACGCAGCCTCGGCCCACGCGAGAAAGTGTACGTCAGCATTACCGACCCGAGCGCACCCGGAGGACGCAGTCTCAAAGTGTACAACCGCCCCATTGGTGGTAGCGAGCAACTCGTCTTGAACAACGAACTGAACTTTCCTATCGTTCAGCAGCTGAATCTGAAGGGTGTACTATTCTCCGACATCGGCAATGCCTTCACACGGAAACAAGGCATCGACGTCAATGACTTTCGCTATTCCGTCGGTGCAGGTGTTCGGTGGCGGTCCCCGTTCGGACCGATTCGCATCGAAATGGGCCGCGCCTTAAACGCCAAGAACGACGAGCGCACCAGCACAGTCCATTTCTCGTTCGGTGGTTTTGGTGGTCAAGGCGGCGGGAATCGCTACTACTCGCCTTATTAACGCGGAGACGGTCCTCATTACCAAGAGATCAACGCACGGCCTCCCCGGTTGGAGGAAGCCGCGCACACAGGAGAATAGGTATTTCGCATGCGTAAGACACTCAGCTACATATTGGCGGCCGGTCTGTTGTGCAGTCCTGTCCTAGCCGGGGCAGAAGATTTGAAGATCGGGTACGTGGATCTGCAAAAAGCTCTCAATGAGTCCGCCTCTGGCAAAAAAGCCAAGGACAGGTTCAAGTTGGAAGTTGACCGCATGGAGCAAAGCCTGGAGAAACGCAAACAGGAAGTCGAAAAGCTCAAAGACGAGCTGGAAAAAAAGGGGCTCCTGTTAAAGGACGAAGAACGCGGTTCGCTGGAAAGCGACTATCGTCAGAAGCTGCGCGACTTCGAGCGTCAGTACAAAGACTCCCAGCAAGAGCTACAGATCAAAGACCGGGAAATGACAGGGCGGATTCTTGAAGAACTCCGACAAGTGATTCACGCGATGGGTGAGGAAGGTAGCTACACTGTCATCCTCGAAGGCAACAACACCGTCGTGCTCTATGGTGCCAGAGCCATCGACCTCACGGATACGGTTATCAAGACCTACGACTCCAAGGGTCAGACAGCCGCTGCGAACTAAGGACGCCTCTTCTCTTCGCACCTGCGTACATCATGTTGAAAGATACTCTGGCCGTCGCCGCGATCTTACCGCACCGCTACCCGTTCTTGCTGGTAGATCGCGTGCTTGAACTTGAACCGGGGCGGCGCATCTTGGCGCTCAAAAACGTCACGGTCAATGAGCCGTTTTTTACCGGCCATTTTCCCGAGCGCCCCATCATGCCCGGCGTGCTCATGTGTGAAGCCGTCGTGCAAGCTGGCGGTATCTTAGCCCATGCCTCAGCTGTCCCTGCCGGAGCAGTCGCAGGCAAAACCTTAGCCATGCTGACCGCCTTGGACCGGGTGCGCTTTCGTCAACAAGTCACCCCCGGCGATCAATTGCATCTCGCCGTCGAGGCGGTGCGTCGTCGGGGATTATTCTGGAAAATGCGTGGTATCGCCCGCGTTGGCGATAAAATCGCGGCGGAACTCGAGTTTACCTTCGTCTTCAACACCGAGCGCGAGGAGGAGCGTGCGTGACAGCGGTCAGCATTCATCCTTCAGCTGTCGTTGATCTGCATGCGGAACTCGATAGCGGCGTACAGATCGGCCCTTATGCGATCGTCGGCCCTCATGTCCGTATTGGCAAAGAAACGTGGGTGGGCCCACATGCCGTTATTGAGGGTCGTACGACGATTGGCGTCGAGAACCGCATCTTTCAGTTCGCTAGTGTCGGGGCGATCCCGCAAGATAAAAAATATCGTGACGAGGAGAGCAAACTCCAGATTGGCGATCGCAACGTCATCCGCGAGTTCACAACCTTGAACCCGGGCACGGCTGGCGGTGGCATGGTGACGCGCATCGGCAACGGCAATCTGATTATGGCCTACGCGCACGTCGCCCACGATTGCCAGCTCGGCAACAACATCATCCTGGCAAACTGTGCCACGCTTGGCGGACATGTTTGTGTAGAAGATTACGTCGGCGTGGGTGGCCTCGTGGGCGTTCACCAGTTTACCCGGATCGGAGAATCCGCCTATCTCGGTGCCGGTTCTATGGTCTCTCTTGATGTTCCACCCTATTGCACAGCCGTCGGCGATCGCGCCCACTTGCGTGGCCTCAACCTCGTCGGTCTCAAGCGGCGGGGATGGACGAGCCAGCAAATTGCTCTCGTCAAAAAAGCCTACCGCACCTTATTTCAGGAAGGCACCCCGTTCAAAGAGGCACTGGCGACGGTTCAGCAGCTTGCTTCACAATCAGTAGAGCTCATGCATTTCGTGGAGTTTATGGCAGCCTCGACTCGTGGCATCTGCCGCCCTCGGAGAAAACACGTGACGGAAGAGGAGAGCGAGTGACAGGGCTGGCTCCGCAAACTACTCGGCTTGGGCTGATTGCGGGCAACAGCCGCTTTCCGCTCATCTTCGCGGAAGCCGCCCGCGCGGAAGGGGTGGAACTCGTCGTCATCGCGCATACTGGAGAGACACCGCCGGAAATCACTTCCCTCATTCCCCACCTAACGTGGGTGCATGTCGGTGAACTCGGGAAAATCATCGCGACGTTCAAGGCGGCTGGCGTGACGCAGCTCGTCATGGCCGGTGGCATTCATAAATCTAACGCATTGACGCAAATTCAGCCCGACGAACGTGGACTTGCCTTTATTAGCCGTCTGCCAAGTTTCCAAGACGATGTGATTCTGCGCGGCCTCGCACAAGAATTGGAAAGCGAAGGCTTGCACGTCGTTGAGTCCACCCGTTTTCTGACCTCCTTGCTGCCGCAACCCGGCGTGCTTACCCGTACGACGCCGACCGAGACCCAATGGCAAGATATCAGCTTTGGCTTCCGAGCAGCACGCGACATCGGACGCTGGGATATCGGACAAAGCGTCATCGTTAAGCGCAGAGCCGTCTTGGCGGTCGAAGGCATCGAAGGCACCAATGCTGCGATCCGGCGCGGCGGCGAGTTAGGTGGAGCAGGGACAGTCGTGGTCAAGGTAAGCAAACCTCAGCAAGACTTACGCTTCGATGTCCCTGCGGTGGGACCGGACACCATCACAGTCATGCAAACCGTCGGGGCTACCGTTCTTGCTCTTGAAGCTGGCAAGACCCTCATGATTGACAAACCAACGCTGCTTCAGCACGCCGACACAAGCGGAATTGCCATTGTCGCGCTGACCGAAGACCAAGTGGAAGCACCAATGTTGGCAGGCACAGAATCCTCCTCTAGGACAGAAATACTATGACACGCACTTTTCCAGACCGACGCCGTTTGTACCGCTTCGCTCTCCTTCCTTTCTTGCTCATTGCGTTGGCCGCGTTTCCCAGTTTTGCGGCAATCCAAATGAACTTTGAGGTACCCGCCGATGATCAAAAAGTCAGCGGCATTGGCCCGATCTCAGGATGGGCCTTCTCCGACACCGGTGCAGCCGTCACCGTAACTGTGCAAGTCGATAGTGGCACCCCCACCGTCGTACCCTGCTGCGCCGAGCGACAGGATGTTGCCGCCCTCAATGGACCGTTCGGACTAAACAGCGGCTTTGGTCAGATCTTCAACTTCAACGTGTTATCATCCGGCAACCACACCCTCGTCATCAAAGTCCAAGACGGCACCAGCGAAGCCACCCAAACGCATCAAGTCTCGGTCGTGAAACCCGGCGGGTTTGAGTTTTTAAGCCGCTTAGACCTAGTTTTTGCCAGTGCTGATATCAAAGACAACGGCGAAATCGAAATCATCAGGGCACATGCCATCGATAAGGAAACGGTCAAAGACCAAGAAGTCACACTCCGCCTCGCATGGCAGCAAAACACGCAAACGCTCGCCATCGTCAAGAGCGACAATACGGGATCATCTACCCCCTCCTTCACTGCCACCGTCCCAAGCAACGCTCAATCCTCTATCATCGCCCCAGCCCCAGGAACCGCCAACGCCACCGCCACTGAGATACAGTTGGCCTTCGAGAACCCCCCAAACAACCAACCCGCGAGTGGCGTCGGCATCCTCTCAGGCTGGACGTTTTCTCCAAATGCAGGAGCGACCTATCCGCCTACCGTCGAGTACCGTATTGATGGCGGCGACTATAAACTCCTGCCCTGTTGCCAAGAACGGAAGGATGTAGCCGCTGCATTTCCGGACCAAGCCGCTATTGCGCTTTCCAGCGGTTTCGGCTCGGTCTTTAACTTCAACACCTTAAGCAGCGATAGCCATACCATCGAAATCCGCAGCAGAGATGGGACTGGCGCGGAAAAAAGTGAGACTCACGAAGTCATCGTGGTCAAGCCTGGAGAATTCGAGTTTCTCGATCAATTTGATTTGTCCGAGGCAGAGGCTTCGATTTCAGGATTCTCGCTCATCCTCGATTTCGTCAAAGTGCGCGATAAAGCAACGCAGCAAGTAAAAGAGGTGTTTATTCGCTACGATTGGGACGCGAGTTGTCAATGCTTCGTCGTGCAGAGCGACTGTGGCAACGGCAGCGTGGAGCCATTAGAAGAATGCGACGGGGAATCGTTCGACAACAACACCTGTCAAACCCTCGGATTCAATCCCGAGACCGCCGACAAAAAGCTCAAATGTACCCTGGCCTGTATGTTCGACACCACGGACTGCACTGGCGGCCCGCGCGTGCTCGTGACCAATCTCAAGGACGACTCGGTCTCCGTCATCAGCACGGCGACGAACCTCGTCACCAACACCATCCGCGTCGGAGATCAGCCGAACGGCATTGTCGTCAGCCCGACCGCGCCGACTGCCTATGTCACCAATTATAAGGACAGCACAGTCTCAGTCATAGATACAGCAACGCTGCAAGTAACCAACACCATTTCGTTGCGGACAAGCAAAAAACACCGAGGTCCCCAAGGTATCGCCGTTTCTCCAGACGGAGCTAAGATCTATGTTGCCAACGGTCTCTCCAATTCACTGTCGGTCATCGACACGCAGACGAAGACGATTGTCAACGAAGTACCCGTCGGCAAAGAACCGTACGATGTCGCCTTGAGCTTCGATGGTGCACGAGCGTACGTCACCAATTTCGATAGCAACTCGGTTTCGGTGGTTGACACCGAGACGAAAACGGTGATTGCCACCATCCCAGTAGAAAAAGGACCAACTGGCATTGCAACGTCCCCCCTCCCAGGTGCCAATCTCGCTTACGTGGCCAATTCGTTAGTCAGTTCGAGTGGCACTTTTCCAGAGGGCACAGCCTTTGCCATCGACACGACCACAAATACAACGAGCGGAGACGTGATCGGATTGAGCTTCTACCCGATCAAAGTCGCCTTTCCCCCAGACGGTAGCAAGGTCTATCTTGCCAATTTCCTAGCGGACGTGATCTCCATTATTGATCCCAGCACAAAGAACGTCTTGAACGGCATTGCTACGGCCAATCATCCAGTCGGCATGGTCGTGATACCAAATGGCCGGCGACTCTACATCGCACTGTATGGTGACAACGGCAATGAGAGGTTCGTGCAGGTGGCTAGCACTCTGACCAACAGCGATATCGCCGATTTCATTGAAGTTGGCGATGGCCCATACGGCTTGGCCGTCGCGCCTTAAGTTTATGGGGAATGTGGTTGAGGGGCGGTGATGCTGCTCGGTCCCTGCAACTTTGGAACGTCTCTCCTAGTCACTTAGGAGTTGACTCCTTCCGAGGAAAGTGGCACCATTCCCCCACTTCGATTTCACCTACCCAATACCCGCATGTGGGGCTGT
>SXGS01349661.1_pt1 | contig 11641 bp, 11 predicted proteins | sample 3174681 | NCBI WGS metagenome assembly SXGS01 (sample SAMN11356861, study PRJNA531348) | freshwater metagenome | isolation source: freshwater sample F1-80 | place: China: Fuxian Lake, Yuxi | collected 2017-12-25 | reverse complement strand
GGTTCGAGTGCCTTGGGATCGTCGTACTTCAGCAGGAGCGCTTCGCAGTCGGCGGCGAATGCCGGCGTGGTGACGTGGACGAGAACGGCGGCGAGCAGGAGTCGGAGGCGCATGAGTTTCCTGGGGATGGTCAGAGGTAACACGCGTTGGCAGTGAATTGGGTTCCGTGAGGTTGGCAGTGCGAGCGCTCGTCAGGTGCCTTGTCGTGTGCAGAGGCCGGGTGTTCTTTCCCAGCGGTATCTCTTTGGGACGTCCTTGAACTACCACAGAGGACACCGAGGACACAGAAGAGCCCGGGGGTGTCTCAAGTCTTCAGCGTGTTTGCGTTCTCCCGACCCAGCGCCTCGTCGAGTGCACCGCTTCTCAGCGGTGGTTCCTGAGGCATTCCTCTCCTCCGTTCCTCCCGGCCCGGAAAGGTCGCGAAGCTCTCTGTGCCCCGGGTGTCCTCTGTGGTGGTCTGTGCGGCTTCTCGCACGGTGGGTGCGTCTTGTGGACTGTTGCAGTCGGATCGCTTGCACCACGTGTCCCGACTCTGAGCCTCATCGACTCCTCCAGGTGCTCAGCTTCTCCGCGGTGCCGCCCACACCGTCGACCGCCCGCCGGCATGCCCGATGGATTGTTCCACGTGGAACGCGATGTGATTCTCCCGGTGTTCCACTTGGAACAGCTCCCGACGGGTGGCTGATGGAGGGCAACGCTCTCAGCGTCCGATGTTCCACGTGAAACACATCGACTCGCACCAACCTCTCTGCACACTTTGCGCCTCTGCGCGAAACCTCGTTCGTGTTCCACGTGGAACAAAAGGCCACGCCAGCGATGACGCCTTCCGTGCGCGAGAGGTCGTTCCTTCACATCGGTTCGCTGTCCCGGACAAGCCCTCCAGGTGTGTTCCACGTGAAACATCTGCTCCCCTGTCTTCTGTTCCACGTGGAACATTCCCTGATTTTTCCCTCCTCCCCAACCCCGCTTCCTCGCCCACTTCCCTGAACCTCGTTCTTCCCCCCTGCAAACCCTGGACTCTTGCCGCTCCACTGGCTATAGTTTCCCTGCCTCCCGCGGTTCGCCGCACTCCCCTCCCCCTTCTTCCCCGAAAATGCCCAAATGGCTCATATTCTCGCCATTTCCAATCAGAAGGGTGGCGTCGGTAAGACGACCACTGCGATTAACCTGTCCGCTGCTCTCGCTGCACAACAGCAACGCACGCTGGTCATCGATCTCGATCCTCAGGGAAACGCAAGTTCCGGACTCGGATATCCGCGGACCGATGTCACCATGGGCATCTATGACGTGCTGATGGGCTTCCGGGATTTGGATTCGGTGCGCATGCCGACCGGTCTCGACAACCTCGAAGTCGTTCCCGCCAACCGCGAGTTGGTCGGCGCGGAGATCGAGCTGGTCGAGGAAGACGAGCGCGAGTTCCGCCTGAAGAAGGTGCTCGACACCGTTCGCGATCAATACGACTTCATCGTGATCGACTGCCCTCCCTCGCTGGGGCTGCTCACGGTCAATGCGTTCACCGCCGCCGACGCGGTCCTCATTCCTCTGCAAGCTGAGTACTATGCGATGGAAGGGCTCGGCGAGCTGCTTCGCACCGTTCAAGCGGTTCGCAAGGGACTCAACCCTACCCTCGCCCGCGAAGGCATCGTGATCACCATGGCCGACGGCCGCAACAACCTCTGTCGCGAAGTGGAGAGCCAAGCTCGCGAACTGTTCGGCGCGGAGGTGTTCGATACCGTGATCCCTCGCAACGTTCGGCTCGGCGAGGCCCCCAGCTTCGGCAAGGCGATCGTCGAATACGATCCCAAATCCACCGGCGCCAAGAGCTATCTGGCGTTGGCCGAAGAATTGTTGAACCGCCGCTCCACCAAGAATGCTGCCCTTCGGGAGGTTTCATGAGTCTCGCTCGCAAAGGTGCCCTTGGAAAGGGGCTCGCCCAGCTGATCCCCGACAATGCGTTGAGTGGTGATGCTCCCACCCGCACCCACCTCCGCGTGGTCGCCCTCGAGGAGATCCGCCCGAATCCGAATCAGCCCCGCGAGTACTTCGATCCAGCGTTGCTGTCGTCGCTCTCTGAGTCGATCCGTCAGCATGGCATTCTTCAGCCGTTGGTGGTTCGCCGTGAGGCCGGACACTTTGTGCTGATCTCCGGTGAGCGCCGGTTCCGTGCCTCGAAATTGGCGGGCCTCACGGAGGTTCCCGTCATCATCCGCGAGGCCGAGGAAGGCTCGGTTCAGTTGGAGTTGGCCCTCGTTGAAAACCTCCAGCGTTCTGACCTCGATCCGATCGAGTCCGCCCGCGGTTACGCGCGATTGATGGAAGAGTATGGGTACACCCAAGATGAGGTGGCCCAACGCGTCGGCAAAGAGCGTCCCACGGTCGCCAATGCGCTTCGCCTGCTGCGACTTCCCGACTTCGTTCTCGACGCGGTTCGCGACAATTCGATCAGCGCCGGCCACGCCCGCGCTCTGCTCCCGGTCAACGACGCGGATCTGTTGGCCGGATTGGTCAAGAAGATTGTCGACCAGCAGCTGTCGGTTCGCGCGACCGAAAAGTTGGTCGCCCAAAGTCAGAAGGTGATCGAAGCCGGACCTCGGTTGGTGGAGCCTGTCCCCGAGCCCGAGCTCCCCAGCTATGAATACGCCCACCGCCTGCTCGCCGAGACCCTGCACACCCTGGTGCAGATCAAGGCCCGCCGCGACGGTGGCGGTTCGGTGGTGATCGAGTTTTCCAATGCCGACGAGCTCGATCGGCTGGTGACCCTGGTCAGCCGTTGAATCTTCCGCAGGCGCGCCTCACCGGTTTTCTCGGGGAAGGAGCCGTTCACCGAGGCGAGCTCCAGTTCGACGGGTGGGCGCGGATCGACGGCCATCTGATCGGCGTGCTGCGCGCGTCCGAGCTCGCCGAGATCGGCCGCTCCGGTGTGATCGAAGGAGAAGTTCTTGCTCCTCAGGTTCTCGTGGGCGGCGTGGTCCGCGGTAAAATCGTGGCTTCCGAGCGTTGCACGTTGTTGGAGACCGCCGTCGTGAGCGGCGAACTCGAAGCCCCGTGGCTCGACGTACGCAACGGAGCCCAGTTAGAAGCCAAGCTCACGGTGCGTCGGGAGTCCACATGAAGCCGTTGGTGATCGGGATCGCGGGAGGTACGGCGTCGGGCAAGAGCACGGTCGCCGCCGAGGTGATGAAGGCGCTCGGCGATCGCGGCCTGCATGTGATGCACGACCGCTACTACATCACCATGCCTGCTTCGTGTGAGGGAGACCCCTCTCGGCACAATTTCGATCATCCGCACGCGCTGGAGACCCAGCGAATGGTCAACGATCTTGACCATCTCCGCAACGGCCGTCCCACTCGGCTCCCCCGATACGATTTCGCTAGCAGTTCACGGCAGCCTGAGGAAGATCACGTCGAGCCGCGCCCGGTGATCATCGTCGAAGGGATCCTCGTGTTTGCGGAAGCCGCCTTACGTGAGCGCTTCGATCACCTTGTGTTTGTGCACACCCCGGATGACATCCGTCTGTTGCGACGAATCCGACGGGACATGGCCGAACGCGGCCGGGACCTGGACGAGATCTTGTTGCAGTACGAGCGCACGGTTCGCCCGATGCACGAGGAGTTTGTTGCCCCAAGCCGCGCTCACGCTCACGTCGAATTGGACGGCACCGGGCACATCCCCGACTTGGTCCAGCGGGTGTTGGCATTAATTCCCGCGTGAGCGAGCGTTCTGGGCGCCTCTCCTTCGGGGTCGGCCTCCTCCCGGCTCGGTGCAAGCCCGCCGCGGCCATGCTCGCTTTGTCGCGTGTTGTGGTCCTCGGTCACGGGCTTGAGCCCAGCTCCCTCCGGTCCTCACTTTGCTCCTCGCGTTCACGGGTTCTCGGGTTCAGCGCACTCGCTGCCGTTGGCTGCAGCGGGGCTGTGGGCGATATCAACATTCGACCTCACCGCGAGGCCACCCTGCAGTTGATCGCGCCCACACCTGCGCTCACGCTCGATGACTGCGGCATGTTTGGTGGCAGCCGAAGCGGGTGGTGCACGATCGCGGGGACGGGACCCGATCTGCAGCTGTTCGTTCAAGGCCTTTCCACCAGCCTGGTCGGCTCCACTCTGGAATTCAGCGAACACAGCTGCGTTTCAAAACCCGAGTTTGGTACTCCTGGGAGTTACGGCTTCTTGCTCAAGCCCGGCGTTCAACGTTTCGATGTCGTGAATGCCGTCTACCCGAACAATGCCCACCTTCGTGCAGTCACTGTTGATCTCGTCGTCGGAAAATCATGTTTGGACTTTGAGTATCCGTACGGCTGAGAGCTATTGGACCACTGGCGAGCCGGCCTCTTGGTACACCACCACCGAGCCGTCGGGTTGGTAGGCGGTGAGCGTCAAGGAACCATCGCCTCGGACTTCCCAGATGGTGTCGATCGTACCATCGCGCTTGAAGTCAACTTCCATTCGGGTCCAGCCGCCCTCCGCGTTCAGGAACATCCTACTTTGAGAAAGCGGTTGCCCATCCCGCGACGTGCGCTCCAATACTTCCTGTGGGCCGACCCACTCATAGTCGCTCACGACCGTCGCACCGTCGGGTGACACCACGGTCCACTTGGTCGATCGCCCGTCCAGGTCGCGTTCGACCGTCGAGGTGTAGCCCGGCTCGGCGTCGCTGCTTGGCCGTGGGCCTCCCAGAATGTCGGCTGGATAGTCCAAAGTCGCCGCGCATCCAAAAACAAACGGAAACATGAAAAAACGCATGGTACCTCCCGTGCCCTACTCCCCAGGATAGCGTGTACTTCCGTTTACATGCGTCATTCCTGGTCGCGCCAAGCGCCTCGTTGGACGCCCGTCCTTGTCGCCGGGCGTTGGCGCCTGGGCAGCCGATAGCGTCCGGGGATCACACGAAAATCGTACCGCCACCTACCGTGTCCGGTCGTTTGGGCGCCGCAAAGAAACTCCAATCTTGCTGAAGCGTGCCCACCATACGAAACAGTCGGTCCATCAGCGCATCGGTGCCACGGCTTTGAGCGAGAGACAGCTCGAGCGGGTATAGCGGCGTCATCAGCAACAATTCGACAGGTTCGCCCTCGACCTTCAGGGGTGCGGGATCTTCGAACAGTAGGTCGTTGGTGAACACCCACCCCGCCATGGCGGTCTGCTTGCACAGCGGCCGACCCGCGGGCAACGTGTGCCCACCTCCGAGCCAAGTGTTGTACTGAAAAGGGTAGTTAGCGCACACTTTGAGGGTGTCCACGGCGAAGAGTTCACTGGGATCGGCCACCTCAAAGATCTTCTGCCAACCGCCAGGAAGGGCGATCATCAGTTCGATACGAGCTGCGGATCCCGCCGGCGCCCCCGGCATCCGGCGGTTGGACATTCCGGCGGTGGCGAACACAACGCTTTCGGGCTCGAGGCGGCCGTTGATCCCGGTGAATTGGGCGACCGTGAGTCCGCTTCGTTCCTGTTTCCATACGAGCGTCCCACCAAAGTGGGCCTCAAGCTGCGTCAACATGGGTGTTTCCGGTTGGTGGTATTATGGAGCGACATCGGGTGTGATCCTCCTAATACCGCCCCTGCTTCGTCTGCGTCAAGGGAGGCGCCAACGTGGTATAAGCTTTCGGCTTGGTCAATTCCAGAACACAAATGTGGCGTGCGCCCCGTCCGGTGTCGCTGCACCCTTTCGTGGTATGCTACGGTGGGCGGCGGCCCCTAACGAGGTGAGGAATGGCGGCCCAGTCGTACCGAAAACAACAGTCTTTCGGAACACGCGACATGTCCAATCGCCTGCTCAACCGGCGTCCGCCACTGACAATTCGTCGGCGATGGCCGAACTTGCAGCGACCGGCGGCGTCGACGAATTGCCTTCGTTGATCGGCCCCGGTTGCGTCAACGTACAGGCTTCCACCGGTGCCGCATATCTTGCGAATGATGGAGGTTATACAGCCGCGTACATCGCTGACCCGGGCAGTGCCTCGAGCTATACCGACCCCGCGACACAACAACAGGCGACCAGCGTGGCGGCGGGCCAGTGCTCCGCGCCAGCGCAGGGGCGGCGGATAGGAGCTTTTGTCGGAAATGATGCCTACAAAAATGGCCAAACCCTGAACGGCGCGGGTTCGGACGCATCGGCCATGGCGCTGTCGGAAATGAACCAGCGCGGATCGGAAGGGCAGATCCATTACGATCAAAACTCGGCCGGGATCATGTCTGCATTTTCAGCGGTCGTGGGTCAGATGAAACCTGGCTTTCAGGGAGTCTTGTATTTCGCCGGGCATGGGATCGAGGAGGGTCTGGTGGGGGTGGACGCCGAAGAGGACGCAACCGGTCACATCACCGATGTCGTACCCTACTCGGCAGTCGCAGCCCTTGGCGCCGGTGCGGTCGCTGGTGGGTACTATTTGGAGATTGTGGTCGATGCCTGTCATAGCGGTACGCTGGTGGCCGCCACACAAGAGGGTCTGGAGGCCAGCCTTGCGAAGCGGGACGATCTGAGCCCGGCGGCGCAGGAGGTTCTAGAGCTCGCGCGGTTGGTGCAGTCGATCGAATCGTATCTCGGTACGCCGTTGTCACCGAGTTCGGCATTGGAATATCACGCTGCGCTGATTGCGCTGGCCGATAGCTTTGAAGGCCAGACGCAGGACTCGAGCCTGATGGCGCTTCCGGGAGACGCCGCCGAATTCCAAAGCGGGACGCCTTCGTATCGGGTGGACATTGCGAGCGAGATGCGTTCCGGCATGTTGGAGTGGGCCCAAGCCCACGCATCGGATCCGGTGGCTTCCGCGTCGCCCAATGACCCTTAGCCTGGTCTGCGTCCGCGGAGCGCGGGCGGTCCAGGGGGCGGTCACATGTCAGTTCGTGGCGAATTCCAGTTCAGCTCTGTGGATCTCCCAACTCGCCACCTCATCCCCGTCCTCATCGATGATCGTTGCCGTGAGCGTCGGATCAACCAGGGTTGTATCAAACTCCAATCCGACAAAGGAATGCCCGCCCTCATAACATTCCTTCTGTTCGTCTCCTATGCCCAGGAGGCACGGCGTCGTGATTGGATACGCCAGCGACGAGGATGTGAGTTCAGGAAGGTCGTACCCTTCGGTTTCGATCAACCGAAACTCCGATCGGTGGATGTCGCCCGACAGCAAAACCACCCCCTCCACGTTCCGGTCGATGAGCCCTTGAAACAGCCGCTCACGGGAGTCCCCATAGTCCGTCCAAGTGTCACCGAGGACATTGGCGGCGGAAAACTGAGTGCCGGAGGCGATCACTTTGAAGGTGGCGTCCGACGCTTCGAGTGCGTCCAAAAGCCATTGTTCCTGGGCCGCGCCGAGAATCGAGCCGTCCACCCCGCGCCAATAGCGTACGTCGAGCATGAACAATTCCACATCGCCCCAACGGTGTTGGAAGTACACCCCGGCGTTGTCCTCTTCACCATAAGTGGGGTTTGCCGTGTACTCATGGAACCCGCGTAGGACTGCGTCGCGATCGCCGTCGGTTCCTTCACCGTTGTTTTCAGTGAAATCGTGATCGTCCCAAATGAACAGCGTGGAGTGCTCCGCCATGAAGTCGATCCGCTCGGGGAGCGCTTGCATCTGCCTCCAAGCGGATCGGTAGCTCGGCAGATCGTCCGTGTTCCCGTAGTGCATGTCGCCGATGAACAAAAATACGCCGGGATCGTACTGAGAAATTGCGGACCAAATCGGTTGATCGAGGTCCTTGGTGCAGGAGCCCACCGCCATCCGCACAATGTCGGGCTCATCGGTCGCCGTGGTGAACGTCCAGGGGCCAAAGCGCTCGCCGTCGATCTCGATCGCGTAGTGGTAGGTGGTTTGGGGTACCAGACCTTGCACGGGTAGAAGGGTCGTGAAGTCATTTTCCGCGAGGGGGTATCGCGTGGCGATCGGCGCGGCAGTTGTGAGTGAAGCTTCTTCCGTTGCCACATACAGCTGCGTGCGTTGCGTCGCCGAGGTGCGCAGCCAGACTTGTGCTGAGGTGGCGCTGGCGGCGCCGATCACCGGCCCGTTGGTGAGCGTCGCATCAAAGCAGGTTTCACATTCGACGGTGAGCTCATCTTCCCACGACAGGGTTTGGTCATTGCCGTTTCCAATGCCGATGTCGAGCCCGGCGCGGCAGTAGGCTGCTTGTCCGTCCAGAAGCACTTCCAGACACTCAGGTTTCCATTCGTCGACGCCGTTTTCGGTCTGAATGCGGAGGGAAGTTACCTCGGAACGCGGTAAATCGGCGCCTTCAAACGGAAACACGTCCACCGCACCGGACTCCAGTTCCGTCCAGTCGGCGAGGGTCAAAGGAAAGCATCTCCCTTCGCTCACGCAGAGCTGTATCCCATCCCCCGTCCCCGAGAACAGTCCGTCGTCGGTACGGGCCACCACATGCACGAACTGAGCCATGTCGGATGTTTCGGGAGGTCCCGGATCTTGGCAACCTTCCCCGTCGGTCAGAATCCCGTCGTCGATGAGGTCGTTGCAGTCCTGGTCGATGCCGTCGCAAACTTCAGGGGCATCGGGATGAACCGATGCGTCCGCATCATCGCAGTCCGATGGAACGGCATAGCCATCTGCGTCCACATCCACGGGGAGGTTTTCGGAATCCTCGGTGCTGGTGTCCGGCGGAGAAACGGTGGGTTGGGGCGGACAAGCCGTGCAGAGCAACAAACTGAGGGCGGTGAATCGCATCGGAAACTCCCACCGAAGGGGTAGACCGATGCAGTATCTTCGGGCCAGCGGTATGGCGCGATGATCAAATAGTAAATTATTTTACTATTAGTCTGACAACCCCATGTCGAAGCTACCGCGGCTCCAATGCACCCTTTTGAGCGGGTATGCGGTGCATGGAGAATCGCTGGGCACGTCGCCAAAGAGAGCTCCCACCCCCGCGCTTAGATCGTGCCAATCTCCGATGTCGTCGATCATTCCCGGGAGTTGGCAGACGGCTTCTTCCGAGTCCTCAAAGCGGAGGCCGACGTTGAGCAGGGTCCCGACGTTTGAAAAATAGAGGGGCGAACTAAGGCCGCTTGGGGTGTACCCCTCGGGTGCGATGGCTTCTGGAAGGTCTGTCACGGAAAGAAATGTACTTGTATAGCCACTAAAACTGAGTTTTCCGATCACGGCCTCCTCGTCGACCACGCTGCTGCAGTAGAGGTCGGGGATGTCCTGACCGGAGACCGAGAACCGGCAGCGGGCGCCTTCGCGGCCGAGTCCAGTGGACTCCCCATCGTAGCCGACGACTGAGGTGAAATATCCTGTCGGGGCGGCATCGAAAGTGGGTTCGACCAATGCGGTATACCCCAGGAAGGCGTCGTCCAGGTTCGCCTCGAAAACGCCCGGAACGCTCGCACCGGCGCCGGACGGGTAGCCCTCGTCGTCAAGCGGAATGGCGGCGAGTGCCCCCTCCCCTGGCGGATGGAAAAAGAGGAATTCCCCGGCAGTATCCATCGCGAGGTTCGTTCCAACCCCGTCCATCCAGCAGTTCTCCTCCACGGTGGTGCGGTCTCCGGTTGCATTATCGACCCGATCGATACGAACGGTGAATCCGCCTTGGACCCAGACTTGAAGCAATTGGTAGTGAACAGGCAGGGTCGGGTGGGCGGCGACTTGAAGCGTCACGGCCGTCTCAGGTGGCAACACCGGCAGAGCGATGGGCGCAGGGCTGGCGCTGAGCACGTCGACGGCGAACGGGAGAGGGGCCCCTTGCAGTGGCTCGGCGAGCCCGATCACCCATTGCTTCGGCTCAAAGGGGATGCCGGTGTCGGTGTAGGCGTCGGTGTCGGTCGAGTCCGTTTCCATGTCCGTGTCGACAGTGGAGTCGCTCGAATCGGCGGTGTCGGTCGGCGGGGAGTCGGTATCCGCCGGAGAAGAATCACCGGTGGTGCACCCGCACAGAAGCCAACCAAACGCTATTCGACGCATGCGTTTCCCCGCTTGGACACCAACGTACCACGGAATGCCTGGGCGACGTCAGACGGGGTCATTGACCTAGGCGTGCTTCTTCGGCGATGATGCTCGAACGGGGGCTTGTTCATGCGGGTACATTTGGGTCGTTTTCCGGTCGTCTTGGCGCTTGCGAGCTGTGGTGTCGATCCCTCGGTCACGACGCCGGCAGCGGTGGATGCCTCGACGTTCGAGAGTGAGGCGTTCGAACAGCCCGCTACCCGACTAGCGGAGATGTCAGAGGTCGGTTGGAGCCAGGTCGTTCAGCAGCGCATTTCCGCCGGAGAGTATCGGCCTTATGCCGAAGGAGCTGCTTTCCGACTGAATAATCCGCAGCAGGATTATACCGCTTGGTTGGACTCGGAAGGCCTGGTGTTGGCGCCGCAAGGGAAGGCGCAACGCGTTGAGCTCCAGTTGAGCGCATGGGGTCGCGAAGGCGCGCTTCGAGACGTGACGGCGGTCGAACCGCAGGAAGGTTTGTGTGTTCGGAGCGGCGCTGTGGATGCGATGGGTGAGTGCATTCGGGGGGTTGAATACGCCCACGAGGGCCTCACGGAATGGTGGGAGAATGATCCCGCCGGCATCGAACAAGGATTTACGGTGGATGCCTTCCCGGAAGGCGACGGCCCGCTGGTGTTCGAATTGGCGGTCTCGGGTGCACAGTCTCAGGTCATTTCGCCCGATGAAGCATTGCTCACGCTCGATTCCGGAGAGGTGATCCACTACCGAGATCTGCTGGCGTGGGATGAAACCGGCCAGACGTTGCCGGCCTGGATGGAGGAGACGGACGCCGGCCTTCGGTTGGTGGTGGACGATGCATTGGCCCAGGGCCAAGTGACGGTTGATCCTTGGTTGACGCAGATTTGGACGGTGGAGTCGAACGGCGGCACCGCTTACTACGGGTATTCGCTCGCGAGTGCGGGCGACGTCAACAACGATGGCTATGCCGACATCATCGTGGGTGCCTATGGGTACGACGACGGTGGGAGTACAGATGAGGGACGCGTGTGGGCCTATTATGGGGGCGCCAACGGGCCGTCGACCACCGCGGATTGGATGAAAGAACCAAGCTATAATGACTGTTTTTTCGGATGGTCGGTGGGCACGGCCGGGGACGTGAACAACGATGGCTACGATGATGTGATCATCGGCGCACCTCACGATGAAAACAACCTTTCTTACGAGGGGCTCGCGTACGTCTTTCACGGGTCGGCCACCGGTCTGGGCACCTCGTACGCGTGGCGTGGCGAGGGAGATCAGAGCACCTCCTTCTATGGTTCATCCGTTTCCGCCGCGGGGGACGTTAACAACGACGGTTACGACGACGTCATTGTCGGAGCAAGCACCTACGACAACGGGCAGGCCGACGAGGGGCGCGCGTTTGTCTATTTGGGATCTTCTCTCGGCCTTGCCAACACCGCTGTTTGGACTTCCGAAACCAACCAGGCCGGTGCCTACTTTGGCTGCGAGGTGTCCGGCGTCGGCGACGTGAACAACGACGGCTACGATGAGGTCGCGGTGGGCGCTTGGCACCACACCAATGGCCAGACCTACGAGGGCGGGGCGTTTGTGTACTTGGGTGTCAAGGGGCGCCTCAACTGATCCTGTCGGGGGCGGCCAAACTGATCCGGTGTTGAACCCTCGAACGACCCTCGTCCGATCGTGATCAGCACGTTGCAGATCTCGGTGCTGCTCGTTGTCAGCGCTGCGATCCGGGGG
>SXGS01364042.1_pt1 | contig 11643 bp, 8 predicted proteins | sample 3174681 | NCBI WGS metagenome assembly SXGS01 (sample SAMN11356861, study PRJNA531348) | freshwater metagenome | isolation source: freshwater sample F1-80 | place: China: Fuxian Lake, Yuxi | collected 2017-12-25 | reverse complement strand
GCTGGTGGAGAACGCGCTCGACGCCGGCGCGACGCGCATTGACGTCGCGATTGAAGCAGGCGGACGCAAGCTGATCCGCGTTATTGATGACGGCTGTGGCATGGATGAGCATGATCTCGCGCTTGCCGTGGAGCGTCACGCCACATCGAAAATTCCCGATGGCGATCTGACAAATATTGCGACGCTGGGGTTTCGCGGCGAGGCGTTGCCTTCAATCGCCGCCGTCGCCGATCTGACCATCGACACCCGCGCCGCCCATGCGCCGCACGGGTTTTCCATTCGTGTCGAGGCTGGCGATCGGCGCGGTCTGACGGCCAGCAACTGGCCGCGCGGCACGCGCATCGAGGCGTGCGAATTATTTGCGGCGACGCCAGCGCGGCTGAAATTTCTTAAAACAGATCGCACCGAAACCGCGGCGGTCGTCGATGTCGTGAAGCGACTGGCGATGGCGCATCCGCAGGCGCGTTTTGCGCTCGCCGCCGATGATGGCGCGCTCTTCGATTATCCGTCCTGTAGCGCCGATGCTGCGGGGCGTGCGCGCCGCATCGCCCAGGTGCTGGGCGAGGAGTTTCGCGTCAACGCCTTCGAGCTTGCGGCGGAGCGTGGCGAGGTGCGCCTTGCCGGGCTGGCCGGCCTGCCGACCTATCATCGCGGCAATGCGCAATGGCAATATGTTTATGTCAATGGCCGGCCGGTGAAGGACAAGCTCTTCAGCGGCGCCATTCGCGCCGCTTATATGGATTTTCTGGCGCATGATCGTCATCCTGCGCTGGTGCTGTTCATCGAGTGCGATCCGCGCAGCGTCGATGTGAATGTGCATCCCGCCAAGGCGGAGGTGCGTTTCGCCGATCCCGGTCTGGTGCGTGGCCTGGTTGTCGGCGCGCTGAAACAGGCGCTCGTCGAAAAAAGTCATCGCAGCTCAAGCAGCAGCGCCCGTGCGGCGATTGACATGCTGTCGCGCTCGGCAAGCGCGACGTCGTCATCCGGCTGGCGCGCGCCGCTGCCGGCGAATTGGGATCTGCGTCAGTCGCCCGCGGCGCCCTCGGGTTTTTCCGAGCGCGCGCAAGCCGCCTTCGACACCGGCGCGCCAGCCGCAGACGCGCGACCGCATGAGATGGCGCCGGACATGGCTTTCGGCGTGGAGCCAGATGAAGCGGTGTTGCCCGACGCTGCCCCGCTCGGCGCTGCCCGCGCGCAATTGCATGAAACCTACATCATCGCGCAAACCCATGACGGGCTGGTTATTGTCGATCAACATGCGGCGCATGAGCGTCTTGTCTATGAAAAGCTCAAACGTCAGCGCGCCGAAAATGGCGTGGCGCGACAAATTCTGCTGATCCCGGTCGTCGTCGATCTTGATCCGGCGCGCATGGATGCGCTGACGCCGGCTTTCGATGAACTTGCCGCATTGGGCCTTGTGCTGGAGTCTTTTGGTCCCGGCGCCGTGCTCGTGCGCGAAACGCCGTCAATTCTCGGCGAGGTTGATCACAAGCGTCTCGTCGCCGATATCGCCGATCTGCTTGCCGAGGATGGCGACGCGCGCGGCCTGTCGCGCCGTCTTGATCACGTTTTGGCGACCTGCGCCTGTCATCATTCGGTACGTGCCGGCCGCCGCTTAAGCGCCGCCGAGATGAATGCCCTCTTGCGTGAGATGGAGACGACGTCGGGCGCCGGCCAATGCAACCACGGTCGTCCGACCTAGGTCGAATTGAAGCTTGCTGATATCGAAAAACTGTTCGGACGGAAATAATTCTTTGCCGCCAATGTTGGCGATATTCCTGAAGTCAGGAATTGAACATCATCTTGTGTCCGCTATTTCAGGATGGCGTGGAGGAAACCATGGTTTCAGGCGTATCCCGTCGCGCGCTTATGATTGGCGGCGCTCTTTGTGTATCGCCCATGTCCCGGGTTCTTTCCGCGACGCGCGTCGAGATCGAGCAATTCGACGTCAATGGCGTCAGCACAGGCGTCGCATCGCTCGACAAGATTGTGAAAACCGACGCCGAATGGCGCGCGCAATTGTCTCCGCGCGCCTATGATGTGACACGGCGCGAAGGCACCGAGCGCGCTTTCACGGGACCTTATTGGGACGATCACGACGATGGGCTTTATCGCTGTATTGGCTGCGATACGGCGTTGTTCGACTCGAAAACAAAATTTGACTCAGGCACAGGCTGGCCGAGTTTTTATGCGCCGGTCTCCAGGCATAATGTCGCCGAGGTCGTCGACGCTTCCTTCGGCATGCGTCGCACAGCAGTCTCCTGTGCGCGCTGTGATGCGCATCTGGGGCATGTCTTCACGGATGGGCCAAAGCCAACCGGCCTGCGGTACTGCATCAATGGCGTTGCGCTCAGCTTTGCGCAGCGTGGTGGTGGAAAGACGGTCCCGTGAGTAAATCTCCTCTGTTTCTTGCCGCCGTAATGCTTGTGGCAACCATTGCGCGCGCCGAGCCGGCGACGATTCTGCCGCCGCCCAATTACGATCCGCCTTCTGCAACGGCGCAACGGCAGAAAATCGTTCTCGCCGGTGGTTGTTTCTGGGGCGTGCAGGGCGTTTTTCAACATGTCGCGGGCGTATCGCGCGTCGTCTCTGGCTATGCGGGCGGCGAAAAGTCCACGGCGCATTACGAGCGTGTCGGCATGGGGGATACGGGCCACGCCGAGTCGGTCGAAATCACCTACGACCCTCAGCGCGTCAGTCTGGGCGCATTGTTGCGCGTGTATTTCTCGGTGGCGCATGACCCAACCGAGCGCGACCGTCAGGGGCCGGATACAGGGACCCAATATCGTTCAGCGATTTTTGTCGCTGATGTGACGCAGGCGAGAATTGCGCGCGAATACATCGCGCAACTTGACGCGAGCAAAATCTTTGCGAAGCCAATCGTCACACGAATCGAGCCTCTCACCCATTTTTATCCGGCGGAGGCCTATCATCAGGATTATCTCATCCTTCATCCCGATGCGCCCTATGTCGTCTTCAACGATTTGCCAAAGATCGAAAATCTAAGAAAAGTCTATCCGGTGTTATGGCGGGAAACGCCAGCGTCTGACGCCAATGGCGCGGGCGCGGTGAAGAGCCCGCGGGATTCGTCACGATAGCGATTATCCAAACAGGCGCTGGAAAAATCCTTTTGGCTTTTCCGGGGGCGGCGCCTGCGCCGCCGCTTCAGCGCGGGCGCGGGCTTCGGCGCTTTCTGTTTCGGCGCGCGTGACCAGTGCGGCGAGGACGATGGCGTCTTTTGCGGGCAGCCAATGATCAGCCTGCCGCCAGGCCAGATAATCGGCGAGCGCTGTCGCCGCCTCGGCGTCATCAATGCTGACGAAATACGCCTGCGCTCCCGTCAGCGCCGCAGCGTCGCCAAGTCGCCGCGCGGCTTTAATCGTCTCGCCCCAATGCGCCGTCTCGATTGGCGGCGCGATGCGCGCATCGCGTAACGCCGCCCTATCGCCGTTATTGGCCAGAAGTTTTTGCAGAAACGCCGCTTGTGTTTCGGCATCCATTTCCACCGTCGCCATGCCCGTTAGTCCCAGAGCGGCAAGTGTGCGCGTCAGCAGGGAGGACGTTGCGCGGCTATCGCGTGAAATTGTCGGCGTCTCGCTGTTGATCGACATGCCGGCGCGGGCAAGGGCGGCGGCGAGCGCCGGATCAGCGACGTAATTTGTGTAGCCGCCTGCAATCACACCCATGCCGGCGTGTGCGGCGAAACTTGTCTGCATGAGCGGCTCGAACAACTCCCACTTGCCGGCGTGATCGAAACGCTCGGCGATATTGGCGCGCGCCAGCATGGCGTTTAACGCCGCGATGAATTTGTCGCGCCGGTTGCGCATGGCTGTGGCGCGTTCAGCGACGGCGCGCGCCGCGGCGCCGCTGGTTGTTTTTGCGGCGCTTGTCGCGCGGCGCAGCATGTCGTCGAGCAGTGGATCGTCGTCGCTGAGGCGTCGCGACGCCAGCGCGTCGCTTTCGACGCGCAGCAGGCGCACGAAGGGTGAGCCGCCGGGATCAGCGGGCGAGACGCCGAGATCGCCCTGCGTCGCCGAGGGGCAGACAAGGCCAATGTCGTCGCCGAGCGCGGCGCCGTAATAATCGATCTCGATGGTTTCGCCGTTGGTCGCGCCGGCGCGATTGATCGCCGTGCGCCGCACCGCGACGCCCGTGGCGTCAGTGGTGTCGGGATCGAGGATTAGATTGAGCAGGTTGACGACGACAATCGCCTCGTTGGCTTCGACAGCGTCGGGATGCTCGGCGGGTTCGCCAGTGGCCTGACGAATATCCTCGAAGGTGAGTGGATCGATCACCGGTTCGCCGGCCTGCTTCTGCGCCTGCGTCCAGCTATTGAGCCGCTGCCGTTGTCGCAGCGCCATTGCGACGGAAACGCGGCCAAGCAAGGTTGCGCTCTCTTCGAGCGACTCGGCGAGCCGCAATCGCAGTACGGCGCGTGGCGCGCCGTGCTCGGCAAGCCAGTGCTGCATGATGGCGAAGGGCGCGTCACGCGTATCGACGGCGGTTTCGGCGTCATAGGGCTTGGCTTCGAGGATCAGCCTGTTGTGCTCGACCGGATATTCCTGTGTCGCCGGCATGAGGCGCGCCTGCACGGCGCCATCATCCGTCTGTGTTATAGCGCGGCGTTGACCAATCGCCCAGATCAGGCGCGGTCCCGCCGCCGCGATTTGTTCGCGCGCCAGCCGATCAAGATCGCCGCGCGCCGAAAGCGTTGCGACACGCAAGCCGATCGTCTCGTTGCCGCCCGGCTCCGGCGCCAGCAGCGTCAGCAGTCGCCAGTCATTCGCCGTCGGCTGATCCGGCGCGCGACAGAGTTCGACAGTGAGTTGGGAGCCATCGGGCGCCGTGAAGCGCACAAAATGATGCTCCGGGGGCAGATCAAGAAAAACAATTCGGCTGCGCCAGCGCGCGCTGTCAATGAGATCAGCAAACGTCGGCGTGATGAGAAAGGCGTCGTCCTGCGCGGAGACGATGGTCAGTTGCGGATGCGGCGCGTTTTCGTGCGCGCCATCATCGCTGTCGAAAAAACCAAGCGCCAGTCGACGACCGCCATCCCAGAAGTAGTCCAGTTGTTCTTGCCACATCTGGGGGCGTCCGGAAGAGCGTTACGGGCGGCTTTTGGCTCGGCCGCCCTGGTTCTGCGGATCAGTGCGCGCGTGGCGGCAGGATCGGGAGCATCACTTCCGGTTGGCGGCCGGTCAGCGATTTCAGGAAGGCGACGATCTTGTGCGTCTCGTCGTCGCTGAGTTTTACGCCCAGCTGAGACTCGCCCATGACCAAAACGGCTTTCGAAAGATCGAAGGTGGCGCCGCTATGGAAGTAGGGAGCGGTTAGTTCGACATTGCGCAGCGACGGCACCTTAAACGCATATTTGTCGCTGACGTTTCTGGTGACGGCGTAACGACCAAGATCATCAGCGGGCAAATATTCGGGCGGCGGCGGCGTGACGACGCCGAATTTCGCGAAGCTGGCGCCGCCGACGTTCACGCCATTGTGACAACTGGCGCAGCCCTTGTCGATAAAGAGCTTCAGGCCATCTTTCTGTTCGTCCGCCAATGCCGTGGCGTCGCCCGTGAGCCAGCGGTCGAAGGGCGCGTCAGGCGTGATCAGCGTTCCCTCGAACAGCGCGATGGCGCGCCCGACATTATCATAGACCAATGGATCGGAAGCGTCCGGGAAAGCCTTCCTGAAGGCGTCGACATAGGCCGGCATTGATTTGAGTTCGTCGATCGCGCGCTGCTTGTTCGCCGAGAGTTCGATCGGATTGATCGCCATCGGGCCGCCGCGCGTCTTCAGCATCGCCTTGGGATTGGCCATGACGGAATTGACGACCTGATCCTTGAGGTCGTTCGTGCGGCCGTCCCAATATTGCGATTTGTTGAAAACGGCGTTGAGCACGGTCTGCACTTCGCGACCGGCGAGTTGCGCATTGTGCCCGCCCGAGAGCGCGCCGCTGTCGACGCCGCCCAGGCTGAGATTATGACAGGTGGCGCAGCTGATTTCGCGATTGTCGGACAGGCGCGGTTCGAAGAACAGCATCCGGCCCAGCGTCAATTTCTCCGCCGTCGCCGGATCGCCCGGAATGGCGGGCGCGGTTTTGGGGATCGGTTCGAACAGTTTTTTCGCCTGATCCTGCAGGGCGTCGCCGGCGTTGGCCGGCGCGACGCCGGCTGTCGTCATCGCCAGGGTCGCAAGCAGGGACGCGATCGCCGAAACACGCATGTCAAAATCCTCGTCGGGCCGATGGAAGGCAATTGTTTTCCTATACCACAATTTGCCGCAACGGATGCGCGCGGCGGCAAATTTTGCGGATTCTTACTGACTGGCCCAGAGCACGCGGGCGATCCAGCTCACCTCTTCGCTGGGCAGGATGCGGTCGGGGTGGTCGGGGTTGAAGGAGCCCAGTTCGACGCTCCGTGTGGTCTGACGTTTCAACTCCTTGGCCATGACTTCGCCCGCCGTCGTTCGCACCACCACGCGATCGCCGCGTCGAACCGGCGCGGATGGTGAGACCACGATAATGTCGCCGTCACGATAGAGCGGCGTCATGGAGCCGCCCGAAATTTCGAGCGCGTAGGAATGTTCGTCGGCGTCGGCAAGAATGTCGATTTCATCCCATCCATCACCGATGACATGGCCAGATTCGTCGAAATAGCCTTCGGCGCTCGCCTGCGCGAGGCGGAGCAGCGGTCTTGTGTGGCGGCGCTTGGGGCCGTTTGTCGAAATCAGCCCGATGAATTCCTCAAGACTGGCGCCCGTGGCCTGCAGAACCTTGGCGATGGATTCGGTTGAGGGCCAGCGCTCGCGGCCGCTCGGGGTCTTGCGCTTTGAGCGATTAAATGTCGTCGGATCGAGGCCGGCCTTGCGCGCCAGCGCCGAGGGCGAGAGTCCGTAACGCGCGCCGAGACCATCGATCGCCGTCCAGACCTGATCGTGTGAAAGGACAGTATTCATGAGCTTTCCAATACGAGGCGTAAATTTTCCTAGTAATAGGAATACATCTGGTTTGATCTGTGCGCAATAGGAAATTCAAACATTATTTTCGTCCAGAGTCGCATCGGCGGGCGTCCCGCCGCCGGAGATGCGCCGCAGAGCCTGAGCGCGCTTGACCTGGAGTTTGTTGCGACGGGCGCTCTGGCGCGCCTGCGCCTCCTTGCCGGTCGGCTGCAGGATCTTGCGGAATTCATCGCGCTTCTCGTGAATGGAGGCGATCACATAGCCCATGGGCACGCCAATATCGACCAGCACGGTTTCCGCGAGTTGCAGGCTCGCCTCGATGGTTTCGGGAATCGCGTCGCTGGCGCCCAGCCGATACAGTGCTGTCGCATGATCTGCGTCACGCGCGCGTGCGACAATGACCAGATCTCCACGTATCTCGTGGGCGAGGCGAACAATCTCCTCCGCAGCGCTTGCTTTGTGAACGGTGACGACAAGCGCGCGCGCCTGTTCGACGCCGCAGCGCAGAAGAAAATCGCGTCGTGATGCGTTGCCCCAGTATATTTCGACGCCCTTCTCGCGTTCCTCGGCGACGATCGAGACGTTGTCGTCGACCGCGACATAGGGAATATCGTGACGCGACAGCATGTCGCCGACGAGTCCGCCAATGCGGCCAAAGCCGACAATCATAACGCGATCGCTGGCGATCTGTGTTTCGGGCGCAAGATGCGCGTATTCGGCCTCGTCATCGCGGGCGTCGCGTAGCATCAGGCGCGCGCCAATGCGGCCCAGCAGCGGAATAAAGAAAATCGTCAGCGTGACGACGACCATGGCGTCGGCGCCGAAATGGCCAGGCAAGACGCCGGCGTTCATCGCCGAAGTGAGCAAGGCGAAAGCAAATTCGCCGCCGGGCGCCAACAAAAGCGCCGCTTCGAGCGCTGCGGCGCGTTCGACGCCGAAAAGTGTCGCCAGTGCAAAAATGATTACCGCCTTCACAGCGATCAGCCCGAGCGCATTGATCACCACCGGCGCGGGATCGGCGAAGAGCGCGCCAATATCGAGACCGGCGCCGATCGAAACGAAGAACAGACCCAGCAGCAATCCCTTGAACGGTTCGATCGTCACTTCGATCTCGCGCCGAAACTCGGTCTCCGCGAGCAGCAGACCGGCGATAAAAGCGCCGAGCCCCATCGATAGACCGGCCGCCGCCGTCACCAGCGCTTCACCGACAACGACAAGCAGACAGGCGGCCATAAACAATTCTGTCAGCTGGGCGGCTGCAACCAGTCGAAACATAGGGCGCAGCAGCAAGCGACCAAAAATAATCAGGCCTGCGAGCGCGGCGAGCGCCGGCAAAAATGTTGAGAGCGCCGCTTGCAGATCGAAGCCGCTGTTGTCCTGCGCCAGCACGGAGACGAAAAACAGCGCCGGCGCCACCATCAGATCCTGCAGCAGCAGCACGGCGAAGGCGACGCGGCCAGGCGTTTTATTGAGGCGTCGTCCTTCTGCGAGCACCGGCATGACGACGGCTGTTGAGGACATCGCCAGGGCGGCGCCCATCAAAATCGACGGCGCGATCGCGACGCCAAACCGGAAATGGCCAATCGTCGCCAGCACGGCGCCGCACACAAACACCTGCGCGAGCCCAAGGCCGAAGACGAGCTCGCGCATACGCGTGAGTCGTTCCCAGGAGAGTTCGAGACCAATCATGAAGAGCAGGAAAACGAGGCCGAACTCCGCGAGATTTTTGACGCCCTCAATATCAGCGATGGTGAAGAGCGCGGCGACGCTGTCTTGTGGCGCATATTTGCCAAGTCCCGATGGGCCGAGTGCGGCGCCGGCGATCAGAAAGCCCAGAACAGGGCTCACTTTCAAGCGATGGAATAACGGTACGACAACGCCGGCGGTGGCCAGAAACACCAGCGCTTCGCGGTAGGATTCGAAATGCAATGCGTTCGACATTTCGCCTCCTTGCGCCGCCTCGTTTCGACGAGGCCAAGTCAGTTAAAAGCGTTATCGCACGAAAAGGCCCCGCGCGAACGGTTGTTGATGCGTCGTCGGCGGAAATGTTACGGGGTGAGCAGCAGCCAGCGATAAACGTCGAGCGTGGCGTGTTGCATTTCTTCGATCGAAAAACGCCGGCGCACATGTTCGCGCGCACGCAGCGACAGGGCGTCGCGCGCCGAGGCCTGGAGGCCGAGCGCGTCGCGGATCGCCGTCGCCAGCGCGGCGGGGTCGCTCGGTGATACGCGCCAGCCTGTCGCCTGATGCGCAGGCGTTTCGGGCGCCGACAGAACGATTTCGGCGGCGGCGCCAATGTCGGAAACAATGACTGGCGCGCCCATCGCCTGCGCTTCGACAGCGATACGTCCAAAGGCTTCGGCCGTCGTCGCCGGCGCTGCGACGACGGCGGCGGCGAGATAGGCGGCGGGCATGTCGTCGCACTGTCCGACGATGCGCACAACATCGGCGACGCCGGCGCGCTCGATTTGCGCTTCGACGGATTTGTGGAAGGATTCGCTATGCGCGTCGCCGACGAAAATCACTTTGCAATCATGCGCCGCGCTTTGTGCGACGAGCTGCTTGACTGCTTCAATGATGACGCCATGGCCCTTGCGCGCCGATAGCCGTGCCGGCATCAGCACGATGCGTTCATGCGCCGCGACGCCCCATTGCGCCCGCAGCCGCTGGACACGCGCGGGATCGACGGCGGCCGGCGAAAACAAGCGTAGATCCACACCACGCGGAATAACGAAAAGCCGATCCGCGACGGAAGGATCGAGATCGAGAATGCGGCGCGCCGTGAATGACGAATTGGCGATCACGGCTTGCCCGGACGCCATAATGGCGTTGTAGCGCAGCTTCATCGCCGAGGCGCCCGAATAGGCGCCATGATAGGTGGTGACGAATTTCACGCCCGCCTGGCGTGCGGCGAAATAGGCGACCCAGGCGGAAGCGCGGGAGCGCGCATGAAGAATATCGACGCCTTCATCGCGCAGGATGCGCGCCAGCCGCACCGAATTCAACATCATATGCAGCGGATTCTTTGATCCGGCCGGAAATGGCAGCCAGACGCCGCCCTTGGCCTGCAACTCGCTCACCATGCGTCCGCCCTGTGCGGCGACAAGGCTGCGGGCGCCGACGCCGGCCAGCGCTTCGGCGACGTCAATGGCCGTGCGCTCGGCGCCGCCGGAATGGAGGTCCGGCACGATTTGTAAAATCGTGCGTCCCGCCAGCAACGGATCTGCGCCGTTTGGCGTGTCTGAATAGGGCGTCATCGGAGCCATCGAAGCGAGCATGTCAGTCCTCTTGCTCGCAGCATCCTGCATTTTGGTTTATTAACTATGAGCAAATCCGAAGTTTTCAATAAATCTCCCGATATGATCGACGAAGCGGCGCCTGATTTTCTGGACATCCCCAATCCCGCCGGCGGTCCGCCGTGGCGGATTGCCCGCCGTCTGACGCCGGCGAGGCGTCCCGACGCCGGACCCGGTCTGGTCTGGCTGGGCGGTTTCGCCTCGGACATGACCGGGACGAAGGCGCAGTTCCTTGCCGAACGGGCGCAGATGCAGGGACGCGCCTGCCTGCGGTTCGATTATTCCGGCCATGGCGCGTCGGGGGGGCGTTTCGTCGATGGCTGCATCGGCGACTGGCTGGCCCAGAGCCTCGCAGTCTTTGAGGCGTCGACGCAGGGGCCGCAAATTCTGATCGGCAGTTCAATGGGCGGCTGGCTGGCGCTGTTGCTGGCGCGACGCCTCGCCGCCGCCGGCGCGCTGGCGCGTCTGGCCGGTCTGGTTTTGCTCGCTCCGGCGGTCGATTTTACCGAAGAGCTGATGTGGGCGGAGCTGGACGCCGCCGCGCGCGCCGAGCTCATGGACAAAGGCTTCTGGGGGCGGCCCTCGGATTATGCGCCCGAACCGACGCCGATTACGCGCCGTCTGATTGAAGACGGGCGGGATCATCTGCTCTTTGGCGGGATGATCCGTTCCCATGCGCCCACCCATATCCTGCAGGGCATGGCCGATCCCGATGTGCCGTGGCGTCATGCGCTCAGGCTCGTCGAGCATATGAGCGCCGATCCGGTGACGCTTTGCTTTATCGCCGATGGCGATCATCGGCTGTCGCGGCCGCAGGATCTGGCGCAGCTCGCCGCTACGGTTGATCTGGTCGCGCGACAAGAGGCTTGACAGCCCCGGCGCGCCCATCAATGTTGCCGAACAAATCGTTCGTCCTAACGAACGCGGAGACCCGCGCAGCGCGGGATACAGGGCGCGCAGGAGCGCCGCAGAGGACGCTTTGAGCAATTCTACTCAGTCGCGACTGTCGGAGCCGGAGTTGGACGCCGCGTCTTCGGGCCGTCGGCCCGATCTTCTTTCCGCGGGCAAAAGCGTGACTTTTTCGCAGGATCGGCCGCTGCTGACCGATGGCGGCCGGTCGATTGCGCCTTTGACGATTGGCTATGAGACCTATGGCGAACTCAACGCCGACCGCAGCAACGCCATCCTGCTGTGCCATGCCCTGACCGGCGATCAATACGCCGCCGGCGCCAATCCGGTGACAGGCAAGCTGGGCTGGTGGGAGGCGATGGTCGGCCCCGGCAAGCCCTTCGACACCGACCGCTATTTTCTGATCTGCTCCAATGTCATCGGCGGCTGTATGGGCTCCACGGGCCCGGCTTCGGTCAATCCCGCGACAGACAAGCCCTAT
>SXGS01785222.1_pt1 | contig 11644 bp, 8 predicted proteins | sample 3174681 | NCBI WGS metagenome assembly SXGS01 (sample SAMN11356861, study PRJNA531348) | freshwater metagenome | isolation source: freshwater sample F1-80 | place: China: Fuxian Lake, Yuxi | collected 2017-12-25 | reverse complement strand
GGTGCGCAGTTTCGCGAGTTGATCCCGAAGCGACTTTCGGAGATGCTTTCGTCATGACACAGATGATGCATGTCGCCATTGGCAGTGATCATCGCGGAATCGAGGTCGCTCAGGCGATCGAGCAGCAGTTGCGGTCTGAAGGGCATGCTCCGACGTTGCTCGGTGACACGACCGGTGCCCCTTCGGACTACCCAGACATCGCGTGGCGCGTCTCGCAGATGATCGTTGAACAGAAGGCGCAGCGGGGAGTCCTCATCTGCGGCACGGGCATTGGGATGGCAATCGCAGCCAACAAAGTCGCTGGCATTCGCGCTGCGCTGGCGCTTGATGAACTGAGCGCACAACTTTCTCGAAGTCATAACGACGCGAATGTCTTGTGCCTTTCGGCGGACTTGCTCGGTCCTGTGCTCGTGAAACGAATTGTCGATGCGTGGATGCGCACCAGTTACGACGGGGGGCGGCATGCGCGCCGTTTGGCGAAGATTGCGCGAATCGAGTTAGGGCAAGACCCCAAAGGGCAGGAACCCAAGAACCCAGACTCGAAGAGCTGAGCTCATGCCGCACGATGGAACACCCGAAGGTGGTCGCTACGCTCTGTCGATGGTGAAAGCACTCTTGTGTCCGCTCGCGGTGGCTTGGCTCGGTCTTGTCGGAGGATGCGGCGAAGCCGCAATGACTGTCGGCGTCCACACGCGCTCAGCGATCTATGCACAGTCGGTCCTCGAGCATGATGGTGGAGCACGCGCGATCATCACCGCTCACCCGCCACGCGTTGGCACGTTGCAGGGGATCGCGCCGAGCGCCCCCATGCGAGGGCTTGGCGCATTCGCTTCGGATGGAATTCGCGTCGCGCTGAGGCGCGCCTGCGCAGAATCAACGGTTCTGACGGGACCCAACACCATTGCGCTCATTGCGCGCGGTGGAGCGAGCGGTGATCTGCAGCAACTGCTCAAGGAGGCTCAGGACAGTGGGATTCTCGATCCCCAACTGCTTGCCAAGATCGGCAAGGTTGCCGGCCTCGACTACTTCTTCCTCGGCACGATGTCCTTGGTGAATTCATCGAACTCGACTCGGTTCAGCCCCCTTGGACTCACGATGGTTCGTTCGGATTGGACGACACTCAACATGGTGCTCCAGCTCTATCACGCACCCACGGGTCGGATCGTCTGGCAGTCACTCGGTGATTGCACCGATTACGCTGAATCGGCAGCAGCGATTCCCGTGTCGGTGCATGTTGTGTCGAGCGACTTGTGCGAAGCGATGATCAAGGATCTGTTGTGGGGACGATCGCGCACGACTCTCATGGGCACCGGCAACGAACCCGAGCACAGGGCGTATGAACCGACGGTGCTTCAGCAGGGGAAGAGCGCGCCGGATTCGACAGTCGGTGAAGACGATGGAGTGCCAGCGAATGAGGCTGAAGTCATGCCCGAGCTGCCACTCGGGCCAGCAGCGGTGTCTCCTCCTCTGTGAACCGTTGGCCAGTGATCTTCAGTCAGAGCGCGGGGCCGAGTCAGTCGCTAGTCAAGGTGCACTCCGATCGCCTGCCAGAACACCGGCTCGTGCATGACTCGCACTCCGTACCTCCGCGCTCGCGTCGCCTTTCCTGATTGTGTGTGCGGGTCCGAAACGACGAGAATCTCGAGTCGCTTCGTGACACTGTCGACGACCTTAAGGCCCGCCTTACTCGCGAGGGCTATAGCCATTTCCCGCGTGATCGGCTGCCCGTTTCGTTGGCACTGTAGTTCTTCAGTGAAGCAGATGAGCTTTCCTGAGAGGCTCGTTCCGTCGAGACCTTTCGCGCTCGAGTTCCGGGCACCATCGGCAAGGAGCGAACGCGCATCACGGAGAGCTTCCTCCACATCTTGGGTCGACTGGCCAAGCAATCGCGCCGCGAGTCTCAGGTCGTCGCGCTCTGCGTCGCTCAATACGCCGTCAGCGAGTGCGACAATCGCCAATTGCTTGGTGAACTCCCGATGGGCAAGCCGAATCTGCTGGCTAGTGAGGCCCCACGACGTTGCCATGCTCACCAATGCGTCCCCTTCGGCCTCGTCGACGCTCCGGTCCTCTAGAACACGATCGAGCAATGCGGTGTACTCCATGATCGATTCATCTGATCCGAAGAGTTCGCCCTGGCGTGGCATTCGCCCAAGCAGGCGCTGAAGGTATGACGGGGGGGCAGTCTGGCGCAGCCGAGATTGCTTGCGCGTGACTGGTAGCGACCCTTTGACAGAAATGACGGGCCAATCGATGGGGCCGAGCCCACTCAAATGCTGAAGTGATTCCGGGTGAGCCGAAGCCAACTTTAGAAGCAATCGAGCCGTGGCGCGCGCGTCTACCAAGGCATTGTGTGATTCGCCATCGAACTCGATATTGTGATCCGTGCAGCACTTCGACAGTCTTCCGCCGCCGGCGAGCCGCATCGTGCAAATCGTGGAAAGTGGCGGAATCGGGCGCTCGATGCGCAGAAACTCTCGTTCGATGAACTGCTTATCAAACCTCACGTTGTGACCTGCGATCGCTACCGTCCCAGAAAGAGTTTCTAGCAACGCCCCAGCTACGTCCACAAATCTCGGCGCGTGACGTATGTCTCCGGCCGTGATCCCGTGAATGCTGCTCGGGCCGACATCGCGTTCGGGGTTCACGAGTGAAACGAACTCTCGCGTGATTCGCCCGCCTTCGAGCACCACTGCGGCCACTTCCACCACGCGATCGTTTCCAAGCGCATGGAACCCAGTAGTTTCAACATCGATGATTCCGATGGGGTGTCGCGTGTGTTGATTCAGCATGACATTGCTCCTCCGGGGAAACCAACCCGACTTGAGAATTGCCGGTACGGTTTCTTGCGCAAGAAACTAGCCGGCACTTCCAGTTCAAGTCTATCGCACCGAAACTCCTGCGGCAGCGGCGCCGGCTACGCCATAGTTTCGAGCAACTCAACGCAGAGTCGGACGCCGAATCCTGTTGGGCCAACGCCCGTGACCTCATGCGCTGCATCCGACGCAGCCACCGCAGCGATGTCGATGTGGGCCCACGGCACGTCCTTGGCGACGAAGAATGAGAGAAACGCAGCTCCCTGAATGGGGTGCGCTGATCGCAGCGGATTGCTGTTGATGAGGTCGGCGTGTTGACTGCGCATGAAGTCGCGGTGGTCTTCCCACAGCGGTAACTGCCAGACCCGTTCACCCGAGGCGGCAGCGGCTGATTCGACCTGTTCTTTCAGGCGCGAGTCTTCACAGAAGTACCCAGCGCAGAAGTGACCAAGTCCGACTCCGACTCCCCCAGTGAGGGTCGCAAGGTCGATGATGCGCGTTGGAGCGAGGCGCTCGCAGGCATAACTCAGTGCATCGGCGAGTACCAGCCTGCCCTCAGCATCTGTGTTGGTGACCTCGACCGTCACACCGTTGTGCATCGTGATGATGTCGTCGGGGCGGTATGAGTCATGCGAGACCATGTTTTCGGCGACCGCAAGCAGAGCCGTGACGCGCACGCCAAGCTGAAGGCGCGCGATTGCCTGCATGATGCCCATCACTGCGGCTCCGCCGCACTTGTCATACTTCATTCCCTTCATGCCATTGTTCACCTTCAGTGAGTACCCGCCAGTGTCGTAGGTGATGGTCTTGCCAACGAGCACGACATGCTCGCCGCGTGCGCGGGAAGAACGCTTCTTGGGGTTCCACGAAATCTCGACGATGCATGGTTTCACCGCCGAACCTTGGCCGACAGCGACGAGTCCTCCCATGCCGAGCGCCTTGGCACGGGTGTAGTCAATCACCTTCACACGCAACTCCCCTTCGCGGCCGATGCGCGCGCTTTCGCGGGCGATCCACGCGGGGTGAGCGATGTTGGGGGGAGTCGCCGCAATTCTGCGGGCCGTGTTGCTGCCCTCTGCGACGATCAGCCCATGCGCCAGTCCCTCGCGCATCGCCGAGTCGTCAGACCACAGAGTGAGTTTGCCCAGCCGCGCAGTTCGACGTGTTGCGCTTCCGTCGCACGCATCCATTCGCCATGTGCCAAGCGAGAGTCCCTGCGCAAATGCGCTCGCGGCACGAGCTGGAGTGCACTCATTCGTCGTCGTCGCTGTCCAAGGAGTGTGCGAACTCAGCGAGATTGCACGCGCTTCAATGCGAACGAGCGCCCGTCCAACCTTTGCCGCCGCCGCTCGTAAACGCGTAAGCGAGTAGTCGCGCGCACCTCCGAGGCCGACGAACATGTGCGACTCTCCAACGAGCAGAGTCTCGCCATTCTCGGCGCGAAAGGCGCTCGAACGCAAAGCCTCTGAGAGTTGCTTGGCAACGGTCGCAGTGAACTTTGTTCGTGTTCCAATTGGCAGACGAAGCGGACTTTTCGATCCGGATTCGAGTGAGTGGAATGGAATGAGTTGGATCGCTCGCGGCGACTTGCTGAGAGTGATGCGCGTGTACATGGGGGCGCGAGTCTATAGTTGCGAAATGAGCGCGTGGTCGGTCATCGTCATTGGAGGCGGGCACGCGGGCGCTGAAGCTGCGTGGGCCGCGTCGAGTGCGCTCGCATCGGCCGGCGCGCATGATGCAGTCGTCATCATGATCACGATGGATCCATCAACGGTGGGGGCGATGAGTTGCAATCCCGCAATCGGCGGGCTCGCGAAGGGGCAAATGGTGCGCGAGATCGATGCACTTGGTGGCGTCATGGGACGGGCAACCGACGCAACGGGAATCCAGTTTCGGGTCTTGAACGCCACCAAGGGGGCGGCAGTGCGAGGGCCGCGCGCGCAGTGCGACAGACATCATTATCAAGCTGAGGTGCAGCGGTTGCTTTCGACGAGGCACGACGCGAGCGTGCCGATCGTGATGGTGCAAGGGCTCGTTGAGTCGTTCGATGTTCAGAATGGTCGAGTGCGGGGGGTCCTTCTGAAAGCGGGCGCGTGGGTGGTCTCGCACGATCGAGGTGCTCGGGCACACAACGAACAGGCGATCGCGCGCATGCACGATGGCGACCGCGGTAGCACGGTTGCGCCGCGAATGCCCTTTGGAGCCGCCGCTTCTCGAGAGCCACTCGAGCGTGAAGCCGCCACGTTGGGAGTTACGACGACATCAGATGGACGCCTTCTGCTCGCCACCCGAGCTGCTGTCCTCACGACAGGCACGTTCATGCGCGCGCTCATGCACACAGGGCTCTCACACACTGAGGGAGGGAGAGTCGGCGAGGGGACCGCCGTTGGAATCTCTTCGGCACTTCGCGCATGCGGCTTTGAACTCGGTCGCCTCAAGACAGGAACCCCGCCGCGGCTCGAGCGTGGATCACTCGATTGGGAGAGTCTCACGCCCCAGTGGGGAGATCATCCTCCAACGCCATTCAGCACGCTCACGCCGGGGCGCATTGCGGGCGCTGAGTTTCCAGCGATGCCGCAGGTCGAGTGTCGCGAGACGCACACCTCGGCGGCGATCCATGCACTTGTGCGAGACAACTTGCACCTCGCCCCGATGTACGCAGGCGAGATGGAAGCGGAGAGCGGTCCTCGCTACTGCCCAAGTCTCGAAGACAAAGTCGTACGGTTTGCGCAGCGCGACTCGCACCATGTCTTTCTAGAACCTGAGTCGCTCGCGACCGACGCGATCTACTGCAACGGCATTTCGACATCGCTTCCCAAAGAGATTCAGGCGCAGATTGTTCGTGGGATTCCTGGCTGTGAACGCGCGGTTGTTCAGCGGTGGGGGTATGCGGTCGAGTATGACATGGTGTGGCCGCACCAGATTGATTCAACCGCGCAAACTAAGTCTGTCGCCGGACTCTTTCTCGCTGGGCAGATCAATGGCACAAGCGGTTATGAAGAGGCAGCATCGCAGGGACTCGTTGCAGGGCTCAATAGCGCGCGGAGTGCACTCGGAGTCGACCTCGTGCGCATCGGTCGTGACCAGGCATACATCGGTGTGCTTATGGACGATCTGGTGACTCGTCAGCCGCGAGAGCCTTACCGCATGTTTACAAGTCGTGCGGAGTATCGATTGACTCTGCGCGCCGACAATGCCGAAGAACGGCTGACGCAGCTTGGGGCTGCCCTCGGGCTTGTTGGTGACGACCGTGTTGCGATCGTGCGCAAGCGCGGCGACGATCTCGCGAAGCTGCGCGCTCGCTTGTCGACCGTGCGCGCGCCAGAGTCATTCGGAGTCGGCAAGCGGCTGATCGATGTCGCGCGGCGAAGTGAAACGACACCGCAGTCGATGCAAACTGTGCTCACGGAGTGCGATGTAGGCGGAGATCCCATCGAATCATCGCTGATCGAGCGGGTGCTGACCGACCTTCGCTATGAGGGATACATGGGTCGGCAGCGCGCAGAGCTCGCGCGGGCCGCGCAGTGCGAGGGTGTCAGCATTCCGCAGCATTTCGATCCGCACAGGGTTGTTGGGCTTGGTACTGAAGCGATCGAAGCGCTCACGAGATTCCGTCCAGCAACACTTGGGCAGGCATCGAGGTTGGCTGGACTGACGCCAACCGATCTATCAATCCTCGACCTGGCGATTCGTCGGTTTCGTCAACTCAATCGGGACCAAAGCCTGCGTGAGTGATCAGTTGCTAGACTCGCAGAGCAGGAATTCGTTTCTGTACCTCGCCGCTGTAGCTCAATGGTAGAGCACATGATTTGTAATCTTGAGGTTGTCGGTTCAAGTCCGATCGGCGGCTTTGCTTTGTGCGATGAAACTGCGAACCAAAATCAAATGTGCGACGGTGGCGACATCCGTACTCGCAGTCGTTGCGCTCTGCGGGGTGAGCGAGTGGTTTGCGCGCGATCGACTGACAAGTTTGCTTGAGTCTCAAGTCAAGGCGCTCGCGACGACGGTTGCCGCAGGTGTCGACGCTGAGTCCTTGGTGTGGGTCGCAGAGACAGGACTCGACATCGATCTCAACAGCGAGCGATTCACCCAGTTGGAGCGATTTGTTCGGGGGGTGCAGGTCGAGGGACATGAAGGATCGTTTCCAATTGAATTCGCATATCTCATGGCTCCCACCAAGCATGGTGCGGTCACGGGCTTCGATTTCGTCGTGGATTCATCGCCGCGGGTGCTTCCATCGGGAGCCCCCAATCCAGCGTGGGATGCCCCAGGAACTCCCTACACGGCACATGCAGCGGGAGGTGAGGCGCCACGGATTGATGCGCATCACGTCACCGCGCGGCTCTTGCACGATCGACACGGTGAGTGGCTTTCTGGATACGCCCCGATTTGGGCCGCAGATGGACGCGTTGTTGGAGTTGCAGGCGTCGATATTGACCACGCAGCGATTCTTCGGCAGCTCGACATGCTTCGCTGGATCGCAGTCGGAGCCGCCGTCATGGTGTCAGTAGCGGTCTACCTGCTCGTTGACTCACTGGTCGATCGGTTCTTAAGGCCGCTCGCGCGTATGGGTGCGTTCGTACGCGAGATCGGTGAGGGCAGGTTCGACGCGCGCCTCGACATCGCGACTGCGAGTGAATTCGGCGCGGTGAGCGCCGACCTCAACGCGATGGCGCAGAGTCTTGCAGATCGAGAGCACCTCGCTCGGCAGAACACCGCGCTGACCGTCGATGTGGCGCGCAAGCGTGAGACGCTCGAGGCGATTACCGATGTCGATACGAGTCTCAACGAGATACAGGATCTCGACATTTTGATGGAGCGAATCCTCGCGGATGCTCGTCGGCTGCTGGGTTGCGACGCGGGAGGAGTGTTGTTGCGTGAAGGGGACGACTTGGTCTTGGCCTATGTGCAGTACGACGCCATCGCCGCCGACCGATCGGAGCAGGCGCGTGCGAGCGTTCGCCGCCTACGCGTTGCTGTCGACGGAGGCAGCATCGCAGGCTACGCCGCGTGGTCTGGCGAGTCGGTTGTGATCGACGACGCGTACGAGATTCCACGTGATCGACCCTATCAGTTCAATCGATCCTTCGACGAACTCACTGGCTACCGCACGCGCGCAATTCTGACGCTGCCGCTTCGCACGTCTGCCGGAAAGAGTGTTGGTGTGCTTCAGCTTCAGAATCCCCTCGACGCCACTGGGGCGCCGCGCGCCGGATTCACCACGGAGGAAGTTGAGGCGCTCAGCCACTTCGCATCAGCGGCGACCGTCGCGCTCGAGCGGGCTGCGCTGACGAGATCGATCGTGCTCCGCATGATTCGCATGGCAGAGTTGCGAGATCCCAGCGAGACAGGTGCACATGTCAACCGTGTTGCCGCCTACTCGGTGATTCTGCACGAAGAGTGGGCGCGTCGCCACGAGGTCGACCGTGCGCAATCACAACGAGATCGCGATGTCTTGCGAATCGCCGCAATGCTGCACGATGTGGGCAAGGTGGGGATCGCAGATGCTGTGCTCAAGAAGCCTGGCCGACTGACCGCCGACGAGTACCGTCTCATGCAGCAGCACTGTGAGATTGGGGCGCGGCTCTTCGCTGACCACGATTCGGTTCTCGACCGAGCGTGCCTTGAAGTTGCACTTCACCACCACGAACGGTGGGATGGCGGTGGATACCCCGGGATCGTTGACATGGACGCCATTCCCGCGGCGCGCGATCGGCGGCTCGACACTCCACCGCCGATGAAGGGTGATGCGATCCCCATCTTTGCCCGAATTGTCTCGGTTGCGGATGTGTTCGACGCGCTGAGTTCGAAGCGGCAGTACAAGGAATCCTGGCCTGAGCCTCGCGTCTTGAACGAGATGCGCGTGAATGCAGGCCGCCAGTTTGATCCTGAACTGATCGACATTCTGCTCGCGAGCATCGAGAAGTTTCGTGCGGTGGCGGCGCGCTATGCGTGAGTGGTAGCGATTGCATGAACTGGCGGCTTCTATGATGATTCGCGTGCTCGCTCTGACCTTGCTCTTGCTCACTTCGTCACTGTGTGCGCAGCAGGGGGTAGTTCCCGAATCCGCTGCGGCTCCCACGCCCGCGGTAGCGAAGCAGCGCCTCAAGGTGGTTGTCGCCAATCCGATTGTTGCTGATCTCGTTCGCACGGTCGGCGGGAGCGACATCGACTTGACTGTGCTTGCTGGCGCGGCGGGTGATCCTCACCACTACGAGCCAACCCCCGCGGACGCTCGTGCGGTCGCGTCGGCCGATCTTGTGTTGCCATTTGGTCTTGGACTCGATCGATCAGTCGCCACGATGCACGCGACGGGCGGGTCGTCTGGCGCGCTGGTGTGTGTTGCAGAGGGATTGGGAAGTGTCGAGTGTGCAACTGAGTCAGGGCACGAACACGGTGACGGGCATGATGCGCATGATGGAGGGCACGCGTCGCACGGGCATGTGTACGCCGTGCCTGCGCGCTCAATTGATCCGCACATTTGGCATGATCCATCGAAGGTGCAGCGACTCAATGAGCGCATTTGCGCGGCGCTCTGCACGGCACGACCTGAGCTCGCGCAGGCTTTCAGGCGGCGAAGCGGGGAGCTCGACGCAGAACTTGTGCAACTTGATTCGTGGATCGCCGAGCAAGTCAAGAAAATCGCTCAAGAGAAGCGTGTGCTCGTGACGACGCACGATGGCCTTCGGTACTTTGCCAATCGCTACGGATTTCGAGTTGTCGGAATCGAGGGGATGGCTGGTGGAGTCTCTCAGAGCGAGCCCGCGCCGAAGGACTTGATCGCGATGGTGCGCGAACTTGAGGGCGCGCAGTGCACGGTGGTGTTCGGGGATCGCGCGCATCCGTCGCGCGTCGCAGCCGCTGTCGCTCGGGAAGCCAAGGTAAAGCTCGTCGAGACTCTCTCGCTCGACGGACTGTTGCCAAACGAAGCAACGAAAGCACCCACTTCGTATCTTGCGACCATGCGCGCGAATGTCACGATCATTGTTGAGGCGCTGAGCGAGTGAAGTTGGAGTGGCTCGCATATGGCGGTCGGCACCTGCACGCACCTGACCCGGCGGCGCCTGCGCTGGCGGTGTCAGAACTCTCTGTTGGGTACCGAGGGCACGACAAGCCCGTGCTTTCTTCGGTGAGTTTCACCCTGCCAGTTGGATCACGCCTCGCGCTTGTGGGAGCCAATGGATCAGGCAAGAGCACGCTGCTCAAGACGATTGCTGGCTTGCTTCCGATCAGGGTTGGAACAATTTCTGTGTTTGGCCTGAAGGTGCGCGCCTGCCACCACCGAACCTCGTACTTGCCGCAGCGGGATGAAATCAACTGGGACTTTCCAGTCTCGGTCGAGCGATTTGTGCTCGCCGGCCGCTTTGTGCACTGTGGGTGGCTGACACAGCCTGACGCCGACGACCACGAGGTTGTCGCTGCAACGCTGAGAGAACTTGATATCGCCGACATTGCAAAGACCCCAATCGGACAACTCTCTGGTGGCCAACAACAGCGGACGATGTTGGCTCGATCGCTCGCACAAGGTTCAGACCTGCTGCTTCTCGATGAACCGCTCAATGCGGTCGATTCGGCAACGCGCGCACTCGTTGGCGCGCTGCTCGATCGCCTGCAGCGCGAGGGCAAGTCGATGATCGTTTCGACGCACGATGTTGGAACGCACGATCAGCCGTTCGATGGAGTCTTGACGCTCGATCACGGGTCGGTGCGAGTGGGTGCAGCATGATGATGCTCGGCGAATGTCCATTAGGCCTTTGCGGCAGTTGGCTCCTCGAGCCGTGGGCGATGGGGTTCATGAGGGCGGGGCTCGCGGCTTCGCTCTTGGCTGGCCTATCGTGCGCCCTACTTGGCGTGTATGTCGTTTTTCGTCGACTCGCGTTCGCCGGTGAAGCAATGTCGCACACGACGCTTCCAGGGATGGTGATCGCACAGATGTACGGCGCAAGTCTCGCAGTGGGGGCGCTTGCAAGCAACGTGCTGACCGCAGCAGGAATCAGCCTGCTTTCGTCGGGAGCTTCGCGCCGGCGGGGAGTGCGTGAGGATGCCGCAATCGGAGTCGTCTTCACTGGGATGTTCGCTCTTGGAGTGATCCTGATGAGCTTCGGCGGTTCGTGGGGAGATTTCGTGCACCTGCTCTTTGGCAACATCCTGTCGGTTGCGCCGAGTGACCTCTGGTTCATGGTGTGTGCAGCCTGCGCAATCGTGGTGACGCTCATCGCGCTTCACAAAGAGCTCGAGCTCAGTTCGTACGACACGCACTATGCCGACCTCATCGGCATTGGATCGAGCCGACTGCGGCTGGTCATTTTGACTCTCGTCGCTCTCGCGGTTGTCTCGGGGGTGCAGGTCGTCGGCGTCATCCTCACGAGTGCACTGCTCATTACACCTGCAGCAACCGCGGCGATGTTCGCGAGGCGCCTTGTGCCCATGATGGCGCTTTCGGTTGTGATTTCATGGACAGCAATCGTCGCTGGGCTCTATCTCTCGTACTACGGCTCATTCCCGCCTGGAGCGTCGATCGTGGCGCTCTCGAGCGTGCTCTTTGTCGGCGCATGGTTCTGGCGCAAGGTCGCGGGGTGATTGCAGAGTGACAAAAGCCGACCGCCGTCCTCGGGGAGACCAAGGACGGCGGAGGCGTCGAGTCAAGAAAGTTCTTGACGTTCGTCAGAGTGAATCAGGCGCGTCGTCGCCGAGCGGTGAGGCCAGCGAATCCGAGGAGCGCGAGCGCGCCTGGGGCTGGGACTGGGCCGAGCGTGTATTGCACGTTGCCTGAGAAGAGCGGAGTGGTTGTGCCGGTCGCGGCATATCCAACATTGAATTGACCGACATAG
>SXGS01347120.1_pt1 | contig 11644 bp, 9 predicted proteins | sample 3174681 | NCBI WGS metagenome assembly SXGS01 (sample SAMN11356861, study PRJNA531348) | freshwater metagenome | isolation source: freshwater sample F1-80 | place: China: Fuxian Lake, Yuxi | collected 2017-12-25 | reverse complement strand
CGACTCGGGCTTCGATGCAGGGGGAAATGGAACCTCGCCAAGGAACCGCGCCGCCGCGTCCGGAGCGCGCGCGGGAGGCTTCGTCACACCGATCTGAAGGAGACGCTCCCGAGCGAGCAGGGCATAGTAGTAGTTAGGATAACGCTCCACCAGACGCGAGAAGCAGGTTCGCGCTTCGGAAAGCTCGCCCGACGACTCGGACGAACGGCCAAGGTAGTAAAGCGCGGCGCTGGCGTTCGCGGAAGCCGGATACTTCTTCAGGTGCTCGCGCAACAGACGAACAGCATCCGCCGATCTTGTCAGATAGCTCTGCCACGTAACCTTCCAATGGCATTGAGGCGCGATCTTATCCTCCGGAAACGACTCGTAACAGGCTTGGTATAGCGGAACATATTCGGCGTGGCGATTGGTCAGCAGGAAGTGGTTCGCGGCGGCAAACAACGCCTTCAGCCGCCACGGCGAAGCCGCGTGCGCTTCGTCGAGCCGCTTGACGAACGCCGTCATCCGGGACTGTTCCTTCAGCTTGCGGGCGCACTCGGCAAGGTAATAGAGACGCTCCGCATCGGCTTCCGGGTCCGCCGGTTCAAGGGATCTGAGGTGACGATAGGCTGTGGAAGATTCGCCCTTCAGCAGATAACTCGCTGCCACGCGGACCTGAGCTACTTCGCGGTCCGCGCCCCCAAGAAGCGGCACCATCGATACGAATTCCGCGAGGGCCGACTTGTATTCCTTCGCCTCCATCAGCCGGTTCCCCCGCTCCAGCAATTGGCGCGGCAACGCGGGGGGATATGCGTCTCCCATTTCGGCGCGCAAAGTCTTCAGTTGCGCGCCTGCCGCTGCCGCGGCCGTACTTGTGGGGTAGAGGTAGTAGACCCGCTGATAACTCACCGCGGCCTGCGCGCGGTCGCCCACGGCTGCGTAGGCCTCGGCGGCCGCCATGTCCGCTTCGGGCTTTGGGAGGCCGGAATACCGCTCCGTTAGAACGCGAATGGCTTCGGCCGCCGAACCGAGATCCGTCAGAACCCTCGCCTGGAGCAATCGGGCTTTCGGCAGAAGGGGCGACGGCGTCCTGAGCTTCCACATCGCATCGAGTTCGCGCAGCGCTTCGGTGTATCGGCGGTCCTCCGCGAGCGACGCGGCCAGATAGTAGGCGATATAGTCCTCCATCTTTGGCAAAAGAGGGCGGGCCGCACGAAGGTGGGCGGCGGCGGCGGTGTAATCCTTCCGTTCGAACGCTGACAATCCATGGCCAAATCGCGCGGCGGAGTCAGCGGCGGGGCAAAGTCCGCAGCAGACAAACAGCGCGGCGAGGCTTCTAAACGAGCGGACCCGGATATCCACGTCCGAGCAAGGAGGCGTCATCTTGAGCGAGACTCGAAATCAGCTCCACGTGAAGGTAATCAACCATGGAAGGGGAAGCGGCCATGAAATCGCGCTTGAAAACTTCGCGCGCCAAGTCAATATCGGACTTCAGGGCGGTGTAGAGATCGTGAAGCGAGCGTCCTGTCTTTACGGCTTCGGACTTGTATAAACGCATTTCCGCCACCCGCACACGGGAGAAGCGTTGAGCCCGAAGATGCAGATCCTGATCCTCGCGGGAGAGCGCTTTCCACTCCGGCAGCGTGGTACGGCGCCCCGGGCGCGCCGGTTCGGGGGCTTGCGCCCCGGCTATCGAAATCAACTGCAAGCGGCGTGGTTCCGGCTCCGGTTCCGCGTCAACATCATTCCTCTCGAACGGACTTCCGGAAAGGCCAGTCAGAGCGGCTCCAGCCAAGGCACACAATAGCTCGAGGGCAGCGATTTCGACCGCGTCCGAACCCGCGGCCGCATATAGGACGGCGGCCACGCCGTCAGCAGCGAGGACGGGAAACAAATAGGCCTTTTCGCCAGCCCTGTGCCCGAACAATTCCACAACTACGTTCGAAATCTCCCTGGCCGAACCGGCCGCTACTACCGTATCGCGGCCCTCAATAGCGGCGGCGAACGCGGGAGCGTCGGCGAAGGAAAAACCAATCTCCTCGATAGCCCCGGTGCGCTGGCCGTCCAATCCCCGGCCGCGCAATCCGCGCAACTCATCGCTCGAGACTTCGAATACGGCCGCCTTCCCGCAGAAAGGAGCGCTCGCGTCTATCAGGCATCCGGCGATTTCTTCAATGCCCGCGGACTGGCGCAGACGTCTCGCGGCCTGGTTGAGAGTTGCGCTTACCTCATGGCGGGACCTAAGGCGAGCCTGCTCGACGGCATCCCGCATCAATGCTTCGGCTCGTGCTACAGAGCTCGCGAAAATGCCTTCAAGCGACAACGGCGGCCGACTTTCGGGCGGTAGTGCTGGAGTCATTAGAAGCGATTCGTACATCTTGATTCTAACAGGCGGTTGATCCGGCCGCGCGCGGCCCGGCATACTGGTAAGTGGCGCGCCTCGCGCTGCCCGCGAATGCACTCAGTAATCATCATCGGCGGCGGTCTCGCGGGTCTCTCGGCGTCAGCCGCTCTCGCTCAAGCGGGATTCCGGGTGCGGCTATTTGAATCACGCGGGTTCCTCGGCGGCCGGGCTACGTCATATCCGCTCTCGCCATCGGAGGAAGACTCCGAGGTCATCGACAATTGCCAGCACGTGCTTCTCGGCTGCTGCGTGAACCTTCTCGACTTCTACCGCCGGCTTGGAGTTTGCAGTCATATTCAGTTTTACAAAAGGTATTACTTCGTTGAGCCGGGCGGCCGCGTGTCGACGCTCGGGCGCGGCTTCCTGCCCGCCCCGCTGCACTTTTCAGGATCGTTCCTGCGTCTGCCTTGCTTTTCGGCCGCGGATAAGTGGGCCATAGCACGAGGCATTTTCGCGATCCGGCGGGAGCGGGAGACGCGAGGCGATCTCGCCTCCATTTCCATGCTGGACTGGCTTCGCGAAAAAGCCCAGACAGAGACGGCGATCAACCGTTTCTGGCGGCAGATCCTGGTCAGCGCGATCAACGAAGACCTGGATCGAATGGCCGCCGTGCACGGTTTTCAAGTATTCTGGCTCGGTTTTCTGGCGCGGGCGGATTCCTACGAGATGGGCGTGCCGAACGTACCGCTCGGGAAACTCTATGGAAGTGGAGCGTGGGAACGCATCGGGAACGTTACGGTCTCCCTTCGGAGTCCGGTGGAGAATTTTGACCCGCAAACGGGCGTACGCGCCGGCGGCGCCTCCCATAAGGCGGACTACTATATTTGCGCGCTGCCGTTTGAGCGAGTGCAAGCGGCCGCTCCTTGTCTGGGCGTCGAAGCGCGGCTGCTTGAACACTCCCCAATCACGGGAATTCACTTGTGGTTCGACCGTCCGGTGACCAAGTTGCCTCATGCCACGCTGCTCGACCGCAACATCCAGTGGATGTTCAACAAGAAGGACGGCCGTTACGTGCAGGTTGTGGTGAGCGCATCACGGAGTCTTGCGGAGATGGCGCGCGCGGATGTGATTTCGATGGCCGTGCGGGAGCTTGGCGAGTTCTTCCCCGCCGCGCGCGCGGCGGAACTGGAACGGTCGCACGTTGTCAAGGAAATGCGCGCGACATTCTCGGCCGCACCGGGAACCGAAGCGCTACGCCCCGGGGCCGAAACGCGTTTCCCAAACGTGTTCCTCGCGGGGGATTGGACAAACAGCGGCTGGCCGGCGACGATGGAGGGCGCCGTGCGCAGCGGTTACATCGCGGCCGAGGCCGTGGCGCGCGCCTCCGGACGCCCCGCGCGTTGTCTGCTGCCCGATTTGCGATAATAGACTCATGCGTAACGGACTAGTGATTCTCGTGACTTGGGGCCTTGCGGCTATCGGAACCTGTTTCGCGGCGGAGATGACCAAGATCCGGATCGAGGTAAGCACGCCCGGCGGAAAGCCCGTCGATCGCGCAGGTGTCCGGGTCCAGTTCGTGAAAGGCCGGTCCAAGGCGAAGTTGGGTAAGAAGATCCGCACGAATTGGGAAATGCGCACCAATCAGGAAGGCATTGCTGCGATTCCGCCGATTCCGCAGGGCCAGATACTGGTGCAGGTGGTCGCCAAGGGCTATCAGACGTTTGGCAAGACTTTCGATGTCAACGAAGACGAAAAGACCATCGAAGTGAAGCTCAATCCGCCGCAAGCGCAGTTCTCCGCGCACCAGTGATTTCACGCAGGGCCGTTATCGCTGTATTGCCCTTTGGCGCGCTTGAAGGCGCGGGCCCGGTACCTGTCGTGATCGACACCGATTCCGGAACGGACGACTTGCTCGCGATCGCTTTCCTGCTTTCGCGAAGAGACGTGCGTATCGAAGCAATCGTAACCGTCAACGGGTTGGCCCATGCGCGAAAGGGCGCGGAAAACATTCTCCGGCTGCTTGCGCTGGCGGGAAGAACCGATATCCCCGTGTACGCGGGACGAGACAAGCCTGAAATCGGCGGAGCGGAATTCCCTCTTGAATGGCGGCGGGAGGCGGACGAACTCGCGGGCGTCCCGCTTCCGGCTGCCGGGCGAAGACCGGAACGGCGGGACGGAGTAGATTTCCTGATAGAGCGTTTCTCTTCAGGGCAGCCCTTGCGGATTCTGGCATTAGGCCCGCTGACAAACCTTGCAGCGGCTCTCGGCGCGGCGCCCGGGGCCGCCCGGCGGGTGAACGAGATCGTCATCATGGGCGGCGCGCTCGGCGTACCCGGGAATATTGACGCCGGCGGTTTCTTCAAGACGGACAACACGACCGCGGAATGGAATCTGTTCGCTGATCCGCGCGCCGCAAGGCGGGTGTTCAGTTCAGCGCTGAAACTGCGCCTGGTTCCCCTCGACGCCACGAACCGGGTTCCAATCGGCGCGGACTTTGTGAACGACTTCAACGCCATGAGGCTAACGCCGCTTGGAAAATTCGTTTCGGCGATTCTCGGGCTGGCCCGGAAATCGATCGACGGGGGTTACTATTTCGCGTGGGATCCGCTCGCCGCGGCAGCGCTTGTGGAGCCGCGCGTCGTGAAGTTCCGCCCGCTCGGGGTCGAGATCCGCATCGATCGGCCGGAAGAAGGAAGGACCGTTGAAATTCGCGATGCGTACCCGAATGTTGAGGTCGCAACGAGCGCCGACCGGAGGCGGTTCCAACGCGTCTTCTTCGCCGCGTTCGCGGTCGTTTGAGGCTGCTTCGATAAATGCTTCGGGCGTCGCCATTCCCTGATGGTTGGGAACTGATAGCGTCACACCATGGCGGGGGCTCCGCTCCCCGATTGGGGATCTGTAAAGACCGGAGGCCGGCGAATCGCCAGAGACGCCACCGCAGAGACTGGAACTTGATTAGCGCGGTCAAAGTCCGCTATCTTGATAGAGATTGGGGATCAAGGAAGACATCTCAGCGGCCAGTCTCCTCGCTTGGGCACACCAGACTTACGGCGATGGGCTCGTCCTGTCTACGAGCTTTCAAGCCGAGGGCCTCGTGATTTTGGACATGGCCGTGCGCGTTTTGCCTTCGATCCGGGTATTCACCATCGACACCGGCCGGCTTCCGCCTGAAACGCATCAGATGATCGCGACCGTCACGTCCCGCTACGGGATTCCCGTCGACATCGTGACGCCGGACGCAGCCGAAGTAGAGGCGATGGTATCACGGCACGGCCGCGATTTGTTTTTCGACGGCGTGCCGCAGCGCATGCTTTGCTGCGAACTGCGCAAAGTGCGTCCGCTTGACAGTTACCTGAAGCGTACCGGCGCTACCGCGGTGCTTGCCGGTCTACGCCGCTCTCAGAGCGAAACGCGGTCCGCGGTGCCTCGTGTCGACGAATCCGGAGCGCTCGTCAAGATCAGCCCGCTCGCCGATTGGACTAAGGCGCAGGTTGACAGCTACATGCGCGAGCATGATGTGCCGGTACACCCGCTCTACGGGCGCGGATATGCGAGCATCGGATGCTCGCCCTGCACTCGCGCCATCGAGCCCGGAGAATCCGAACGCGCCGGAAGATGGTGGTGGGAAGAAAACGCGGCGAAGGAATGCGGCATCCACTTCACGGCAGACGGAAAGGCCGGGCGCGCCGTCGACGTTTTGCTTGACGCGGTCCTCAGCGCACCCCACGTGTAGCACCTCCGGCTATTCTAGATAGCGAAAACATGCAAAAGGGATTCACAATCTGGTTCACCGGTATGTCCGGCGCGGGAAAATCCACCATCTCCGCGATTATCGAGCGCCGTTTGCGAAAAGCGGGAGCGCCAGTAGAGGTGCTCGACGGCGACGTTGTTCGCACGCATCTTTCGAAGGGTCTCGGTTTCAGCAAGGAAGACCGCGATGAAAACATCCGCCGAATCGGATGGGTGTCGGAGCTGCTCGTTCGCCACGGAGTGGTGGCCGTCGTCGCCGCGATTTCGCCCTACCGCGCGGTCCGCGAGGAGGTGCGCGCGAAGATCGTCCGTTTCGTGGAAGTGTACGTCGAATGTCCGGTGGAAGTGCTGGCGCAACGCGACGTCAAGGGCCTGTACAAGAAGGCGCTCGCGGGCGAAGTGAGCCAGTTCACGGGCATTTCAGATCCGTACGAGGCTCCAACAAACCCCGAAGTGACAGTAAACTCGTCGATCGAGACGCCCGACGAAAGCGCGGCGAAGATTTGGGCTACACTGAAAGGCTTGGGCCTGATTTGATCGATCTCCATTCACACACCACAGCCTCCGACGGAAGTTGCGCTCCCGAAGATTTGATTCGCCATGCGGCCGGCCTCGGCCTCGAGGCGCTCGCGATCACGGACCACGACACGCTCGACGGTTACGACGCCGCGTTGCCGTTCGCACAGGCAGCCGGGCTTGATCTGATTTGCGGCGTGGAACTTTCCACGAAGTTCCGCGGTCGAACCGTGCATCTGCTCGGGTATTTTCTTCAGCAGATGCCGACCCAGGATTTCCGCGACTGGCTTCGCATCGGACAGGAGTCGCGCCGCGACCGCAACCGCCGGCTGATCGAACGCCTTCAGTCGCTCGGTGTCGACATCACTCTGGCGGAAGTGCAGGCGATCGGCCGCACGCAGACGGGCCGCCCGCATTTCGCGAGGATCATGTTGCAGAAGGGCTACGTGTCATCGCTTCAGCAGGCCTTCGACGAATTTCTGGATGTCGCGGCGAAGGGCTACGTCGAAAGGCAGGAGCCAAAGATCGAGGAAGGCATTCAGCGGATTCTCGATTCCGGGGGCCTGCCCTCGCTCGCTCATCCGGTGCGCGTCGCCGAAAACGAAGTGCGCGGCAGGCACGAAGAGATGATCACCGTGATGGCGGAATTCGGTCTGAGGGCGGTTGAGGTTTACCATAGCGACCACGGCCCGCGTGAAGTTGCGCGCTATCGCGGAATTGCCGAAAGGCTCCAGCTTGAAATGACCGGCGGCAGCGATTTTCACGGCGACGTGAAGCCGAAGATCCGTCTGGGCCATGGGCGTGACGGCAATCTGAACATTCCGCGCGCGGTGCTCGACCGTCTGCGCCAGGTTCGGATTCCAGTCCCGGCAAGCGATACCGCACCCGTATTTGACTCCTTCCCCATAACGGTGTAGGGCGTCGTCCGCGCAATTCGCCGCGCGAACCCCTGATCGGCGGCTTCAACGGCGCCTTGCCTCTCGAAATCAGGGCATCCGCATTGAGGCGTCCGCAACTGGACAACCATCACCCGCGTTCTGTGGCATTGAACCAGATCACGGAAAGAGTCCGGCCCGCGGTAAAGGCGCTGTCGACGGAGAACGGGACGAACCGTGTTTCGCACACTCCACGCCAGGAAGCGGGGCAAGGTGGACTGATCCCCCGGAAAAACCTGCGACAATCGTTAGGGTATTGTCTTAAGGAGATGTCTGGAGACATGATGCCTAAACCTTCACGCCGCGATTTCTTCAGCCGGTTCGCCGGCGGCCTGCACGGCGCTGCGCTCGCATCGCTCCATGCGGGGACCTTGGGGGCGGCCGTGCACACCGTGGAACCGCGCCGGCCGCACTTCAAGCCGAAAGCGAACAGCGTGATTCAGTTGTTCATGAACGGGGGCCCCAGCCAGGTGGATCTTTTCGACCCCAAACCGATGCTCCAGAAGTTCTCCGGCACCGCCCCAAGCCGGGATCTGTTGAGCGAGATTGAATTCGCCGATCAGATCGGGACCATGCTTCCCTCCCCGTTCAAATTTTCCAGGCGCGGGCAGTGCGGGATGGAACTCTCCGAATTGCTCCCGCACCTGGGAGAGTGCGCCGACGAACTGGCGCTCATCCGCTCCATGCACGGCGAGCACTTCAATCACGAGCCATCGCTCTATTTGATGCACACGGGCCGCACGCTGCCGGGAAGGCCGTCGCTCGGCGCCTGGGTCACGTACGGGTTGGGAAGCGAGAACCGGAACCTGCCGGCGTACGTGGTGCTCGACGATCCGAAGGCGCTCCCGGTGAACCGTATTCAAAACTGGCAGTCGGGCTGGCTGCCGCCCGTGTATCAGGGGACGCGATTCCGCTCCGAGGGACCGCCGCTGTTGAATCTGAAGCCGCCGGAGGAATTGCCTTCCCCACTCGTCGAAGAGCAGCGGACCTTGCTTCGGCGGCTCGACCAGGGGCACCGCGAATCCCGGCCGGGACAGCCCGATCTGGATGCGCGTATCGCAAGCTTCGAGCTCGCGGCGCGAATGCAGATGACGGCCACCGATGCGCTCGACCTCTCAAAGGAGACGGAGAGGACGCGGGAGATGTACGGCGTCAACCAGGATGCAACGGCATCCTACGGGAGGCGCTGTCTGATGGCGCGGCGCCTGGTGGAGCGGGGCGTGCGGTTTGTGCAAATCTTTATCGAGTACCAGATCTGGGACGCGCATTCGGACCTGGAGCAAAGTCTTCGTTACAGTTGCGGCAAGACGGACCAGCCAGTGGCTGCGCTGATCAAAGACCTGAAGCAGAGGGGATTGCTCGACACCACGCTCGTGGTCTGGGGCGGCGAGTTCGGCCGCATGCCGATTTCGCAACTGCGTCCAGGGACGGGGAGCGCGGGCAGGGACCATGGTCCGAGCGGCTTCAGCATGTGGATGGCCGGAGGCGGCATCAAGGGCGGCGTGGTGCACGGCGCGACGGACGACTTTGGATACAAGGCGGTCGAGAAGCGAACCAGCGTTCACGATTTCCATGCCACGATGCTGCACCTGCTCGGAATGAATTTCCGCGACCTCGTATATGACCGTCATGGTCTCAAAGAACGCCTGACGGATCAATTCCCGGCACGCCTGGTTCAGGAGATTCTGGCGTAAACGCGCGCCGAGACCGGTTGTCCGGCGAAAAAGGTACAGCCAGTGCCAGAAGGCTGCCGCGTATCCACGCTCACACAAGGGCCGGCGATGGTGCACTGATGCTTGACCCGACAGCACGCAGAATGGGCGCCTCATGGCGTGTGAAGCGGTTGAGCTTTCCGTGGCGGTGGCCACCGAAGGTGCGAAAGAGACTGCGCGACCCGTCTCGCGAGCCACGGCGGCTGATGGCCGGTTCGAAACCGAAAAGTCCTTCATGCGGCGCCGTCACGCGCGCCATCAACAGCTGGCAGCTAAAGCACACCTACAGGTCTTCAACGATGCGGAATTCGCCTCCGGCACCGGCAAAGGCTTTCCTCGTGGATGCATAGACGGATTCCACTTCGGCGGTCGGCACCTTCTTCCGCATCGCGTCCACGGGCGCGGCCAACACCAGCGTCCTTCCCGCGATCGCGCCCGCAACCCGCGGGAGATCGAAGTGAAGGAGCGCGTCACGGACCATGATATTCGCACCGTGCAGGTAGCGGTCGCTCATCGCGAGCGTTCGATAGGACAACAGGCCGCCCTCCGCGATCGCGGTCCTTATCCTTGTATCGATTGCCGCGGCGAACATCGTCCACAGCGCGCCCATTCCCTTTCCGTGGACTCGTAGGTCCTTCGAAGCGTCCGGACGGCTCAGCGAGTAATCGACGGCCCGAATCACGTCAAGCACCCGCATGCCGAACAGCGATTCGTCCATGTACCACGCATAGTAAGCCATGGCGGTCTCGGGGTCGAAAAGATGGGAAAACGGGCCGGAGCCGCGCTGCAGGTGCGGGGTTCGCGTTTCTCCGATGCCGCGGACATCCACGGAGACGATCAGGTTCCCCTTTCTCGCCAGCGCTTCGAGCGGACCGAATTCCATGGCGTCCGCCTCCTTGCCGCGCTCGTGGACGTAGAGCAGCGTGGGGCGAGAGCCGCTTGCGGGAGCATCGGGCACGAGAACCCAGGTGGGGATATAAATGCCCGGCTCCGCAAGGAACTCCAGTTTTTCGACACGATACCCCTTGCGCTGCGTTGTACCCATCGCGCGAACACCAAGCTCCCCGCCCGGCTTCGGGCCGATGCGCAGCATCTTCGCAAGATCGGGTATTTTGGGGGCAGGCTGCGCCCCCGGGAACGGCGTCGCGGCCGGAAGTGACGCCACCTTCTTCTGAATCAACGTGAAAATCGTTTCGCCGCGACGTGCGTCTCTTATGGAGCCGTTCGGAGTGCAGTAGAGCCGCTGGACGCCTTCCACCTCGAAGTCCGGTTCTTTGTCCGGGCCTTCGCGATTCTGGAACCATCGGCAAAACCAATTCGTGGTGGCGATGCGCAACTTCGGTGTCCAGGAATGAGGATCGGCGGCTTCTTCGGTCGCAAACTTCGCCTCCGCGCCGAGCTGCCTGTAGCGCTCGCGGATATGGGCGGCGGCTTCGTTGAAGCGAGGGTTGAAGTTTTCGATCAACGCCAGCAGCGGCCGGGGCGCGATGGCCGCATGCAGATCGCACAGGTCGACGCCGTGCTTCGCGCCGGGGAAATAATTCTGCTCGACGTCGGAAGGTCCCATCGTGGAGCCGGGCCGGATGTCGAGCGGCCATCGGTGGCTTGTTCCACCCTCGTTGACCACGGCGCATTTGACGCGCTCATCGAGCGCGCTAATGAACAGAGTGAGCGTGCCCCCGCCCGAATGCCCGGCGCAGCCAATGCGTTCGCGGTCGACTTCGGGACGCGAGAGCAGATAGTCGATGGCCCGCATGCCGTCCCAGATGCGATAGTGCGTCAGATCCTCCCCGATCATGAGGAGCAACTGCCCGGGCATGGAATGTTCCGTGGTCGGGCCGCCGACTTCAGTCTCGCCTGTGTGCGGATTCCAGTATTGACGCCGCTCTCCCTGGCCAATCGGATCGTAGGCGAACACAACGAACCCGCTCTTTACAAGGTTGAGATATGCCGACTGATACTCCGGATGCATACGGGCGTCGGGGTAGTGTCCACACGGCGAAATCAAGGCGGGCAAAGGCCGCACACCCACGGTTGGCACGTAGAGGTTGCCCGTTACCCAGAAATCCGGGCGGCTCTCGAACATCACATTCTCGACTCGATACCCGGGGCGCTCGAAGGTCTTAACGATTACCGGGTTGAGCGCGTTTCTTTGAGGAAAGCCGTGCACCATTTCGCGAAAGATCTGACGCACGTACCGGTTGCGGCTCTCCACGTCCGCGGCTGTCCTGATCCTGGCGCGCTCCCGGTCCCAGTGCTTCGCGAGTGCGCCTAGTGTCTAGTTGCATTAGTTCTGGTACTACTGTATGTTGAGTCATGCGCCGAAAGTCCGCGAAATTTCAGCTCAGCGACGAAGAGATGAAGACCTTAGAGGGATGGACCCGCCAAGGCAAGACGGAGCACCGTTT
>SXGS01180802.1_pt1 | contig 11645 bp, 7 predicted proteins | sample 3174681 | NCBI WGS metagenome assembly SXGS01 (sample SAMN11356861, study PRJNA531348) | freshwater metagenome | isolation source: freshwater sample F1-80 | place: China: Fuxian Lake, Yuxi | collected 2017-12-25 | reverse complement strand
GCTGGCGGGTAACGGCGGAGGCGGCTGGAACGGCGGCAGCGGCGGGTCAGCGGGCTGGTTCGGATCCGGGGGCGCCGGCGGACCTGGCCGCCCCGGCGAAAGTGGCGGATCCGGGGGTGCCGGTGGGCGGTTCCTCGGCGACGGCGGCGTCGGGGGTGCCGGCGGAGAACCGGTCAACCCCGGCGGGACGGGCGGCACCGGCGGCGCCGGGGGCGATGTGGGTTCGCTGTCGGTGTGGGGTGCCGGCGGTGACGGCGGGCGCGGCGGGCCGGGCGCGGTAGGCGGTGACGGTGGTGACGGCAGCTACGTCTTCGGTGTCGGCGGCGACGGCGGTGCGGCCGGGGCTGGGGGCACCCCGGGGCGGGCCGGCTCGGCGCGGCTGCTGTTCATCGTCCCCCGCAACGGTGCTGCGGGCCTGGACAATGCGCTGGTCTACTTTCTCGACGACACCTCGCAGACGGTGAACACCCCGGCCGGCTACGGCGTGATCGGGGAATTCAGCGCCGCCCAGCGCGCCACGCTCACCGACGGTGGCCGCGTGGTCGGGCAGTCGGTGGCTCTCCAAAACAACGACGGCACCGACGGATACAGCTTGTGGCCGCTGATCAAGGACCTCTTCACCACGGCGGTTCCGGTGCCCGACGCCGACAAACTCGCGTTGGCCCAGACCATCCTGTCCCGTGTCCTGCTCTATCCGGGACTCGGCCCGTCCGATGAATTCCCCAGTCCCGCAGAGGGAACGCCGACCAGCGAGGGTGGGTATGTCTTCTGGGCGCAGGATTACGAGTTCAATCCCAATGTGGCGTCGACCGACGGAGCCTACGCGGGCGTGCTGGCCACCATGTGGGCCGGCCGTCAGGTGCTCGGCGACTCCCTGAAGATCCTCCCGGTGCCGTCGAGCAGCCTGTTCAAAACACTGGCCGGGGTCGATGGACCGTACAATTCTGGGCACATCATTCACGGCGACGGTACGACGCCCTACCTGGCCTCGCTGGGACTGGTGGCGCCACCGGCGACCAACCCCGCCGCCGGATCCCACGGCGAATGGAACTTCCTGTCGCTGGCCTATGCCAACAATCTGATCGACGGTTTCATCGGCCAGCAGTACAACGCGAGCTCGACCGGCACCGTCACCGCCGACACCCTGGCGTTCTATTCGGCTGCGTTGCCCTACGCGCTGATGTCGTCCTACGACCATCCCCCCCAGGTCAAGAGCGGCGGGCCGTGGACCACCGTCTACTCCGGGATCATCCCGTTCCACGCGGGCGTCTACTGGCCCGGTCCGGTGGACCCGTCATGGGGCCAGCCTCCCTCGACGAACCAGAAGCTCATTCCGACGCCGGCACCGCTGCCGACGTGAGGCGCACTCTCACCAGTCCGCGCGGTGATAGTCCTTGAGGAAAACCCCGTAGAGGTCCACGCCGGCTTCGCCCTGCACGATGGGGTCGTAGACGCGGGCGGCCCCGTCGACGAGATCGAGCGGAGCGTGGAAGCCCTCCTCGGCCAGGCGGATCTTCGTCGGGTGCGGGCGCTCGTCGGTGATCCACCCGGTGTCGACGCTGGTCATCAGGATGCCGTCGGTCTCGAACATCTCACCGGCGCTGGTGCGGGTGAGCATGTTGAGGGCGGCCTTGGCCATATTGGTGTGCGGGTGTCCCGGCCCCTTGTAACGACGGGAGAACACACCCTCCATCGCCGACACGTTGACGACGTACTTGCGCCGCGCCGTCGATGCGGCCATCGACGCCCGCAGTCGGCTGATGAGCAGGAACGGTGCGGTGGTGTTGGCCAGTTGCACCTCGAGCATCTCCAGCGGCTCGACCTGATGCACGTGCTGGGTCCAGCTGTTCACGTGGTGCTCGTCGGGAACCAGCCCGCCGGCGTCGATGGCGGTTCCCGCCGCCAGGCGCTGCAGTGAGGTCGATCCGGCCGTCAGCGCCGCTTCCGTCAGGCCACGGGCCTGCGCCGCAAGAATCGGATGGCTGCCGACCGAGGCGGCCAAGGCTTGTGGATGCGGGTCGTTGGTGTGTCCGAAGGTCAACAGCTCAGGAACGGGCCCGTCCGGCAGCGGCGCCAGTTCGGCTTCGGCCAGCGGCGCGTAGGCGCCCGGGGATCGGCGCACCGTCTGGGCGGCGTTGTTGATCAAGATGTCCAGCGGGCCCGCGTCGGCGACGGCGTCGGCCAGGCCGACCACCTGGGCAGGGTCACGCAGGTCGATCCCGACGACCCGCAGCCGGTGCAACCAATCCCCGGAATCGGGCAAGGTGGAGAACCGGCGCACGGCGTCGCGGGGAAACCTCGTGGTGATCGTCGTGTGGGCGCCGTCCCGAAGCAGGCGCAACGCGATGTACATACCGATCTTGGCCCGGCCGCCGGTGAGCAGGGCACGCTTTCCGGTGAGATCGGTCCGGGCCGCCCGCTTCGCGTGACTGAAGAGGGCGCACTCCGGACACAGCTGGTGATAGAAGGCGTCGACGCGGGTGTAGTGCTGCTTGCAGATGTAGCAGGCGCGTGATCGGAGCAGGGTGCCCGCACTCGGCGACGTCGCCGAGGGGGACAGCGGGATGCCGCGGGTTTCGTCGTCGATGCGGTCGGGGGCACCGGTCGCGGTGGCGGCGACCACCGCGCGGTCGGCGTCGGCGATCGCCGTCCGTCGCTCCAGTCGCCTCGACTTCTTCACCGACTTGAACATGCGCGCGGTCGCATGCCGGACTGCGATGAAATCGGGGTGGCGCTCGTCGAGGAGGTGCAACTCGGCCAGAACGGCCAATGTCACCTGCAGTCGTTCGGGGTCGATGCCGCCCGGAGTCCCCGCCTGCCGGTCAAAGATCACGCCAGAGTGTATCGACGTCAGCGGCTGCCGGATCCGCGGTGATGAGACCGCCTATCGCCTGCTTACCGTGTAGGCGCTGTATTGAACTGGTGAGGCAGGGCGGTCGGCGACCGCGTGCCCAGTACCATCGCGATTCATGACCGAGGGGGCAACCGAACCGGGGTCGCCGCACGACCCCACCGTCGAGATGGCACCGCTCGATACTGCCGGCTCGGGTGTCCTGCCGCCCGTCTCCGCACGGGTGCGCCGGGCTTTCTGGCTGCTTGAGCGGGTGGCACCTGCCCTGGGATCGCGATGGGCCGTCGAGCTGTGGTGCACCCCGCCGGTTCTCGAGTCGGCTCTGCGTATGCCGCCGGGTGTGCCACCGGGGAGACCGGTGGAAGCCTTCTGGGACGGGCACCGGGTCGCCGGCCAGGAATGGGGCGGGGGACCGCCGGTCTATCTGGTGCACGGGTGGGGCGGCCAGCGCGCGCACCTGGCGGTGTTCGTCAAACCGCTTGTGGAGCAGGGGTATCGGGTCATTGCCTTCGACCTGCCCAGCCACAACGAGTCGGATCCGGGTGCCCTCGCACCCGGGCGTACCACGGCCATCGAGTGTGCCGACGCGCTCGCGGCCATGATCGACACCCACGGGCCCGCCCACGCGGTGGTTGCCCACTCACTGGGGGCGAACGCGACGGCACTGGCGGCAGCCCAGGGCGCCCCGGTCGGGCGATTGGTCTTCCTCGCACCCATGGGCGAGTTTCCGCTTTACCTCGACCTCTTCGCCGCGCGACATAACTTCGGCCGCCGTATTCGCGCGGGTCTGCAGCGCCGTCTGGAGACCCGGATTGGCATGCGGCTGCACGAGACGAACATGACGTGGAACGGTCGGTTGGCCGACTATCCGCCGCTGCTTCTCATCCATGACCCCGACGACCCGGACAGCCCCTATGCAGCCAGTGAACGCGTCGCCGCGGGATGGCCGGGGGCGCGCCTGGAGACCACACGAGGGCTCGGCCGACTGGCGCACTACCGAATCCTGCGCCACCGTCCGGCGATTCGCGCGGGCATGGACTTCATCGGCCAGCAACCGGTGGGTACGGACACCGAAGACTGACCGGTTGTGCGACGCTCCGGGAGTCGGGACGCGGGGCATGACAGAGGAGGCGGGTATGCACGTTTCTCCGCTGCCGGCCCCCTCTGCCGGGGCGGTTCAATCAGCTCTCGCCGCAATGGATTCGGCGTTCTCCGGCGTGCCCCGACCGGTTCATGTGGATGGCTGCCGATGCTGCAGTGGACGTGTCGATCTGTCTCGATTGCTGCGGACACCGCTCAACGAGCTGAACGGCGAGGACCTTCGTAACTATGCGGCGCAGGCGATGACGACTATCGGGGACACCGCCGAACTGGTCTGGTTCACGCCCCGGCTGCTCGCATTGCAGTTGGCCGGTGAACTGGGGCTCGACGACGAGGCGCTGCTGGGCACGCTCGGGCTCGGGACACTGACCGGTTGGGCCGGACGCCTGCGCGAGACGGTGTGCGCGGCGCTCGGTGCGGAACTGGCGCGACGCTTGGCGGAAGTCCCGTCGGCCGTCGATGCCTGGCTGTGCGGGCTCGCACTGGCGACGGGCGACCTCGGGCCATGGCTCGACGCTGTGGACGCCGGACCGCCGGCCCTTCGGGTGGCGGCACTGCGATTCCGCACGTGGGCACGGCGGCACGGCGCCGTGGGCCGCTCGGCCTTCTGGTCCGGCGCGCCGGAGGCCGCAGCGCTGGCCCACGCATGGGTGATGCGTGAGGGTCCCGAAGTCCTGGTGGAGGAGCCCGGCTATTTCGTGGTGTTCGCAGATCCGGGCGACGGACTGAGGCTCGTGGTGGATCGCGAACGAGGCGCCGGCGTCCTGGAGACACGCGAGCGGCGGCTGAACGACGACGAGGCGGCCGCTGTGTGGGCGGGTGACGCGACCGCGGCCCGCGACCTTGCCGACGAGCTGTGGTGGTGAGCGCGGTCTCTCGGGGTGACTGCTCGATTACCGGGGGCCAAGATCGGGCAGGCGGGTTAGGCTGCCACCGGGCCATAACAACTGGTCGAAGGAGACCCCGATGAGCTTGACGACAGATGCGGCGACCATGTTTCCCGCCCATGACCCCGCTGGCTGGCGCCAGCTGCCGACGTCCTCCACGCCGCTGGACCCGGCCCGGGTCGAGGCGCTCATGGCCAAGGAATGGGAGCGGTACGCCAAGACCACTCCCGGTTCGGCCGACCATGCGGCACGTTCGGTCAAGACCTTGCCGCTGGGGGTGACCAGCAGCTTCCAATACTGGGATCCCTATCCGATGGGCGTGAAATCCGCGCGTGGCGCCTACGTCACCGACTGCGATGACCGCCAGGTGCTGGATCTGTCCATGGGCTTCGGCGCGATGCTCGTCGGCCACCTCAATCCGACGGTGGTGGCCAGGGTCAAGGAGTCCCTCGACGACATCGGCACGTTGTTCGTCACCCCGTCGCCGGTCTCCACCGACGTCGCGGAGCGGTTCAAGCAGCGTTTCGGGCTGGACATGTTGCGTTTCACCAACTCCGGCACGGAGTCGACGATGTACGCGGTCCGCGTCGCGCGCGCCTACACCGGTCGGAAAGCGATCATCAAGATCGAGGGCGGCTACCACGGCGGCTACGACGGCTTGTCGGTGTCGGTCAAGCCGGGTATCGACGAGATCGGCTCCGCCGACGACCCGACCCCGCAGGTGCCCTTCGACGTCGAGCCCGGCGTCGTGCACACGGTGGCCTATAACGACCTCGGCCAGATGGAGCGCAAACTGGCCGCCCACGCCAAGGACGTGGCCTGCGTCGTGATGGAGCCCGTCATCGAGAACCTCGGCATCGTGCTGCCCGACGCCGGATACGTCGAGGGAGTCCGCAAGTTGTGCGACGACCACAACGTGCTGCTGATCTTCGATGAGGTCAAGACCGGTCTGACCGCGGGTGCCCACGGCGCGGCCGCGCGACTCGGCGTCAAGCCGGACCTGATCACGTTGGCCAAGTCCATCGGCGGTGGCCTGCCGCTGGCCGCCTTCGGCGGCACCGAGGAGGTCATGCAGGTCGTCGTCGACAACCGGATGGCGCACTTCGGCACCTACAACGGCAACCCGCTGTGCATGGCGGCGGCCATCGCGGTCGACGAGGTCGCCACCCCGCAGGCGCTGGCGGCGGCCGAACAGGTCAACGACAACGCCATGGAAGCCATGGACACCATCATCCGGGAGTACGAACTGCCGGCCCACACCGTCGGTTTCGGCGTCAAGGGTGCGGTCACCTGGTCACCGACACCGATCCGCAACTACCGCGACTACAAACTGGCCACCGACTTCCACGTCGCGGAGTTGGGTTGGCTGTGGGGTATCAACCGCGGTGTCCTGACCCCGCCGGGAATGGATGACCAGTGGCTGGTCTCGCTGGCCCACACCGATGCCGACATGGGCAAATGGGTGGACGCCTTCGGCGAACTGGCCAAGGAGTTGCGCGCGTAGCCCGTACGGGTGGGTGTCGCGGGCCGCAACCGGCGGGCGAAGTGTCTAGCGGCAAGGCACCTTCGGCTTAAATCGAGCGCCGTCCGGGAGGAATGACATGGCTCCTGAGCTCACTGCCCCCGAACGCAATCCGGTGGAAAGCCCCATCGGTGACGTCGGCGCCGGGGATGCCGTCGACTGCCTGGTGATCGGCAGCGGTACCGCCGGGGTCACGACAGCGCTCGAACTCGCCGACCGAGGTCTACGGGTCGTCATCGTCGAGGCCGGTGAGTTGGGACTGTGGTCCCATGTGGCCAATGCCAGATTCGGCGACGGCGCCGGACTGGCGGCTAAAGTCAGTAACGCCGCAACCATCCCGGTGGCCTGGGCCAACGCAGAGCAGGGCGAATGGACGGTACCGGCCTGGCTGGCCGTCGGCGGGCGCACCCTGTACTGGTCGGGGACCACCCCGCGATACCAGCCGTGGGACTTCGACGATTGGCCGCTGAAGGTCGAGGACTTGAACCCCTACTACGGCCGTGCGGAGTCGTTGGTCAAGGTCAGCGGGTCGGGCGACCCGCGACGGCCGCCGTTCTATCAGTCACCCCGACAACGTATGGCCCTCGAGCAATTGGTGACTGCGGGCTGGCCGGCGCGTTCGACACCGGCGGCTGTCGACACCGCGGCGGACCGGCCCTTGGGGTCCGGCTTCGACTCCTCAACGGCTCGGTTGCTGTCCTCCGAGCATCTTGGCCAATTCGCTGACGGTGCGATGGTCGCCTTGGTCAGCGGCGCCGTCGTCACTCGGCTCGTCCTCGACGGGGACCATCTCAGCGGCGTCGAAATACTCGATCGTCGCAGCGGGGGCCGGGCCACCATGCGCCCGCGTCATGTTGTCTTGGCCTGTGGGGCAGTGCAATCCACTCGGCTCGCCGTGGCGTCTGGCTTGGACCGGCTCAACCCGTGTGTCGGCCGCTACATCAGCGATCACCTCTTCTTGGAGGGTGTCGTTCAGTTCGACGAGCCCGGTCCCGACGGCCCGTTCAGCCTGCTGATCGACCCGGCCCGGGATCGGCCGTACCAACTACAGGTCCAGGGCTGTCTGGGCACCTCTTCGTATTACAAGACCCCGTCCGGGGCGAGCAGTCGGGGCAGCGGCTTCGCATCGGTGACCCTGGCGGCCTTCGGTGTCGCCTCTGCGCAACAGGACAACCGAGTCGTCGTCGACGGCAGGGATGACCCCAACTATGGCGGCCTGCAGGCGATGAAGGTGAATTACCGGCTCAGCGCCGACGACGAGGTGCGCCTCGCGGCGATGCGTGACGGCGCCGATCACGCCGTGCGGGCGTTCGGTGCCCGGCTCAGCGACATCCAGATCCACCCCCCCGGGATTGCCCTGCATGAAGTCGGTGGCTTGCGGATGGGCCTGGACGCACAGACCGGTGTCACCGACACCGTCGGCCAGTTCTGGCAGATCGGAAATCTGTCGGCTGCGGACGCCAGTGTCTTTCCCTCGCAGGGCGCGGCCAACCCCTATCTGACGATCACCGCCTGGTCGTTGCGCCACGCCGAGGCGCTTGCTGGCAGGTTGTCCTGATGCTGTAGGACAGGAGGTTCGTCGGGTCGGCCATCACTTCGGCTGACCCACGCACCACCCCGCTTCGCCGACACTGGCGAGTGTGAAAAACTCACGAGTCGCGTTGTGGGCGATGATGGTTGGCTTCTTCATGGTCCCAGTAGACGCAACCGCTGTCGTCGTCGCCAACCCGTCGATCATGGCCGACCTGCGCACTGATCACGACGCGGTGATGTGGGTGACCAGCAGCTACCTGCTGGCATACGCCGTGCCACTGCTCGTCTCCGGCCGACTCGGCGACCGGTTTGGCCCGAAGGGACTGTACCTGGCAGGTGTCGCGCTCTTCACCGCCGCCTCGGCCTGGTGCGGCCTGGCGAACAGCCTCGGGATGCTCGTCGCTGCCCGAGTTTTCCAGGGTCTCGGTGCAGCGCTGCTGACCCCCCAGATCATGTCTCTGATCACCCGAACCTGTCCGCCCGAGCGGCGCGGCGCCGCCCAGAGCATCTGGGGAGCCGCGGCTGCCGCCGCCACGTTCGTCGGCCCCCTCGTCGGTGGTGTGCTGATCGACACCCTCGGCTGGCAGGCGATTTTCTGGGCCAATATCCCCATTGGCGTTGCAGCCTTGGCCCTCGCGGTCCGGCTGGTTCCCGAGTTGCCGGCACGGCAACAACAGATTGGCCTCGTCAGCGTCGGATTATCCGGTGCTGCAATCTTTCTGATCGTCTTCGCGCTTCAGGAGGCACCGGATAACGCATGGGCCCCGTGGGTGTGGCTCATGATGATCACCGGTCTGGGACTGGGCGCGGCCTTCTTCTGGCGGCAGTCTTTCGAGCCAGGTGCCGCGCTCGTCCCGCTGGGGATCTTCCGCGACCGTGCCTTCACGTTCTGCTGCGCCGGTGTGCTGGTCACGGCCTTTGTCACCACGGCGATGGTGGTTCCGACCATGTTCTATACCCAGGCCGTGTGCGGTCTGTCATCGCTGCAGTCGGGTCTGGTCATCGCGCCGATCCCGGTCATCGGGGGCCTTCTTGCGCCGACGGTTGGCAGGGTTGTCGACCGGTTCCCCCCGCAATGGGTGATCGGCGGCGGCTTCGCACTGTTGACCGTGGGTCTGGTCTGGTTGTCGACGGACATGTCGCCCGCGACCCCGATGTGGCGAATCGTCGGGGCCTACTGCGCCATTGGTGTTGGGCTGGCATTCCTCTGGATCCCGTTGGCCGCCAACTCGGCCCGCAACCTGCCCGCCGTCCAGGCGGGCGCGGGCTCAGGGATCTACAACGCTGCTCAACAGCTCGGCGCTGTGCTGGGCAGCGCGAGCCTGTCAGCGGTCATGAGCTCGCTGATCAGCAGTGCAGTACCGACGGCCACCGCGGGCTCCGAGGCGGTGACCCGGGTAGCCGAGCCGATGAGGGAGGCGCTCGCCTCAGCATTGGCGCAGTCGCTGCTGCTACCGGCCTCCGTCGCCGCCTGCGGTGTGGTCGGCATCGCGTTCATGGTCCGCCGGCCCACAGCGTCCATCGATTTGAGGACAACAGATTCATCAACCACAGGGGTTCTGCTGCCGACATAAGGCAAGGCGGTTCCTTGGCATCGTCGATGACAGCACCTGTACGACAACTGATCCCGACGAGATGAGGAAACAGACATGGTCACCATGACGAGTGCGCGGCGGTCCGCGCGAGGCGCGAAACCACAACAACGGCAGATTGTTTCGACCGGATTCATCGCCGCGGTCGCCGCGTTGACGGCCGGCCTGGTGGCCCTCGTCGTTCCGTATCTCGACAACCCGGTGCAATGGCTGGTACTCGCCTTCTCCGTCCCGCCCATCTTCACGACGCTGTATCACCGGCTGATGTTCGTCAAAGGCTGGCTCCTGCATCGCCAGGACCTCGCCGCGCCGCCCCGGCGGGAGGCGACCGGGACCGCGCTGCCGGGTCTCGCCTTCATCATCGCCTCGTGCAAGGAGCCGTTCGAGGTTGCGAAGATGACGTTTGACTGTGCTTACGCTGCGCGGTACTCCGGCACCCGCGAGATCATCGTCGTCGACAACACGCCCGACACTGATGACGCGGACTTCCGGCTCTGGAAGTCCTATGTGGAATCCCACTCCGGTCAAGACGCGGGCGTCCGCGTAGTCTTCCGCCACAATTCGGACACTGCCGGAAAGAAGCCGGGCAATATCGATCTGGCACAGCGGCTCATCGCGGACTCCGAGTACGTGGTGTTCCTCGACATCGACTCTTCGCTGCCGCTCGAAGCCGATCTGCTCGACATCGCAGCGAGCAGGTTCGAGTCCGATCCCCGGCTGGGGGTTTTGCAGTTCCATACGGTTCCGACGAACAACCACTTCAATCGCTTGAGTCGGGCCGTCGCCGTGGCCCAGCACGCGTTGCGGATCAGTTACCTCACGCGCGCTCGGGGCGGCTTCGCGATGTTCTACGGCCACAACGCGATGTGGCGCCGGGCGTTGCTAGACGCGAACGGATCTTGGCTCGAGCACTATCGCGACAATGTCATCGTCACCGAGGACCTGCTCAAGACGCTCGGGGTGTACGCCAACGGTTACACCTTCGAGTACCTCAACGTCCCCACTGGCGAGTGGGTGCCCAGTTCGCTGAGCGCGCTGGACAGCATGTGGATGCGGTGGACCTACGGCGGCTTTCAGGTACTGGTCAAGTACTTGCGACATATTCTGACCGCGCGGGGGCTTTCGGCGACTCAGCGCGTCGACCTGGCAACGATGCTCGTCGGCTACGGCACGACCCCGATGGTCCTTCCCCTGGCGTTCGTGTGGTTCGCCGTGTTGCCCACTTCGGCGGCGGCGATTCTCACCTCGGTCGTCATGTGGTTGCCGACGGTGTTGTGCGCGGTGATCATGTGGCGCCAGCACAACAGCGGTCAGGACCTTCCGTTGCTGAAACGACTGGGGGACCTCTACGGGGGAATGTTCCTCGTCGAGGCCTTCATCCTCGCGGTACAGATCCGCGCCGCCCTGAACTTCGTCGCCGGCAAGAAGCAGGGATGGCGCGTGACCGCAAAATGCAGCGAGGATAAGCCGCGGGCTCTGGGAGTGCTGCTCGACAACCGCTTCGTTGTCATGCTGTCGACTCTGACGATCGTGGCCCTGGTAGGTGTGTGGGGCTACCGTCACGGGTTCAGCCTCGACGCGCTGATGGATCATGCTGTCCTGGCCATGATCCCGGTCGATCTCCTGATGTGCGTCGTGCTGTACGGCGGCGAAGTGCAGAGCGCCGACGAGGAGGTCATGGCCGCTGTGATCGACCCCGGCCCGATCCAGCGCCGAGTACACGCCTAATCGCACTTTTGCCGGTGACACTCGGCCCTACACTTGCCGCGTGAACATCAGCAGACTCTTCGTCGACGCGGCGATGGCCCCCGTCCGGGCGGGCATCGTGGCGGCCGACCTCGGACTGGCCGCGGGGGCCCTCGCGCTCGGGGTCGTCAAGCAATCTATGGGCGAGGACGGTCCGCGGACGGTCGAGGGGCAGGAGGTCGACCCGCTCACCGAGATACTGCCCCTGCGCGGGGCGATCATCGGCGCCAACCGGGTCGCCGAGTTGACCGAACCCGATAGGGCATTGGGGCGGGTTCTCGCTCGCGGGGGACCGGCGGACAAGTTGACGCGCCCGGGCGGGGTCATGGACATGTTGACCGCACCCGGCGGACTGCTCGACCGGGTCGATGTCGAAGGCAGTTCGCTGGAGCGCATGCTGGCCCCCGGGGGGC
>SXGS01026044.1_pt1 | contig 11649 bp, 10 predicted proteins | sample 3174681 | NCBI WGS metagenome assembly SXGS01 (sample SAMN11356861, study PRJNA531348) | freshwater metagenome | isolation source: freshwater sample F1-80 | place: China: Fuxian Lake, Yuxi | collected 2017-12-25 | reverse complement strand
GTGTGCGTGATGAACTGGCGGACCTGCTTTCCACTCCGATGCGCCCGTCTGAACGAGCAAGGCTCGCCAGCGCCATCCGCCACATCGACAAGTCGTTGAATCCCGACTCTTGGATCGACGGTTCGCACCTTCACTCTGGCCGGCGGGGCCGTATCGTGTTCCAGGAAGAAATCATCGCAGTGCAACTACTCCAGTTCCGTGGTGGCAAGAAGTCCTCCCTCGATCCGACACAACTTCAGAAGCTCATCGAACACCTTGTCGGTGCGGATCGTTCCCTCGCCGCGGCTGCCATTACCGACGCCATCACCCGCGGTGGTGATGCCGAAGCCATTGAACGCGCGCAGTCCTTCATCAGCCACGGCGATGCCGACGCCACTGCTGGCCGATTCGCCCGCGCCATTCGCCGCTATCAACATGCCTGGTCCGTCGCGACCGGTTTGTAGAAGAGGCACGGCGGCTGCGAAACTAAACTCCCTGCCACGCGGCGCGGAACGCGCTTCAGCGCCACACCCGCTGCTGTTCCACCAAACATATTTGGCATGGGCCTGACATTCCCGTAAAGCTGTCGGTCGGTGCCGACGAGAATGTCCTCAGCACCTGCAAGAGCCGGGGTTCAACGCCCAGGCTCTTTTTGTTGCCAGATGATTGCCCCCGTCAATGTTAGCCTCCGCTCTGGTTCGGCGGTTGACTGCGTGAATGTTTCTTGCCCTACTTTCGAGGTTCCCCGCGAAGGATCGAGTGGAACTCGAAATACATCCCATGAAAACTGCCTGTCGAAGGTTCATTCGTGCCTCGGCCACACTTTGCTGCACTTGGCTTGGCTTTTTTGCTTACCCAGCCCCGCTCACGGCAGCGCCGGGTGACGAGCATTGGGATTCTCAATTTGGCGGCCCCGGCACCACCAACCTCATCTTCGCGCTTGGTTGGAACGCGGGCCGGCTCTATGCGGGCGGTGTCTATACCCAACCGTCTGGCGTCACCAACAGCCATATCGATATCTGGGACGGCTCCAAGTGGGCCGCTTTGCCGGGGCTGGAATCCGGTCTTGTGGTCGTCTGGGACTTTGCGTGGATCGGCAACGACTTGTACGTCGGCGGCGCTTTCAGTCGCGCGGGCGGAGTCGTCACTTCGGGGCTGGCGCGGTGGAACGGGACCAATTGGTCGGGCGTGGGTGGGTTTCGTGGCGCAGTCAAGGCGTTGTTGGTCGATGGTAATAATCTCTACGTAGGCGGCAGCTTCACCAACCTTGGCGGCGTGCTGGCGACCAACATCGCCTGCTGGAACGGCTCGTCCTGGTCGGCGCTTGGGCCGGGTCTGGGGACATATAGCGCCTCGGCTTCGGTGGCCGTGGAATCATTGGCCATGTATGGCGGTCAGTTGCACGCCGGCGGCACGTTCTCCAATTCGGGAGACGCGAGCGTGCCGAACCTCGCGCGTTGGGACGGCGCCAACTGGATTCCGGTGGGCGGCGGCGCGAGCGGGACGGTGTCTGCGCTCGCCGTGGATGGCTCCCGGCTATACGCGGGCGGACGGTTCTTGTCGGCTGGTGGTGTCGTCGCGTCGCGCGTGGCCTGCTGGGACGGTGCCATTTGGTCTGCACTGGGCAGCGGGGTAAGCAGCAATGTCTATACGCTTGCCGTGAGCGGCGGTCGGCTCTACGTGGGTGGGCAGTTCACGCAGGCGGGCGGAGCAGGTGCGCGGCGAATTGCCTGTTGGGATGGAGCCAATTGGTCCGCGCTGGCCGGCGGGTTGGGCGACGCGGTTTACAAGGTTCTTCCTGTGGGCACGAACCTCTATGTCGGTGGTTATTTCGAGACAGCCGACGGTCTCATCGCTCATCACATTGCCCGGTGGGATGGCTTCGCATGGTCGCCGCTTGGGTCGGGCGAAGGCTTTGTATCGCAGTTCATGTACACCATCGGTGGCGACAGCCAGTCCAATCTTTACGCGGGCGGCTTGTTCTCGGCCGCCGGTGGAGTGCGGGCTAATCGTGTGGCGCGCTGGGACGGCTCGCATTGGTCGGCGATGGGCAGTGGTTTGTTCGGCGTCAGCGATACGGCCACGGATTGTCGCGGCGTTGCCGTGGTAGGGAACAACGTCTATGTCGGCGGCACCTTCACCAATGCCGGTGGCGTGACGGCGAATCACGTCGCGCGCTGGGACGGTAACAACTGGTTCCCGCTCGGCAGCGGTGTCGGCAGTAACGTACTGGACATGGTGTATCACAACGGCCTGCTCTACGTCTGTGGACGTTTCACGGTCGCGGGCGGTGCCCCGGCCAATCGCATCGCGGCGTGGAATGGAACTTCCTGGCAGCCGCTGGGCGGCGGACTGGATTTCAATGCCTCTGTTCTGGCGGCCGGCGGCAACGATCTTTACGTAGCGGGTACGTTCACCAACGCCGGTGGCGTGCTGGTGAACCGGATTGCCCGATGGAATGGGGTTTCTTGGTTCCCGTTGGGCAGTGGCCTCAGCGGCGGAAACGCCAGCGCCCTCGCGGTGTTGGGGTCAGATTTATATGCAGGTGGAACTTTCACCTCGGCAGGCGGCCTCAGCGTGAATCGTATTGCCAAGTGGAACGGCAGTGCCTGGTCCGACGTGGGAGGCGGCGTCAGCGGCGGGAGCATCAGCGCGATGGCTGTCGCGGGCACGAACCTCTACATCGGCGGCTCGCTGACGATGGCGGGCACGCTGCCGGTGAACCGTGTGGCCCGTTGGGATGGCATGACTTGGTCCGCCTTGGGCAGTGGTGTCGGGCACTACATCACAGGCGGTGTCTCGGTTCTCGCCATGCAGGGGATCGGCAACGATGTCTATTTCGCCGGACCGTTTGTGCTGGGCGGCCATCGGCTGTCGTATTACTTCGCGCGTTGGAACGACCAGATTGATTTTGATGCCGTGCCGTTCATTCAACTGGGCAAGCTTCGCAGGAGCGGAACCGGCCCGTTTAAGATGGAGGTGCTGGCAGGCGGCGTGTCGAGTTACATCATCGAAAGCACCACTGATTTCAACTTGTGGACACCGCTGCTGACGAACACGGCGAGTCCCTATGAGTTCTGGGACTTCACCGCGCCCAATCTTCCGTACCGTTTCTACCGCGCCCGGAAGGGACCATAAATAGATCATATGGTAGAAAGAACCTTCGTGTGGATTAAGTAGTTTGGCTGTTACCGCGTTGGCGTGCGCGCCACCTTGCTGGCCTTCGACACGCCGCTTTCGTTGAAGGCTTCGATGGCGAAGCTGTAGGGTTGGTCGCTGTTCAAGGCGCGGAGTTCGAGCGTGGGGCGCTGGTCGGCGAAGACTTGGTAGCATTGGTAGAGCTTGTCGCCCTTCTCCGCAGTCAGGCCCCAGAGGATGTTGTAGCCGACGGCTCCAGGCACGTCTTCCCAACTGATGAATGCGTTGCGCGGGTCATTGCCGTCGCGGCGGACTTGGAGGTTGGCCGGCGTGCGCGGCGGTTCGCCGTGGCCGTGGCCGAACACGCGAAGGTCGCTGATGGCGAGATTCGGCGAGGCGACATAGGCGTGCTCATACTTGATGTAGCGCGCGGTGATGGGTTGCTTGAGTTCGAGGTAGGCGTTGGGGCGGTCGCGCTTTTCGTTGGTGAGGTCGGCAATGGTGGTCCAGCTCGCGCCGTCGGTGGAGGCGTGGAGTTTGAACTGCGTATAGACGTTCGCCCAGTTCGAGTAGATGCCGGATTTGTAGTCGGTGAAATTCACCTGCACGGCGCGGACATCGCAGGCGCGACCGAGATCGACGGTGAGCCATTCACCGGGCTGGTTTGTTCCGGCGACCCAATAGCTGCGGATGTTTTCGTCGGTGACGTTTGCGGCGGCGAAGACGTCGCGGTAGGAAGACGACGTGACGGGCTTGCGATAGGAGAGGAGCATCCAGCCGGTGAAGAGTTCCTCGGCGCGTTTCCATTTCTTCGTGGGCAAGCGGTGCGGCAGATCGCCGAAGCGCGTCGTGGCGTGCATCAAGCCTTCGTCGTCGAACGCGGTCGGGAACATGGCGATGCGCCGCTCGAAGTCGAAGTTCACCGCGAGCCAGGGGGTGCCGGTGTTCCAATAGTTGCCGTGGTTGTCGAGGAACGTGTTCCCGTGTCCCGCGCCGGTGACGAAGCCACCGGGCTTGTAGCTGACGGGATTGTTCGGCGCGTAGGTGAACGGCCCGAGCGGGCCGTCGCCGACGTAGGTGCCGTTCGCATAGACGTTGTATTCGGTGCCGGGCGCGCCGTATTGGAGATAGTATTTGCCGCGATGTTTGGTCATCGACGCGCCTTCCATGAAGGGCGTGATGGGGCTGGTGTGATTCGGGCCGAAGCGTTCCCAGCCGTGGCGCTCGGGCTGGAGCTTGAAGAGTTCGTAGGCGTTGCCGAGGTAGGTGAGCTTGTTGGTCGGGTCGAGCTCGACGCCGTAGAGCGGATAGAGATTGGACGAGCCGAAATACATGAACCAACGCTTCGTGTCGGGGTCGTGGAAGATGTCCGGGTCCCACGGGCCTTGTGCGCCGGGAACCTGCGGGAGCAGGGGATTGAAATGTTCGAGGCGGCCCGTCTCCGGCGCATCCGAAACCCAGATGGGCCGCTGGCCGAACGTCGATTGAAAGAGGTAAAGCCGACCGCCGACGGAGAGCGCAGCCGGAGCGCAGATGTCTTCCTTCGGCCATTCGTGCGGCGAGACGTCAGGCTTGATGAAGCGCCAGTTGACCAAATCCTTCGAGTGCCACCAGCCGCCGGAGATGGTGACGAACATGAAGTATTCGCCCTTGTGATTGACGATGACCGGGTCCGCGCCGGACCGGAACGAGATGCCGCGTGCCCGTTGCTCGAAGTTGTATTTGTAGTCGATGTCGATGGGGTTGCAGTAAGTCTTCTGGCCCGGGAACTGGGCGCGGGCACCGGCGACGAGTGTTCCGACGGCGATGACGACGACAGCGATGCGGACGAGCGAGTTCAGAATCGTAGTCATAAGGCGAAAGTCCCCGCAGGCTAGGCGGACACATTCTCCCGCGCAAGCCGGTGTCGCCCGGAGCATCCGCATTGCACCCCGAATGGGCTTCGACTAGCGTCGCCGCATGTCGCTCCGCCCGCAGTGTGCCGCACTGATGCTGATGCTTTGTCTCGCGCTCGCCGCCTGTTCTCCGACGGCGGAAACGCAGCTCGACGAGCAGCGCAATCCTCATTTCCTCGCCGGCCGTGAGAAGCTCGGCGCGCTTGACTACAAGGGCGCGATTGAATCCTTCGAGCGCGCGGTCGAGGACAACCCGCGTTCCGCCTTCGCGCACTTCGAGCTCGGCGTGCTCTACGAACGCGAGGCGGACTACCCCGCGGCGCTCTATCACTACAACAAGTCGCTAAAGCTTCGGCCCAACGGCAATCCTGCTGAGGTTATTCGTTATCGCATCCCCGCCTGCAAACAGGAGTTGGTGAAGGCGGACTCGCTGGCGATCATCAATCCCACAGCGCTGCGCGAGACGGAGCAGTTGCGCACGGACAACGCCGCGTTGCGTCAGCAGATCGAGATTCTCCGCGCCCAGATCGCAGCGCGTCCTGTTTCCCCGGCCGGTACGCCGTTGGCACAGCAGCCTGTGACGGGCGGCGAGGCGAATTCGCAGCCTCGGGCAACCACCGGAGCGAATTCCCCGGCGACCGGCGCCTCACCGGGCACCACCGCCACGCCGCCTGCAACGACCGTCCGCTCCACATCTCCGCCATCCACCGGTCGCGGCCGCACGCATGTCATTCAATCCGGCGAGACGCTGACGTCCATCGCGCGGCGTCACTCGATCAAGGTCAACGCCCTCGTCGCGGCGAATCCCGGCCTGGACCCGAAGCGCATGCGTGTCGGCCAGACGTTGAACCTGCCGACGCCCTGAGCCCCGATGCGCTTCCGCCTGCTGTTGTTATTCGCGACGACGTTCTTCGTGACGATGAACGTCCTGCTCTGGCGCGCGGAGTTCGGCGCGCGCGGCCACTCCGGCGCAGCGGTGCCGCCGGAGTTGATCTGGGAGAAGGTTCTCACCGCCCCCGACATTTCCTCGATGGAGATCCGTCATCGCGGCGAGAAGCTCGGTCGCGCCACATGGGCTGCGACCATCGGCGAAGGCCAGGCCACCGGCCGGCTCATGAGCGATCTGCCGCCTGAAGGCATGGTGCAGGTGCTCGACGGCTACACACTGGACTTCGACGGGCACCTAAACTTTCCCGGCACCGGCCGACTGAAGTTCAACTCGCATCTCGACCTCGATGCCAACCAGGCCTGGAAGAATCTCCGCCTTCAGTTCGCGCTCAAGCCCTTCTCGCTCGACCTCGCCATCGACGCGCGGACACAGCAGACGACGGTAAAGATCAACGACGGCGAGAACGTCACCGAGCGCGTGTTGAAGAACGAGACGCTGCGTGATCCGGAGAAGCTCGCGCGCGAGTTTGGCGCGTTCGGCATCCCGGCGGCCATGGCAGCCATGGGCCTGCGCATCAACCCACCGGCCGGCAGCGACGCTGCGGGCGGGTTCCGTTGGGACGCGTCGAACGACCGCCTGAAGATCGGCAACAGCCTCGTGCGCGTGTACCGGCTCGAGGCCCGGCTGTTCGGGAGCTTCAGCGCGGTGCTCTTCGTCAGCCCGGTCGGCGAGTTGCTGCGAGTGGAACTGCCGGATGAAGTGGTGTTGCTCAACGAAGCGCTGCTGAACCTCTAGCCGCATGATCGAACTCCAGAATCTCGTCAAACGCTTCGGCGATCTCGTGGCCGTGGACGGCATCACGCTGACGGTCGGCCGTGGCGAATTCTTCGCCGTGCTCGGGCCGAATGCCGCCGGCAAGACCACGACGATCAAGATGCTCACGGGGTTGATCAAGCCGACAGCTGGCGCGGCGAAGGTCTGCGGCTTCGACGTGCAGACGCAACCGCTCGAAGCGCGGCAGCGACTGGCCTACGTGCCGGACTTTCCGTTTCTCTACGACAAGCTCACGCCGTGGGAATTCATCCGGTTCACCGGGCAGATGTTCCGCATGGACGACCACGCGCTCGAGAGGACGGCGGCGGTGCTCGTGCAGCGGTTCAACCTGGAACCGTATCTGCACAAGTCCATCGAGGGCCTCTCGCACGGCACGCGACAACGCGTCGCCATCGTCTCAGCACTGCTGCACGATCCGGAGGTGTTCGTGATCGACGAGCCGATGGTCGGCCTGGACCCACATCACGCGCGGGTGGTGAAGGACGTCCTGAAGGAGCGGACGCTCGAAGGCATGACGGTCTTTCTCTCGACGCATCAGTTGAGCGTGGCCGAGGAGATGGCGGACCGCATCGGGATCATCCATCGTGGCAAACTCGTGGCGGTAGGCACGCGGGACGAACTGCGACGCCAGAGCGGCGCGGAAGGGCCGCTTGAGAAAACCTTTCTCTCGCTCACGGCGCAGGAGGCGAACTTAAAAGAGGAGAAAGCTCCGAAGCCGGAAGGTGGTTGACGATTGAGGTGTGCAGGTGCGCGTCGCGCGATACCGATCAGGCGATCAATTCCCGCACGATGTTCCCATGCACATCCGTCAGGCGGAAATCACGGCCCGCTGTGCGGAACGTCAACTTCTCGTGATCGAAGCCCAGCAACGCCATGATCGTCGCGTGCAAATCATGGACATGCACCTTCTTCTCCACCGCCTGGAAGCCAAACTCATCCGTCGCGCCGTGGACATATCCGCCGCGCACCCCGCCGCCGGCCATCCACATCGTGAACCCATAATGGTTGTGGTCGCGCCCGTTGATCTTCCCCGCGTTGCTGCCCGGCGTCGGTAACTCCACCGTCGGCGTGCGACCGAATTCCCCGCCCCAGATCACCAACGTGTCTTCGAGCATCCCGCGCTGCTTCAGATCCTTCAACAACGCGCCCATCGCCTGATCACACTGCTGCGCCAGCCTCCGGTGATTCACCTCGATGTCATCGTGATTGTCCCAAGGCTGCCCTGCCCCGTGCCAGAGCTGCACGAACCGCACCCCGCGTTCGATGAGCCGTCGCGCGATCAAAATCTGTCGTGCCTGCGTCCCCTCGCCGTACATCTTGCGGATGTGCTCCGGCTCCCGGCTGATGTCGAACGCATCCGTCGCATCCATCTGCATGCGATACGCCAGCTCGAACGACTGGATGCGCGCTTCGATCTGCGAATCCTCCGCTCGCTTGCGTTGATGACGCACGTTGAGCGCTTGGAGCAAGTCGAGCTGCGCCCGCTGCTCCGGCATCGAACTGAAATTGTTTTTGATGTGCTCGATCAACTTCTCGATCTTCGTGTGCTCCGAATTGATGTACGTCCCCTGATACACCCCCGGCAGAAACGCGCTCTGCCAGTTCTGCGACTCCTGAATCGGGTAGCCGCCCGGGCACATCGAGATGAATCCTGGCAGATTCTGATTCTCGCTCCCCAGCCCGTACGTCACCCACGACCCCATGCTCGGCCGCACCTGCCGTGCCTCCCCGCAATTCATCAACAACAACGACGGCTCATGATTCGGCACATCCGCGTGCATCGAGCGGATGATCGCCAGCTCATCCACACTCTCCGCGACATGCGGGAACAACTCGCTCACCTCGATGCCGCTGCGGCCGTACTTCTTGAACTTGAAGGGCGACCGGTACGCAGCCCCCGTCTTGCGCTCCGTGCGCAACTGCAACGGAATCGCCTTCCCATGCCACGTATCCAGGGCCGGCTTCGGGTCGAACGTATCCACCTGCGACGCCCCGCCATTCGCGAAGATATGAATCACCCGCTTCGCCTTCGCCGGGAAATGCGCCCCTTTCGGCAACAACGGACTCGTGAACCCATCACTCGCCCCCGCCGACGGCACCAAGCCGAGCTGCCCCGCGAGCGACCCCAGCCCCAGCGCCCCCATGCCCATGCCGCAACGGTTGAGAAACTCCCGTCGGGTGAGGGCCAGATGTTCAGGATTCGGCGCGTGATGTCGCATAGTAAAAGCTCCCAACAAAGACGCGGATAAAGGGCAGCCGATTCAAGCGGAATGCCGAGCGCTATTCCGCGGTCAAGCGGATCGTCTTTTCGTACACCACCCGGTAGTTCGAATCCTTTCCCGTGCCGTCCGAGAAGCGAATGGAGATGGGGCCTCGATACCCTGGCCGGACGGAATAGGAGATTCCATCCACCGTGTCGTTGCGAAACTCCAAGACTGACGGAACGCCGTAAGCCCTTCGTCGCGACAAATCCGTCCGCTCTTTCCGTTCCGGATCGCTCAAGTCTTTGCCCTGCTCGTCACGAATACTCAAGGCGTGCGCCGCCGGCTTGGAAGCGGAACCAATCCAACGGTAGCAGAAGGCGACTTCGTTCTTCCCCGTGTCGAAAGCGGCTATCAGGTAATCCGCAGTCTCCAGCGAGTCGAGCAGGCGGAAGTTTGGACGCGTCACATCCTTCCGCCATTCCGCAAGCCGACCCTCTTTGGTGCATGAAATCGCAGCCAAAGCCATCGCCGCGAGGATGAATGAACGGAAGATGCAGTTCGTGTTCATGTGGTGGTGCCGCCTAACGACCCAAGCTCAGCGCATGGTTAGGCCGACGGTCTCTCATGTGCTCCAAGGAAAAGTCATGAGCCTCAACCGCTCCGTCGTGTAGCCTCGACTCCGTGCCCACTCTGTCTCACACAGCAACTCCATGCTCCGACGACGCATCGCTCGAAAACGTGGAAGTCCAGAAACGGCAAAGTAGATGATGAAGAACACCAGCAAGACCAAGCCGGCCTGCCATGACAAGAACAGCAAACCGGCGGTGACTCCGAAGGGAACGGCAATCCATCGTCCGATACTCGTGCCGCGCTCGCGGGCATCGGCGATAAGCAGTGCGTGTTCGGCGGGCGTGAGGTGCGCGCAAATCTCGCGAACCTCCGGCGACTGGAACGGTGACCAAGTGGACTGTGTGAGTTTCATGACGTGTGCGTTGTCGGCCTAACGACCCAAGTTCAGCGACCCGCCCTGACGGGGCGTCAGTTCGCAACTGGAACGCCCCGGCCGGGTTCGCTGCAGCGCACGGTTAGGCATCATGATCAATCTGCTGAATACACCATCTTGGTGACGCGGCCTGCCTCAAGCGTGAGAAAAATGCCCTCACAGTTCGGCTCGCGTGAGGTCTCGGGATTCATGAAGAAACCCAATCCCTCTGGTGTGTCGTTCATAATCTTCGGACGCTTGCGTAGCCCGTTGGTGGGGTAACGCTGCTCCATCGCGGCAAGAACCTGCTCGCGTGTCATCCCAACCTGAATGTCACGATAGAATCTCTTGTAGGTGCGGAATCGCCCATCAACCAATTCTGGGTGAAACGCCAGAAACACGTAGACCGCTGGTGCGATGAATGCCAGCGCGAGCACGACCATCATCGCGGTGACGAGTCCCCTCTTGGCGCGGCAGGCGATGACGATAGCGACCAAAGCTGCGAGCGCGCCGCCAGCGGCAATCAGGATGAATGGATGGACTCCGAAACTCATAGGGCGCGAACGCCGCCTAACGACCCAAGCTCAGCGACTCGGCCCACGAGGGCGTTCGCCTGCAACCGCGACGCGATGGCCGGGTTCGCTGCAGCGCATGGTTAGGCCACGGTGTCATGTCCAACTCACTCCTGAATACCACGATGGCCGCTCCGATTCCGAGCCGAAGAACTGCCAGTCATCCAAAGTGTCAACGAACGCCTGTCTCTCGTATCGTCCGTAGCCCGGACCAAGAATAGACCAGTAGTAATCGTCGCCTGCGGGTCGCGGAAGCTGCCCGGATGGCTCGTGAAGAACGGCGATGAGTGCGCCCACACGACGCCCGAACCGGTGAACCAAACCGATGTGCTCGTGGCTGCGACCGTCTGGCGCTGTGAAGACAAACGGCGAAGTAAACCGGAAGCCAAGGTCGGCTGCTGCCTCCTTCCATGCTGCAACTACGTTGGCCTCGGTATCTGTCATGGCGTGGTCGAGTGGCCTAACGACCCAAGCTCAGCGACCCGGCCCGCGAGGGCGTCGGATTGCAACCGCGACGCGAGGGCCGCGTTCGCTGCAGCGCATGGTTAGGCCGTTTCGAGTTCACGATACAAAGCGGATAGTAAGCGGATAGCGGTATGCTTGGCACTCAGCGCCTCGAACGGCAGCCAAAATCGCGAGTATCGAACTGGTTACTCCAAGAAGTAATAGCAAAGGAAAGCCAACGATGATCATGAAGAGTGGGAAGCAGAGCATCGCATAGAGATATATGGAGATGTGAAAGTTAAGTGCCTCTTTGGAATGATGCCGGACCATCTGAGACTCATCCTTCTTAACGAGATAAATGATCAGAGGAAGCAGAATTCCGACCCCCAAGAACAGCGAGAGGTGTGAAATCACTATCCATAGCTTGTCATCGGTCTTTGGAAGGGCAGGTGGGCTCTCTGTGGGTGAATTCATAATTTGATGAGGCTGGTGATTTGGCGATGGCGTTCGAGCGGCCTAACGACCCAAGCTCAGCGACCCGGCCCGCGAGGGCGTTCGCCTGCAACCGCGACGCGATGGCCGGGTTCGCTGCAGCGCATGGTTAGGCCGCGTGGTCATGGAGTGAAAGGGTCAGGGCGAAGATCCGGCTGACCTGAAAGCGGTGGCAGTCGCCACGGTGCCACGCGGTCGTGAAGCCGAATGCTGTCAAACT
>SXGS01323820.1_pt1 | contig 11650 bp, 8 predicted proteins | sample 3174681 | NCBI WGS metagenome assembly SXGS01 (sample SAMN11356861, study PRJNA531348) | freshwater metagenome | isolation source: freshwater sample F1-80 | place: China: Fuxian Lake, Yuxi | collected 2017-12-25 | reverse complement strand
TTGGTTGGTTCAGTCGTCGTCCAGCGGCCGAATTAAGCGATCAGCCTCGGCGACTGGAATAATATAGTACTGCATTCCATTGAAGTTAAATGGTTTCCAGGATTCAGGAACCGCCCGGTTTGTCCGAAACCGTTGATAAGGAATCGATGGAGTTGTTTGAGGAACATGCGGAGTTGGCGCTGGTTGGTAATTGTTGGGTGGAGAATTTTTGTTTGGAATGTACGGTTGATTTTGCGGCGGGTTGAATTGCGGCGCAATGTACGGTTGGTATTGCGGGACAACTGTGACACTGGGTGGTCTGGCACCCTGTCGTTCCAGTTCCTTGATACGTTTTTCCAATTGTTCGATTCGATCAACTAGTTTTGCGATTTCGTCGGAAGTTGGCGATATTGTTGGCGGGGGCGCGTCCGCAAATGTTGCTTGCACTTGCAGGAGGACGAGCAATAGTACAGAAACTCTGAGCATTTTGCGTCCTTTCAATTGGGGCTAATTTGTGTGATTCAGTCTCTGGGCATGCATTGTAGCCAGTGGACGGCGGTGGACGCAACAAAGTGATACTTGATTAGTCGCCATGCTTTAACTTGCGCCAGAGAGTAGTTGCACTGTAGCCAAAGGCAATCGGCGCATTGCTGGATTGGCCATGGGTTAGAACACATGAATCGCAATGTGATCGCGTGTGTGTTTAGTTAGCTTTGGTCGCTCAGTCGCGGCGTTCAACCCAAAGTTGTGGACCATCGATTGAGCCAAAGTACAAGGCGTCGCCCTGGGAAGAAAAAAAGGCACCTTCATGTGGCAATCGCTGATTATCGGCGTCCAAGGTGATGACGCATCGAACGTCGCCCGATTCTAAATCCAATAACGTCCACACGTTACTATCGCCGCATACGTAGTACTTTCCCGCTGGCGAAAAGATGCCATTGGGACCAGCAGTTCCCGCTCGACGCCACAACAACTCACCAGTCTCCACGTTCCAGCAACTCAATAGGACTGTCTTTCCCGTTGGCACCTTGTACAAACGCGACAAGCAAATGGCAGTCGATGGTTCTTACCAATTCAAACGTGAGCAGATCATACGGCTTTACGTCCGAAGTCAGCTTCATAAACACTTGGACATGTAGAAGAGCCTTGAAAGTTGGCGTTTTCTCGCGAAGCGAAATCGCTGACAACTTACTCTACAAGGTTAGCGTGGCAATATTATACTAGTTATGTTATCGTAACGTCCGTCTTGTGTTGGAACTCGTAGCTTTCGGCTAAATTCCGATGATGCTTTTGTACTTGGCGAGTTGCGTATCATGAACAGCGGTAGACTGCCCTCGACCGATCGCCAATCACGTCGGATTGCGTGCACGCTCGCATTTGTTTTACTGGGAGTAATGTGCGATTCGGTTGCCTCTGCGCCGCCAACCTTGGAGACTGTTTTTCCATTAGGTTGCCAAGCTGGCCAGGAAAGTGAGGTTCACGTTACAGGCTCGCAGATGGAACATGCTCGTTGGATGTTCAGCAATATACCTGGCTTTCATTGCGAGCCGATTGCGAAGGAGCGTTTCAAGATCCGGATTCCCGATAACGTTGCCAGTGGTTTGTACGATGTGTGGATTGCTGGTCCGTCTGGCATTAGCAACGTTCGAACTTTCGCGATCAGTCATCGCCGCGAAGTGCTCGAAGCTGGGTCGACGCAGGTCGATGGACCTATGTCAGTGCCTCTGGGCACAACGATCAACGGAGTGATCGAAACGCCCGGTGATCGGGACTTGTTCCAGTTTGACGCCCGGGCCGGACAACGCGTGATCGTCGAGTGCTGGGCTGAGCGAGTCGATTCGAGATTGCGCCCGGTCATCGAACTGGTCGATGCATCTGGGAAACGGCTGGCTGTACCGCGGCATCATGTGGGTACCGAACCGCTCATCGATTTCCACGTACCCCGAGATGGAACTTATTTAATCAAATTGCAAGATTTGATTTCCGCGGGTGGGCCGGAATTTGGCTATCGACTCGATATTCACACTGAACCGCGCATTCGCGCTGCGATTCCCGACGTAATTGAACGAGGCAAGCCGACGCAAGTTTCTTTCTTGGGTTGGAATCTGGGATCATCGTCGGTCGATTCCTTAACCGATCGATTCGAAAAACGCGAGCAGATTATCGAGCCGCCGATAACAACAGGATACGTCAGTGTGGCCGCACGATTTTATCCGGCGCAGGTATCGATCGTGGACGGATTTGGGCAGCCTTCTCACGGATCTCGAAGCCCAACTCATTTTTCTCTGTCCGATATTCCCGTTGAAATCGAGTCAGGAATCAACCATGACGCGAGTTCAGCGCAACCTCTGGTCGTACCCGGCGTAGTTTGCGGACAATTGACCAGCGTCGAGGAAGTCGATTGGTATTCATTGGAAGTAAAGCGCGGCGAGGTGTTGTATTTCGAAGGTTTTGGCCAACGAATTAACTCGCCAGTGGATCTACAGATCGGCATTTATGAAGCATGTGGCAGTCGAGAAATCGCGTCGTATTCGGACGAGCTGGACGAAACCAACATCGCGGCGATTCCGACCAGTCATTTGGATCCAGTCGGACGTTGGGTCGTGCCGCGAGACGGCAAATACGTGGTCGCCGTCCGCGATCAAACGAGCAGCATATCGCCCGCCGATGGCCGAGTTTATCGCTTCAGCGTCCGGCGCGAAGAACCGGATTTTCAATTGTTGGTCGCGCCACATCAAAGTACGAGCCCGACCAGCTTGCAAATTCAACGAGGTGGTAGCGTGGCTTTGGATGTCGTCGTGATTCGGCGTCGAGGTATGAATGCCCCGATCCAGCTTCAGGTTAGCTCGATGAAACTGGGCGGCAAATTGCCAACGTTGCAGGCTGCAATTGAGTCGAGTTTGCCGACTACCGGGATTGAAAGTTCCCAAACGTGGATCGGGGCCAATGAACATCATGCCACGCTGGTAATTTCAGCTTCGGAAACGGCGGACGGCGGTCTTGGTTTGTTGAAAATTCAAGGTGCGGCAGATATAGCGGGAACGCGCCGCGTTGTTCCGGTTTCGGTCGTGCGCACGGGAACTCCCCACGTCTGGTCGCGCATCGTATCGGGGTTGCCATTCGCCATCTCCGACGAAACGGCTCCACTCAAAATTACCGCCAATGCTCACGAACCGGTCGAACATCATCTGTACGGCCAACTTGCCGTTCACCATTCGCCAGGCAGCATCGTTGATGTGTCAGTGCAAATGGAGCGCTCCCTTACTAGTTCGCCGACACCAACCAAGCTGAACGTGATTGGGTTGCCCAAGTCCATTCGGGCGCGGGCAGTGGTTGTTCCACCAGGCGAAACTCGCGCGTATGTCAGCTTTTATATTCCGCCAACGATGCCACTTGGAAAATTCTCGTTTGCAATTCGCGCTGATACTTCGATGGTTGGACCTGCTAACAAGAATATTGACGTGACTGCATTTTGTAATGCTCTGACAATTGATGTACAGCCTGCCGCGTTTCGAGTCGAGGTGGACCCGTTTGCAACGCGTTTCGCCAAACGAGGCGAGACAATACAAATTGGCTATACTGGCCATCGAACCAACGGCTTTATCGGTAAAATACACACCGAAATCGCTTCACCGGGAATTGTCACCAATGTGCCCGGGTTACGCGCTCGAGGTGAAACATTCGTCGGACAAACCGATAAAGGCTCGTTGCAGATTATTGTCAACGATGATGCCCCGCTGGGTGCACAGAACTTTTTGCGCTTGTTTAGCGTCGGCGTCGTTGAAGATCAGCCCACTTACTTTGGATCTGACTACTGGGAACTGGAGGTCGTCGAGTAATGGCGAACGCGCGGCGAATTAAATTTGCAGTATTGGGTTTGCTTGTGTGCAGCTTGTCGGCAATTGGGAATATTAGCGCGAACGACGCGAGCCCAGTTTACTTCGCAGCGGATGTGGTACCGCTACTGACGAAGTTGGGGTGCAACAGCGGCGGATGCCACGGCAAAGCCTCCGGACAAAACGGGTTTGCGCTCTCGTTGCTCGGATTCGAACCCGAACTGGACTACGAATCATTAGTCAACGAAGCTCGCGGGCGAAGAATATCTGCGACTGCTCCCGAGCGTAGCTTGTTGCTGCTGAAAGCGACCGGTGAATTGCCTCACGGTGGTGGCAAACGAATAGATGAAACCAGCGACGACTATCGACTGCTGCGCGATTGGATAGCGCTGGGTGCTCGTCCGCCTGGAAAGAACGATCCGATCGTCCAGCGCATCGAGTTGCAACCTGCGCATGGCGTTTTGCGTGTCAAAGCAACTCAGCAGATTGCCGTTACAGCCTATCTCTCCGACGGTACGTCGCGCGACATTACACACCGCGCGGTCTATCAATCCAACGCACCGGAGATTGCTGCTGTGGATGATCGTGGCTTGGTGCGAGCTGTTGGCCAACAAGGATTGGTTGCTGTAATGGCGCGGTTTGGAGAGAAAATCGCGACTTTTCAGGCAGCGATTCCATTCTCAACCGGCGAAGATCTGGCTGGCGAATCGCAGACGTTGGCAGAGATTTCCACGCGGCTCGATAATCTGGAATCAAACGCGACCATTTCGAAGTTCGATAAATCGCTCATTCGGCAGTGGCGCCAATTGGCGGTTGCTCCTTCCGCCGAAGTCGACGATGCGACATTCTTGCGACGAGCCACTCTGGATATTTGTGGTACGCTTCCCACACCCGAAGAGACGCGGCAGTATGTGGCTGATACATCGCACGATAAACGCAGAGTACTGGTCGATCGATTACTCGAACGACCGGAATATGCCAGTTACTTCGCGCTCAAGTGGGCCGACATCCTGCAAAATCGAGGCGCCGGTTATTCGACCAGCAAGCAGCGGCCTGGGACTACTTTGTTCGCCAATTGGATCCGCGATTCTCTGGCGTTCAATAAACCCTACGATCAATTTGTTGCCGAAATACTGACGGCTACCGGCAGCCAAAATGAGAATCCGCCAACAATCTGGTACAGAACCGTGCGCACCTCGACCGAGTACGTCGAGTCGGTGTCGCAGGCTTTTTTGGGAGTGCGTGTGCAGTGTGCGAATTGCCATCATCATCCTGCCGAGCGCTGGAGCCAAACGGATTATTACGGGCTGGCTGCGGTGTTTTCCAGAGTTGGCCGCAAGGGAGGCTTCGCGGACGCTGAGGTTCCCACCAACGAAATTATCTACTTGAAGAGTCACGGCCAAGTGCGGCACCCAAGGACCGGACGAGCGGTACCGCCACGACCATTGGGCGGAGAGGAACTGCCCAGCGACTCGCACTTGGACCCGAGGCTGGGATTGGTGAGATGGATGACTCGTCCCGACAATCCGTTCTTTGCCAAGACCATGGTCAATCGGATGTGGGCACATTTTCTTGGGCGTGGAATCATCCATCCTATTGACGATTCGCGCAGTACCAATCCGCCGAGCAATCCCGAGTTGCTGGACATGCTATCGCAGGAGTTCATAACCAGCGGCTACGACATCAAGCATCTTATTCGCGCGATCACCGGTAGTTTAGCGTATCGTTTATCATCGCTGCCCAGTGCCTGGAACTCGGAGGATACGCAATCATTTTCCAGGTTTTATCCGCGTCGTCTGTCAGCGGAGGTTTTGCTGGATGGCATCAGCCAAGCGCTGGATGTGCCCACGGAATTTTCTAGCGGTCCCGGCAAATTCCCAGTCGGCACTCGAGCGATTGATCTACCCGATGAGAACGTCGCCGCTCATTTTCTGGATGTCTTTGGGCGACCGGCTCGTATGTCAGCCTGCGAATGCGAACGTGTCGACGCTCCGTCACTAGCGCAGGCGCTGGAACTAGTCAACTCTCCAGAAATTCAGCGCAAACTAACTAACGAGTCCAGCTTTGCTACCACCATTGCCAAGTCGATTCAGGCGACTGATGAGTCTGCGGTTAGAATTTATGCTGAGGAGTTGTTCCTAAAGATCCTCGCTCGATTTCCCAGCGCGAATGAGGTAAAAACGGTTGAGCAATTTCTCGCGTCGGAACCCAATCGAGTCGAAGCCAGTCGATCGCTAGTTTGGTCGCTGTTGGCAACTAACGAATTTTTATTTAATCACTGAGTGATCCGCGACTTGCCGAACTTTCGCTTTAAACTTGCGGCTAAAAGAGGTGTTTACACATGACGAAACTCGTTGAAACACAATCTATTTCGTCGCGTTGGTTCCCTAAAGTTCAGTCGAGGCGCCAATTCGTTTCGCTGGGGGCGCCAGTGCTTGGGTTAAGTTTAGCCAAGCTGCTTGAGCTGGACGCACACGCCAGCACTGGCACTCCTTCGTCCAGTAAGAAGTCGATTATCGTATTCTGGACCGATGGCGGTCTCAGTCAACAAGATACCTACGACACGAAGCCAAACGCGCCCTCAGAGTATCGCGGAGCTTATCGATCGATTTCAACCAAAGTTGCAGGCATTACGCTGGGCGAACGATTGATTGAGCAAGCGCTAGTCATGGACAAGTTATCCATCGTCAGGTCCGTGCATCATGAAAATGGTATCCATGCACCATCGGCCCATTGGATGTTGACCGGATACTTTGGGCCGACGCTGGCTCGCAATGCACCGCAGAAACCGTCGTTCGGGTCGGTCATCAGTCGTTCGCTCGGCACTCGTCGGCCTCCGATGCCGGCCTATGTCTCGATCCCTAAGGCAGAAGCATTCGGATATCAAGGAGCGGTATATCTCGGTAAAGCCTACAACCCGTTCGAAGTCGGTGCGGACCCTAATGCGGCCGATTTCAAAGTTCCCAATTTGTCGCTGCCGCAAGGGCTGACTGCGCGCCACATTGATGCTCGCCGAAACTTGCTGAAGTCATTCGACGTATTCCGCGGCGATATCGACAGGTCGGGCGTGCTCGAAGGTCTGGATACGTTCAAATCACAAGCCTTAGAAATGGTTTCGGGCGATCAGATGCGCGACGCTTTCGATCTCAGTCGCGAACGCGATTCGACGCGCGACATGTACGGCAGGCACCGCTATGGCCAGAGTGCGCTGCTAGCCCGACGCTTGATCCAAGCTGGCGCGCGATGCGTCAACATCAATACCGGAAACTGGGATCACCACAACGATATTTTCAAAGGACTCGAAGATCATTTGCCGCCATTGGACCGAGCAATCGCGGCACTGGTATCGGACCTGGATGTACTCGGAATGCTGGAGGAAACGATCGTCTATTGCGTAGGTGAGTTTGGGCGCACTCCACGAATCAATGGTCATTCTGGACGCGATCATTGGGCGGATTGTTTTTCGGTAATGTTGACCGGCGGTGGCATCCGAGGCGGGCGTACGGTTGGAGCCAGTGAGAAGTGGGGTGGTGCTGTACAAGAGAGGCTTGTCACGCCCCTGGACCTCTTGGCAACTATCTACCATGTGCTCGGGATTTCCTTGGATACGCACTACGAAGATGCCAGTGGTCGCCCTGTGAGCATCGTCGGCAACGGGCAAGTAATTCGCGAACTGCTGTAACGCTACGAAGTTCGCATCGACGAAGTCGCGCAGCGCGCATGTCGGTCTGGGCGCATTACTGTGTGCGTTCTACCATTTCCAAGCGATGAACAATCTTTGGGCGTTGATGATGTTCTGAGCAGCTATCGATTCCAGGCTGTACTTGTTGAGCAATTCCAGCAGTATTTCCGATCGCACAGTTTTTCCAGTATCGATCGAGCCCAGTTTCACCGACGGCGACCACGCGTTCTTGATTTGCCAACAACTCGATTAATTCCCAGTCGCTAGATTCTGTTTGGTAGTTATATTTTGGATAAATTCCCACGCCGATTCGAAACTCGCGATGACCGAATTCATTCTGACGCAACAGTCTTTACGTTTGAAAGGATTTTTGACATGTGCCTGCGATTCTTAGCGATAGGATTCGTCCTAGTTCTTAACGGGTACTCGGTTGCACGTGCTCAATCGAACAATATGAAAACGCACATTTACAAACAAGTCGGAGCGCTGGACATCAAGGCTGACATTTATTCGCTTAGTGGCGACGCGGTGAGTCCAGCGGTCATTTGGATTCATGGCGGTGCTCTGATCAACGGCAACCGTGAAGGAGTGATCGAGAGTTTTCGCGATCAGCTAATTGCACGTGGTTGTACGTTCGTCTCGATCGACTATCGTCTAGCGCCGGAAACGAAGTTGCCTCAAATCCACGAAGATGTTGTCGATGCAGTCCGTTGGGTACGCGAAGTAGGACCAACCAAGTTCGGCATCGATGCCAGTCGCGTGGCAGTGGCGGGTGGTTCTGCAGGAGGTTATTTGACTTTGGTTTGTGGTTATCGAGTTCAACCGCCTCCGCAAGCGCTGGTCTCAGTCAGCGGTTATGGAGATTTGATTGGCTCGTGGTACAGCCAGCCAAGCAAACACGTTCGGCACAACAGTATGAAGGCTACTCCAGAAAAAGCCATTGCGCAGGTTACCGGAAACCCAATTGCCGACTCGCGCGATCGAAAGGGTGACGGTCGATTGTTCTATCAGTATTGTCGCCAAACGGGTTTGTGGCCTAAACTAGTAACTGGTTGGGACCCAACTACAGAATCTGAGAAATTCTTCCCTTACATGCCCTTGAGAAATGTCTCCCCGAAGTACCCTCCAACGCTGCTCATTCACGGTGACGCAGATACGGATGTTCCATTCGAACAATCGACACTCATGCAACAGGTGCTTGTGCAATCAGGGGTTGAAAACCAATTGATCCGTTTGGCCGGGGGCGAGCATGGTCTGGCGGCTAACACGGCCGAAAAAGTCAGTCAAACTATTGACAGCGCGGTCGGGTTCATACTTTCTAAACTGAAGACACGCGACTAGTTTGCGTGTCTTTGGCATTCCCAACTACAGTCGTAAAGACTCGGGCAACCTCCCGTTGGTAGAGTCCTTTGGTGAATGAGCTGAGGTATTTTTGTCGCGCTGCCTGCCCCAGTTGAAGCCGCAGTTCAGGCTGGTTGGCCAGCATTTGTAACCAGCGGGCTGTTTCTCCTACGTCTCGAATATCGGTGAGAAATCCCGTAACGCCTTGCTCGATGATTGAAGGGATGCCTCGCCACCTCGTCGAGACGACTGGCAAGCTGAACGACATCGCTTCCACCAGCACGCAAGGAAAACACTCGGACTCGTAATAACTGGGAAAGCAGAATACATCCGCGCGCGCGAAAGCGTTGTATTTTTCATCGTTGATTAATTGGCCTCGCAATTGCGTTTGCTGGCGGATGCCTAGCGAAAGAAGTGCGTCTTCCACTTGCTGCTGAAAATTCCTGGGCTGGAAACTGCCGACGATTTCTAGTTCAAATGGAATCCTCCGGCACTTAAGTTGATGGCAAGCGTTGAGCAGCACCAAGATGCCTTTGGTCTCACAAACGGTTCCCAAGTACAAGATGCGCAGCGGCCCTGAAGAATTTTCAGCGCGCGATTGCACGGCTGATGAAAACCGCAACGCTTCGTCAGGTGCTGCGTTGGGAATCACGAACTGCAAACGAGCTTGTACGAACGCAACGTCGTCGGTGGCCAAATTCGATAGCCGAATTCCGGCGGAGGGTCGAGAGTAAGCCCATCTTCCAAGCAATCGCTCGCATGGAGTTAGTTTGGCAAATAGCTCGCTCAATCCAGCCGCCTGAAAATGAAACACGGTGTGGCGAAACATCCACCGCGTGCACAGCAGTGTAATCACGTCGCGGTAGAACGGCACTCGATTCGGCCCCGCCGGCGGGTAATAAAGAATGTCGACCGGTTGTGTGACTCTCATGTACGCGATGCGGAAAATGAGCGCCAGCAAATGCCAGATCTTGCGCCACTGTAGACGGCCGACTTCATGCATGGAGTCGGAATACGCCATGCGAACGTGCAGTAAGTTGATTTCCTTGCTGTCGCTGTCCAGCAAGTATTGGATCATCATTGCTTGCCCGTGATAGGGCGGTGGAGTTTGCCCAACTACCAAAACACAAGGTGTTCTATGGTTCACGTGACTTGTGGACGAGTTACCCATGGGACTGTCGACTTCAATTTTTGGCCAAGATGATCATCGCGGATAACGGTAGGGAACCAATTCGCGATCGATGGACCATGGAAACTTGGGGACCGAAGTCGAATCTTTGGGAATTTTCTCCCACATGCAGCGCAGTAGCAATGTAAAGACCACGAAAAATGGAAACCCAGGTAACTTGAATAGCGATTCGGCTAATCCGTTGACTATTGCGCACACGATCAATCCAAAAAGAAATACTCGATGACGCGATTCGTTTTGCCAAGCAGCTCCATAAGAGGAAAGCAACGAGGTCGACAGGCACAGGAAAAACAAAGCCAGTCCTATCAAACCGCTATCCAAAGCAATATCCAAGTACATATTGTGTCCGTGTGGGATTTCCCATTTCAATGTTCTGCTCAAATATTCGACCTGTTCTTCATCCCAATACGCAAGATAGCCATGTCCAATCCACGGCGATTTCCCGATCGACTCGATTAAAATTTCCCACAACGGCAATCGACCGGTAAGAGTGGTCATATCTTGGCCGCGCCCCATATCCGCCAGGCTGCCGAATTGACTGGCAGCTCGAATTCCCATGAACGCAAGGACGGCTGCTCCCAATCCAATCGCCAGAAATGATCCCAAAGCCAGCAACAATCGCTTTTCACCGCGACTGCTCAGCACTTGTATCGCCATCACCCCAAGCACTGCGGCCGCTAGGCTGGTGCGAGATTTTGTCAACATCAAGCAGGCCAATCCCAAAGCAAATATCAACAGGGCTAAGAATTTCCAGCGGAACTGATTGGAAGATATCAGCGGGGCGAAAAGACATAGAATCGATCCATAGATAGCTTCGGTGTTGGGATGTGAGGTTCCCGTGAAACGATATTCCCCTAGTGGCGAAAAGGTACCCAGCGCAATTTCTGCGATCACACCCACAAAAATGAATGTCGTGCAGGCGTACATGGATAACAGTGCAATCTCGCGCAAAGTTAGTTGTCTTGAGATGCCAACGGAAGCGCAACCAAGAACGACTAGAACCGCTAATTTGTACACGGTGTAGCTGGAGTGGATCGACCAGAGAAGACTCAAGCACAACCAACCAAAAAACGCGACGATTGTCCAGAACAAAGGGCTGGAAAACCTGAAGCGTGTCGCGTTGGGTAAGACCAATCCCAATATCCCAATTGCTGCCAACACAAGCCTCGCCATGGATGAATTGGGATTGATCGACTCAAGTCGATCGGCTGTATAGTTGTCTGAACCGGTATACAGTTCGGATTCCATTACGAGCAAACTTCGATCCCAGCTATTGTCGATTAACCAAAAACCGATCGTAATCGACAGCAGCGCCAACCAGGCGTACCAAGTCGACAACCCAAGATGAGCGAGCATGCCCGTGGCTTCGGTTGTCGTCGCTCGATCCATTGATACGCCAGTCAGTCGTGCGCTAGGAAAAGGCGTCGTTCGAGAATTAGAGATTGAATTCATCGCGCGACTGGCTCCGAAAGAGCAACCTGAGTGCTCGCATCATGGCGAACAAGAGCCACCAGGATCGCACCGCTGACCAGCGAAGCCACTGCGCCGCCGACCAGCAACGCAATCCCTGCCCCGATGAGTTTGATCTGCGGGATCAGCAACAATCCTAATGAAATTGTCAAC
>SXGS01295186.1_pt1 | contig 11652 bp, 9 predicted proteins | sample 3174681 | NCBI WGS metagenome assembly SXGS01 (sample SAMN11356861, study PRJNA531348) | freshwater metagenome | isolation source: freshwater sample F1-80 | place: China: Fuxian Lake, Yuxi | collected 2017-12-25 | reverse complement strand
TGAACTCTTCGACATCCGGATGATCCACGTTGAGGATGACCATCTTGGCTGCACGCCGGGTTTTTCCACCTGACTTGATGGTGCCTGCCGAAGCATCGGCGCCACGCATGAAGGACACGGGGCCGGAGGCGGTTCCGCCACCCTTCAACATCTCGGCGCTGCTACGGATTGCGGAGAGGTTGATGCCCGATCCAGAACCGCCCTTGAAGATGATTCCCTCTTCGCGATACCAGTTGAGGATGCCGTCCATGGTGTCTTCCACCGACAAGATGAAGCATGCACTCGCCTGCTGCGGCACACCCTTCACGCCGATGTTGAACCACACCGGGCTGTTGAATGCTGCGCGCTGGGTAACGAGGATGTACTTCAGTTCGTTGCGGAATGCTTCGGCCTCGGCATCGTCGACGAAGTAGCCACCCTGAATACCCCAATTGGCGATGGTGTCGGCGACGCGGTCGATGACCTGACGCAGCGATGTCTCACGCTCGGATGTGCCGGGTGTGCCGCGGAAATATTTTTGCGCAACGATGTTGGTTGCATTCAGCGACCACGACTCGGGGAATTCAACATCGCGTTGTTCGAACGCGACGGAACCGTCCTTCCAGTTGCTGATTCGCGCATCGCGCTTTTCCCACTTGACCATGTCGTATGGGTGAACGTCGGGTTGCGTGAAGTGACGCTGGATTCCGATCGAGAGACGCTCCGGTGCGATGGACATTGCATTGCCTTTCGTAGTAGGTGGGGACTTGTTCTAGTTCAACTTGTCGTGGGGACGGTGGAATGTTGCTGGGGGGAATGTCAACCATAGTGGTTCGACGTTGAACCACAAGGGATAGTAGAAAACAGCCCGAAATTGCGGTTCCGCCCACAACCCGTAGGGTCAGGCTACAGGCATGTGATTCGCGTTTAGCGCCGTTTTTCGTGCGGTGCAAAAAAGTTACGCAGGCGCAACAGACACGCCGGTGAGTGCTCGCACGACGATGTCGTTGCGGCTTGTGCCTAGGTCGTTGCGGCTCGCGCCGATGTCGGTGCGGCTTGCGCCTAGGCCGTTGCGGCGACGAGTGATACGGGGATGCCGTTCAACACCGCGTTACCCGACAGCGGATCGATGGCTTCGTGGTCGGTGAGCACATTGGAGTTCACTCCAGCAAACTCGTGCGCCACTCCTTGTCTCGTACCCGCCACATCATGTCCCCAACCGTGGGGCAAACTCACCACGCGTGGACGAATTCCATCCGTAATTTCGGCTGGCGCCACCACACTGCCGACCCGACTGGTGATACGCACCGGCGAGCCATCCACCACGCCCAGTCGCACGGCGTCGTCGGGGTGAATCTGCAACGTGCAGCGAGGTTTACCTTTCACCAACACTCGGATGTTATGCATCCAGGAGTTGTTCGACCGCAGGTGGCGGCGACCCACCAGCAACATGGCGTCGGGGTCGTCGTTCAGCGAAGCCCGTAGTCGAGGTAGATCGACCAGAAGTTCGGCTGGTGCAAGCTCGATCTTGCCGGTGGGGGTACGTAGCACCTCGGGAACACGAGGCACCATCGCGCCGTAATCGACACCATGTGGGTGACGCTTCAACATGGCGACACTGACCCCCTCTGGGTTGGCCCCGAACCCTTCCCCGAATGGCCCAATGCGAAGCGTGAGGTCAAGGATGCGATCGGGTCCACGCAACGAACCATTGGCTGGACCGCTGAGAGCGTCATAGATCTCGTCGGGATTTCGCCCCGCGATCACGCAGGTCTCGTCGCGCACGGTGGCTTCGATGATCGAACGAATCGTCACCTCATCGACTGTGGCGGGGTCGGCTCCGGCACCAAGACCCTGGGCAATGGCCGCGAGCTTGGCGAGAATCTCCCACTCATCTGGCACCCCTGGTGGCAACTCGAACACCGGCTCGCTGTAGTTGGCGACGCTTCGCATACCGAAGTTGAGGAGGGCCAGGTCGTAATGACTGCGATAAAGGTGCGACGGTGGCGGCAAGATCACGTTCGCAAGGCGTGAAGTCTCATTGAGATAGATATCGACGCTCACCATGAAGTCGAGCGAAGCGAATGCATCGTCAAGTTGCTGGCTATTGGGCGTCGACAACACGGGGTTGCCGCCGAGTACCACCATTGCGCGAATCTGACCACTGCCTGGCGTGGTGATTTCCTCGGCCATCAGTGCCGCTGGATACTCGCCTAGCGCCTCGGGGAACCCACGCACACGAGTTTTTCCACGACCCGTTTTGAAGCCCTTCCCGATACCGCGTTTGCCTCGGGTGGTGGGACTGGCGGCAACGGGCAACGGGAACATTGCTCCCCCGACCACGTCGAGATTTCCCGTTACTGCGTTGAGTACGTCCACCAACCACGAGGCGGTGGTACCAAAGCTCACCGTGCACGTACCGATACGGCCGTACACCGCAGCATGCGCAGTGTCACACAGCTCCAGTGCAATACGACGAATGGTGGTGGCATCGATGCCTACGACGCGCTCGACCACCTCGGGTGTGAACTCCGCAAGTGTGTGCTTCACGTCGTCAAGACCATTGATGTGATCGGCGAGATGTGCTCCGACATCGGCTCGGCCCGCGGCAAACACCGCGTTGATCAGCGCCGCAAGGAAGAGTGCGTCGGTCCCCGGACGAATCGCCAACCATTCATCAGCCGACTCTGCAGTGCGACTGCGACGCGGGTCCACCACGATGATGCGACCGCCTCGCGCGCGAATTCCCTCGAGGCGTCCGGGCCAGTCGGGCGCGGTGGCCAAACTGCCGTTGCTCGCATACGGATTTGCGCCCAGCATCAGCAACAGGTCGGTGCGATCCAAGTCCGGCACCGGTACCGACACCGGAGTGCCGAACATGAATCCAGCAGATACTTGTTTGGGAATCTGATCCACGCTGGATGCACTGAAGCGTTGGCGACTTCCTATGGCGGTGAGCACCACGCGATTGAAGGTCATTGCCGACAGGTTGTGTGCACCGGGATTTCCCAAATACGCACCGACGGACTCGCGACCGTGGGTGGCGATTACGGCGCTGAGCCCGCGATCAACCTCAGCCCATGCTTCTTCCCATGACACCGCAACATGCGTGCCGTTGCGCTTCACCATCGGTTGACGCAAACGATCCGGGTCTTCGTGGAGTTGTTTGAGCGTGGAACCCTTCGGGCAGATGTATCCCTTCGAGAACACGTCGTTCATGTCGCCGCGGATTCGAACGACGGTGTTATCGCGCACCGAGATTTCCAGTCCGCATCCGGCTTCGCACAACGGGCACGTGCGAATCGCAATTCGATCGCCCATCGCTTTACTTCTTCTTTCTCGGCTTGGCAGCCGTTCGCTTTTCCAGCATCGTGATTTCGCGTTTGAAGTCGGACGCCTCGTCGAATCCTTTGTACACGCTCGCAAAACGCAGGTACGCAACGTCGTCGAGTTTGCGCAACCGCTCCAGCACGGCTTGACCCACTTGCGAACTTGTCACGTCGCCTCCAGTCAAGCGCATGGCATCCTCCACTTGCACGGCGAGCTCGGCCAGATCGGCTTCGGTCACTGGACGACCCTTGGTGGCCGCCTCAAGACCCATCACGATCTTGGCGCGATCGAAGGGCTCCTTGTCACCGCTGCGTTTCATCACGTACACCGGGAGTTCATCGATGCGTTCGTAGGTGGTAAAGCGCGTCTCGCACTTCAGGCATTGGCGGCGACGACGCACGGCGGCGCCATCCTCGGCAGCCCGCGAGTCGAGAACTCGCGAGTCATCGTGACCGCAACTGGGGCATCGCACGCTGCGCCAACAGTAGTGGCGCAGACCCACGCCCCGTTTAGGGGATTCGAACGAGCTGGCCGCTAGAGATCGCGGTGCCGTTCAGGCGCACCAGCTCGTCCACCACCTCGGTGATGCTGGCGTTCGGGGCAATTCGCTGGCCAATTGACCACAAGGTGTCGCCTGGCTGAGCAACCACGTACTTGGGAGCGAGGTCCCTGCCCGCAGTGTCACCCGCCATTGCACTACTGCCGAACAGAGAGAACACACTGATGACTGCCGCCATTGCAACAGCTGCCAAGGTGGCCACTGCCCCGGTACGGCGGCGACGGTACACCCGCTGAATCTCCCGAGTACGAGCAGCCGTGTGAATGGCGGCGCGGCGGGACCTCGAAGGACGCACTGCAGCCTGGGGTCGCCTGACGAGTGAGCTGCGCTCCGACGCAACAGCTCGACGTGAGGTGGGTTGGAGTTGTCCTGCGAACACGATGGTGGCCATGTGGGGATCCTTTCGGGTGGGTTGTCGGGGCGAACAGGTGTTCTCCCCGTGGCTTCCACCATAGCGAACGGGTGTTCGTAGTACAACCTCCCCGAAAACCCAAGCCCAGTATGGGTTTGCGGGGGTGAGTGAATTTTTACGAACATGTGTTTGACCTTGGGGGCGAACAGGCGTACGCTTGTCCACATGACTGCTGACAACACCAATCCCATCTCCCGCCTCGGCGATCGCCAGCGAAAAATTCTCGTGTACATCGATCAGTGCATGCGCGAACGTGGCTATCCGCCTTCGGTTCGTGAGATTGGCGAAGCCGTCGGGCTTTCCTCCTCTGCCACGGTGCACAACCATCTGGCCAACCTGCAGGAACTCGGCTACCTGCGTCGCGACCCCACCAAGCCGCGCGCCATCGAAGTACGTTACGACGCGTCGTCGGGCGTCACCATGGAGCGTCGCCCCGCCAAGTACATCCCGCTCGTTGGCGAAGTTGCCGCCGGAGTCAATGTGCTGGCACAGGAGAACGTCGAAGATCTCGTGCCACTGCCGATGGACTTCACTGGCGACGGTGAGCTCTTCATGTTGAAGGTGCGTGGCGAGTCGATGATCGAAGCCGGCATTCTCGATGGCGACTTCGTGGTGTGTCGCCAGCAAAACACGGCGCGCAACGGCGATGTTGTGGTGGTCGGAATCCCGGGTGACGAAGCCACGGTGAAGACCTTCAAGCGCGACGGCAACAAAGTGGTGCTCGTGCCGTCCAACTCGTCGATGAAGCCAATGGTGTTCGACCCTTCCGAAGTCAGCATCTTCGGCAAAGTGGTTACCGTGCTGCGACGGCTGTAAGCCGGAGCGGCACCAGGAACACGTGCTGCGAAGGCTGTAAGCCGAAGCGTTAGGCGCCGAGGCGTCGTGCCAACAACTCGATGCGTTCGTCGAGCTGCACGACGGCCACTCGTACGTTGTTCGCACCACCGGCACCGTAGAAATCCCCCGGGCTAACGAGGGCTCCCCCGTCGCGGGCGAGACGTTCGGCAAACTCCCATCCGTCTCGCGCATCGAACCACAAATAGAAACCACCTTCGGGCATGGCAATGGTCATGCCGGACCACTTCGACAACACTTCTGCCGTGCGGGCAAGGCGTCGCGCATACACCTCGCGTTGTGCCGCTACGTGCGCATCGTCGTTCAGCGCCACCACACCGGCTGCTTGCGCGGGGCCGGGCACCATCATGCCCACGTGCTTGCGTACTTCTTTCAAGTAGTTGACGATGTCGGCATCGCCGGCATAAAACGCCACACGCACGCCTGCCAGATTGGAACGCTTCGACAACGAGTGCAGCGCGATCACACCATCGAGACCCTGTTGCAGCACGCTCTCACCTTTACGATTCCAGGTGAACTCCACGTAGCACTCGTCGCTGAACACCGGTACCCCGTGTGTGCGACCCCACATGGCAGCAGCGGCGAGGTCGTCGAGGGCTCCGGTCGGGTTGCTCGGCGAGTTCACCCACAACATGAGCGCGCGTGCCGCGTCGGCTGCACTGATCGCCGACAAGTCGAGCCCGCCGCTGGCGTTCATTGGCACTGCGACGGCGCGACACCCAGCGAGCGTTGCGCCCATCTCGTACGTGGGATATGCCACGGCTGGAAACAACACGGTGTCACGGTCGGGGCGACGAAGTTTCATGTACTGCGGGGTGGTAGCGACGAACTCCTTGGACCCAACGCATGCGGCAATCTGACCCAACGGAACGTCGATCTCGAACCGTCGCTGCATCCAATCGTGAGCGGCTTTGCGCAATGGTTCCGAACCGATGCTGGCCGGATAACCGCGCTCGGCGTTGGACGACGACAACGCCGCTACGACTGCCGCAGTCGGCGGGTCGCACGGCGTGCCGATGGAGAGGTCGATTACTCCTCCGTCGTGCTTGGCGGCAATCTTGGCCAGCGCGTCGAGGCGGTCGTACGGGTATGGCGGTGGAACGAACGGTTGGGCGGTCATATACGCGGCGAGGCAAAGGGCTGGGCGGTCATTGGACGACAAATTCTGTCAGACGCCCGCGCGAAGCATCGGCGAGTCGGGCTCGTACCCGAATACCGCCCTCTTCGTGTGAGGTGGACACCACCTCTCCCTCGCGATGCAGCGAAGCCATCACATCGCCACGTTCATAGGGCACCAACAACTCCACCACCGCAGTAAGTGACCGAACACGATCTCCGATGGTTCGCAGCAAGTCGTCGATTCCCTCACCGGTTGCCGCCGAAATGGCCACCGAACCGGGGTTGTCGTACACCAATCGTTTGGCTGCATCGTGATTGGCGTCGCACTTGTTGAACACCAACAGCTCCGGTACCCGATCGGCGGCAATCTCGCCCAGCACTTCGCGAACCGCCGCGATCTGTCCGTCGGGATCGGCAGCACTGGCATCCACCACATGAAGCAACAGATCGCTGCGGGTGGCCACTTCGAGCGTGCTCTTGAACGACTCCACCAATGTGTGCGGCAAGCGGCGAATGAAACCCACGGTATCGGTGAGCAACACCGGCTCGCCACCGGGCAGCGACAGGCGTCGCGTAGTGGGATCGAGCGTGGCGAACAGGCGGTTCTCCACCAGCACGCCTGCGTCAGTCAATCGATTCAGCAACGTGGACTTGCCTGCATTGGTGTAACCCACGATGGTGACGTTAGCCAAGCCACTGCGCGAGCGACCCTTGCGTTGTTCATCACGAGTGCGTTGCAACTCGCGCAGCTCGCGTTCCAACTTGGCGATGCGGTCGTTGATGCGGCGACGATCGGTTTCCAACTTGGTTTCACCAGGGCCCCGTGTTCCGATGCCACCGCCCTGTTGGGTGAGCCCGGCACTGGCGCCTCGGCGAATTCGCGGCAGTCGGTAACGCATCAACGCCAACTCCACCTGGGCTTTGCCTTCGAGGGTGTGGCTGTTTTGCGCGAAGATGTCGAGGATCACCGCGGTGCGATCGATTGCCGTACGACCGAGCGTCTTTTCCAGGTTGAACTGCTGGGCCGGCGACAACTCGTTGTCGAATACCACGGTGTCGGCATCGACGGCAAGACACGTGGCCTTGAGTTCGTCCACCTTTCCTTTGCCGATGTACGACGCGGGGTCGGGCGCGTGCCGGCGTTGTGTGAGCCGCGCCACCACATCCGCGCCTGCGGTATCCACCAAGCGCTCCAGTTCATCGAGGCTCTCTTGGGTCTGGTCGTCATCATGACCATCGAGCGTCACACCAACAAGAACGATCTTTTCACGGATCGTGCGCGCGATGAGCGTGCGGCCAAGCGCCTCCTGGTACGGAGTACTCATGCGAGTCGACGTTCCTGCAACATGCTCATGACGTCGATCCCATTGCAGCCTGCCAGGACACCTCGTAAGCGCCAACGTGCTTTGCTGGCCCGGTCAACGTCACTCGTCCCCGCGACGGTGCGTGCACGATGACCGTTGCATCACCACCCGGCATGTGAACGAGCACCTCCGTGCGCTCGCCACCTTGCAGCACGAGTCCCCACCACAATGCAGCCCACGCACTGGCACAGGCTCCGGTGCCACATGCTTGCGTGATTCCCGCACCACGTTCGTGCACGCGCATGGTGATGGCGTGCTGTTCGGGTCCTGGTGCCACCACCTCGAGATTGACCTGTGGAATCTTGCGACCCAGGGCAAGGACGTCGACCACGCTCACGTCTTCCACCCCCACCACGGTGTGAGGATTACCCACCGACACGTGCATCACCGGGCGATCCGGATGAGCGCCGAGGGCATCCCAACCCTGGGGTGCAGACAGTGGAGTGATCTCCCCCATGTCGACGCTGGCAATGACGCTGTCGTTGTCTCGCTCCCCAACGGTGACCTCGCGAATACCGGCATCGGTGTGCAAGCGATACACACGCTCACCTCGGGCAGCATCGCTGCGAAACAATGCCTGGCCGAAACAACGCGCACCGTTACCGCTCATCTCCGCCATGGAGCCGTCGCTGTTGAACAACCGCATACGCGCATTGAGGTCGTCGATTCGCTCGAGCAACAACAACCCATCGGCGCCAATGCCCGTAACCCGATCGCACCACGCTCGGGCAGCCACAGGCCAGTCGATTAGCGAAGGATCGCGAAAGATTGGGCCCGTGGCATCACCCTGCGATCGCACGTCGGCCAGATCGAGCACGAGGAAGTCGTTTCCCCAGGCGTCGAATTTGTGGACTCTCACGGCGTTTTCCTCTCCTGTATGCCTATCGCAGGAACCGCGTCGGACCTGTCGCAGGATCGTCGGGACATCTATCGCAGGAGCGCCAGGACGTGCGGCGTTACTTCGGCCACGGGGTCGTTCTGGACCGGCACCCACTGGATGCGCGGGTCGCGGCGAAACCAACGTTCTTGGCGCACGGCAAATTGTCGCGTATGCAACACGATGTCGGCCACCGCTTCATCGAGTGACACCTCGCCAGCAAGATGAGCCAGGAGTTCCTTGTAACCGAGGGCCTGTCGGGCCTCGCGCGACATGTCGCCGGCACCCGCCAATGCTCGAACCTCGTCCAAGAGCCCTGCGTTCATCATGGCGTGTACGCGTTGCTCGATACGCCGCGAAAGGGTTTGGCGAGGCCAGGAGATGCCCACCTGTCGAACATCGCTCGGGGGATATGCGCCGGTGCCGGGCCCGAAGGATGAGAATGGTTTGCCGCTGCCGATGCACACTTCGAGTGCACGCTCGATTCGACGGCGGTTCGATTGGTCGGTTCTTGCAGCCGCCACCGGATCAAGTTCACTGAGTTGCGCGAAGAGGACCGCGACATCGGGTTCTGCTTGAAGTTCGGCACGCACTTCTGGCCACTCGCCGGGCAACTGCAAGTTGTCGATCACCGCCGTGAGATACAAGCCTGTTCCCGCCACGAACACGGCGTGCGCGCCTGCTGCGGCAATCTCTGCTCGTGCATGTGCCGCATGCACCTTGAACTCGGCAACGGTGAAGCGTTCATGTGGACCCACGAGGTCGATGCAGTGGTGCGGAACGGCGGCTTGGTCGGCCTTGCTGGGTTTGGCAGTACCGATGTCCATACCGCGATACACCTGCATGGCGTCCACCGCAACGATGTGGGCGCCAGTTTCGCGTGCCACCGCCATGGCAACGTCGCTCTTGCCGCTTGCAGTTGGCGCAACGATGGCGACTTCGCGCATGCTCACGCCGAGGCAACGGACAAACGCGTGCGATGCGTTGGCAGCGAGGTGACCTCGAGCAGTCGTCCCGCGAGGTGGAACCGAGCCGCGTCGACGATTTCCACTCGCACATAGGTGCCGAGTCTCAACTTTTCATCTGACGCAAAGTGCACGAGCTTGTTCTGACGTGTGCGACCCGTGAGGTGATCGGGGTTTCGCTTGCTGGTTCCCTCCACCACCACTTCTTCCACGCGTCCGATGCGCTCACGATGCTTCTGCACGGCACTGCGATCGAGCACCACCTTCAACCTGTCGTACCGCTCGCCTACCTCGGCTGGGTCACAAAACCTGTCCACCATGTCCGCAGCCGCCGTTCCCTCACGTGGAGAGAAGATGAAGGCATAGGCGGAGTCGAACTCGGCGGCAGCCGCAACTTCCATGGTTCGTACGAAGTCCTCCTCGGTTTCACCGGGGAAACCGACGATCACGTCGGTGGTCACGGCCAGGTCGGGAATGGTGTGGCGCGCTTCGGCAAGCCGATCCAAGTAGCGCTGGGCGGTGTAGCCACGGTGCATTGCTGCCAGCACGCGATCGCTCCCCGCCTGCAACGGGTAGTGCAGGTGCTCGCATACGGCCGGTGTTTGCGCCATGGCCAACAGCGTGTCTTCGCGCATGTCCTTGGGATGTGGGCTCATGTAGCGAACTCGACGTACGCCAGGCACCTCGCCCACCGCGCGCAGCAATGCAGCAAATTGTGGGGCAACCCGAACCGACTCGTCACCCGCACGACGGCTGGCCAGCGACAAATCGCGACCATACGAGTTGACGTTCTGCCCGAGAAGAAAGATCTCGCTCACACCACTGACCGCCAGCGCGCGAACCTCGTCGAGGATGGACTCGAGTGGTCGGCTGATCTCCTTGCCGCGCACCGCAGGAACGATGCAGTACGCACACGTGTTGTCGCAACCGATCTGGATGGTTACCCAACTGCGGTACGACGTTTCTCGCTTTACCGGCAATGCGGAAGGAAACAAGGCGTAATCATCCACGATCGCTTCGTCGAGAATCTCGGTGACGGCGCCAGTGGTTTGTGCCTGGTGCAACAGGTCCACCGTGCGATGCACGTTGTGAGTACCGAGTACCACGTCGACCCACGGCGCGCGCTCGCGAACCACGTCGCGGTCCTTTTGCGCCAAACAGCCGGCTACCACGATTTGGCGGTCAGGGTCGACATCCTTCCACTTCTTCAGGGTTCCGAGTGTGCCGTACAACTTCATATCGGCGTTCTCACGAATGCAGCACGTGTTGAGCACCACGACATCGGCGTCGTTTTCGTCGGCGACGGGCTCCAGCCCATCGTGTTCGAGCAGGCCAGCGATGCGCTCCGAATCGTGTTCGTTCATCTGGCAGCCGAACGTGCGTACCACGTAACGACGAGTCACAACAGAGTGAAGGCTACTGAGACGAAAAGTGCGGGTGCCGCCCGAAGGCAACACCCGCACAAGCACGTCGAGCACTGCGGCGTCAACCGCGCCGTGAGTTACTCGAAAAGAATCGAACTACTCGAGTTCGATTGGCTCTTCGTCGTCCTTGCTGAAGGCAGCAGGTGCCTCAACGACGGGAAGCGCCATGGCCTTCTCGCGTACGCGAGCCGACATTTGCATCATCACATCGGGGTTGTCGATGAGGAACTGCTTGGAGTTCTCGCGACCCTGACCGAGTTGCTCGCCGTCGTAGGTGAACCAGGCGCCGGATTTCTTGGCGATGCCCATCTCGACGGCAAGGTCGAGCACTGAACCTTCGCGACTGATGCCCTTGCCGTAGGTGATGTCGAATTCGGCCTGGCGGAATGGTGGAGCAACCTTGTTCTTCACCACCTTGACGCGGGTGCGAGCACCCACCACTTCGGCGCCGTCCTTGATCGATTCGATGCGACGAATGTCGAGACGCACCGATGAGTAGAACTTGAGTGCGCGTCCACCCGGTGTGGTTTCTGGCGAGCCGAACAAGACGCCGATCTTTTCACGCAACTGGTTGATGAAAATGGCGATGGTGTTGGACTTGTTCAGGTTGGCCGTGAGCTTGCGCAACGCTTGGCTCATCAAACGAGCCTGCAATCCCACATGGCTGTCGCCCATTTCGCCTTCGATTTCGGCGCGCGGCGTGAGTGCCGCCACCGAGTCGATGACCACCACGTCGACGGCACTGGAACGCACCAGCATGTCCACGAT
>SXGS01189528.1_pt1 | contig 11652 bp, 8 predicted proteins | sample 3174681 | NCBI WGS metagenome assembly SXGS01 (sample SAMN11356861, study PRJNA531348) | freshwater metagenome | isolation source: freshwater sample F1-80 | place: China: Fuxian Lake, Yuxi | collected 2017-12-25 | reverse complement strand
TTTCTTGTGGCCTACGGATTCAGCCCGAAATCGCTCGATGTCGGCTACCAGCCGGTGCAGCCGGTGGCGTTCAGTCACGCCATGCACGCCGGGCAACTCGGACTCGACTGCCGTTACTGCCACAGCACAGTCGACCGCGCTTCATTCGCGGCAGTACCAGCCACGCAGGTCTGCATGAATTGCCACACGCAAATCCGCAAGGACAGCCCGAAGCTGGCCGAGGTGCGCAGCAGTTACGAGACCGGCAGCGCCATTCCCTGGGTCGAAGTCCACAAACTTCCCGACTACGCGTACTTCGACCATAGCGCCCACGTGAATCGCGGCGTGAGTTGCGTTGAATGCCACGGGCGCATCGACACTATGGAGCGGGTGACTCGCGTTAAGGAACTCTCGATGGGTTGGTGCCTCAACTGCCACCGTGATCCGGTGGACAACCTGCGACCCGTCAGCAAAATCACCACGCTCTGGTGGGACCAGAAGACTGAGTTGACTCAATCGGAGCGCGAGGCGCTCGTCCAGCTCTATCACATCTCACCCAGCGAGAACTGCTCGACATGTCACCGCTAGGCCGCGCTGCGGGAGATTCCTTGGATATGGACCAAACGCCAACTTCAACTGAGGCTTCGCAACTGGCACCAGCACTGCGCGGCCGTGAATACTGGCGCAGCGTTGAAGATCAGGCCCGCAGCCCGCAGTTCAAGCAGTGGCTGGAGCGTGAGTTTCAGGACGGCGCGGCGGAGCTCTCTGATGCCGATCGCCGCAGTTTCATCAAGTTGATGGGCGCGTCAGTGGCGCTGGCGGGGTTCGGTCTGGCTGGCTGTCGCCGCTGGCCCGAGACCAACATCGTTCCATTCGCCGGTCCGCCGAGCGATCGCGTCCCCGGTGTGGCGGTGGCCTACGCGACTTCGTTCAGCATTCGCGGCATCGGGGAGGGTGTGCTGGCGCGCACCTTCGACGGTCGCCCGGTGAAGTTGGACGGCAATGCCGAGCATGTCTCGGGTGCTGGCAGCACCGCAATTCTGCAGTCCCGAATTCTCGAACTGTATGAACCGCATCGTTCCCGTCAGGTGACTCAGCACGGTCACGCCGCGAGCATGGTGCAGTTCGAAGTCTGGCTCGGCGGCCGCCGCGCCGAACTGCGCGCCAACGGTGGAGCTGATCTGGCTTTCTTGGTCGAAGCCGCCAACGGACCCAGCGACGATGCCATGCGCGGGCGGCTGCGTCAGGCTTTCCCCAAGGCGATGTGGTGCGAGTACGAGGCGGCCGGGTACAGCGGCGAGGCGGACGGTACGACGGCGGCGTTCGGCAGCGCCCAGCGAGTGCGCAACGACTTCGCCAAGGCCAAGGTCATCGTCTCGCTCGATGCCGACTTCCTCTCCGGGCGGCCCGGCACCGTGGCCGATGCCGCGGGGTTCGCCGCTGGTCGACGGCTCGATGAATCCAGTGCCTCCCACGCCACTATGTCGCGGCTCTACTGCGTCGACGGTGGTCTGACACTCACCGGCATGAGCGCTGATGAACGAGTCGCTGTTCGCGCTAGTGATGTGGCGGCGATAGCCGCACAGCTGGCCGTGGCTTGCGGACTCAAGGGCAACGGTCTGAGTGCTTTGGCCGCCCGGGCTCCCAAGCTCAGCGCCGACGACACGGCGCGTCTCGGGGCGGCTGCTTTGGAATTGAACAGCAACCGCGGCGCCGGGTTGGTGGTCGCGGGCGATCGCCAGCCAGCGGCGGTCCACGCCATCGCGGCGTTGTTGAACGCCAGCCTCGGCAATCTCGGCAAGACCGTCACCTGCCTGCCACTTGCGGCGAATGGTTCCAACACCGAGTTCGCGGCGCTGGCTACGGCGCTGGGCAGCGGACAGATCAAGACTCTGGTCACCATCGGCGGCAACCCGGCATTCGACGCCCCCGGCATGGCCGAGGCGATCAGCAAGGTCGCCGAGCATGTGCGCCTGTCGCTGTGGAACGACGAGACCTCGCTGGCCGGCAAGGGCGCAATGTGGCACATCCCGCGTGCCCACTTCCTCGAAGCATGGAACGACACGCGCGCTGTTGACGGCTCAGTGTCGATCGCCCAGCCGCTCATCATGCCGCTGGTCGGCGCCGGGCAGGGCGGCCTGTCGGAAATCGAATTCGCCGCGCTGCTCTTGGGCGACGACACGGCTGGTGGCGAAGCGATCGTGCGGCGCACGCACACTGCCCGCACCGGCCTGAGTGGCGGCGGCTTCGAGACGGCGTGGCGAGCCGCGCTCGACAAGGGGATTTGGGCAGGCAGCGCCACGGCCGGCGGGGCATTGCCCGCGACCAATGTTGGGGCGGTTGACGCGCTGGCCACGGCGGCCGCCGCGGCTGCGCCCGCCGCCGACTCGCTGGAAGTCGCCTTCCACTTCGATGCCAAAGTTGATGACGGTCGATTCGGCAATCTGGCTTGGCTGCAGGAACTGCCCGACAATGTCTCCAAGCTGACTTGGGACAACGCCCTGCTGGTTTCTCCGGCTACGGCGCGCTCTCTGGGCATCTCCGGCGAAGACATGGTTCGGGTCAGCGTCAACGGCGCGACGCTCGAGTGCGTGGCATGGGTGCTGCCGGGGCAACCCGATGGCTCGTTGGGCATCGCGCTGGGCTACGGCCGTGGCGCGGCCGCTGGCCCGATCGCCGATGGGGCTGGATTCAATGCCTACACCATTCGACCACCTGGCGTCGGTTTCGTCTCCGGCGCAACCGTGTCGCGGGTGGGTTCCACCTACGAACTGGCCCGCACTCAGGATCACGGCGCGGCAAATGCACTCAGCCCGGAGATCGCCTATGGCGGTATCCAAGAGCGTCTGCCGACCTTGGTTCGCGAAGGCACTCTGAACCAGTTCCAGACCGACCCCGGCTTCGCCCGCAAGGTCGGCCATGTGGTCTCGAGCCTCTCGCTTTGGGAAGAGAGCAATCTCGACGGCGCTCAGTTCCGCTGGGCGATGTCGATCGATCTGGGCTCGTGCACCGGCTGTAGCGCCTGCGTCACCGCCTGCCAGGCAGAGAACAACATTCCGGTGGTCGGCAAGGGTCAGGTCATGCGCGGCCGCGAGATGTTCTGGATCCGCATCGACCGCTACTTCAAGGGCCCGCACCCCGATGCTCCCGATGGATTCGCCGTCCAGCCAGTCACCTGCCAGCAGTGCGAGAACGCCCCGTGCGAACAGGTCTGCCCGGTCGGCGCGACCACTCACGACACCGACGGCCTGAATGTGATGGTTTACAACCGCTGTATCGGCACCCGCGACTGCAGCAACAACGGCCCCGACAAGGTGCGCCGCTTCAACTTCGTCGACTGGCACCGCCGCAGCCCGGAGCGCGGCGAGGGCATCATCAAGACCGACGCCGAGTACTACACCCGCGAGGGTGCCGAGAACTGGCTGCGCATGCAGTTCAACCCGGATGTCACGGTGCGCATGCGCGGCATCATGGAAAAGTGCACCTTCTGCACCCAGCGCATTCAAGCCGCCAAGATCACTGGCAAGAATGCCTGGGCCAACGCGGGTGGCGCGGCCACCGGTGCGCCGAACTTCCTTATCCCCGACGGAACCATCGTGACCGCCTGCCAGCAGGCCTGTCCGACTGGGGCCATCGTCTTCGGTGACTTGAACGACGCCAACAGTCGGGTGTCGAAGTTGCACAAGCAGGGGCGCTCGTACCAGATGCTCGAGGAACTGAATGTGAAGCCGCGGGTGAAGTACATGGCGCGGGTGAACAACCCGGCGCTGACTCCGGCCGCCCCGGCCGCCGGACACGGCCACGACGGAGCGCACGGATGAGTCAGACCACTGCCCCCATCTCTGAGCGCGATCGCGGTTTCATCGACTGCGACAACACCGCCGACACCCCCGGCTCGCGGTCGCCGCTGGTGCTCAACATGCACCGGTTCCACGATGTCACCCATCAGGTGTGTCGTGTCTCCGAGGCACCCAAGGCGCCGATGGCCTGGTATGTGGCCTTCGCCATCAGCCTGGCGATGGTCAGCGTGCTGGGCGTGTGTGTGCTCTACCTATTCGCCACCGGCGTTGGCGTGTGGGGCTTGAACAACCCGGTGATGTGGGCCTTCGACATCACCAACTTTGTCTTCTGGGTCGGTATCGGCCACGCTGGCACGCTCATCAGCGCCATCCTCTTCCTCTTCCGCCAGAAGTGGCGCACCGGAATCAATCGCTTCGCGGAGGCCATGACCATCTTCGCGGTCATTTGCGCTGGTCTGTTCCCCGGCATCCATGTCGGCCGCGTCTGGCTGGTGTATTGGCTCTTCCCGATTCCCAACCAGATGGACTTGTGGCCACAGTTCCGCAGTCCGCTCCTGTGGGACGTCTTCGCGGTGTCCACATACTTCACCGTGTCGCTGGTCTTCTGGTACGTCGGCCTTATTCCTGACCTGGCCACGCTGCGCGACCGGGCCAAGGGCCGCATCCAGCAGATCGCCTACGGATTCTTCTCGCTGGGTTGGCGCGGCTCGATGCGCCACTGGCACCGCTACGAGGTGGCCTACCTGCTGCTGGCTGCGCTGGCTACCCCGCTGGTGCTGTCAGTGCACTCGGTGGTGTCGTTCGATTTCGCCGTCAGCCAACTGCCCGGCTGGCACACCACCATCTTCCCGCCGTACTTCGTGGCCGGGGCCATTTTCTCCGGCTTTGCCATGGTGGTCACACTGGCAGTGCCGGCTCGTCAACTGTTCGGACTGAAGGACCTCATCACCCTTCGGCATCTGGACAACATGAACAAGATCATTCTGGTGACCGGCTGCATGGTCGGCTACGCCTACTCAATGGAATTCTTTATCGCCTGGTACTCCGGGGCGCTGTACGAGAAGTTCGCCTTCATGAACCGGGCCTTCGGTCAGTACTGGTGGGCCTACCTGATCATGGTCAGCTGCAATGTGATCACCCCACAGCTGTTCTGGTCCAAGCGCATTCGCACCAGCATTCCACTGATGTTCGTGCTCAGCCTGGTGGTGAACATCGGCATGTGGTTCGAGCGCTATGTGATCATTGTCTCCAGCTTGGCCAACGACTTCCTGCCGACCTCATGGGGCGGGTTCATCCCCACTTGGGTTGACATCGCCACCATGATGGGCGCCTTCGGACTCTTCGGCACGCTCTTCCTTCTGTTCTGCCGCTACCTGCCGATGGTGGCCATGGCCGAGATCAAGGGAACCATGCCTGAGGCCGATCCACACTTCATCCCGCACGGCGCTGGCCACGCCGCCGCTGCGGCCCACAGCCCCAAGAGTGAATGAGCCAACCCCTGTGACCATACTTGCCCCAGATCCAACTACGAAGACAGCGACCACAGTGCCGCAAAGGCGCATGTGGGGGGTCATGGCCGAGTTCGAATCGCCCGCGGCGATTTACGGCGCTGCGGGCAAGGTGCGCGATGCCGGCTATCGCTTCTGGGACTGTCACGCGCCCTTCCCAGTTCACAACCTGGATCGGCAGATGGGCGTGAAGCGCACCATTCTGCCAGTGGTGGTGTTCTTCGCGGGCATGACCGGGACGATGCTCGGTCTGGCCCTGCAGGCATTTACCAACGGACTCGACTGGGACGCCTGGCTGCTGGTGTGGGTGCAGGGTTACCCGATCCTTATCAGCGGCAAGCCACTGCTCTCGTATCCGTCGATGATCCCGGTGATCTTCGAACTCACCGTGCTGCTGGCCTCGCTCACTGCGGCGGGCGGCATGCTGGCCTTCAACGGCCTGCCGCGACTGAGCCACCCGCTGCTGGCCAACAAGCGATTCCTGCGCTGCAGCGACGATCGCTTCTTCATCACCATAGAGGCCCGCGACCCGAAGTTCATGCGCTCCAAGTGCGAGGCTTTCCTGAAGAGCCTCGGTGCCACGGCGGTGGAAGTGGTGGAGGAAATCTGATGCCGCGGATCATCACCTACACCCTCTGCATCATCGGCCTGCTGGCCATCCTGCCACTGGTGATCATCGCCCGCAATCGGGCCGAGGCCAGCACCGCCCGACCGATCCAGATCATTCTGGATATGGATCTGCAGACCAAGTTCAAGACCCAGAGCCGCAATGAACTGTTCGCCGATGGTCGCGCCATGCGCCAGCCGGTTACTGGCACAGTGGCCCGCGGCGAGGCGGGCGCCGACACACATTTCGCCAACGGCGTAGTCGGCGGCAACTGGGCCACAGCGCTGCCAGCCCAGACCCCACTCACTCCGGCTTTGCTGGCCCGCGGCCAGGAGCGATTCAACATTTATTGCTCGGCCTGCCACGGATACGCCGGCATGGGCGATGGCATGATCAACCGCCGGGCCCTGGAACTGGTCACCAACGCGGCCGGGCCGGTCGACGGGACGGTCTGGGTGGCTGCCAAGAGCCTGCACGACGCCACGGTGACGCCGCAACCGATCGGCCAGATTTTCAACACCATCACCTACGGCATCCGCAATATGGCCGCCTACGGAACGCAGATCCCGGTGGCTGATCGCTGGGCGATCGCCGCCTATGTGATTGCTCTGCAGCGCAGCCAGAACGCCAACCTTCAGGATGTCCCGCCGCCGTCGCGGGCAGGACTCGGACTATGAGCCACGGCCCCGCGAGTTTCGACAACAATCCGGCCCACTATGTCGGCGGCGAGCGCTTCGCGAAGTTCTCGCGCATCGCGCTGGCAATCGGCGGAGGCGGGCTGCTGCTGGCCTGCTGGCTCGGCTTCCGCAGTGAGGACCCGGCGCACTTCGCCCGCGTCTATCTGCTGAACTTCATCTTCGTGCTGTCGCTTGGGCTGGGCAGCCTGCTCTTCGTGATGATCCAGCGGCTAACCCGCGCTGGCTGGAGCGCGGCGCTGCGTCGTCCGGCGGAACTGATCGCCGCGAACCTGCAGTGGTGGTGGATCATGTTCCTGCCGTTTGTGGTTCTGTGGCTGGCCGGAAGCAAGGGCGACGGACACGGCATGACTCTCGCTTCCATCTGGCCGTGGGCCGACCTGCATGCTCTGGCTGAGCACAACCCGGCCGAGGCGCATGTCTTGGAGTCCAAGTCCGGCTACCTGAACACCAACTTCTTCTTCATCCGTGCCGCCATCTACTTCGGGCTGTGGGCAATTCTGGCGCGCACCATGCTGGTGAACTCGCTGCGGCAAGACAGCGCTGATTCCGACACGGCGCGGGCCATCGATGTCCGCCTGCAGAAGTGGTCGGCCTTCGGAGTGATCAGCTTCGGCCTGACCATCACCTTCGCCGCCTTCGACTGGATGATGTCGCTCTCGCCGGCCTGGTTCAGCACCATGTTCGGCGTGTACTTCTTCGCCGCCATCTGCGCTGGCGGGTACTCATTCCTGGCGCTGATAGTGCTGCGGCTGCGGCAGCTCGGCCTGCTCTCGGCGGTGGTAACCAGCGAGCACCTGCAGGACTTGGGCAAGATGATCTTTGCCTTCGGCGTGGTCTTCTGGGCCTACATCGCCTTCAGCCAGTACATGCTCATCTGGTACGCCTCGATCCCCGAGGAAACCACCTGGTTCCTAGCCCGGCAGATTGGTGGCTGGGGACCGCTGAGTTTCGCCCTGATCATCGGGCACTTCGTCATTCCGTTCGTGTTCCTGATCTCCCGCTGGGTCAAGCGCTGGCCAGTCTCGCTGGCTGTCGGCGCCCTCTGGATGCTCGCTTTCCACTGGATCGACCTGTATTGGCTGATCATGCCGGTGATCCCGCCCGATGTCGGTTCTTACAGTACGTACGGCGCCTTGGCCGAGGCGTACTCGGCCACGCCGACTCGGCTGGGTGACCCACTCAACTACCTGATGCTGGTGGGCATGCTGGGCCTGTTCGCGGCGGTCAGCCTGAGGCGGCTGTCCAAGCGCCCGGCGTTGGCGGTCCACGACCCGCGGCTGCCTGAGAGCCTGCGCTTCCAGAACATCTGAGGCATTCATGGCACACGGCGCTCACCATCACGAATCCCACGACCTAGACGAGAACCCCGATCCTTCGGGCGGACCGACTTGGTTCTGGTCGATCGCCGGATCGCTGATGTGCATCGCCACCATCTTTGCCGTGGCCACCATCTACTTCTGGAGCGAGAGCGCCGAGGTAGACGCCAAGATCATCAACCAGCCGCATCAGGAAGTGCAAGCGCTGCGCGCCGCGCAGGAAGCCACGCTGGCCCAGTACGGTCGGTACACGGTGGCGCTGGCCGATGGCAGCGAAGAGACGCGCATCCGCATTCCGATCACCCGCGCCTTTGAGTTGCTGCTGGCTGAGGGGATCAAGGCTCCACCAGCACCGGTGGCGGTGTCAGCACCAGTCTCCGCGGCGAAGCCCGCGGCTGTGCCGGCGGTCAAGACGGTCGCGACTCCTGCCCAAGCACCCGCCCACGGAGCCAAGCCGTGAAGCCCACCGCCCCATTCTTGATCGGATTTGGTGCCGGGCTGGCGATCGCGCTGTCGGCAACAGCGCAGTCGCCCAACTCTCCGGTTGGTCCGCTCGGTGGCGCAGGACTCAGCGCCGAGGGCGTGCCCCCGGAATTGGTCGGCGTGGACATTGTTGAAAACCTTGGCGTGAAGTTGCCGCTCGACCTGCCGTTTGTTGACGACGATGGCAAGCCGACCACCTTGGGCGCGATCCTCGCCAATGGCAAGCCGGTGCTGCTTCACTTGGGCTACTACCGCTGCCCGATGCTGTGCACCATGGTGCTCAACGAAGCCGTCCGCTCGCTGGGCAAGCTCGACTGGACGGCGGGCACCGACTTCGAGTTCGTCTCGGCCAGCATCAACCCCGATGACTCGGTGGAGTTGGCCGCGGCCAAGAAACAGGGATATCTGGCTGAGTACGGTCGCGAGGGTGTCGGCCGCGGCTGGCACTTCCTCACTGCGCCTCAGACCAGTTCGCAGGCGCTGGCCGATGCGGTCGGCTTCAAGTTCCGCCGCCTGCCCGACGGCGAGTATGCCCATGCTGCGGCGCTGTTCCTGGTGGCCCCAGATGGCCGCTTGGTGCGCTACCTCTACGGAGTCAAGTTCGAGCCGCAGACCGTGCGCATGGCGCTGGTCGAGGCGGGGCAGGGCACCATCGGCACACCGCTGGACCGCTTCATCCTGTGGTGCCACCAGTACGACCCGACCGAGGGCAGTTACACCCTGCTGGCGTTCCGGCTGATGCAGGTGGGTGGCGCGATCACCGTGGTCCTCCTGGCATCCGGCATCGGCTGGATGTGGTGGCGCGATTCCCGCAAGAAGTCACTCCAGCCGCCGGTAGAGGCTCAATCGGCGAACGCTCACGCAATTCACTGAGATTCCCATGCAGACGCTCCTAGCAATACTCACTGCTGCGACCGGCCTGGCCGATGGCCCGACTGCGCCGACCTTCTGGATGCCGCAGGGCGCGTCGACGGTCGCCCCGGATGTTGACATCGTCTTCGATGTCATCAACTGGGTCTGCTACTTCTTCTTCGCCCTGATTGTGGTGGCCATGGTGGCCTTCGTCTGGAAGTACCGCATCCGCGAGCGCGAGCATCGCTTCCGCATGGACGGCCCGACCCACCATGCCGCTCTAGAGGCCACCTACATCATTGTGCCGCTGCTCCTCTCCGGAGTCATCTTCTTCTTCGGCTTCCGCGGCTACCTCGATCTGGCCACCCCACCGGCCAACTCATACGACATCAATGTCACCGCCAAGAAGTGGCAGTGGGCCTTCACTTACCCCAACGGCGCGGTGGCCTCCGGCGCAGTCGAGGGCTTGGTGGTGCCCGCTGGTCGACCAGTGCGGGTGGTGCTGCGAGCCGACGATGTGCTGCACTCCTTCTTCATCCCCGAGTTCCGGGTGAAGCGCGACTGCGTGCCGGGACGCGTGGGCGCCATCTGGTTCCAGTGCGACTATCCGACCGGGATGGATCCAGCCAAGGCCTACAACCTCTTCTGCGCCGAGTACTGCGGCACCGACCACTCCAAGATGCTGGCCAAGGTCTATGTGCTCGAGCAGGCCGAGTTCGATGAGTGGCTGGCCAAGCAGGCCAACTGGATTGAAGAAATCCCTGACGCCGAACTGTTCACCGCCGCCGGCCCGCGCCTTTACGCCCAGTGCAGCCAGTGCCACAGCCTCGACGGCACCGCCGGGCAGGGGCCATCGTGGCAGGGAATCTTCGACCGCATTCGCGCCGGCACCGGCAAGTTCACCAATGGCCAGAGTTACGCCGACCTGATCGGCCCGGGCAAGGTTTACGAGACGCCAGAGGACTACATCCGCGACAGCATCCTCAACCCCGGGAAGTATGTCGTGCAGACCTTCGGCAATGTCATGCCCACCTTCAAGGGGCAGATGAGTGAACGCAAGATAGAGGCGGTCACCGGAATGATGAAGCACCTCGACCAGTTCGACGCCAAGGGCAAGCTGAAGGCCGCCGCCAAGTGACCAAACCATGAGCACCATCGAGATCCACAAGCCCGAGTCCCTGGCGCTGCACAGCGAGGACAACTACCTGACGCACTCGCGCGGGTTCCTGTCTTGGGCGCTAACCCTCGACCATAAGCGCATCGGTGTCATGTATCTGATCTCGGTGCTGACCAGTTTTCTGGTGGGCGGCATCTTCGCCCTGCTGGTGCGCACTGAACTGCTCACTCCCGGCCCGACCATCACCACGCCGTTTGCCAAGTGGCTCGGGGTGCAGGATGCGGATGTTTACAACCAGTGGTTCACCCTGCACGGGGCGATCATGGTGTTCTTGGTGATCATCCCGAGCATCCCGGCGGCGCTTGGCAACTTTATCTTGCCGGTGATGCTGGGCGCCAAGGATGTGGCCTTCCCCAAGCTGAACCTCGGCTCGTACTACCTGTGGGTCTGCGGGGCGGTGCTGGCGGTGGTCAGCCTGCTAATGGGCGGCTTCGACACCGGCTGGACTTTCTATACGCCATACAGCACCACCACTACCGCCGGCGGCGTGATCCCGGTGATCGTCGGTGTGTTCCTGCTGGGATTCAGCTCCATTTTCACCGGGATGAATTTCGTGGTGACCATCCACAAACTGCGGCCGCCAGGGATGACTTGGTTCAAGATGCCGCTCTTCTTGTGGGCGCTCTATTCGACCGCGATCATTCAGGTGCTGGCCACCCCGGTGCTGGCGATCACGCTGCTGCTCCTAATCGTGGAGCGCACTCTGAATGTCGGCATCTTCAACCCCTCGATGGGCGGCGACCCGGTGCTGTTCCAGCACTTCTTCTGGTTCTACAGCCATCCGGCGGTGTACATCATGATCGTCCCGGGCATGGGGATCGTCAGCGAACTGATCGCGGTGCACTCCCACCGGCACATCTTCGGCTATCGCTTCATCGCCTTCTCCTCGGTGGCCATCGCCATGTTCAGTTTCATCGTCTGGGGACACCACATGTTCGCCAGCGGCCAGAGCGGGCTGATGAACACCTTGTTCTCGGCGATCTCCTTCAGCGTGGCCATTCCCTCGGCGGTGAAAATCTTCAATTGGGTGCTGACGCTCTACAAGGGTTCGATCAGCCTGACCACCCCGATGTGCTACGGGCTGGCGTTCTTGTTCTTGTTCACCATCGGCGGACTTACCGGGCTGCACTGCGCCACGCTGGCCACCGATGTGCACCTGCACGACACCTACTTCATCGTGGCCCACTTCCACTATGTGATGATGGGCTCGGCGCTGATCGCCATGGTCGGCG
>SXGS01774668.1_pt1 | contig 11653 bp, 9 predicted proteins | sample 3174681 | NCBI WGS metagenome assembly SXGS01 (sample SAMN11356861, study PRJNA531348) | freshwater metagenome | isolation source: freshwater sample F1-80 | place: China: Fuxian Lake, Yuxi | collected 2017-12-25 | reverse complement strand
TCGGCCGCAGCGAAAGCCGCGAGGCCCTGCGCCACTTCTTCGAGGTGGACGCCGCCTTCATCGTCCTGTCGGCCCTGGGCGCCCTGGCCGAGGAGGGCCTGGTGCCGGTCGAGACCGTGCAAAAAGCCATCGCGGATCTGAACATCGACCCAGAGAAGCCCAACCCCCTAGCCGTCTGAGCATCCATGTCCGACGCTGAACGCCTGAGCCAGAGGGCCGTGTCATGAGTGTAGAATTCAAGCTGCCCGACCTGGGTGAGAACATCACCGCAGGGGATGTCGTCAATGTGCTAGTGGCCGTGGGCGACACCCTGGCCGAGGATCAGCCGGTCATCGAACTGGAGACCGACAAGGCCGTCATCGAGGTGCCCTCCTCCATCACCGGGGTCATCGAGGCCATCCACGTCAAAAAGGGCGACAAGGTCGCCGTCGGCCAGGTGGTGCTCACCGCCAATAGCAACGAAGAAGCCCCGGCGGCCAGCACACCGGCGCGGGCGCCGGAGCAAGCACCGCCCACACCTGCCCCAGCCGCGCCACCGGTGGCCCCCGCTGCCATCGGGCCGGCCAGCAGCATCCAGTTCGCCCTGCCCGACCTGGGTGAGAACATCACCGCAGGGGATGTCGTCAATGTGCTGGTGGCCGTGGGCGACACCCTGGCCGAGGATCAGCCGGTCATCGAACTGGAGACCGACAAAGCCGTCATCGAGGTGCCCTCCTCCATCACTGGGGTCATCGAGGCCATCCACGTCAAAAAGGGCGACAAGGTCGCCGTCGGCCAGGCGGTGCTCACTGCACGGGGCAGCGCTGCTGCCGCACCCAATCCCCCGGCGCCCGCACCCCAGGCAGCGACCCCTGTGCCTGTCTCGGCGCCTGCCGCGCCCGCACCACAGGCAGGCCCGGCCCAACCCGTGCCCAACGCGGCCCGCCCCCTGGTGCCCGCCGCCCCCTCGGTGCGCCGCCTGGCCCGCGAGTTGGGCATCGACATCGCCCTGGTGAAAGGCTCCGGGCCGGCGGGGCGGATCTCCCAGGATGACATCAAGTTACACGTGCGCCAGCTCAACACCCAGCGGCCCACCGCAATCAGCGCCCCGACCCAGGTGGCGGCTGCCCCGCTGCCGGACTTCAGCCGCTGGGGCGCGGTGGACCGCCAGCCCATGAGCAACGTGCGGCGGGTCACCGCCGAACGCCTGCTCCAAGCCTGGACCACCATCCCCCAGGTCACCCAGTTCGACAAGGCCGATATCACCGAGGTCGAGCAGTGGCGCAAGGAATTCGGCAAACGCGCCGAGGCAGCGGGGGGCAAACTCACCCTCACCGCCATCCTACTCAAGGTGGCGGCAGCGGCGCTGCGGCGTTTCCCCCAGTTCAACGCCAGCCTCGACATGGCCCGCAACGAGGTGGTCTACAAACAGTACTGCCACATCGGTGTGGCGGTGGACACCGACCGCGGCCTGCTGGTGCCGGTGGTGCGCGACGTGGACCAGAAGAACATCGTGCAACTCGCCGTCGAATTGGCCCAACTGGCCGAGAAAGCGCGCACCAAGAAGCTGAGCCCGGACGACATGCAGGGCGGCTGCTTCACCATCAGCAACCTGGGCGGCATCGGCGGCACTGGTTTCACCCCCATCGTCAACCCACCCGAGGTGGCCATCCTCGGCGTGGCGCGGGGCGCCTTCGAGCCGGTGTGGAATGGGACTGAGTTCCGCCCCCGGTTGCTGGTCCCCCTCTCCATGTCCTACGATCACCGCCTCATCGATGGCGCCGACGGCATCCGCTTCCTGCGCTGGCTTGCCGAAGCTCTGCAGAATCCCTTCGTGCTCTTGTTGGAAGGCTGAACGGCGCGGCGGAGAGATGACCCCGGCGGCCTTTCCCAGGGAGTGGCGGGGAGAGCGGAGCTTCGCGAGCAGGGTGGGAAGGACGCGCCTTGGAAAAGGCCAGAGTGGGTCGCTCCCCGACACGCATAGCCTACAGGATCATTGTCAATCATGGACAAAGTACATGTAGCAGTTATCGGGGCTGGTCCCGGCGGGTACGCCGCCGCGTTCCGCGCCGCCGGCCTCGGTCTACAAGTAGCCCTCATCGACCTGGAGCCCAATCCAGGCGGGGTCTGCCTGTACCGCGGCTGTATCCCCTCCAAGGCCCTGCTCCATGTGGCCCGGCTGCTGGCCGAGGCCCAGGAAGCCAAACACTGGGGCATCGACTTCCAGCCCCCCGCCATCGACCTTGGCCGCCTGCGCGCCTGGAAGGACAGCGTCGTCGCCAAGATGACCGGCGGCCTGGGCCAGATGGCCAAGCTGCACAAGGTGCACCAGTTCCAGGGCCGCGCCCGTTTCCTCGACGCCCATACCCTGCGCATCCAGAAGGCCGGCGGCGGCGAGGAGGACCTCGCCTTCGACCACGCCATCCTGGCCACCGGCTCGCGGCCCGCCGTGATCCCCACCTTCGAGATCGGCTCGCCCCGGGTGCTAAACTCCACCGGCGCCCTGCAACTGGAGAGTATCCCCGCCAGCCTGCTGGTGGTGGGCGGTTCCTATATCGGCCTGGAGATGGCCACGGTCTACGCCGCCCTGGGCAGCCGGGTTTCGGTGGTGGAGATGATGCCCGGCCTCATCCCCATGGCCGACCGCGATCTGGTCAAACCCCTGGCCGTGCGCCTGGAGAATGTGCTAGAGCGAATCATGCTGGGCACCAAGGTGCTGGGCCTGCAGCAGCGCGAGCAGGGCCTCGAGGTCTCCTTTGAGGACAGCCAGGGCAAGACCTGGACCGAGGTCTACGAGAAGGTGCTGGTGGCCGTGGGCCGCAAACCCAACAGCGAGGATCTGGGCCTAGAGAACACCCAGGTGAAAATCTCCCCACGCGGCTTCGTCGAGGTAGACGTACACCGCCGCACTGCCGAGCCCTCCATCTTCGCCATCGGCGACCTGACCGGCGACCCCATGTTGGCCCACAAAGCCTCCCACGAAGCGGCGGTGGCCGCCGAGATCATCGCCGGCCACAAGGCCGCCTTCGAGCCCACCGCCATTCCCGCGGTGATCTTCACCGATCCGGAGATCGCCTGGTGCGGCCTGACCGAAACCCAGGCCCAGGAGCAGCAGCGCCCCGTCGCCGTAGCGCGTTTCCCTTGGGCGGCCTCCGGGCGGGCCACCACCCTGGGCCGCAGCGAAGGACTGACCAAGCTGATCCTCGACCCAGAGAGCCAGCGCATCCTGGGGGCCGGCATCGTGGGACCAGGCGCCGGCGAACTGATCGGCGAGGCCACCCTGGCCGTGGAGATGGCCACCCTGGCCACCGATCTCAAACTCACCATCCACCCACATCCCACCCTCTCCGAAACCCTGATGGAGGCCGCCGAGGTCTACTTCGGCCAGAGCCCCCACCTCTACACTCCGCCCAAGCGCTGAGCGTTCCGCACTGACCCGGTGGCGCAGTATCCCCTTTTGAAAAACCGCGAAGGCCTGGTGATGGTGATGGCCGGCCTCGTTTACCTGCTGGCCTTTTTCTACCTGCGCCCCGATATCAACCGCGTCCCGCAGGAATGCGAAAACATCGCCCGGCATCTGGCGGCTGGGGAGGGGTTCTCCTTGTCCTGGTTTTCCACCACTGTGCAGCCAAGCGCCAACCAGGAGCCAGTGTACCCCCTGTTGATGGCCCTGTTTTTCCGCTGGGTGCCTTCGCCCTATGTCTGTCTGCTGGCACTGCAGGTGGTGGTGTGGCTGTGGGCCATCTGGGTGCTCTCGGGCCTGGCGCAGCGGCTGGTCGGCGCCCCACGGCCACTGGTGATTCTGGTGGTGGCCCTGTGGCCGCCGCTGGTCGTCTATGTACTATCTTTTCATCCCCTCTGGCTGCGGGCCGCGGCGCTGATCTTTGTTCTCCACCTGGCATTGCGCTACCGCGATCAACCGAGCCTTTGGTGTTCCCTCGCCCTGGGGTGCGGCCTGGGCGCCGCAGCTCTGGTGCGGGCGCCCTTGCTGATCCTCCCGGCCCTGGTCGTACCCTGGGCCGTACTCGGCGGCGCCCCAGGCAAGAGCACTCCACTGGCAGGGCAGATCTCGGCGGGGTTGAGCGGCTACCGGCAGCGGTTGCGACAGCGGCTCTCCCACCTGGTGTTTATCGGGATTGCGGCCGGCGCCGTGCTGTCGCCCTGGGTGGTCCGCAACTGGGTGGTGCTGGGCGCCTGGGTGCCGGGAACCACCACCGCCGGGTATACCGCGCTGCTGGGGAACCATCCGGGGGCCAGTGGGGCGATGGAGGTCGAGGCTCTGCGGCCGTCCCAGCAATTCCCCGCCGAGTTCTGGCATTTGTCCGAGGTGGAGCGCGACGTGGTGTTCCGCCAGCAGGTCGCCGCTTTCTGGAGGGAACACCCCGCCGAGGCGGCCGGCCTCTACATTAAGAAGCTGCTCTATCTCTGGACTTGGTGGCCCGGGGTGGGCAACAACTACCGGGCGAGTTGGACCTGGGCATATATGGCACTGTGGTCCGTGTCCCTGCCATTGATCCTGATCGGCTGGCGCCTGGCGAGGCGGAACCCCGGGGCGGAGGCGCCGGGGTTATTCCTGGGCCTGTGGTGCTTTTACGCCTTGCTCTACGCGCTCTTTGCGGTGAACCTGCGCTTTCGCTTCGAACTGGAGGCCCTGCTGCTGCCCTATGCACTGATCGCCGCCAAGGACCTTGGCGCGCGACTGAAGGGGAGGTTTCGCCCCGGGTCCTGAGACGGGCCGTGGAAAGGCCATCGCGCCGATGGTTTGCCAGAGCTAGGACACCCACCGAATGCTGCAAAAAGAGAACCTGCCCTCAGGCAGACTCTTCCGACCCCACCTGGCGGTGGGAAGAGTTTTCCGGCAACAAAACCCTCCTCCGATTTCCGCCCCTTAGCTCGCAAGATCATATTTTACAGGCCTACACCTTGCGATCTAACCCCCGCCAATAACCAAGGCACGCCTTTTGCAACTTGTCTGGGATGAACCCCTTTCCTCGATGAGCGCAATGGAAAGTTCCCCGCTTTCCCGACATTTCGATCTGCGGCTGAAGGAAATCAACCAGCAGATCCACAGTTGCCTGAAGGACGTGCGCAAGCACCTCCACGAGCTGGAACAGGCCGCCCAACAGCCCCCGGTTGCCGGCCCACCCAAGGATTTTGCCCAGCTGCTGAAGGAGTCGCTGCAGCAGCGCACCCCGCCCACCGGCCAGGACAAATAACCCCGCCCCCTCGGACACCCTTGTTTTTGCAGTTGCCCCTTCGGCGCCGACAGCCCTATTTTAACAGCACCCCCGCCGCACCTCTCCTTTGTCAGCCCCTTCACTGCTATGCCTTTGCTGCGCTTTTTGCCCCCTTGGAAGTGGTTGCTCCCCGGTTTGGGCGCTGGTATCGCCCTGCTGGCGCTGGCCTTTTTCTACTATCAGCCCACCCCGCCGGCCCCACTGCTTGCCCCGCCCGACAGCCTGGCGGTCGCCCACTCGACTGCCCCGCCACCCGAACCGCCACCTGAACCGCCCTTCTTCTCCGCCGGCTCACCCGGACTGCAGGCAGCCCGGCTCATCACCCGCCAGAACTACCGCGAGGCACTGCAGCTGCTCGAAAATCTGCCGGGAAGGGACCCGCGCGAGCAACGGGGATTTGCCTTCCAGCGGGCCTACTGCGCCCAGGCCCTGGGCGACCACCCGGCTGCCCTCGCCGCGCTGGGCTCGCTGGAGCAGGCCCACCCGGACCTGGAGGATCACCGCCAGAGCTGGCTGGCCCGCAGCCTGGAGAAGGCCGGCAAGGCCCAGCAGGCCATCGCCCAGTATGAGGCGCTGCTGGCCGGCCGCCACCCCGCCCTGGGAGAAGAAGCCCGCCTGCGCCTGGCCGAACTCTACCTAGAACAAAACCAGAAACCCCGCGCCATAGAACTCTTCGCTGCCGCGGCAAAAGGCCCGCGGGCCCCCGAGGCCCTGGCCCGCCTGGCCCAACTGGCCCCTGACTCAACGGCCCGCCAGCACCGCCTGCGCCTCTGGCGCCAATTCCCGGACCATGCCCTGGCCCTGGAGGCGGCCCGGCAGGCGGGGGCGCTGCTTTCGCCGGAGGAACGCGGCGCCCGTGCCCAGGTCTACTTTTCTCACCAACAGCACACTCAGGCCGGCCCCCTGCTCGAAAGCCTGCTGGCAGCCAATCCCAAACCACCTGTCCGCACCGAGGCCCAGTTGCTCTTGGGCCGGGTCCGCGCCGCCGAGGGCCAGAAGGAGGAGGCGCGCGCGCTCTTCGCCAGGCTCTGGGAACAGGACCACCACCCTGCGGCGCTCTACTACCTGGGCGCGGCCCTCGCCCGCCTCGACCGCGAGCAGCAGGCCCTCAGGCGCTACCGCCAATTCGCCGAAACCTTCCCCCAGGACGAACTCGCCCACGAGGCCCTCTGGCAGGCGGGCCGGATCGCCGAGCGCAGCGACGAATTCGCCCTGGCCGACCAGCTCTACACCCTGCTGGCTGACCAGCACCCGGCCAGCACCTACCGCGACGAGGCGCGCTGGCGCAGCGGCTTTGCGGCCTATTGCCGCAACGAGGACGCGCGGGCGCTGGAGGTCTTTGCCGCTCTGGGCGCTCGGGCCACCGATGCCCAGCTGGCCGACCAGGGGCTTTTCTGGGCGGGCAAAGCTGCCCAACGCCTGGGGCGCACCGAGGAGGCAAGGCGCTTCTTCCAGCAGACCGCCGACCATTTCCCCCGCTCCTACTACGCCACCCGCGCCGTTGGCATGGGGTACCGGCCGACCCCGGCGGCAAACGCGGATTCCGGTGCGACGAGCACGCCCATTTCCGTCTTCACCATACCCCTTTACCGGCCAGCCCCGGCCGACCCAGCCTATTCCGACCCCCCCCACACCCGGCGGGCCCGGGCCCTGCTCGAACTGGGCCTCCTGGACCTGGCCCAGGCCGAAGTGCCCGCCAGCGGCCGCCCGGCACCGGCGGAACTGGCCGTATTGAAGTTGCTCCGCGACCGCTGCGATGAACTCGAGCTGCGGAACCGCGCCCTGCGCCTCTCTGCCCGCATCGTCACCTACGACTACGGCCCCGCGGAGTTGCGCCACGCCTTTCCCCGCTATTTCTTCGATCGCGTGCAGACCGCTGCCCGGGAGGCACAGGTGGACCCCTGTCTGGTGATTTCGGTGATGAGGCAGGAGAGTTTTTTCGACTCGGGCGCTGTCTCGCCGGTGGGAGCGCTGGGGTTGATGCAGATCATGCCGCAAACAGGCCAGCAACTGGCCCGCCAGCTGGGAGTGACGCCTTTTGCGCGCGAACGGCTCTTTGAGCCCCAGCTGTCCATTCGCATGGGCAGTCACTACCTGGCCGATCAGGTCCGCGCTTTCCAGACCGGGCCGGCCGCGCAGCTGGGTTTTGAGCTGGGCCTGGCCGCGTACAACGCCGGCCCCGAGGCCGCCCGCCGCTGGCTGCAGCGCTACCCGCACAGCGACCCCGATCTCTTTGTGGAGCGCATCCCCTACAAGGAAACCCGGCTCTATGTCAAGAAAGTGATGCGCAACTTCGCCATCTACAAAACCCTCACCCAGGTCTAGACCCGATGGAAGAACCTGCGACCGATCCCCAGAAGAAGGTGCGCCTCTACGAGGATATCTTCATCATTCTCTGTATTCTCGCCCTGTGGCCGGTGATCCTGGACTGGGAGGAGCCCATCTACGAGTTCGCCCTGTACGTGGCCCTGGCCGGGCTGCTGGTGATCTTCTTCCGCCGCGTCAAACGCTTCCGCCGGGCAAACGACGAACTGAGCTGACCCACCCGACCGGACCCGGTCCCGACCGCGCCCCCTGAAGCCCCGCGCTTCGGATGGTATGGTGCCTGATCCCTGTTTCCACGGGCAAACACACGACACCCCGCGCAACCCTGCGCAATTGCCCGCACTTTCCAGCAAACTGCCCCGCAGCTTCGCCGCCCTGCACAGATGCATCTCAAATCCATATTCCACAATAAGATATAACCAAAGACCCTCCCTGCGTACCCACCTGGCACGGGCATTGCAAAAAGCCCAGGGACACTGCTTGAGCCTATGGGGCCCCGGAGCAGGCAGGTCGCCCCGGGTCCTTCTCAGGGCTGCTGGGCTGTCCTTCAACTCTCCAAAACAGGGAGGTTGTCATGAACCGGATTTTTCTGTGGCTGGCATGTCTGGGTGCTGCGGGGCTGCTGGCCTGCGGCGAGGGTAAACCTACAGCACCCACCGGCGCCGCGGTGCCGGCTGCCAAACTGATCACCACCCCCAACCCCGTCGGCGACGGCCGGCTGCGGGTAATGACCCGCAATATCTACCTGGGGACCGATATCAATCCCATCCTGGCCGAAAAGGCCCCGCGCCAGATCCCCGTGCAGATGGCCCTGGCCTGGCAGAAGGTGCTGGCCACCGACTTTGCCGACCGCGCCGGGGCCCTGGCCGACGAGATCGCCCTGGCCCAGCCTCACCTGGTGGGCCTGCAGGAGGTGGCCCTTTACCGCCTCCAGTTGCCCGGTGACTACCTGGCCGGCAACCCGAACCCGGCCACCCAGGTGGCCTTTGACTTCCTCGACATCCTGCTGGCGGCCCTGGCCGAGCGGGGCCTGCACTACCGCGCGGTGGCCTCTGCCACGGGCATCGATATCGAACTGCCCATGGTGGCCGACCCCAGCACCTCGCCCCCGACCCTGGCCGACCTGCGCTACACCGACCGCGAGGTGATCCTGGCCCGCCGGGACGTGCGGGTCAGCGCCCCCCAGGGCGGGCAGTTCAGCGCCAAGGTCGTCGTGCCGGTGGCCGGCACCCCGCTCGACATCCCCCGCGCCTGGGCCGCCGTGGATGCCCGCAGCGGCGGCCAGACCTTCCGCTTCCTGAGCGCTCACCTGGAGACCGCACGCTTTGGCCCCATCCAGGAGGCCCAGGCCGCCGAGTTGGTGGCCATGACCAGCCAGGTGAAACTGCCGACGGTGCTGGTCGGCGACCTCAATTCGCCGGGCGTGCCCCGCGCCGAAGGGGTCACCCTCACCAGCAGCTATCAGCAACTGCTCGACGCCGGCTTTGTGGACCTGTGGACCCGGGCCAACCCGACGGACCCGGGCTTCACCTGCTGCCACGACGGCCTACTGCGCAACGAGACGGTGGAGTTCGACCGGCGGATCGACCTGGTCCTCTTCCATGCCGGAGCCGACCAGCAGGGCCGGACGGAGATGGGCAAGGCCCTGGCGGCCGTGGTGGGTGAGGAGAGCGGCGACCTTTCCGCTTCAGGGTTGTGGCCCTCGGACCACGCCGGGGTATGGGCGGCCTTCCGCGTGCAACCAGCGGCCCTGGCCCGGCGCTGAGGGCCAGTCTGCCGCCCCCGTTCAGTGTCGGCAGCCCCGGGCCGTGGCCGTCTGCGGATCGACGGTCACGGCCCGGAACACCCATCACCCTCCTCGAAAGGACCTCACCGATGAACCGCCATCGCCCTTTTTCTTTGCGCCTCCCTCTATGGCCCCTCCTGCTGTTTTTCGCAAATCTGTGCGGTTGCATCTCCACCTTCTCTGAGCTGCAAAGCGCCAAACTACTCGGCCCTGGACGCTACGAGCTGACACCGAGTATTTCGGCGGTGACCTGGCACGAAGAGGATGATTACGATGATTACAGCGACACCCGCGTGGGTTTGCAGCTTGGCGCCGGCATCACCCCAAAGGTCGATTGGCGGGTGCGTTATGAGCGGGTAGGGATGGAGAAAGACGGTTACAACATCGTGGGCTTTGGGCCAAAATTCAGCCTGCTCCCAGATCGGCTGGCCTTTTATGCGCCGCTGGGATTTGCCTTTGGAGAAGACCTTGAGGCCAGTGAAACCCTCGAATTTCACCCCACCATGCTGTTCACCTGGCAGCCCAATCCCCATGTGGAACTCAATGCCTCCGGCAAAGTGCTCCTGAGAAAGGAGGGCGACGCGCTGATGGCGTATAATTTGGGTTTGGGGTTGAGCCCAGACTTCGAGCGACAACTGACGATCAGGCCCGAGATCGGCATCCTGACTAACCCCGGCGAGCCAGGCTACTACCAGCACCTGAGCCTAGCCCTGTCGGTGCCCTTTGGCGAGTGAAGGCCGCTATAGGCGGCCGACATTTCTCTCGGGCTAACGCTTCTTATTGCAGACCATTTTGCCGAGGTCGGGGGTCATGAATAACGTCTATCTCAGGCTGTCAATTGCAGGTGCCCTAATAACCCTTGGTTGCGGAACCAAAAATCCGTGGTCTCCTGCAGGAGTAGGAACAAGCGATAGGAGCGACATCTACATAATCAACAGGGACGGAACCAACTTGAATAACCTGACCCCAGGATCAGCGGGGGGCCGCGGCCCACAGTGGTCGCCGGACGGAACCTGGATCTCCTTTTACAGCGGCCATACCGTGGGGAATTTCTGGGCTCCCGATGCCTATGTTGTCGATACCCTTGGCAACAAAGTGCAGGCCTTCCCCGTAATGGCAGAGAGTTCACCAGGTGGATGGTTTCCGGACGGCACCAAGCTTGAGTTGTGGGGACGGCAATCGGTCGATGCGATATCTCAGGCCTACGTGGCACAAGTGGAGGATGGTCTGGTACAGCCCCTAACGATTCCAGGGTTTACCGTGACCCGCAATATTCTGTTCCTCGATCGAGGCGGGCAGTGGGCATCCGTGTGGGGCGAGTATGGCGGCGTAAATGGGGTGTTTACCACCACCATGGCAGGGGACCACGTGCAGATGCTGCCCTGTTTTTGTGCCACCGTGTTCGGAACCTACTGCGCTCCCGGCCAGGAGGCCTTCTTCGAAAGAATCGAGGAGTGGGAATGGTCCCCAGATGGAGGCCGCATCGCCTTCGTCGCCGCAAAGACGCCTTTTGGGGCCCCTCGTTTGTACCTTTTCCACCTGGCGGACAGCTTGCTGCACCCCCTACCCCTTCCCAAGGGTTCGGGCACACAGACCATGGGGCCTCCGGTTAGGGAGTTGGCCTGGTCTCCAGATGGCAGCCAGATCGCCTTCCAATCCAACCACGGCGGCACCTGGGAACTCTATGCCATGGACACCAGCGGGAACAACCTCACCTCCCTCACTATCGATCCGGAAATGATGGAGGATGACCCCACTTGGTCCCCAGATGGCAGCCAGATCGCTTTCACCGGGAGCACTTCCGACGGCCCTAGCAGGGTGTACTTGGTAGATGCCTCCGGTAGCGGGTTAAGGGTGCTGGCCGCCTGGAAGTTCAACAGTTACGATCCAGCTTGGTCGCCAGACGGTCAGCGCATCGCTTTTGCCTCCGATCACTGAGCATCGCCAGGGTTCGAGCACCCAACTGACCGCGTCTCCAGAGATCCCGACGCGATTTACCCTTGTTTCCCCCGCCAATGCCGCACAAACTCCACCACCATTGGCAGCACCGACAGGCCGATGATGGCGAAGATCACCAAGCTGAAGTTCTGCTTGATGATGGGCAGATTGCCAAAGAAATATCCCGCGTACACCAAGCCGGGCACCCAGAGCAGGGCGCCGACCACATTGAAAGAGAAGAAGCGGCGGTAGCTCATCTCGCCGATGCCGGCCACAAAGGGGGCAAAGGTGCGGATGATGGGTACGAAGCGGGCTATAATGATGGTCTTCCCGCCGTGTTTCTCGTAGAAGGCGTGGGTGCGCTGCAGGTGCTCGGGGTTGAAGAACC
>SXGS01374929.1_pt1 | contig 11654 bp, 9 predicted proteins | sample 3174681 | NCBI WGS metagenome assembly SXGS01 (sample SAMN11356861, study PRJNA531348) | freshwater metagenome | isolation source: freshwater sample F1-80 | place: China: Fuxian Lake, Yuxi | collected 2017-12-25 | reverse complement strand
CGTATCGTGGCAGGCGGGTGAAAGCGGATTACCGGCCGCTCCCGTGTACAATATTGAAATGAAGCGTATAGTCCTCAAGCTGCTGTCAATTGCCGTCCTCAGCGCACTCCCGTCTCTAGGCGCCACGCCGGACTGGAAAGTCTCCATTGCTGCGGTCGGCGCCGTGAAAATAAACTTCTCTTCGGCTTTCAATGTGACCATCAAAGACGCCAAAGGAGCGCCCGTCGAGGGCGCGGCTGTCGAGGTCGTACTGACTATGGTGGACATGGACCACGGCGAGTTCAAGAGCAAGGCAAATGTCGTAAAGCCGGGGGTCTACCAGGCAAAACCTATGTTTTTCATGGCGGGGAAGTGGAATATGGAAGTGCGTGCGAGGAAGGGGGCGGATACACTGATACAAAAGTTCCCCTACGAGGTTAAGCAGTAATCGTGTTGGGTGGGATGCAACCCCGGCCCGCAGGGTGGCATCCAACTGTATTGGGGATTGATTTCGAGTGAAGGAAACTCGCGCTATCGCGCTGTGCCTTGTTCTGGCGGGACAGTTGCTGCCCTCAAATGCCGCGCAGCCTCACTGCGCGAAATATGAGAAGGCGGAGCGCCTTTTCGAGAAGACCGAGTTCGCGGCTTCCGTCGCGGTAATGGAGGCTTTGTCCGTCAAGGACGCGCACGCGTGGGACCTACTCGGACGCGGCCGCTACATGCTCGGCGACTATAAGAAGTCCAGTGAAGCTTTCGAGAAGGCTGTGGCCTCGGAGCCTTCGACCTCAAGCTACCTTAACTGGCTTGGAAAATCGTACGGCCGGCGGGCGGAACAGGGCAATCCCTTCGCAGCTCCCAGTCTTGCGAGCAAAGCAAGACAGGCCTTCGAGAAGGCGGTGCAATTGGACGCATCGAACAGGGAAGCCGCAAACGACCTCTTCGAGTACTACCTCCAGGCGCCGGGATTCCTCGGCGGCGGTCTTGATAAGGCCGCCGCTCTCGGCGAGAGTATCGCGAAGCGCGATCCGGTAGAGGGACACTGGGCGAAAGCCCGCCTTGCCGAGCGGCGCAAGGAATTTGGAACCGCTGAGGAGCATCTTCGAAGAGCTCTTGACCTCGCTCCGACGCAACTCGGCCGCGTCATCGACCTCGCGAAGTTTTTGGCGCACCGTGGCAGGCATGACGAGAGCGATCAGATGTTCCAGCGTGCCGAGACAATTGCCCCTGAGTCCCCAAAGCTGCTCTTTGAGCGGGCGGAAACTTACCTCAACGCCAGCCGGAACATCGATCAGGCCAGGAGTTTCCTAAAGCGGTATCTGTCAAGCGAACTGACTCCGAACGACCCTCCGAGGGCCGACGCGGAAAAGCTGCTTCGCAAAGCGAACGGAATGTAGCGGCGATTCCATCCGGCCAATGTTTATCACTGAAGCGCTGCGTTTCAGCCTACTTGCTCTGCGTGCAAACCCTGTCAGGTCACTGCTGACCGCGCTCGGCATGCTGATCGGAAATGCCTCGGTAATTCTGGTGGTCACGATATCGCTCACGGGACGCGACTACATCCTCGAGCAGATTCAGGGAATTGGCTCCAACATGATTTTCGCCTACTACGACGTTGGTGGCGGAACCAGCGCGCGCTCGGAGGCCGACTTCATCAAGGGAGACGACGTTAAGGCGGTCCGCGAGCAGCTTGCGGGGCGCATTCTCGCCGCCACCGGGATCATGACGAACTACGACCGGATGGTGATCGGGGGCAGGGAAGAGGACGTTGCGGTCATCGGGTCCGATGAACACTACCGGACGGTTCGAAATCTGGTGATGCTGAGCGGTTCATTCCTGGACGCGAGCGATGTCCAGTTGCGGCAGAAGGTAGCGCTCCTCACGGAAAAGCTGGCGACTCGACTTTATGGCAATCCACGAGCCGCCATCGGGCAGGCTCTCAAGGTACACGGACTTCAGTTCACCGTGACAGGCGTCTTCAAGGAGCGCGTGGAGAGTTTCGGGCAGACGGAATTGAATGCGGAGACGATTCTGATTCCGATCTCAGTTCTGCGCTACTTCACGACCGTGGATAAGATCGACCCGATGTACGTCCAGGTGCGGTCGCCGGCCGAAGTGGAACCGGTGACGCAACTGGTGCGGAAGATTCTGGAATCACGGCACCGCTCAGGCGCAAGGTACAGGGTAGAGAACCTGACGGCAATTCTTGACGCCGCCGAGAACGTGGCTCTGATCCTGCGGCTGGTGCTTATCCTTGTTTCCGCGATCGCGCTGACTATTTCGGGGATTGGGATCATGAACATCATGCTGGTAACGGTTACCGAACGCACACGGGAGATTGGCGTACGAATGGCGGTGGGGGCGTCGCGCCACGAGATACTGGCGCAGTTTCTCACGGAAGCGGTTGTCATCAGCCTGGCCGGAGGACTGCTTGGCATTCTGGTTGGAGTCTCAGTGCCTCTGAGCGTTACTTACTTCGTGGAAAACATCAGAATTCAGATTTCGAGAGAAGCTGTGGCGGTTGCGTTTTCCGTATCGCTGCTCGTGGGTGTCGTTTTCGGAATGCTGCCGGCGATCCGTGCCTCGAAGCTGAATCCGACGGAAGCGCTGCGTTACGAGTAAGGGGAGACAGCAGACACGAGCCATTGGAGCGGCAGACAAGGCGGGCCTCACGTTCCGCCAGGGGCAACGATTTCTCATCTCACCACACCTCACCTCCTTCATCGTGCCCGGGCCCGCAGCCTCGATCAGGGCTCATCCAGCAGGAAGCGCTGTGTTCGCTTCCGGGTCGGGCCGGGCTAGGTTGACTCGGCTCGATCGCGTGGAATCGTGGCTACCGCAACCCGCCTTTCATGAACGCCGGGCCATGACTTATTCGGGCCGCTGGAATCGGAAAGACACGATTTGGGATTTTGAAATCGCGCCCGGTTTTGTGGGCTCGCCATCTGAAAGCTATCTGACGGTAGCGTGAATTAATCGCGGCCGGATTCCGCTCAAAGACAAGCCCGCGGGTTCGCATTGTTCGCTCGGCCTCAGCGGGTTCGGGCAGATGGCGCAGAACCTGTGCTTGAACGCTGCGCTTCGCCTCCCCAGATCAATTTACACCCAGGACTCCCGAGCAGACCGAACGGAAATCGCCTGGCAGTTGTGGGGAGGCTGGATCCTGAAGGAGTCGCCGGATCTCGGGGCGCATCCGGTTCCAGACTCGCCGGGACATTAACTATCAAAAGACTTAGATTAGCCGGAATATCGGAAAGAATACGCTTCCGTCGGGCGCGCCGTTCGTGTATATTGGTATCCATCAGTGTGGCGGTGTACCGTCCCAACAGTGGGGTTGTGAAATTCTTGATCAGTGGAGGGTCAAAATGAAGGTCTACGTGCTATTGGGCTGCCTGGCGGTGGCCAACTGTCTGTTCGCGCAGGGCGAACGCGGAACCTTGAATGGAACGGTTTCCGACCCGTCGAGCCTGGTAATCGGAGGCGCATCGGTCAAAGCCGTGAACGTCGCTACAAACGTTGAGAGTGTCGCCAGCACTACCGATGCTGGAGTCTATCGCATTCCGTACCTGATTCCAGGTACGTACCGTATCTCGGTCAGCGTACCGGGATTCAAGGGCGCGCTACGCGACAACGTAAACCTCTCGGTTGCCCAGACCCTCACGGTTGACTTTAGGCTCGAAGTGGGTGCGGTGTCGGATTCGGTTACTATCTCTTCCGACCCGCCGCTGCTTGAAACGGGTACGGCCGAGATCGGCTCCTACGTGTCGAAGAAGGAGTTCGATACCTGGCCCATTACGGTGGGTGATGGACGGCGGCAGATTCAGCAATTCATGTTCACGTCGCTTCCGGGCACCGTCGGTGGAACGTTCCTCGGCTCTATCAACGGCGGGCAAAACTACTCGCACGAAATCCTGATTGACGGCATCGCGCTCGGGCGGTGGGACCTGCAGGGTGGCTCGAACAATGAGTTCAGTCCCTCGGCCGAGAGCGTCTCGGAATTTAAGATGCAGACTGGAACAGTGGGCGCGGAGTACACGGGCGGCCAGACTTCGGTCGCGAACTTCGCCACCAAGAGCGGCGGTAACGACTTGCACGGAACGGCCTACTACTACGTGCAAAACGATGCGTTGCGCGCCAACGGCTGGGGCAACAACGCCGCCGCTATCAAGCGCCAACCCTTTAAGCAGCACAATTACGGGTATTCCGTGGGTGGTCCTGTCTTCTTGCCGAAGATCTACAACGGCAAGAACCGCACGTTCTTCTTCCACAATCTGGAAAAAACACGCGTGCGGGACTTCCGCTCCACGAGTTTCACGCAGTTGCCTACCGCGGATTTCAAGCAAGGCAATTTCTCGCGGCTCCTGGACCGGGCCTTTACCGGTAATGCCGGGTCGGGAACGAGTACTGGCACCGATGCAGCCGGGCGGCCGGTGGTCTTCGGGGCGATCTACGATCCAACAACCACGCGCCTGGTTAATGGTACCGCGGTGCGCGACGTGTTTCCGGGTAATTTAGTGCCACGCAACCGCTTCAGCCCCGTGAGCTCGAAAATTCTGGAACTCGCTCCGATCGACAATCCTCTGTTCGATCAGATGCTGAATAACATGCCGGCGATCGGCACCTGCTGCCCCAATTTCGACGAAACGATGCTGACCATGCGGTTTGACCATCAGATTTCGGCCAATCACAAGGTCTACGCGATGTTCAACCGGAATTTCCGGCAGCGGAACAACTCGCCGGGTGGGCGGTGGGGCGCGCCTCCCGGATCACCAACCAACGTCTACCAACTCCAGAATACGCCGGGCACGATGGTGCGCATCTCTTACGACTGGACGGTGACACCGAGCCTGCTGAATCACCTTGCACTGGGCTACAACCGCTTCGGTAACATCAACCAAAGCGTCTATGTGGACCAGGACTGGCCGTCCAAGATCGGGTTGCAGAACGTGCCAGGGACTCACTTTCCAACGCTGACCTTCGCCGGCGCTCCGTATCAGGGCGGTGGAATCGGGGCCGGCGGACGTCTCGGTTCCGGTAGCCGCGGCGGCAGTTTCAACGGTTCCACAATCGTCACCGACAACGCGACCTGGATTCGCTCCAAACACAATTTCAAAATGGGTTTCGAGGTTCGCAGGTATTACCAAAATTCGCGTACCAAGTCCGGTTCGGGCGACTTCGGCTTCTCAAACATCCAGACCGAACAGCCAGGCTTCCGCACACAAACGGGGCACTCTTTCGCGAGCTTTCTCCTGGGCGCGATCAACACGGCAGGCCGCACGGTGGAATCGGCAAACTTCGGCGGACGGGTGCAGCAGACGGGATTCTATTTCGCCGACGACTTCAAAGTAAACCGGAAACTGACGCTGAATCTCGGCCTGCGTTGGGAAGTGATCGGCGGAATGTATGAAGTGGCAGGCCGCATGTCGGCCCTGGGCTTTGTGCCGAACGCGGTGGCCGGAGGACGTGCCGGCGCTTTGGTATGGGCGGACGACCTGGGACGCAGGGGCTTCCAGGACACTTATTACAAGATGATCGCGCCCAAGTTCGGCTTCGCTTACGCGATGTCGGAAAAGATGGTGCTTCGCGGCGGGTACGGTATTAACAACAGCCCGCCTTCGACGAACTTCGCAGGCTTTGGCGGTACCACGGGCTTTAGCGCACCCATCAATCGGAACAGCGGGAATACGCAGCTTCAGTTCGCCTCCGATCCTGTAATGTACCTGCAGGATCGCTTCCCGGATCTGACGACGCCGCTTCCGAACAAAAATCCGGCGCTTGCAAACGGGGCCGGAGTAACCTACATCCCACGCGATTCCACGCGCGTCCCATACGTGCAGAACTGGAATTTCGGTATCCAGATCCAATTGCCTGCGGCCTCGGTTCTTGAGATGAACTACATCGGGAACAAGGGAACACGCCTCGCGGCCCGAGGCTTGGATAACCTGAACCAACTGCCGGTTAGTGAACTCTCGCGAGGCGACCTGCTGATTCAGCCGTGGTCCGCCGCGAGCGGAGTTCCGGCTCCCTTCGCCGGTTTCGCGGGAACCGTGGGACAGGCCCTCCGCCCATTCCCGCAGTACACGGGCGTAAACCAATATCAGGCCTACTTTGGCACGTCGTCTTACAACGCGCTTCAGGCGCAGTTCACGCGCCACTTCAAAGGCGGCTTCTCGGTATTGGGCGCGTACACGTTCTCGAAGACGATCGGATTTTCGGATAGTGTCTTCGATACGGAAGGCGTTCAGGATGTCTTTAATCGGAGGCTTGAGCGGTCGATCACCGGTTTCAGTTTCCCGCATTACGCCAAACTGACATGGATCTACGAGCTGCCGATCGGAAACAAGGGTTTGATCCGGGTTCCCGGAGTCGCCGGCCGAATACTGGGCGGCTGGCAGTTGACCGGTAACCACCAATTCCGTTCCGGCAACCCGCTCGGGATCGGGTCGGGTAACATCAGTTCGCCGATCTTCAACGGTTCGGTTCGTCCGGATTTGGTTTCCGGCCAGACGATTGTTTCGAACAGCGATGCCCCGAAAAATTTCCGCGGCATTGCCGGTGGTGTGACCTACCTGAACAGAGCGGCTTTCGCGGAGCAGCCGAAGAGCGGTAACAACGTCGTGGGACGCTTGGGTACCCTGGGGCCGCTGCTTCCGAATATTCGGGGACCCCACTTGGTTACTGAGGATCTCGGGATCTGGAAAGCGTTCAAGTTCGCAGAATCGCGTTCGATGGAGATCCGCGGGACTTTCCTTAATCCTTTCAACCGCGTCGGCAGGGGCGATCCTGTGACCAATCTCGCGAGTCCCTTCTTCGGGCAAATCACCGGTGCGCAGTTAGGTGGCCGCAACATCGAACTGGCGGCACGTTTCGTTTTCTAAAGGGCGCATCTGACGCCGATGTTCTGGGCACTCCTTGTACCGCTATTACAAGCGGGCGGGGAGTGCCCTTCACTTTTGAGGGATGCACAGGCGGCATTCGACGGGCGAAAGCTCGAGATCGCGATTTCCGGTTTCGAGCGAGCGATCGCTATTTGCCCTCCAAAGCCCGATATTCACGTCACGCTGGGGCAGTTGCTGTTTCTGAGCGGGCAGGAAATCGAGGCTGAAAGGAGAATCAAGGCGGCGGTCGATATGAATCCCAAACACACCGGTGCGCTCTATGCCCTGGGGCGCATTTACTACGAGCAGAAGCGGTATTTGGAAGGGGTTGAACAGCTCAACAAGCTGACCGCCATCGACCCGGCGAATCACAAGGCGTGGGACAATCTGGGCCTTTGCCACGACGCTCTCTCTCAAGATGCGGAGGCCTTGCGCGCCTTTTTTCGGGCCCTTGACCTCGTCATGAGAGCCCATCCTGACTACGACTGGGCTCACGCTAACCTCGCCGACTTCTTCCTTCGGCGCGAGCAATACGAGAAAGCGTTTCAACTGGCGGCGGAAGCGGCAAGGCGAAACCCGTCGTCGGCGCGCAATGCGTTCCTGACGGCGAGGGCATTGGCGAAGCTCGATAAGCCGGACATCAGCCTGCGCTGGCTCGAACAAGCGGTGAAACTTGACGTGGATTACGCGGAAGCATGGTACGTGCTAGCCCAGACCTATCGAAAACTTGGGCGCGCCGGCGACGCCGACAAAGCCCTCGTCAAGTTCAAGGAGACGAATGTGAAGCCGAAGGCGCGGCGCTGATGCGGAGTGAGTCATTTATTCCGGGCGATCGCCGCGTATTGGCCGCGCGCCGCGCGAAGATAATCGTCCGGAGCAAGCAGGATCTGCATTCCTCGCACACCGGCGGAGACGGAAACGACGTCGAACAGAATGGCGGTTTCGTCGATGAACACGGGATAGTCCTTCTTGCAGGCTAGGGCTGTCACGCCGCCGCGAACGTATCCGGTGAGCGGTTGAACCTCGGCGAGGGGAACCGTTTCAACCTTTCGGTTGCCAGTCGCGGCCGCGAGGGCCTTAAGATCGAGCTGAGCGTTTGCGGGGATTACCGCTAGGACTGGACCGCTACGATCGCCGCACGCAACAAGTGTCTTGAAAACCTGATCCGCAGGGAGACCGGTCCTTTCGGCCACCGCCTCCGCCCGAACGTGCCCGGAATCGACGGCATACTCGCGAGACTCGTATCTTATTCCGAGGCGCTCCAGGAGTCTAATGGCGTTTGTTTTGTCCGGCAATCTGCCATTTTAGAAAATTGCAGCATCGATGCGCAGCTTGTGATATCTTGTTTGCTCAAGGGAGGGTGCTATGTACAGAGTTCGAGATCTGCTTCACGGGCGGGAGACGTACTCGGTGCAGGATCACCAGATGGTATCCGAGGTCGCTAACCGCATGGCCGCCTGGCACGTAGGCGCCATCCTTGTGATGAGCGAGGGATCCTTGGGAGGCGTCTTCAGCGAGCGGGACCTCATGGTGCGCGTGGTGCTTGCGGGCCTGGATCCGGCTGCCACACCGGTTTCAGCGGTGATGTCCCGCAATCTTGCCACTGTCGAGGATTCGGCTCCCGTTGAGGTAGCAATGGAAGTGATGCATCAACACAATTGCCGTCATCTGCCGGTCCTGCGTGGACGGGAGGTTGCGGGATTTCTTTCCATGCGGGATCTGATGGCCTTCGAACTGTCTCGTAAGAGTGAAGAATTGCAGCAGATGCGTGCATACATTCAGGGATCCATTTGAGAACGGGCATAGTAATCTTCGCGCACGGTTCAAGCGTGGCTTCGGCAAATGACGCAGTGCGAGCCATAGCCGGGCGAGTGGCGGAGGCAGGCCAGTACGATTTGGTGGAGACCGGTTTTCTTGAGGCTGGGCGTCCCGATCTCGCGGAAGCCGTCGGGCGGTTGGTGGATCGCGGCGCTGAGCGTATTGTGGTTGCGCCGTATTTTCTGACTTTGGGGATTCACCTTCAGCGGGACCTTCCGCGGATTGTCGAGAGCATCGGCCAAACTCATCGGGGCGTCGAGATTGTCGTGACGCCGCCACTGGACGGGCATCCGGCGCTGAGTGCGATTCTACTGGACCGATTGGGTGGGATCACCACATAGCAAGTAAACATAATATACATTATCGGAACTAATGTTGCCTGGCTATTGAGCGTCAACCCGTCACTTTGCCATGCTCAACACACCGGCTCCGACGCGGCATCTTCCGGGATGCCGAGGAACTTTGTCCTGCAGGTCAAGCGGGCCCGCGAGTCGCTAACGGCCGCGGATAATCGTTAAATTGCTCGCTGCAGTACCTTAGCGCTTGACACCCTAGCAGTACAATGTATAATTTATCTATGTATGGACATGAATAAGAACTTGATTGCCGCTTCCGCCACGCCGCTCGTGCTCTCCATCCTGGCCGAATGCGACAGTTACGGCTACGCCATCATCAAGCGAGTGGCTGATCTGTCAGGAGGTCACGTACAGTGGACCGATGGCATGCTCTATCCCGTATTGCATCGGCTCGAGCGCCAAGGTCATGTTTCAGCGAAGTGGTCAGCCTCCGAGAATGGCCGCAGGCGTAAGTACTATCAGATAACTAAACAAGGCCGGGAGCAGCTGGCGGTCCACCGGCAGCAGTGGCAGGTTGTGGACGGTACCCTGCGGGGCATCTGGATGGAGCCGCGCACGGTATGACGACCTTCCCCGATCAACCGCTCGAAGAGCAAATCGCGCAGTGGCGGGCTTACGTACGCCGCAGGCAGGCCATTCAAGGTCCCGACGTGGAGGAACTCGAGGGACATCTTCGCGACCAGTTACTGGCGCTCAACGAGGCCGGTCTGGCGGGGGATGAAGCTTTCTTAGTCGCCGTCAAGCGCATGGGCAGCCTCGATGCTCTGTCTCTTGAGTTTGCGCGGGTGCACTCCGAACGCCTGTGGAAGCAGTTGGTCATTGCCCCAGACACGTCGGATGAACCGGCGAACACCCACGGCGAGACGTTGGCCGTCCTGAGCCTTGCCTTCGCCGCGGCTCTCGCCATCAAACTACCGGCGCTGTTCGGTCTCCGGCTCGGCGGTGGTAACGGGCCGTTCTACGCACGGAACGCAAGCCTGTTCGCTCTTCCGCTGCTCACCGTTTACTTCCTGTGGAAGCGCGGGTCGGATGTAGCACGCGGCCTCTGGCTAGCGCTTCCCTTCGCGACCGGGGCAGCTTTCGCCAACGTCTTCCCCTTCCGTACAGGGGGCGACACTGAAGTGCTGACTGCCCTGCACTTGCCGATCGCCCTGTGGCTCGCCGTCGGGTTCGCGTACGTCCGAGGCCACCGGTTCGCCGGCGGCGGACGCATGGACTTTGTAAGATTCTCGGGCGAGTTGGTCATCTACTACGTCCTGATCGCGCTCGGCGGGGGCGTCTTCACCGGTTTTACGATGATGATGTTCAAATCCATTGGGATGAACGCTCAGTGGTTGGCGGAGGGCTGGCTGATCCCGTGTGGGGCGATGGGAGCCGTGATCGTCGGATCCTGGCTTGTCGAGGCAAAGCAAAGCGTCATCGAAAACATGGCGCCTGTGCTGACCCGGCTGTTCACGCCGCTGTTCACAGTGCTTCTGCTGGTGTTTCTGGCCACAATGGCGTGGACAGGCAGCCCAATCAACGTGAAGCGGGAGGTGCTAATCGGATTCGACCTGCTACTTGTGGTGGTGGTTGGGCTGGTGCTCTATGCTGCCTCCGCGCGCGACCCGCAAGCGCCGCCCGACTTCTTCGATTGGCTGCAACTGCTGCTCGTGGTCAGCGCCCTCGTGGTCGATGGCGTGGCGCTCGCGGCGATCGCAGCCCGCATCTCTGAGTTCGGCTTCACACCCAACCGGGTGGCGGCTCTTGGCGAGAATCTTATTCTGCTCGTCAACCTGGCGTGGTCGGCATGGCTCTATGCGTGTTTCCTGCGTCAGCGGGGCTCGTTTGCCGCCCTTGAGCGATGGGAGGTCGCCTATCTTCCTGTGTACTCCGCGTGGGCGGCACTGGTGGTTGTCATCTTTCCACCCGCGTTCGGATACCGTTGATGTCTATCAGGGGGACGGCACCCGCAGATAATCCTGACTCGTCACCTTGGTCATTTCGAGCGGCCCCGTAGCTTCCGGCATCGCTCGATCCCCGTTGGCGGAAATCTCCGCTCGTGATTCTGATGATAGCTGCCACGACTTGTTCAGCTACGCGAGGGCTGTTGGGACGGAGTCACACCTGCGAAGTCCGGCACTGCTCCGGAAGTTGATTCAACCGCGGCGAACACAGGGAATGAAACCCATCATTTGATCATTCTCACGATCCGAAGGACGGGCCACGATGACGGAAAGTCCGGCGTGCCAGTTGAGTGTTGGAAGGGCCCGTTATCTCTAGTAGGTCGCCCGGCCGCCGGATGCGTCGTAGCACTGCGCCGTTACAAAGGAACAGTCAGGACTGGACAGAAAATGCACGATGGCCGCGATTTCCTCCGGCGTTCCGGTCCGCCTCATGGGAATCTTGTCGGTCATGTAACTGATCTGTGCTTCCGTCAACTGCTCGAGTATTTTCGTGCGAATCACCGCCGGCGTCACGCTGTTCACGCAGATGCCTTCGGTGGCCACGTCCTTCGCCATCGACTTGGTAAAGCCGATTACTCCAGCCTTGCTTGCCGAGTAACCCGTCATGTTCGGGTTTCCTTCTTTTCCCGCAATCGAGGCGATGTTGACGCTGCGGCCGTACTTCCGTGCCCGCATAGGAT
>SXGS01779919.1_pt1 | contig 11656 bp, 13 predicted proteins | sample 3174681 | NCBI WGS metagenome assembly SXGS01 (sample SAMN11356861, study PRJNA531348) | freshwater metagenome | isolation source: freshwater sample F1-80 | place: China: Fuxian Lake, Yuxi | collected 2017-12-25 | reverse complement strand
CGCCAGCTCCGCGTTCGGAACCGCGGGCTTCGACGCCAGCTCCGCGCTCGGAACCGCGGGCTTCGACGCCAGCTCCGCGCTCGGAACCGCGGGCTTCGACGCCAGCTCCGCGTTCGGAACCGCGGGCTTCGACGCCTGCTCCTCGTTCGGAACCCCGTGCGTCGGCACCTCGTTCGGAACCCCGTGCTTCCACGCCGACTCCGCGCTCGGAGCCTCGGGCGTCCGTTCCCCGAGCGTCCACGCCGCGTACGGAAGCCAGCCTAACTCCCAGGTCTTCCGAGACGCGCCCTCGTCTTGAGGAGCGCTCTCCGCGGGTCGCGACGCCTCGCCTGGATGCGGAACCTCGGAAACCCTCTTGGTCCGCTGATTCCCCTGCGCCGCGCCGTCCGGACGCTGAGCGTAAACCGAAGCCAAAGCCGGAATCGGGGGGAACGGGCTCAACGGAAACCAAGCCTCGGCCCTCGGATACTCGGCCACCATCAGACTCTCGCCCGCCTTCGGACACCCGTCCGACGGATTCGCGCCCGCCTTCGGACACCCGTCCGACGGATTCGCGCCCTCCTTCCGAAACGAGACCTTCCGACTCTCGAACTCCTCGAACGGGTGAGTCTCGTTCGGGCGACCGCCCGCAGGGAACGGAAGCGCCGCGCGCAGGGGAAAGCCGTTCTTCGGACCGGTCCACCACCACCCCGCGTGGGGAGGTTCGGAGTTCGGATCGCACCCGCGGGGAAGGGGATCGCGATCGGCGCACTTCCACCCGTGCAACTCGCGCTGAAAATCGGGTTTCCAGTGCCACTCGCGCGTCGACCGAGCGTCGTTCTTCGATCGATCGTGAACGCCGTCCGGAGAGTCGGGTGTCGGCTTCGTCGGATCGTCGGCGTCACAGCGATCATCTGAGCCGTTCACGAGATCATCGGTATGCGCGGCCGAATGCGCGCCATCTGCACCACCATCACTACGTGCACCCGCATGCGCATTATGGGGTGCCGAGCCACTACTATTACAGCCCGTACTACTCGAGATGGTGGGTTCACCCCTACTATCGTTACCAATACGCGACGGTCGCGGTGGTGTACTTCGACTACTACGTCGACCCTTGGAGCGATGGGTGGGCACCTCAGTATCGTTCGGGATGGAACTGGACTCCGGGCTATTGGGCCTACGGTTATTGGACGCCCGGCTATTGGGCACCGGTGCACACCGGGCCGCGCTATTACTACGGTCGTAACTACACTTACGTTCCCGGGTTTTGGTACGGCACTGCCTATGTGGACGGTTACTACCGCCCCGAGGCCCGTGAAGATGGCGGTTGGAACTGGGTGGAAGGATACTATCTTGAGGACGGTACCTACATCTGGGGCTATTGGGAACCCACCGAAGCCGGGCCGGAGGGCTACGTCTGGGAGCCTGGATTCTACGATGGTGAGACCTACGTCGATGGATTCTGGCGTCCGGACTACCGTTCGGGCTACACCTGGGTGTCCGCCTACTACGACGAGGCCGGTGTGTACCACAGCGGCTATTGGATGCCTGCCGAAGACAAGCCCGGATATATCTGGGTTCCAGGGTGGTTCGACGGCAATGAGTGGATCGCCGGTTACTGGATTCCAGAGTCGGAGTACTCAGATGCGGATCCGACCGAATGGCAACCCGCGGAAGGCTGGGATGCAGGCTGGGAAGTTGGCGGCGGCTGGGGCGAGGGCGCCGTGGAAGACAACGGCACCGAGCGCCAGGGAGTCAGAGGCAACGACGATTCCGCTCCTGAAACCAGCGGTAACGGCGAGTCGGTGGAGGAGATTCCGCTCGCGGTTCCGGTGAACCAAGACGAGCAATAACTTAGGCGCATGAAACCTCGGGTGCCCGACCACAAGTTTGATTTCGACGCGGTCGAATCGCTTGTGGACGCGGCACCCGAGGTCGTTTGGGCGCTGGTCAACGAACTTTTGGTCTGGCTTCAAGATCCGAATTGGCCGGTGTTTAAGCCGTTGGTGGAGCTGATGGTCGGTATCCCCGCGGATCGATTGTCAGCGGCGATCCGTCCGGTGCTAGAGGGCACGGATTCAGCCTGGAAACGGGCATTGCTCGAGTACTTACTGAGCAGGCATCCAACAGCGACGACCTTAATGATGGCCGATTTGCGGCGTCTCGCGGAGCATCCCACGGCAGCCGATGTGGAAGAAGGGGTTCCGGAGGCCGCCCTTAGGCTTCTTCGCTAGTTCTCTCGCGGATTCCATCGACCATGTGGTCCTCTCGAGCGATCCACTCCCGCCAGATCCGAGCTTTGTCCTCTGGATCGAGGCGGTCACCCTTGGCGCGCCAACGATCCGCGACGGGCCGCAGAGTTAAGGCGGCGGCGACCGAGACATTTAGCGACTGTGCTAGCCCGTACATGGGGACCGTCACCACACCATCGGCGGCAGCCCGCGCTTCTGGTCCAACCCCGACCAATTCGGCGCCAAACCAAAGGCAAACAGGCCGATCGAGGGGGACTTGCTCCGGGGGTACCGAGTCGGGCGACAGATCGGCGACCCAGATCGCAAATCCTCGCTTACGAAGCTCAGAAATGGCGTCCGATGGCGAGGGGTGCATGTGAACATCGAGCCAACGCTCGGTACCGCGTGCGGTGCCATGGGAGGGCTGAAACCGGTTTCCGATGAGGTGAATGTGTTGGACGCCCATCGCGTCGCTGGTGCGGAGGATCGCGGACACATTGTGTCGGTGGTAGACGGACTCCACCGCGACATGAACGGATCCAAGCCTGCGATCCAAGGCGTCGGCTAGGCGCTGGCGTCGATCGAACACACATCCTCCGCTCCGGCGTGTCGACGTGGCCGGCCGGTGAAGATAACCGGCGGCAGGGGGAAATGTGGAACTCACTTCGAAGCAGCGCCGGATCTTGCGGGCGCTCGCGCATCACCTGAAGCCGGTTGTCCAGGTGGGAACGGGCGGACTTACGGAAGCGGTGCTTGCAAAGGCCGAAGCGGAGATCGACTACCATGAACTGATCAAGGTGAAAGTCAGCAAAGATAGCCCCACACCGACGTCGGATGCGTCGGTCCAGTTGAGCACGGCGCTGCGGGCGGGGGTCGCTCAGATTATCGGTCGGACGGTGATCCTGTACCGGCCGAGGAAGAAGCGTCCTTCCATTCGATTGCCCGCCGAATAAGATCGCCGACGGTCAGTCCGAGCGCGTCCCAGGCGAGGTCTTCCCAACTGGCGTAGCGGTCGAACGTGAAGGTTTGAAGAACCTCGGCGGCGACCGCGAGCGTGCAGAGAGCGAGCCATGCGTTGCCGCGGGAGAGGGCGGCCAAGATCGAAAACCCGATCAGGTGTGCGGTGGAATTGCTGATCGGCAGGATCAGGCGTTCCAAGGTGCTTGGCAGCAACATTCCGGCGATCGCGATGGAGGCGGGGATCCAGTTTCGCCGACGATCTTTCGCGGAGCGCCACAGGAGATAAGCGAGGGATAACCACCCGAAGCCCAAGGCAGCAGCCGCGATCAGGTAGGCCGAAGACCAGCGGGCGCGATGGACTCGTAGCTCGTGTACGAAGAACTCTCCAGAAGTCGCGTGAAATTCCGCGATCAATTGGGCAGATTCGGGATGTTCCAGAATGAACGGCTGTTCATTTTGGGCGACGCCGCGGTCCAGCAGACCCGAAACCTGGTGCGGGAGATCCCATAGGAGAGCGCCATTTTCGTCCGATTGCATCAGATGAACTCGGGCGTATCGCTCGGAGGCATCGGCGGGGAGGTGGTCAGCTTCTAGAGTGGCGGTGACCCAAACGCGGCGAAGATCATCGGGAAGCCTCCAGTGGATGCTTCCCCCGCAACCGTGGGGTTTGGTGCAGCTCCCGATTCGGATCTCCAGCGGAGACAGCGATATCTGGCTATCTCCAGTGATTTTTGTGGTGGGTGAGGGAAGTTCGAGCGCGGGTTCCAAGGGAATAAACTTGGGCACGGCGGTGTTGGTCGCCCAAGTTGCTCCGATCAACGCCCAGGCGAGCGCGAGGAGATCGCGTCTCAAGCGGCCAAGTATCGGTTGAGCCGGTCAACCTGGTGGGGCGGGGTGGAAGCGCGCAGGTCTTCGATCAGCGCTGCCGCATCGGGGTCCCCGTATTGTCGGGCGACCAGCGCCTGCAGATACATGTCCTCCCAAACCGGGCGTTCTACAGACTGCATGGCTGCATCGGCGAGTTCCAAAGCGCGGGCCATTTCCAGGCGATCTTCGAGGTAGAGCGTGGCCAGGTCTCGCTGTATTGCCGGATCCGGCGGCTTAGAGCCACATTTGCCGGGCGCATCGCAACATGCGGCCAAGCCCGCTTCCAGTGCTTGCATCGCAGGGAGCCGGTACCCGCCTGAAAGGCGAACTTTGGCGAGCAGGTGGTGGAAGGCGGTTTGTTTGGGGTGTGCGATCAACAGCTCGCGCAGCGCCTGCTCGGCCGCGGCCAACAGTGAATTCGAAGGGGACGAGGGGCGTTGTGCGAGCGCGTAAGACACCTGCGCAAACAACCAGGCGGCGTCGGTGACGCCCGCACTTCGCAGCTCGGTCAACAGCTGATAGGATTCGTCCACATGGCCGATTTCAGCAAGAATTCTCGCCAGCATGACCCCGCTGTGCTCCCCGGGCATCGCTTGGTGGCCAACGAGGGTGCTGAGGCGTTGAAGGTCGCGAATGGCGTCAGTGGGGTCGCCTAGGGCGTAGGCGGCTCGACTTCGCTCCCAACACACCAGCGGCTCGTCATCGCCAAGTTCCTGTAGGGCCTTAAAGGCAAGGTCGGGTCGACCATTCTCGAGATCGAGGGTGGCGCGTTGGAAGGTGGGACCCAGGCGAGAGACGCCTTCGCGGAGGCTCTCGGGATAGTTCGCGAGGATCAAACCCCACCGCGCTTGGTCTTCGGGATCGGCGTCGGTGTCCTCCACGCGCCCATTCTCGGCGAGCAAAGCACGTCCGGTGAGCCCGAGCGGATCGTCGTCGACCACCTTGGGTTGTGCGGTGCGAGCGGCCTCTTCCCGTCGAGCGGCGCGAAGTTCGCGCACTTTTCGGCGAGCGGCCTGGAGTTCCTGCTCAAGACCCCCGCGATGGAGTTCCTCCGCGAGCGTTAAATGTTGTTCGACCCTCGCATCTTCGCCGGCCTCGGCCCAAGAGATCACGGCCTCCAGATTGAGGCGAACCAAGCCGTTTTCCGCCTCTCGCAAGACTTCGTCGGCTTCGGAACTGGTGATGCCATCGAGCTTGTCGCGGGCCTCCCGAAAGCGCCGTTGTTCGACGAGCTTTCGCGCTTGTGCGATGCGGTCCGCCTCGGATGGGAAAAGCCAGGAAAGGAGTCCCATTATTCTTCCTCCAGTCCTTCTTCGTCTTCATAGTCGGCATCTTCGCCCAACGGGCCAAAGCGGCGGTACTCTCTTAGAAACGCGAGTGTCTTGGGGTCAGCCCGGTCGATGTACAACACGCCATCCAGATGATCGCATTCGTGTTGAACTACAACGGCCGGAAATCCAGTGAGCTCGTATGCTTTTGGCTGGCCATTTCGGTCGAGTGCGACGACCTGAACGTGATCGGGGCGCTCGACGGCGCCACGGATCCCTTCGACGGAAAGACAGCCTTCAAAGGTACGTGCGGTGGAGTCGGTCAGCGGAGTGATCACCGGATTGATGAGAAATTCCGGGCCTCGCTGGTTGTCCAAGGTGAGGACAACCACTCGCAACGAAATGTGCACTTGGGGAGCGGCCAATCCCGCGCCCTCGTACTCTTCCATCGTCTCCAACAGATCGTCGCAAAACTGCTGGAATTCATCGGACTGAAGCATCTCTTCGTCGACGGGCTCCGCGATCTCTCGCAACACGGGATGGCCCATTTGGGCGACCTTCAGGATGGCCAAGCGTGCTCCCGTCCGAACGCGATACGGTTTCGCGCGGAGGAGTACCGATGAACCCGGATCGGCGACGCCTGCAAGTGAAAGGCGCCCTGGTAGGGGTGTGGTTGACGCTGCTGGCGGGATGTGGCCATGGTCCTCCCGTTTCGTTGGGAAGTGCAGGTGCCGTGTCGTCGGAAATGGCGAATGAAGCGTCGTTGAAACGGCGGCTCGCGGTGCCGGATGACGCCCAAGTGGTGATCCTGTATTCGGGCGAACGCAAGGGGGAACTCGGCCCCTGTGGTTGTGAGCTTTCTCCCAGAGGATCACTCGGTCAGGTGGAAGCTTATGCGCATCGGCTTCCGTATTCAACTCAATTGAAAGTTGACGCGGGAAACTGGCTTTCGGATGCGCTCGGCGATGACGGACGGGTTCGGGAGGACATGGCGATCAGCAACCGCGCGGTGTTGGGCGTGTTGTCGAATTGGCAAGCGTTGAATGTGAGTTTTCGTGACCTTCCTTTTCTTGCAGAGCAAGAGGTTTTTCCCGTGAACGCAGTCTCGGCAAATTTGAGGCATCCGAGCGACGTTCTTCCGGCATACCGGGTGGAAACGGTTGGAAGCATTCGCGTCGGGTTCACGGGGGTTTCGAGCTGGGGAATGGCGCATCGGCAACCGGAGGGTTGGACGCAGGAAGAGCCGATCGCGGCGCTGCAAAGAGTGGTTCCGACGATTCCCGCGGATGTGATTGTGGTGCTTGCCTATGAAACGGGGCGAGACACGAGGCGAATTGCGCGGGAAGTGCCCGGCGTGGATGTGATCGTGGAGGCGGGCGCCTTCGCCGAGGTGTGGCCTCCCATGCAGGAACAAGGGGTGCTCTGGGTGCGATCGGTGGACGGAACCCGTTGGCTGGGAGAGCTTCGCCTTCGGGTGGACGGGGGACTTGCGGCGAAGGACCGGAAGATCGAGATGGATCGGACCATTCCCGTTGACCGCGACATTCGCCGATTGCAGCTGCAGGTGGAGAAGGAAAGAGAGCAGGTTCGGGGTATTCTGTTTGGCACCGAGGGGGAGAAATGAGGCGTCCGCAAGCGGTGGTCACCGGGGCGGGAGTGCGCATTGGTCGGGCCATTGCGCTGGAATTGGCAGCGTCCGGATTTGAGGTAGCCGTGCATTACCGCGGCTCTTCCGTTTCGGCGGAGGAGACCGCGCACGCTTGTGTGGAGGCCGGTGGCGCAGCGTGGACGGTTCAAGCCGATCTTGGAACGCCGGAGGGGTGTGAAGCACTGACGGCGGCGGTGAGCGCACACGCGCCCGGTGTACATGTATTGGTGAATAATGCGTCGATCTTCGAGCCAGTACCTTTTGAATCGCTGGATTTAGCCGCCTGGGAACGCATGCAGGCGATCAACCTTCGCGCGCCGTTCTTGGTGAGCCGAGGGTTGCTTCCACAGCTTCGAACGGCAGAAGCGTGCGACATCGGCGGACCAGCGGACCAAGGCGGATTGGTGGTGCACCTGTGCGACATTGGTGCTGACCGTCCGGTGAGCGGGTATGCCCATTATTCAGTAAGTAAAGCGGGTTTGGTGATGCTGGTCCGCGCCATGGCGGTGGAGCTGGCACCGCGGGTGCGCACGGTGGGGATCAGCCCTGGGCAGGTGATGTGGCCCGAGTGGTACGACGAAAAGCTTCGTACAAAACTCGAGAAAAGGATTCCGATGGGGCGCGCCGGAGGCGGTGAGGACTGCGCTCGTTTGGTGCGGTTCTTGGCGAAAGAGGCGTTTTATTTGAATGGCGTGGTGATTCCCGTCGATGGCGGATTGTCGCTTCGGTATTAGTAAAGTGATTTACCAATAGGGAGACGGATTGGATTGGATTGAACTGACGCAATTTCGGGTGCAGTGCATTCTCGGTGTGCTCGACCGCGAGCAACGGGAGCCGCAAGCGCTGGACATCGACTTGAAGCTGGCTTTGAACTTGGAGTCTGCGGGGGAGCTGGACGATCTGGAGCGTTCGGTCGACTATGCAGCGGTGATGGAGTTGGTTTCGACCATTGCGTTGGAAGGACGCTGGCGATTGTTGGAGTCGATGGCGTTGGCGATCGCCCGCCTGTTGTTGGCGGTTCCGGCGTTTGGGGAAGGGCGCGCTCAGATCGAAGCGGTGGAGGTGCGACTTCGAAAGCCGGACATTCTTGCCCCGCGCGCGACCCCAGGGATTGGACTCATCCGCGATCGGATGTGGTGCCGCCTTGAGAATGTGGAGGTTGCTCCTGGGGTGAGTGTGGAGGTTCTCCAGGAAAATGCCCGCAATGGGGCGTACCGGATCCACTTGGCACCCGGGGCGCGATGGCAGGTTCCTTCGGAGCTTTCACTGCAAGTGATCGCCGGCCAGCTGGAGCCCGCCTTGCCGAGGATGAGTAAGCTGGAACGGGGTGCGGGGCGGGTGTTGGTCAATGCTTCGAAAACGCCGGCCTGCCTGCTCGGAGTCGCTTTTCCGGTCTGGGTGCGGTGACGGCCGGCGCTAGCGGATCACGCAAAGTTGCTTTCCAACCTCGGTGAATGCAGCGACAGCGAGATCGATCTGCGCTTCGGAATGCCCCGCCGACAACTGAACGCGGATGCGGGCTTCGCCCTTGGGAACCACCGGAAAGCTGAATCCGATCACGTAGATTCCACGTTCTAACAACATATCTGCGAATCGGGTGGCGAGTGCCGCGTCCCCGAGCATGATCGGCACGATCGGATGAATGCCGGGCTTGATCTTGAATCCGGCGGCGGTCATCGCCGAGCGGAAGCGTTTGGTGTTGGCCTCCAGCCGGTCGCGCAGGGTGGTGGTGAAGGAAATCAGCTCCAACGCCTCGATCGCGGCGGCGGCGATCATCGGGGCGAGGGTGTTGGAAAATAAGTACGGGCGGCTGCGTTGGCGGAGGATCTCAATGATCTCCTTTCGACCGGAGGTAAAACCGCCCGACGCGCCGCCGAGCGCTTTACCGAGGGTGGAGGTGATCACGTCGACACGGCCCATCACATTTCGGAATTCGATTGAACCACGGCCGGTTTTACCGATGAATCCGGTGGCATGGGAGTCGTCCACCATCACCAAAGCACCGTATCGGTCGGCGATGTCGCAGATCTGGTCCAGCTCGGCGATCGAGCCATCCATCGAAACCACGCCATCGGTGGCGATCATGAGCAGGCGGGCGCCGTCCGCTTTGGCTTGGTCAAGGCGCTTTACTAATTCTTCGAGGTCGCCGTTGGCGTACCGGTACCGTTTTGCTTTGCACAGGCGAATGCCGTCGATGATCGAGGCGTGGTTGAGGGAATCGGAGATAATGGCATCATTTTCGCCGAGGAGCGTTTCGAACAGCCCGCCGTTTGCATCGAAACAGGAAGAATAGAGGATGGTATCTTCGGTGCGAAGAAATTCGGAAATCGACCGCTCCAGCTGTTTGTGGAGATCCAGGGTTCCGCAGATGAAACGCACGGAAGACATGCCGAAACCATATTTATCAGCGGCTCGTTTGGCTGCATCGATCAGGCCGGGATCATCCGCGAGTCCGAGGTAGTTGTTCGCGCAAAAATTAAGCACCTCCTTACCATTCTCCACGCGGATCTTGGCCGCTTGTGGCGATACGATCACCCGTTCGTTTTTCCAGGTGCCAGCGTCTCGGATACTTTGAAGCTCAACTTTGAGTCGCTCTGACAACGGGCCGTACATTGCTCTCTCCGCGCGGGAGCCCATCCTACTGCCGGGATTCGCTTTCGGGGAGAGGGGGAGCCAATGAAATCGTTCGAAGGGAGATGATTTCGCTTCACCCGCTGTTTACAACTGCGTAGGGAATAAGTGTGGACCCTGTACTCTGTACACGTCACAATTCGCGCCACGGGGGCAACCATGCGATTCTCTTTGATCACTCTGGCCTTGGCGTTCGGCTGCAACAGCGGCGAGTTCACGATCGACGACGATGGCTTGGGCAACGAGAATTCGGAGCCGTTGACCCTGGAGTTGCTGACTCCAACGTATGGCGAGTTTTTAGGGGACGCTTCGGTGCAGGTGGAAGGCCTCGTGACGCCGAATGATGCCGAAGTGACGGTCAATGGCGAATCCGTGGAAGTCAGCGAAGAGGGCGTGTTTACGGCGACGTTGGAATTCGACAAGCGCTACAAATTGGTGGATGTGAAGGCCGCCACCGACGACGAAAAGGCCCGTGTACGGTTGCCGGTGTTTGACGGTCACAATCCCGCCGATACTTGGCCAAGTGCGGTTCCGATGCGGTTGACGGCGAGCGGATTGGCGAGCTTGGGCGCCGGCCTGGGCCAAGTGGTGGACTCGACCGGTTGGGCCGAGACCCTGTCCGACCAATTGCCAGCGATCGATCAGGGTTGGTTCTCGCTTCAGCCGATCGGCGTGCTACACGATCCGAGCACGGTCGATTTGATCCCTTCGGACGAGGGTATTACCGCGGCTATTGTGCTGAACAATGTGTCGCTGGAATATGACGGGACGATCACCGTCGGCGAATGGTCAACCACTTTCCCAGTTTCCGTTGGCTTCGGAGAGATCTCCGTCGGCCTGTTGACGGACATCTACGTCGATGATCAAGGAATGCTGTTTGCGGGGTTGGGTTCGCCGTCGATCGCTTTGGATGAGGCCGACATCGTCATCGGCGTGATCGAGGGCGATTGGCTGGACGGGTTGATCGACGGCGTGCTCGATCTGTTGGTCGAACCGTTGTCGGATCTGTTGGGAACGGCATTGGACGGGGTGTTGGGCGAAATTCCGTTGGGCGGCCCTTATGCGTTCGAAACGGATTTGCTGGGCACTTCCCTCGATCTCCGCTTGTCGGATGTCGGCACCGATTCGCAAGGATTGGGGTTGGGTCTGGGGGTAGGCATCGGCGAAGCGGCGCCGATTGGGCCGCTTTCGGTGGGATGGCCGGGAGCGACCGAAGGAGCGGACTTGGTGGTCGGCCTTCACGAAGGCCTGCTGCAGACGGCATTGGAAGCGGGTGTTCTTGATCTTTTGGCGCAAGACCTGCAGCTGAGCGGCATCGCTGGCGAATTGATTGGGGCGGGGGTTCGCAATTTGCCGGGCGGCGATACAGCGCCCGTCGGTGAAGGGTGGTGTCTGCAACTCAATCCCAACGAAGCCCGCGTCGTTCGCCTGCAGTCGGGCCTGGAGCCCTTCGGGAAGCTGTACCTGCCGGACATGATCGCCAACATTGGGATCCTGCAGCAAGGTCAGTGCACCCCGTGGTTGGACGCGTCCGCTGCGGTGGAAGTCGGCTTGGAAATCCGCGAAGGGACGACCGTTGGAATTGAGATGGAATTTGTGGAAGGTGCTGTCCTCGAATACGGCGCGACCAGCGCCTGGGAAGAGGCAGAAGTGGTGGACGGGCTCAATGGCTTCCTGCAGGGCGCTGTGAGCCTGCTCGCCGGCCAGCTGGAGTTCGACTTGGCGGACATCGCGGGTGGACTCGGTGGCGGCGAGGGGGACCCGCTTGGGGGCTTATTGGGTGATATTGAGCCCGCGGTCGTTTCCAGCGAGCCGGTGTTGGGTAACGACGGAGCCCCGGTGGAGGGGATGTATGGGCTGGGCGTTCAGCTCTGGGCCGAGTGATTCGTCGCGCCCGCAGGCCCCGATCCCTTCGTCGCTCGCTGTGTTCCTTGTGTCTTAGCGACCGAATAGGTTGATGAAGCCGGGGGAGGCGGGGAGTTCTTTGCGGTCCAAGATCCGACTTTGTCGAGATCATGACCGAGCTTGAACCCCCGCCTCCCTTGGCCTTGCATCAGCTCGAACGGTTG
>SXGS01581042.1_pt1 | contig 11656 bp, 4 predicted proteins | sample 3174681 | NCBI WGS metagenome assembly SXGS01 (sample SAMN11356861, study PRJNA531348) | freshwater metagenome | isolation source: freshwater sample F1-80 | place: China: Fuxian Lake, Yuxi | collected 2017-12-25 | reverse complement strand
CACAGGAAAAAGCCGACTCTCATCACCACCAACCTGGGCTTCAACGAATGGGGATCGTTCCTCAAAAACGATCATCTGACGGCCGCCCTGATCGACCGGCTCACCGAAAACAGCCATGTCTTCAACATGAAGGAATGCGTCGGTTTGAGGGATCCCTTGAAGAGCGAGCATGACGCCGATCCAAAAAAGGGCTGAGCGAGCCCGGCTCATCGCGCTGGAAGCGGTGCTTGGGCAAGCCGGCGCGCGGCCCGATCCCCGGGACCCTCACAAGTGGCATACTTCCCAGGGCATGCTCTCGATCACCGGACCCAAGTTCATGAACTGGAGCCGCGGCCGCGGGGGCGGTGGAGCCATCGACCTGGTGATCCATTTGCACCAGCGCGGCTTCATGGAAGCGCTGCAATGGTTGGAGCGCCACTTCCCCGGCAACTCCGGCTCTGCCTCCGTGCCATCACCCGCAAGAATCTCCTTAAAAATCCCGGCCCCTGACAGAGAAACATTTTGGCGCGTCCAGGATTACCTCATTTTGGAACGACGCCTGCCTGCGGGCCTGGTCATCCCGTTCCTGAACTCCGGCCAAATTTATGCCGATGCCAAAGGCAACGCCGTGTTCCTCTTGCTCGATCCAAGGAATCATCCGGTGGGAGCTGAACTGCGAGGCACCGGCCTTGTGTCCTGGCGGGGAATGGCCCCGGGTTCACGCAAAGACATGGGCTATTTTGCAGTCGGCCCCGTCAATGCCATTGAAATCATTCTTTGCGAATCGGCCATCGATGCGATCAGTTGTCGGGCTCTCCATCCCCAATCTCGCTGCATATCCACCGCGGGAGCCCGGCCCAATCCATCCTGGCTTGCCGGACTGATCAAACCGGGTGTGCCCATTTATTGCGGATTTGATGCCGACCGTGCCGGCGATGACATCGCTCAGGTCATGATCAACCTCCATCCTCTCATCCAGCGTCGGCGTCCCGCCAAAAAAGACTGGAACCAAGTCCTTCATTCCCTCTGAGCATCCGCTCAACTCCTTGGAAAATAGTTCAGAAGTCTCCTTGGAAAGAAAAACCACCGCCCCTACCACTCAGCCGATGGATCAATTTATCTGAGCAGAGCTGGGTCAATTTAAGTGAGTGGCAAAGCTCACCGTGAGCAACTCGCTTTAAGGTGGGATGTCGGATCCAACCCAATCAACGTTCGGCGATACGCACCCTGAAAAACCGCTGAACATCCGCGCCGGTGGAGGCCTCGAAAGATAGTTCTCCCCCAGTACCAACCAGTGTTGGCGCCACGGGCAGCCAGACCCCTCCGAAAACCTTGGTCGAGCTTTCCAGCACGTACTGTTTGTCCTGAATCGAAGGCCACTTCAAGGAGATGACTCCCGTCGAACCGCCAGTCAGCGCGCTTCGACCCTTTAATCGAAGCGCTGAGGCGGTGTCGTTTGGATTCGTTCCAGCCCGGTACTCAGCCCAGTTGGGAATTCCGTCCCCATCGGCATCCGCGTTGGATAAGCCGAGGACATTATCCAACGATCCGAAGTATTTGAGCCTCCAACTGTCGGGAATGCCATCTCCCAAACTGGACTCGTCCCGATTGCTGAGCGTCACCAATCCGTCTTGAACGGTGAACGGCACGCTGCTTAAGCCATCCGGAGAAGCGGAAAAGCGGGACACTTTGACAAAGTAAGCATCCTGGGGACGGGCGGCAGCGGGAATCGTGAACCGAAATTTAGCAATCGTGGCATCCCCAGAAACGCCGGCGGAATCCGCGTTCAGGCAAGCTACCGCGGCATTCCCGAGAGACCCGCTTGATGAGAACGAAACCGCTCCGAAAGCAGCGTCTGGAAAGAGTTTCGCTTGTTCGTCCAAGGCGGGTGCATTCCCTATCGGGAGCACATCAACACTCAAAAGCATCACTCTGACCGGATGCTCTCCTTGAACTCGACCTTGAATCGGCACAACCACGCTCTGACCTGCAACTCCTTGAATCGCATCAATGTGAAGTTTCGCTTGAATCGGGGTGATTCCTTGGATTTCCGGAACTCCTTGGACAGTTTTCTGAATATCGATCGAGCCTTCACGCACCTCTGCTGCCAGAGATGGCTGAGAACTCGGCGCCGTGTTGGCCACCGCTTTGGCCACCAGAACACCATTGGACCAGAAACGCTGATACCATGAGAGTCCGGGATCCAATGATCGCCTGAAAGTAACGAACAGATCGTTCACATCAATCACGCCGTCTCCAAACAAAATCTGGTTGATCTGATTCGTTCGGCTGCCTTCGAAAACATCACTGCTGAACACAACAGGGGCAGAGAACTGGCCCGACCCGTCATTCAAGAGAAACGAAACTGTGTTATCCCCCGTGTTGGCTATCGCCAGATCAGGGCTCAGATCAGAGTTCATGTCGCCACCCACGACGCGTGATGGACCGATCCCAACACTGTATTTGACCGGCGCCGCCAAAACCCCGCCCCCCGTATTCAACATCACTGACACGGTGTTTTCCACCGGGCTTGTCACAGCAACATCTGGGCGCCCATCGTTGTTGAGATCCATGATCGAGAGGGCGTTGTTGGCGGCACCCCCTGCATAATTGATTGGGGGCAAGAATCCCCCACCACTACGAAGGACCACCGAGACAGAGGAGTTTCCAGAGTTCACGGAGATAATATCAAGCAAACCATCCCCGTTCATGTCGACGATTCGAGCGTCTTGCGGTGCGCTAGCCGAACCCGGCGTGGCCCCACCCACGACGATGTTGCTGACCACGCTGAAACTGCCGGTCGTGGAATTGGTCAATATCGAGACAGTGCCATCAAACGAATTTGCCGTGATCAACTCGACAAAGCCATCCCCATCCAGATCGCTCGCAGCAACCGATCTCGGGCCGCTTCGGTTTCCCGAGCCTGAAAAATTGATGCTCCTGAAGAGATAGGTTCCAAGGGAGGTGTTGGTCTGCACATTCACAGTTCCAGCCTCCAAATTGGCGACCACCAAATCAGAAAAACCGTCATTATTGACATCCGCCAAAGTGACGGCCTTGGTCTGAGCCCCGGACCCACTCCCATTCGCATAGAAATCAGCGGCGCTCAGGGCGCCGTTCCCATTTCCAAAATGGACATTGATAAATCCATTAAAGGAGCTCGCCACCAACACATCGAGTTTGCCATCGCGGTTGGCGTCCGCCACGAAGATGCCCGCGGGCCCGAACGACCCAATTCCCAGAGGGGTCCGGGTGGCTGGACCAAAGGAGGCGTCCCCATTCCCTAGGCGCACAGTGATCGAATCCTCATCCTGATTAACCGTCACAATATCCAGCCTCCCGTCGGCATTCAAATCAGCCAGGGCAATCCCAGTGGGAGTTCTGCCAACCTTCACCAGTCGGAGCGGAGTGGAAGTCGTGTTGCAGCAGGAATCCATCGCTCCAAAAAAGTCGCTGCCAGCCGGCGGTTGATTGATCTGATACGCGGCGGTGTGAAAGACCTGGGAAACATCTTGGTTCACGATGCGGCCATCTCCAAAGTCCCCGGCATTGAGCCAGTAGAACGGATTCAGATCACCCACCACGTAAGACCGTTCCCCTGGAGCATCCATGGTGATTTTCTTCCGAGCATTGATGGCGCCGACTCCCAACGAACCGTTAAGCGGCAGGTCGATGAACAAGTCCTTGGTGGCCGAATCGCCATCATAACTCGTGGCGGAAGGCCTGCTCAACTCAACCTGATAGGTGTCGGAAAGCGATCCACTCGGCGGGATCAAGAAAGAGAAAGCTCCTAACACCACACGTCTATCCACCTTCCGAAACACGGTTTCATGAATCTTGGAAAAACTCAGCAAATCTTGAACGGAAGAATCGTAAAGGGTGTTTCCGCCGAATCTCTCCAGCCACCCGACCCCCAAAAAATTATGGTTAAAATTCGTCACCAACAGACTGGTCAAGTTCGTTGAACCGCTTAATGGATCCGTGGCAAACGATGGGGGAATGGGAAGAAACTGAGGAGGACTCCCAGGAAGAGCTTTCTTCAGCATGGATTCAAATCCGATAAGCCTGCCATTCACAACAGTCGCACCGGATGTGTTGGTGACCGTCAACCCGAATTGAAGCCCAAAAATGCTTTGGTCCGCGAGCAAGCTCAAAGTCACCGGAGAAAAGAACCTCTGCCCCGGAGCGCCAACGAATTCGCTGGATCCCTCAACCTTATTTGTGACACTTCCAGCAAATCCGAAGGCGACTAGATTCGGCAAATAATTCGTCGCATAGAAGACGTTCGAGACAATTTGGCTTGTTTGGTAACTAGCCCTGAAAGCTCTTGTCTTGAACACGATGTCCTGGGTTGTGATCTTCAGCCGGACAGTTCCGTCTGGTTCCGGAGAGGAGCTGAGGCCATCCAGGGGATCCGTCCCATCCACCGTATAAAAAATCCTGGCGTCTTTGGTCGTGGTAGAAACCTTAAACTGCGCCGGATTATCACCGATGATACTCGGATTGGCGACTTTGAACTGGAACCTCGCCTGGACGATGGGGCTTGACCGCCTTTCGGAGTGTGTCCCGATGGCCTTCACAGACACATCCGGCCCGGGTGGATTCAATCGGATATAAAAAGGCTCCGCTTCGGAGACGAGCAATCCGTCTCTATAAATGGGAGCTTCCACGCTGGTTTTGCCTGGGTCGGGAGGGACGTCCTTCGCGAGCAGATTGGTCGATGTTGACGCCGATGTGAACCGAGTCACTGTTTGAACTTCCCCAAGAATGGCTATGGGCACGTCATTATTAAACACCTCGCTGGAGACGGGTCGAAGCTTGGATTCGGATCGTCCGGTGTTCTCGTTAAAAACAAACTCGACCCACCCAATCCTCGGGGGATTAACGGGAGGTAGAATCGGCGTCCTTTGGACTCGTCGGATGGAATTATTCGAAAGGTCGGCAATGGCGAACCCTGTATTCAATGGATCTGCGGCCAAGCCGGCGGGCGAATTAAACCTCGCGTCCTTCAGCAATCCATTGACGAATCCAGGGGTGCCGGCAAGGCCAGCAAATGTCTCGATCGAGAACGCCCCGATCTCAGGCTCATTGAATAGTCGCCGCAACGTGTGATTCCCGGAATCACCAACGACGATCCCACCATCCGGACCTAGCCACAAAACCGAGAGAGGGTTGCTCAGGCTTGCGTTCGTGGCATACAAGGAGTCTTCCATACCGTCTCCAAACCTCGAATTTGAACCCGCCAGCAATACTACTTCTTTCGTTACGGTCGACAGTGACTTGATCGAATGATTTCGTGTGTCCGCGATCAAAAGCAGTCCGTTTGTCCACACAGTCAGTCCCGCAGGCTCATAAAAACCGTTCGTGCTCCCGGCGATTGTGCTCACCGATCCATCAAGAGCAATCCGTCTGATGGCACTGTTCTTCGTGTCGGCAACGTAAATCGTGCCATCTGGGTCCGCGGCCAACCCGGAGGGAAATCTAAAACGGGCCGGTCCTCCACCTACACTGGAGTCTAAAAAACCTGCAACACCGGGCTCGCCCGCGAGAGTGCTCACATTCCCGCTTAAAGTGATTTTGCGAATTGTGTGGTTGCCTGAATCGGCGACGATCACTCCGTCACGCGCCAAAATGATTCCTTGCGGAGCCGAAAAGCGAGCCAGCAATCCCTTGCCGTCGTTTGTTCCTGCCCCGCCCGTTGATCCGGCGAAGTTCAGGAGCACCCCTGTGTCTGGGAAAAAGCGGACGATGCGGTTATTGCCTTGATCGGTGATGTAAAGGTTATTGTCCGCATCAATGACGACCCCGTGCGGCTCGAGCAAACCTCCGCTCAGGAGCGTTCCAACCGACTGGGCACTCGCCGCGAGGGACAAGGAAATGGAGGCCGCAAAAATGACCCAACTTTTGTTTTTCATGTCTAAAGCTTCAGACAGCCACTTGCTCAGCCGCTCCGGAGCCGCCTTATTCCAACGAAAGCATTCGCCGATTTCTGCGGATAACCACTCTACCTGTTTTTGCAAACTGAGGCGCATTGGCATGCCGCAACCGATCAAATCAATACTTCAACCTGACGCGATAGAACGCCGCACCCCGGGAGGTGCGAGGCGCGGAGACTTCACTTACTCCTCCATCGCCTTCTACTCCGTCAGCCAGCACATTCCATACCCCGCTGTGCACATCGGCGGCCCACTCCACGACGTAGCTTCGACCAGGAGTTGTTTGCCATTTCACTGAATACTCCTCGGAGCCGCCGACCCGTCGAACCTCAGGAGCCATTAATTCGAGTCTGGACTTCGGATTCATTGGGTTAGTGCCGGCCAAGTATTCCGCCAGATTCGACGCACCATCGCCATCTGGGTCCTCATTGGTGGCTAGCCGAGGGTCGAGGAGGCCTCCAAAATAAAACTCTTTCCACTCATCTGAGATCATTTCCGCCGGGCTTTGCGCTTCCATTCCAACCCAAAGACTGCCTGGCAAACTCTCGATTTCATATTGGGTGTTCTCGTCGGGAGAAGCATCGACGCGCTTAAATCGAACCGTGAAACGCTGCCCCTTGGACGCCGACGCAGGAACTTTGATACGAACACTCCCGAGCACCGAGACCCGGCGAAGAGCCGGAGTAAAAGCGGCCGAGGGCACCAATGGCCAGGAGGCTACGGTTTCGTTCAAAGATAGTCCGTCTAAAGTCAGTGGTTTGGGCATTCCCTTGGAGGACACGAAAGAGATCGGGCTTTCGAGTGGAGCTCCGTCCGTTTCGACCACAATCTTGAACTGAAGCCCCGCGATCGAGTTATCTTTCCGTACATCCAAATGAACTGGAACATCCACCGTCGAGCCTGGCTCGACCTGATTCAGAGAATCTGCCCGGATTATTGCTTCGCGATACCAGGAGTCGCGAACCGCGAATCCACGCTGAACGTTGGCCGCGATACTCGCTTGGGCAGGGAGAACCGAGGCCACAGTGGTTCTACTGCCACCAACCGACCATTGCCTGCTCCAGTTCCTGGCATCTCTCCTCAAAGATTTTTGAAGAATTCGCTGCCAATCCAAGAATCTAATCTGGCCATCACCACCCACAGCGCCGACGTCGTCGTCCGGATAGGCGTCCATGGCATCAAACACATCCGAGAAAGCAAAAGGAATCCGAATCCCTAGTGAGGCATAAAAGGCGTTGTTAACATCGCTGTTGTCCAGATTCCCGTCCCCATAATCGCCGGCGTTATACCAATTCCCTGAAGCGGTGTCTCCGACGGTGTAGGCGATATTCGTCACGACAATCAATCTCGGATCCATCCCTTTGAGAGAGACCTTCGCTTGAAGCGCATTGGTGGTGCCGGAGGGCTCAAGAATCTGAATCTTATATTGATCTCCAATGGCGGCGTCGGGCGGAATGGTCACGGCTAAGAGAGCGACGGTTCCGTAATCGCTCACCGAAAAATTAGCGTTTGTGCCGATCGCGGAAACGGCAAGTCTGGAAGCCGCGCCTGAGCGATAGGGACTCGTGCTATAGAGGGCGGGCCCAGAAGGGGCTCCACTCCCCGCCACTCGAACGAAATCATTTGTCGTCAAATTTAATCCCCGCAATTCATTGCCTAGAGATTTGGTTGTCGGAGTATCCGGAGACACGTCAACGACGAACTGCAAGGATCGAAGAACCAAATTGGTCCTGAGGTTCAACACCACCGGCACGATAATGGTGGAACCAATGCCCGCGTTCATGTTCCGAGGAATCCCCAGCGAGTTTTCCTCAACCGGTTGCCCCGAAATGATGTCACTTGGAAGAGTGTTTGGAGCGAAAGCACGAGCACGAACCAATCGCAAATCCTGGCCGGGCGACACGACCTGGTTCACGCTAAAGGGTCCCTGGTAGAGGGTGGAATTCTCGCTGGGCTCACTGCCGTCAAGGGTGTAACGAATTTGGGCGTCCGCGCGGGGAGCGGCGAGCCCAAGTGTCACAATCGCTCCGTTCGGGAAATAGCCGCTAGAGGGAGACATGGTGGGCCTTGGAACCTTCACCCGGAAATCCGCTGAAATTACCGCACTGCTGGTGTATCCGTCCCGGATTCCAACAACCTTAACTAACGCGTTGGTGGATAAAGCCTTAGGTCCAGTATAAGAGAAACTATTCGTGGTTGGATCCGATCCATCCGTAGTGTAATAAATCCCAGTTTCGGCGCCGCGGCTAGCTGTGGCGGTGGAAACTTCAAATGTGATTTCATTCACGTTCGTGCCACCTGCTCTCTGGAACTTCAGAGGCGCGAAGATTAACTCGAAATTCGCAGTGGAAACATCGCTGGCGGCGAAGTCTTTACGAAAAGCACGAGCTTTGAGTTGGCCACTCCTGGAAATCTCAAATGGGACGTTAGGAACATACTCCGTGCCGGTTTGCTCTGTTGGGTTGGATCCATTCAGGGTCCAGTATATTTTTGATTGATCAGTGGCACCTTCCAAGGAGATTCGTAATGGATTGAACGCATTGGTGGATCCCGGATCGATGACAGGACTGGCGACTTTTAGAGAAATAATATTACTCCATGTGGTGCTGGGTTCGAAACCTGATTTGAATCCTTTGATCTTCAAGAGTCCGTTGCGATCCACAAGCAGACCGGTTCCCGATAGTTTCTGGGACGATGGGCTGCTCTCTGAAGGCTCGCTTCCATCATACGTGTAATAAAACGTGGTGTCCGAAGTTACAGAGGACACGGTGATGGGGATGCTATTCGAGGAAGAAAGCGAGACGAAGTTCACGATGACGTCACCGACGACGAATCTGAATAGGTTGCTGATGGTGGTTGCGGCGGTATAGCCGTTCTTAAAGCCTTTGACCTTAAGCGGACCGTTAATGTGCAAACCATTAGTCCATCTAAAGCTCTGAAGGCTGGGCTCGCTGCCATCCAGCGTGTAGCGTAGATCAGCCCCGTCGGTAGCCGTCGCCACGATGATATTCGTTGTATTGTTGAAAGTGCCGCCCGCCACTGAAATCAGGAGTGGGGACACGGCAAACTCAAACCGGTTGCTCAACACTTCGCTGGGATCGAATCCATTTCGAAATCCGCGAATCCGAAGCAGCACGTTCGACGAGACAGTGGAATCGACCCAATCCTTGCTGGTCAGCAGCGGGATGGTGCCGTCCGTCGTGAACTTTAATGCGGAATCCCTGGTCTCTTGAGCCACGGAGACGGCTATGTTGTTCGTGAAACTGCCCCCCGCAGGATTCATCACAGGAGTTGCTACGAAAAAGGTGTATCTATTGCTCAGGGCCAGACTAGTCCCGAGGTCGGCCGAGTAACCGCGCAATTTGACCGAAACGGGTCCGCCGGTTAAATCCAACGCGCCTGCAGTTGAAGCCGAAAAAGGCGTCGGATCACTTGCATCCAAAGTGTAGCGGAAGAGGGCGTTCGTGGTTGCGGATTTGATCACCAACGAAACCGAATTGCTATAGCTGCCGCTAACGGGAGTGATCTCAGGAGTCTCGACAGGCGTTCTGCGCATCACGCGCAAAGCGTTATTATAGAGATCGCAAATGAGAATGCTGCCCTCCGCATCCAAGGACAGCCCGAGGGGTCCATTGAATCTTGCTTCGGCGGGGGTACCTTGAGCGACGCCAGAGTCTCCTGAACGTCCGGCTATGGTTTCAACCCGCCAAACGCCGCCCTTTTGATAGACCCTTCGAATGCTATGGTTTCCGGTATCGGAGACTAGCAAACCCGTTTCACCACCGATCCAAGCCAATGCGCGGGGATTATTAAACGTGGCTTCCCCACCAGTGCCATCGTCCGTTCCTTGCAATTTGTTTCTGCCAGCCACTAATTCAGGAATCGCTCCAGGAGCGGAGACCCTCTTGATGACGTGGTTTCTCGTGTCAGCGATGTAAACAACCCCTTTGTCATCAACCGCCACACCGCTTGGTTCATTTAGGCCTGTGGCGTAAGTGGATACCTCGCCGAGGGCTGTGACACGCCGAACCGCGTTGTTTTTCAGGTCGGCAATGTACAGATTGCCATCGGCGTCCGCGGCGATGCCAGCGGGAGAGTTGAACTGCGCCACGGCTCCTACCCCGTTGGCGCTGCCCCGTGTCCCACCGGCGACCAAGGACAGATCACCCTCAGGGCTCATCCGAGTGACTCGGTTTAGAATGGATTCAGTGATGTAGATGCCGTTCTTCGTCACCACTATCCCCTGTGGACCTCCAAGCCGGTTCTCGGCGAGCATGGATGACCTTCTTTTTGAAGGTTCAAAGCGCACGACTCGATTATTGGCGCTATCCGTGAAGTAGTACGTGTTTGAAGTTAAATCCACCCCTACCGCGTAGGGCTCGTACAGCCCTGCGGCAGTTACCGTCTCGATGGTCTGCGATCGCGCCAGGGGAACCACAAACACCCATAAAAGGGCCGCAGTTATGACTTTCTTGTTCATAGGTTTTGAAAACATTCTCGTCAATGCCGCGTCTAAGGGATTATTCTGAGTCTATAGAAGCTCGTCCCAGATTCGAACCGATCATCAGAGACTCCCAAGAAGTCCCCATCCCCGACGACGGAACCGCCAATCGGCTCCCAGCTCCTTGAACCGATGTTCGAGGCGCGTTCGATCACGTAGCGTTTTCCAGGAGCTGACAGCCACTTCAATCGGGCCGTATTCAGCTTTGTTCCAGGCTCGCAAAAAAGTCTTGGTTTGGACTCGGCAGCCACGGGATTTGTTCCGGCTACATACTCCTGCCAATTGGTTAAGCCGTCTCCATCCGGGTCATTAGCAGCATGAGCCAACGGGCTGGAAGCAGATTCAAAGAAATGAGATTTCCATTCCTCGGGTAGAGGATCGGCCGTGCTCTTGGCTTTTGTGAGGACCCAAATGCACGCCTTTAACGTTTCAAACTCATACTGGGTTGCTCCGTCCGGCGCTCCATCCGCGTTGGCGAACTCAACCCCATAACACGTTCCCTGGGTGGCGGTCCATGGGATCTTAATGCGGAGCTCACCGACCATATTATTCCCGCGAAGCGAGGGATTGAATGTGCTCAAATTCCAACCGCATGCGACTTGCCCCAAAGGGAGTCCAGCCAGCTGAATGGGAGCGGGCAAGCCAGTAGCGGGAATAAATTGAACGGGAGAGTCGATAGGAACCCCACCTTCCGACGGAGAAACCAAGGCTCTAAACTGCATCCCCGATAACAGCGATTGGTCGGAGACTTTCACGAATACCGGAACCGCGATCACGGTTCCTGGGCTAACCATCTCGAGGCTTTGGCTGCTGAGCTGCGCCTGGCGCACCCAAACCGAGCCGGGGAGGAGACGCTCCACTTTCGCGCTCTCCAACGGCGCTCCTCCCCCTAGAGCCATTGGCCTGTTGAGTCGCCCGGATCCTGGCTCCCAATATCTGGACCAGTTCATTGTGTCGAATCTTAATGACCTAAAAAGGAGGGCCTGCCAATCCAGAAACCGAATTTGGCCATCTCCCCCTGGAGCGCCTTCAAGATCTTCCGGGAAAACATCCATGGCATTGAAAAGATCCGTAAAATCATACGGAACCCGAACACCCAAAGAACGGTGTGGAAGAATTGCATCCAAACGCGCGTCAGGATGCCCTCGGCCGTCGCGCCAAAGGCTCCTGGTGAAGCCCAAAAGGATGGGAGATGTTCTGGCTCGGCACCCAGCGGGCAGCGCCCCCTCAGTCATTCTTT
>SXGS01461764.1_pt1 | contig 11657 bp, 8 predicted proteins | sample 3174681 | NCBI WGS metagenome assembly SXGS01 (sample SAMN11356861, study PRJNA531348) | freshwater metagenome | isolation source: freshwater sample F1-80 | place: China: Fuxian Lake, Yuxi | collected 2017-12-25 | reverse complement strand
GCCCACGTGGAAGATTTTCCCCAGCGCCTCCGTGCGATACCCGTGCTGCATGAAGATCTGCGAGAGAGTGACAGCATCTGGATGCGCGGCGCGAAAGTTCGTCCCAAGATCATAGATGCCCGAGCGGGTGGGGCGCACGCCAGTCATGAGCGCGTTGCGGGACGGCGCGCAAACCGCCTGATTGCAATACGCGCGCTCGAACAACGCGCCGCGCTTCGCCAACCGGTCGATGTTCGGCGACTGAATCCGGCGATCGCCGTAACAACCCAGCAGCGGCTTGAGATCATCGACGCAGATCAACAGCACGTTCGGCCGTGCGCCGGCAGCAGTCGCCTCCAGCGCAAACGCCGCCACCACCATCGCAATATGAAGCAGCCAGATCATGGAACAGTGACGCATCACTCAGCGGGCAAGCTCCTCGGCGCTCCACGCCGTCTCACGGCCAGCCGTCGTGTCTCGAACGCGCTTCACGTCGCTGGCTTTAACGGGGCCAGCCTGCGCGCCGTATGCATCGCGCACGAACGTGAGCACGTCGGCGATCTGTTCATCCGTCAACCCAGCCAGCGCCGGCATCGGCACCGCGCCGGGACCGCCGAATATTTGTCCAGCAACGGTGATCGGCCCCTGCAATCCATGCAGCACGATCTTGATTAAACGCGTCGCGTCACCACGCACCCAGTCACTCCCCGCGAGCGGCGGATAGACGCCGGGCAAGCCTTTGCCCTCGGGCTGATGACACGGCAAGCAGGCCATCTCGTAAATCGCCTCACCCGGCGACGCCTGTTTCGGCGGCTTGCCGAGGATGTCTTTCAAGTAAGCCGTCTGCGCCGCGCTGCCGAGCTTAAGTTCATTCGCGGTAAATGCTTTCGCCCAGCGTGACTGCGAAGCGCGTGCGCTCTGGCGCATCGCGTAATCGAGGAACGGATCGCGCGGCCGATCCACGGCGGCGGCGACGACTCCTACCGCCTCCGCCTTCGGGACGTAGCTCGCGGCAACCACCGCTTCGAGTCGCACGCGAGGGTTTTCGTCCTGCACGCGCTCCCGGAGAAAAGCCAGAGCTTCCGGAATACGCTGAGACCACATGCCGGCGACCCGCGCACCGTAAGCCCTCACGCGGGCGTCCTTCGCGTTGATCAACGAGATCAGCAGGCCCAGACGCGGCGATTCGTGTGCCTCGAAGACTCCGGCTACTTCAACCAACAACTGTTCTCTGGCGGCGGTCTTGGTCTCCCCTGTTACTTTCGATAGAAACGCATCCGCTGCGGGCAGCACCTCCGTCCGTGGCATGTCGAACAGCAATCGCTTCGCCTGGTACCGCGTCCAACGCTCGGGCGAGCGCAGTTGTTCGAGCAGCTCCGCCGGTTTCATCGCGGCGAGATTCGGCTGCTTGATCGGCGCGCGGCCTCTCGCGGTCACACGCCAGATGCGGCCGTGCGTGCGGTCACGTTTCGGGTCCGCGTAGCTGGCCTGGTAATGACCAATAACTGGATTGAACCAGTCGGCGGCGTATATGGCACCATCCGGCCCAACGCTCACGTCCACGGGACGAAACGCGCTGCTCGATGACTTCACGATCCGCGGCAGTTGCTTCGTCTTGAACCCCGAACCGGCGTCCTCGAAGCGATGCACCTCCAGCACTCCGCCGAAGTATCCACCGATGAGCGCGCAGCCTTGGATGTCATCCGGCAACGCGCGGGTGCCGATGATGTCGATCGCAGTCGTCTTCGGCGACGTGTCGAAGAGCGGGCCGACCGAGTGATACTGCTCCGGCGAATTTGCATAGGAGACGTTCGCGTCCGTGGTGGAACTGCTGCCGGTTGCGCTCGCGCCGCGCACCATGCCGGGCACCGTCCAATAACCGTGCGGCCGATCGCCGGACTTGTGGAAGACCTGTCCGTAATCATCGAACGCCACGCCCCAGCAATTCGCGCCCGCCATGCCGCCGCCGAAGAAACCTTCGAGACGCAGCTCACGCGGACGCATGCGCCACACCGCTGATCGATCCAGCCGCGCCACGCCATGCGGCGTCTCGACACGCGACATCGCGTGCAGACCTTGCGAGAACCACAGGCTGCCATCCGGCCCGTGACAGATGCTGTTCACGAGCTGATGCGTGTCGCCGATGCCGAAGCCGGAGGAGATGACGCGCCGCTCGTCGGCCTTGCCGTCGCCGTCGGTGTCGCGGAAGTGAAGAAGCTGATCGAAATCGCAGACATACACGCCGCCCGCACCGGGTTCGACGCCCTGCACCATCGTAAGGCCCTCGGCGAACTTCCACGACTTGTCCGCGCGACCGTCGCCGTCGGTGTCTTCGAGCACGAGGATGTAATCCGCCGGCGGAATGCTCGCGATGGTCTGTGGATAGGTCGGCGAACACGCAACGTAGAGCCGGCCCTTCTCGTCCCACGAAATCTGCGTCGGCTTCACCACGCCGTCGCGTTCGGAGGCGAACAGATTGATCTCGTAGCCCTCAGCGGGCGTGAACGTCTTCGTCTGTTCCTCGGGCGAAATCGCCTTCGCTTCTTCGGGCGACACGGGAAGTTTCGGCAACGCGAGCGGCTTGGGCTGTTGACCGCGCACCAGCGCGTGAACGCGCGCGTCGGCCTGTTCCACCAGCGGCTTCTGACGCTCGAAGACTTCACGCAACGACGGTTCCTTGCCGTCGCCCTGCGCAAACTTCTGCGTCATGCGGTCGCCATACACGAACGACCAGTTCGCCGGACGCCAGCAATCGAACCACAGGCGATTCTTTTCCACGATGGCGGCGCGAACGGGATCGAACGACGCAGACGCGCTTACTTCCGCGCCAAGGCTGCGCGTGATGGCGGCGGCGACTTCGCGCAAGCCGTCCGGCGTGAGATGAATGCCGTTCTCAGTCAGGCGGCGACCGGATGTGCGCTTCGCGAGCGCGGCCGGCAAATCGACGAACACCGCGCCGCGTTGCCTGGCGATCTCGCGCACGGCGTTCGCGTAGGCGGCGACGTCAGCGTTGCGCTGCGTGAGATCGGGAGCGTGCGAGGCAAGCGGCTTCTCGAACGGCATCGGCGAAATCAAAACGAGCCGGCGCGTACGCGTGGCGAATTGATCGAGCAGCCGATGATACGCGGCGGTGAACTCCGCAAGCCGTCCGACGCCATCGAGTGCTTCCATCTGGCCGAACTGCGCCATCACGACCGTCGCGCCTGCGGATTCGATCTGTCCGGCCCACGGACCGAAGTTCAAATCGCGCCACTGCTCGTAAACCGTGTCCGCCTCCCACGCCATCGAACGAAAGCGCGGCGCCTTCTCCGCGAACGAGAACGCAAGTTGCGCTTCTAGTTCGCCGGCCTTCTGCTCGCGCACGAAGTTCTCCTGACCGACAAGCACGATGGTTTCATTCCCGCGGAGCAGGAACGTCGCGTCCGGGAACGGCGCGAGCGGCAGCGCCGGCTGGCCATCGCCAATGCGTCGCAAGACTTCCGCCTGCGTGCGACCGCTCGGCGCGGACAGCTCCTCGATGAATATGTTACGAAACGAAATCTCCGCCTTGCAGTCGCCGTGAATTTGCAACGCGATCACCCCATCCGCCTCAATGCCCGCCGCGCGCTCGACCCACGTGGCGGTGCGTTGGCCGTTGAGGATGAGCTGCACTTCCGGGCCGCGCGCGATGACTTCGTAGCGGTTCCAATCACCGGGCTTCTCGACACGCGCGACGAGGTTCGTGTCCGCCATCGCCAGCATCTTGTTGCGGCGCGATTCGTCGTAGAGACAGCCGGAGTAGCCGGCGCCGATATCCGCCTGGTAGCCGGACATTTCGTTGGGCGGATTCGCGATGCGCTTGCTGCGGAACTGCACCCCGCCGTTCACGAAGCCCTCGGTGCCGACGAGTTTGTATTCGAAACGCAGATGAAAGTTCTTGTACGACTTCCGCGTCGCGAGGAATTCGTTGCGCGGATTGCCCTCCAGCGAACCACCGACAATCGCACCGTCGCGGATGCGCCAGACTTTGTTCGTCTCGCCCTCCCAACCATCGAAGGATTTGTCATTCCACAACGGCACCGGCGCGGCGAGGGCGGCGGACGAAATGACGCTGAACAGAAGAAGACGCAGGAACAGGTGTGTCGCAGTCATGACATGATTCGGTGTTCGGCCGAAGCATACCCAGCGAGGAACTCCTGTCACGTCATGACCGATGCACTTGATGTGAAGAAATCAGAGAGACCATGGCGCTCGCGTTACTCGCAAGAATCGCTGCGGGCCGTCCAGAGGAAGATCGACGGTGAAGATTCCGCGGGGATTGTCCCGGACAAAGTAGAACTCCCAGTTAATCAGGTCAGTGCTCGTCTCGATAGTGAAGCTACGGTCAATCTCCGAGTGAAACCATGACTGGACACTTCGAATCCCGTCGATGACCTCGACGCTGGTTTTGAGTTGAACCAGGTCGTTGGTTGGCAGCGGCCCGTAGTGCGTGACTATTGGACTTCGTTCGCCAGTGAACGATGCCCATTGTTCAACGTACCGGGCGAACCTTCGAACCTCTCTTTCTCGGGCAAACGCCAGACGGCCGAGACGGTTAAAAGCAAACCTTGCACCCGGGTGTATCACTCCCGGACCGCCGGAACCGGGTTGCCCATTGACGCTGCTGTTGTTCTGCCAGTGCCCCGTGCCTGTGCGGGTCAAGCTAGCCGTACCAAAAGAGCCTGAGGCGGGTTCCGGGTTGAAGTACACCTCCATGTCTTCTGCGACAAACAGAATGTCAGGCACGGAAACCACGCGCTGGACCAGTTGTGTGCGTGCAACGTTTCCGTCGTAGTACACATCCTGAAAAGCATTCGTGATGCAGGCGAACTGGTTGCTTTGACCGTTCAGCGGCAGCCGCATAAAGGTCAGCTTCTCCACTCCTCCTCGCAGCGCGATGTTTACGAAGTTCGACGTGCCAGAACCCGCGCGCACAACTCCCGGAAGAAGTGGTTCCACGACGCGGTTACTTCGCGACAGCAGAAACCGCAACCCTCCTACGTCATCCCGCGTCAGGCTCGAAAAGAAGTCACCGGTTCCAAAATAGCTATAGCGATTGATGTTCGGCGACGAACCCAGGTCAAAATTGCTTCCCCAAGCGCCGGCAACGGAATTGTATCCCGGAACCGTGGGATTGTTTTCATACCAAGGAGCGGCGACAGCAAGCTCGTGTCCGGAAGCTACCCATCGCCACGGATCAAAGATTCGGTGGTGATAGACCACATCATTGACCGATGAAGACGGTTCCCATGTCACCGGGTCATAGTTCATCTGAACGACAGAATAGTTGGTCCGCATCTGTCCCTGATTGGTGACGACCGAGCGATTGCGCAAACCCCAGGCAAATCGCTCGGGATTTGCCAACCCGACCTGTTCCAGAAGCAACGGGAGCACATGCGATTTGATATCGAGAAGATTATGCGCCTCGCCGTTGTGAGCCTTGGTGTGGAGCGGGAATTCGGCGAGGCTCGCGCTCATCTCCGACGCGGGAGACAACGCATTCAGAATCGCGAAGGCGCTCTCAACCGCCTCAATGCCCGGTTCGCCAAAGTAATCCACGAACGCCTGATCAAAGCCGTAGTAGATCACCGGCACGTTCCATCGATAGGCTTCGTTCAAGAACATCGGGCCGCCGATATCACCCGAAAAGTCGTAGCCCAATCCTCCCGGTAGTCCTGCGTAGGGTTTGCCCTGCCACGGAACCGCCGCCCCGTTGGTCTGATTCTTCAAAGGCCCCAACAGCGCAAATGCACCGCAACTCGGCTTGGCACCGAGAAGGGCAAACGCCACAAGCAACAGTCTGAAAAGCTCACTCAAGCAGGAGGCAGGCTCGCAAAAACTAAGCGGATTGTCGAAAGCAAAGTCCGCGCATTGGGGCGTTAAGCCCTGTGATGCAAAGCACGCTCCGAAACTCGCCGCAACCTTTCAGGCAATCAAAAGAAGATGCCGGCCGCCGGGAAAACAAAACCGAACCCGGCGACCGGCGGACTCGCGGACGGGAACCCGTCGCGCAAAGTGTCTAGCCCCGATCAGTTCGACCGGATGAAGTCGTCGAACTCCATCGCAGTGCTTTCGTCAAACCGGCCGTTCGGACCGGCGGAACGAATCAGCACACTCGCGTCAGAGAAGTAGATGCGGAGCGGGTTCCCCCAGGGATCCGTGTATTCGCCCTTGGCGTTGAGCTCCAGCTTGCGGCCGACGAGCACGGTGACCTTCTTCTCGTTCTGCCCCTGGAGCGCCTTGGCGATGTCGGCATTGCTGCCGCGTGGATAGGCACCGGCGTGTTCCTTGTACTTCTGGAGCGCGTCGAAGAGGCTTTCCACATCGCCGCTCAAACGCGCATTGCGGGCTTTCGCTTGAATGGAGGTGACTGCTTTCACTCCCCAGCCGGCCGCGAGCACGAGACTGAGGACGCCAAGAATGAAAAAGAATTTTCGCATGTTATCTCAATCGACCCGGCGTCTTCGAATCTTGAGACGCCGGAGCAGAAACTTCGTGTCCAAGGACAAGACACCGGGCGGTTCCGGCCGACCATTCGAGCGGTGTCGATGCGCCCGCCGAGCGCTGGAAATCCCAGTTGCCTTTTGGAGGGGTGTCTGGTGAATTCACGCGCATGACCAAAACCTATTTCTTTAATCGACTTTGCCTCACCTTGGCGGGCCTCGGAGCCCTGATTCTCTCCGGATGCGCTACCGCTGGCCACGGCCACAAGGCCGCAGCAGTGCAACCGACCCAGCGGCCCATGCCGGTCAAAGCCAACGTCGGCTACACGAATACGCCGATCATTCCCGGCACCCAGTGGCGCGTCCACGACGGCACCCGCCCCCAGCCGCGCATCGTGACATCCGCCGCAACCTTCAGCCACCTCGCCCCGCCGCCGTCCGATGCCACCGTGCTCTTTGATGGACACGACCTCGGGAAGTGGCAACTCGGCAACGGGAAGCCCGCGCCGTGGAAGATCGAGAACGGCTACATGGAAGTCGCACCGAAGAGCGGCAGCATCCGCACCAAGGACAAGTTCGCGGACTTTCAACTGCACATTGAATTCGCCACGCCCGAGAAGGTCGATGGCAGCAGCCAGGGCCGTGGCTACAGCGGCATCCTGATGAACGGCGTTTATGAGGTGCAGGTGCTCGACTGCTGGGAAAACCCCACCTACCCCGACGGTCAAGCCGGCGGGCTCTACGGCCAGATTCCGCCGCTGGTGAATGCCAGCAAGCCGCCCGGCACCTGGCAGAGCTACGACATCATTTGGGAATCGCCGCGCTGGGATGAGAACAAGAACCTCGTGAAGAAGGCCAATGTCACCGTCATCCACAACGGGGTGGTCCTCCATCACAAACGCGAATACACCGGCACCACGCCGCACCAGAACAACGGTACTTACAAGAATCCGCACGCGCCGGAGATGTTCATTGAGCTGCAGGATCACAACAACCCGATGCGCTTCCGGAACATCTGGCTGCGCAAGCTCGGTGAATACGACAAGCCGTAATCGTCCGATCGATTCACGCGCGCAGGCGTGGGCGCAACGATGAGCTCCGAGACGTTCCTCCTTTACGTCCTCACCTGGGCGCTTGTCGCGCTCACGCCCGGGCCGGCGGTTTTCTGCGCCGTGACTCAGGCGACGCGGCACGGATTCCGCGCCAGCCTGGCGGGCATCAGCGGAACACAGGCGGGCAACCTCGTGTTCTTCATCGCCATCGCACTCGGCCTGGCAACGCTTCTTCAGACCGCGACGATCGCGTTTGAAATGCTGCGAATCGCCGGCGCGGCTTACCTGATCTTCCTCGGATGCCGCGCCTTTCGGAGCACCTTCTCCCGTCGCGATGCGGCGTCGCGGGGCGAGCCTTTGCCGGCAAAGCACCGCAGTCTTTTCCTTCAAGGACTCGCGATCCAATTGACCAACCCGAAGGCTCTCTTGTTCGTCTCCGCGCTCCTCCCTCAGTTCATCGACGCGCGCCTGCCGCTGCTACCTCAACTGGCGCTGCTCGTCGTAACGACGGTTCTGGTGGACTGCCTCGTCCTGTCCAGCTACGCGCTCGTGGCCCACCGGTGCTCACGGTCGATTCACAATTCGCCCGCGCTCTGCTGGCTTGAACGCGCCTTCGGAACCGCGCTTGTTCTGCTGGGGCTCCGCATCTTACTCTCCCGAAAATGAAATCGTTTCCCTCCCGCATCGCTCGCACTCCGTTCGCGACGACCCTCGGCCTTACACTCGTACTCGGCATGTTGAGCAACGCACAGGCTGCCGACAACTGGACCCAGTTCCGCGGCCGACTCGGCGATGGGCGCTCGCCGTCCAAAGACCTGCCCCTGACCTGGAGCGAGACCAACAACGTGAAATGGAAGACGCCCATTCACGGGCGGGCCTGGTCGTCACCGGTGGTTTGGAACGACCAGGTGTGGCTCACCACCGCCACAGAAGATGGCCGCGATCTTTTCGCCATCTGCGTCGATCGCGAGAGCGGCAAGGTGGTTCATAACATCAAGCTCTTCACGGTCGAGAAGCCTCAGTTCGCCCACAAGTTCAACACCTACGGCTCGCCGACGCCGGTCATTCAGGACGGGCGCGTGTTTGTCACATTCGGTTCGCCCGGCACCGCCTGCCTCGACACCAAGACCGGCAAGGTGCTCTGGGAACGGCGCGACTTCGTCTGCAATCACTACCGTGGGGCAGGATCATCTCCGATCCTCGCCGGCCCGCTGCTGATCATGAATTTCGACGGCAGCGACCATCAATTCACTGTCGCGCTCGACACGCGGAACGGCGAGACCAAGTGGCGTCGCGACCGCTCCATCGACTTCAAGGATCTCGGTCCCGATGGCAAACCCGAGTCCGAAGGCGACTGGCGCAAGGCATTCTCGACGCCACACCTGATGCCGCACATGGGTCGGCCGCTCGTCATCAGCCAGGGGGCCAAGGCCATTTACGCCTACGACCCGCAGTCCGGGCTCGAATTGTGGCGCGTGGAGGAACGGCAGAATCATTCCGCCAGTTCCCGGCCCACCAGCGGGCACGGGCTGATCTTCGTCAACACCGGCTGGTCGAATGGACAGCTTCTGGCCTTGAAACCCGGGCGCATCGGCGAAGTGCTCGATGCCAACGACGAATCGGCCACCAATGGCACGCTCCGCGTCGTCTGGCGCAGCAAGCGCAACGTCCCGAAGAAACCTTCGCTCCAGCTTGTCGGGGATTACCTCTTCACCATCGATGACGGCGGCGTCGCCAGTTGCCTCGATGCGTTGACCGGCAAGGAGCAGTGGCGCGAACGCATCGGCGGCAACTACTCCGCCTCGCCGCTGGCGGCTGGGGACAGGATTTATTTCTTCAGCGAAGAGGGAAAAGCGACGGTCATCGAAGCGTCACCGGCCTTTAAGAAACTTGCGGAGAACGCCCTTGCGGACGGTTTCATGGCCTCTCCTGCCGCCTCCGGTGATTCGCTCTTCCTCCGCACGAAGACCCACCTCTACAGGATCACTAACTGACCTCAGCCGCGCCCGCCTGCACCGTCAGTAATCCTCGGTGTGCGACAACCGGTCGGCCTCGCGCATGAAGTAGAGCGCTCGGCGGAAATCGTCGCGCTGCTCGCACAGGATGCTCAACCTTCGGAACAGTTCGGCGCTCTGCGTCTCGGCGGCTGCGCGCGTCAATTCGCGGAGATCCCCGTCCCCCAACTCGCGGGCGTTGGCCGTGGACACCCTGAGCAGCCACTGGCTCTCGGGTTGACCCTCCGCCAGCAGGTGCTGCAACAGCGCCACGATCACGGCCGCCAAGGCGAATCCTTTCAAGTTCGGCCGGACAAAAATCTTGCTCTTCATAAGTCTGCTTCCAGTCAGATCCCAAGCCAGAGTCGAACCCACCTCAGGCTCGCTTCACGAATTGGGTAATCCCTCCATCGGCAACCTCTCCGAGGCACTTAACCTCCACCTCTCTCCAGAGCCGGGTTGAAGCGCAAAAGAAAAGCGCCGGGCAATGCCCGGCGCTCGAATGAAACTCAGACCGCGATGAACGCGGCGTTTACTGGCCCGCCAGCGCACCCGCCGGAACGTCCTCGATCTTCGCGTTCTCGTGCAGGAAGTCCAAGACCTTCTCGTGAATCAACTGCTGGTAAACCTCGGTGATGCCACCGCGCTTATCGAGCTCCTGGGCGAACTTCTGCGGGGCCATCTGATTGGCCTGCGCCATCAGGGTGATGCGGGTATTCATCTCGTTCTGGTCAGCGCGGATGCCTTCCTTCTCCGAAATCTTGTGGAACAGATAGCTGATCTTCAGGCGCTCGCGTGCGATGCCGGAAGCGGCGTTGAAGATCTCGTCCTTCTTCTGCTCGATCAGTTCCTTCGGCACACCCCGGCGCTGGTTCTCGTTCACCATTTCATACACGACGTTGCGCGTCTCCATCTGCAACGTGGTCTCAGGAAGATCGAACGTAACCTTGTCGCTGAGCGACTTCACGATCTGGTTGCGGATGCTGCGCTTCTGCCGCGCGTTCGCCTCGTTCTGCAAATCCTGACGCACACCATCGCGGAGTTTGTCGAGATTGTCGGCCCCGTAAGTCTTCGCAAAGGCGTCAGTAAGCTCGGGAAGCTTCTTCTCCTTCACCTCGACGAGTTCGACTTCATAGACGCCCTTCTTGCCAGCGAGCTGCGGTGTCACAAAGTCCGCCGGGAAATCGACATTCACCGTGCGCTTCTCGCCCGCGTTCGCGCCGACGAGTTGCATCGCGAAGCCGGGGATGAACGAATCCGCCTTCACTTCGACCCAGAAACCCTTCTGCGAAGTCAAACCCCGAGCCGTCGGAGCCAGCGCGGTCAACGGCTGGCCATCGGTGGTGCCCTCGTAATTCACCACGACATAGTCGCCAGCCTGCACGGCGCGCTCGACCTTTTGGAAATCCGCCGCCTGACCGCGCAACGCGTCGATGGCTTTAGCCACATCTTCGTCAGTGATCTGCGCGGACTCGCGCTTGGCCGGAATCGCGCGGTAGTCGGGCAGGTCAAACTCGGGGTTGATCTCAACCGTCGCGGCGAATTGCAGCGATTGGCCGCGGCCAAACTGAATCTCCTCGATGTCGGGATAGCCGATGACATTGAGCTTCTGATCCTTCACGCCCTGGCGATAGGTGTCGCCGATGAGCTTGCGCTTCACTTCCTCCTCAATGTCTTTCGTGTACTGGCGCGCCACCATTGCTTCCGGGGCTTTGCCGGGCCGGAAGCCGGGCATCTTCGCTTGTTTCACAAAGTCCTTGGTCACGCTGGCAAATGCCTCGTCCACCTTCGCGGCGTCGACTTCGAAGCGCACGAGTTTCTTGCACGGTCCCAAATTTTCCACAGTCACATTCACAGGCTAACCTTTCAGTGAGGATTCAACTTCAAGTCGAGAAACGCCGCCGCGCCCGTAAAAATCGGGGATACCTTCGCGGAATTGCGAGCGGGCAAGGTAGGAAAGTCCCGGCCACAGCGTCAAGCCCGGCATCAAGGGAGTTTGCATCTCGCAGGCGTCACGCCTTCTTATGACCCCCGGCCCGTGTGATTTCAGGGGCGGCGGTTGAGCCCGGGCTTTAGCCCGGGGTCACCGTGCCGCTCTGGATTAGCGCGTCTTGCCGTCTTCGTAGTCTTTCTTGACCACGGGGGCTTTGATGCACTTCTCCATGCCGCTG
>SXGS01043974.1_pt1 | contig 11657 bp, 9 predicted proteins | sample 3174681 | NCBI WGS metagenome assembly SXGS01 (sample SAMN11356861, study PRJNA531348) | freshwater metagenome | isolation source: freshwater sample F1-80 | place: China: Fuxian Lake, Yuxi | collected 2017-12-25 | reverse complement strand
CGGCGCCGCCGGCCAGGACAATACCTTTCATCTCGAGGGCCTTTCACAATTGGAGGTAGCGTGCAAACTACTGGGGCCGGGACGCTGGGTCAAGGCGTGGCCTACCGGGCAGACGCCTGATCCGCACCGGCGATCCCCCAGATTTTGACTGGCAGGGGGCATTGGTGTATGAAGTACAGTAAACCCCGCAAAGGAGGTCCCATGAACACGCCACTGCCGGCGATCGAAGCTGTGTGTAAACGCCACCGCAAGTTCTGGGACATGGAACCGGTAGACCAACCGCTGCTGAGCACCGGTAGGTACCGGGCGCCGAGGGAACGGGACCCCTTTCCGCTGGCCGAGGGCCGGCTGGTTGGAGAAGGGGATCTGCTCCGGCCCGAGCATATCGCCAGCGAAGTGTTGGCCGGCGGGTACCACGGTCCCCTAGTGGCCGGCGACTTCATCCAGGGGGTGGCTCCCTACGACCTGTGCTGGACGGAGGTCATTGCCGGTTGTTCCCTGCGCTGGCGGGCCGGGTACGTCTGGGCAGAACCCGTACTCCCCGTGCCTGGCGTGCTGAGCCTAGACCCCGAGAACCCCTGGCTGGCCCGGCTCCTGGAGATCACCCGCCTCCAGCTTGGCCAGGCCCGAGGCCAGTATCCGGTCTGCCAGCCCCTGCTGCGCGGTCCGGTGGACATGGCCGCCGCAGCCCTGGGGGACGAGGCGCTCTGCCTGGCGTTGATCGACCAGCCGGAACAGGCCAAAGCTCTGTTGCGCAGTTGCACCGAGATCTTCAGCGCCGTGGCCCGCGCCTGGGTTGCCGCCGTGCCCCCCTTTGCCGGCGGGTCCTGCCTTTACGGGATCTGGGCCCCGGGGAGGGCGGTGCGCACCCAGTGCGACAACGCCGCGCTGCTCTCCCCGGAGCTGTACCGCGAGTTCCTGGTAGGCTGCGACGAGCAGATCTGCGCCAGTTTCGACTATCCACTGATGCACACCCATTCGGGTTCCATCGGCATGGTGGCCCCGGTCCTGCTCCAGGTGCAAGGCCTGCGCGCCGTGCAGGTGAGCCTGGACTGGCCGGCCGGCCCCACAGTGACGGAACTCCTGCCGACCTTTCGACTGCTCAACCAGCACCTGCCCCTGATCATCACCGGCGCCTTGAGCCAGGCGGAATTGGACCTGCTGCTGCAACACCTCTCGCCCAGGGGGTTGTGCCTGCAGGTAGACCTCCACCCTTGAGGCCGTTAATCCATGTACAATCCGCCGTTGACGTCGATGATCTCGCCGGTGATATGGCGGCTGTCCTGGCTGGCAAGGAAGAGGGCACAGTTGGCCACGTCCTCTGGCTGGCCCTTTTCGCCCAGCGGGATGGTGGTGGCCATCTTGTCGTGTTGGGGGGAGCGGGTCATGGCCGTGTCGATGACCCCGGGGGCGATGCCGTTGACGCGCACTCGGTGGGGGGCCAGGTAGCGGGCCAGGCCGATGGTGAGCGAAGACACCCCGGCTTTGGCCGCGGCATAGGGGGGGCCGGCGGCCAACCCGCCGTTTTTGGCAGCCAGGGAACTCAGGTTGATAATCGCCCCCTGGCGCCGTTCCTTCATGTGGGGCAACACGGCCTGGCTGCAGAGGAAGGTGCCCTTGAGGTTGATGTCCATGATCAGGTGCCAGGTTTCCTCGCTGCAGTCCTCGAAGGTCGAATAGGTCACGTACCCGGCGTTGTTCACCAGAATGTCGAGGTGGCCAAACTCGGCCAGCACCCGCGCCACGGTCTCCTGCACCTGCAGCTTCTTCGTCACATCCAGCTGCAGGCCGAGGCCCGGAATGGGCAGTTCGGCGGCGCTCTGCTGGGCGGTCTGCGGATCGAGGTCGGCGATGGCCACCCGCGCCCCTTCCAGCGCAAAGATCTGGGCGATGGCCCGGCCGATCCCGCGTCCACCCCCAGTGACGAGCGCGGTCTTGTCTGTCAGTTTTCCTGCCATCCTGCTTCCTCCATCGATGGGATATCAGAGCACGAGGATCATCGCCAGGACCCCCAGCACCGCCCCGGCAATGGCCGGCCGGGAGAGGGGTTCCTTCCACCAGAATTGGGCACATAGATTGTCGAGCAAGACCACGGCGCAGCCCTGCAGCGGGAAATACAGGGTGCCAGGCACTTCGCTGAGGGCTACCAGGTTAAAAGAAAGGGTGACCAGGTTGTAAAGGCCGATCCCCAAACCCATGACCAGGTCCGGGCGCCGGGGCCGGCGGCCCTGCCAGAACATGAAGAGCACCCCCAGCATCCCGGCCGTGAGGGTGATGAAGAGCAGCACCTGGAGGATGTGGGGGTCCAGGCCGGCGTAGTGAACCCAGCGCATACCGCAAAAGGCGATACCCTGGCCGAGGAAGATCACCAGGAGCAAACCCAGGCTATGAAGGGGGGACAGGTGTGGGGTCGCGCCGCCCCCCCGGGTCATCAGGGCCAGGGCGACCAGCGCCAGCGCAATGCCGCCCAGCTGCACGTGGTCGAGGGTTTCGCCCCAGAGGAATACCGAGGCCCAGATCGGGATGAGGATGGCCAGGCGAAAGGAGGTGAGCACGGCCCCCACCGCAGCCAGCTCCAGGCCGCGGGTCATCACCAACATGGCGCCGATAAAGGTGACGCCGGTGAAGATGCCCACCTCGAGGGCCCGCGGTGCCGGCTGGAGCTGGTCGGTGGCCAGGTGGTAGGCCAGCAACAGCAGGGCGATGGTGAGGTAGTTGGTCGTGACCACCGCCGGGGCGTAACAGCCGCGGCGCTGGGCGAGCTTGAACAGCTGGCCAAAACCAAAGGAGAGCAGCAGGGCGGGGATGAGCCAGATCAACGGGCGTGGTGCTCCTCGCCAGCCGGCCTGGTCCGCGTGGCGCGAAAGGGGGGCAGGTACGTGGACATTAAGCCCGGAAAAACTGGAGCAGTTTGGTGGTCAGCTCCTCGCGGTTATCCTTGAGCAGGTAGGCCTGCACCCGGCCGGCGATCGCCTGGGCCACGTCGTGGCGGTCGCTCGAGGTGGTCAACATGACCACCGGCAGCTCCTTGAATGTTGGATCGGCACGGACTGCCTGCAGTACCTGAAGGCCATTGACGTTGGGCATGTTGATGTCCAGGACCAGCAGGTCGACCTCCTTTTCCTGGAGGATGCGCACGGCCTCGGCCCCGTCCTCGGCCTCGTAGAGCAGGCCGCCGGCCTGCTCAGCCAAGACCCGCACCATCTTGCGAATGATGGCCGAATCGTCGGCGACCAGGATGCGCTTGCCACCGCCGGCGGCGGGTTTTGCCAGGATCTCGGGGGCCTCCGAGAAAAGGGCGCTGAGGTTCTCGTTGAGCTGAAGTTCGGCGACGGATTTCCTCAGGTGGTCGACCTGTTGGCTGAGGCTCCGGATCACCTCGCGGACCCGCAAGGGTAGCTGTTGCCATTCCTCGTCGGTCAGGGCGACCGCCGAGGGCTTCGCGAAACCATGGGCCTCATTCATTGGCCAAGTCTTTCCTCTTGTTGGAACCTGCCGATGGGACGCAGGCGCGATTGAGCAGGATCCGGTCTATATGTATTTTAATGAAAGGCCATGGATCAGGTCCAGTCCCGTGGTGCCGGCCAACGTCAAGTCCCCAGATTGCCATCGATGAGCGACAACTACAGGGCCCAGGAAGAGATCATGGATACGGGCAGTCTCCGTGGGCGGCGGGAGATTCTGCTCGAAACCACCCGCGAGTCACTCCAGGCCGGCGACCTCGGCACCATGCGCTTGGTGCTCAACAACCAGCACCCGGCCGACCTCGCCGACCTTTTCCGCCACCTGGGCGACGAAGACCAACAGAGCCTGCTGCCCCTGATCGCCGAGCCCCTCGCTGCACGGATGCTGGTGGAACTGGACACCTCCACCCTGCTGAACGTCACCGAGAACCTCGACCACGAGGTGCTTTCGGACCTAGTCGAGGAGATGGCTCCGGACGACGCCGCCGATCTCCTGGGAGACCTTTCCGAGGAGCACAGCGAGCGGGTACTCGAGCTGATGGAGGAGGAGGGCGCCGAGGATATCCGCGAGTTGCTGGCCCACCCCGAGGACACCGGGGGCGGCCTGATGACCTCGCGCCTGGTGGCGGTGCGGGCCGACATGACCGTGGCCAGCGCCATCGCCCATCTGCGCGGCATGACCGACGAGGAACACATCTTCTATATCTATGTGGTCGATGAGCAGGACCGTTTGCTGGGCACGGCCCCCATCAAACGCCTGCTGCTGGCCTCCCAGGACACCCTGATCAGCGAGCTGATCAAACGCGAGTGTATCTCGGTGCGGACCGACATGGACCAGGAGGAGATCGCCCGCCTCTTTGCCGACTACGACCTGGTGGCACTGCCGGTGGTGGATGAGGCTGGACGACTGGTGGGGCAGGTCACCATCGACGACGTGGTGGACGTGATCAACGCCGAGGCCACCGAGGACATCTACGGCCTGGCCGGCACCAGCGCCGAGGAACTAGACGCCCGGACCATCGCCGGGGTGCTGCGCCGCCGCCTGCCCTGGCTCCTGGTGTGTCTGGGGGGAGGCCTGTTTTCCGGGGCGGTTATCGATGGTTTTCATGAAGATATTGTGGCCGCCAGCGCCATGCTGCTGGTGTTTATGCCCGGCATCGCCGGTATGGGCGGCAACACCGGGGTGCAGACCTCGACGGTCACGGTGCGCAGCCTGGCCACCGGCCACATCAAACCGGGCGCCCTGTGGAGCAACATCTGGCGCGAGTTGCGCGTGGCCATGTGTATAGGGCTGATTCTGGGGTTGCTGATCCTGGGCGTCGCCAGGCTCTGGACTGGCCAGTGGCTGCTGGGCAGCTGTGTTGGCTTGGCCATGTTCTGTTCCATCACCCTGGCCTCGCTCCTGGGCGCGCTCCTGCCCTTTCTTTTCCGCAGCGTGGGCATCGATCCAGCGGTGGCCTCAGGCCCGCTGATCACCACCCTCAACGATGGGCTGTCGCTGTTGGTCTACTTCACCACCTCTCTGGTGCTTTTTCATATTTGGGCATGAGGGGTCGGCTAGGGGCTGGGCTCCTGGTCGCCGCGCTGTGCTGCGGGGCGTGTACGGGGGGGCGCGGGGCAGTGCCGATCAGGGCCGGCGCGGTGCTGGACACCTATATCCGGCCCAAGATCAGACAGGCCGAAAACCAGACCCTGATCGCGGTAAACGGGGCCTTGTTGTCCGCCGCACCAGGTTTGGGCCCATACTACGCGCGACACCGCGATCACTTGGTCTGGAGCACTGGTCGGGGTCCCTCACCGGCGGCAGCTAGTCTCCTGCGGCTCTTGCGAGGCGAGGAGGAGGAGGGCCTGTCCCGCGGCCTCTACCACCTCGGCGCCATCGAGGAGGCCTGGTCGGGTTGGCATCGGGGCGGGCATCACCGGCGGGCGCTGGTGCGCCTGGCCGAGCTGGACCTGTTGTTGACCAACGCCTTCCTCCGGCGGGCCGCCCAGCTTCAGGGCGACGGGGTGCCCCTGGCAGCGCGCGAATGGACCGGCACCCTGCTGGTAGATCCCGGGGCCCTGCTGGACAGCGCCCTGGCGGTTGGGGCAATGGAACCCGTCCTGGGGCAGCTCCGGCCGGCACACCCGGAGTACCTGCGGCTGGCCCGGGCGTGGTCGGCCTACCGGCGACTCAAAGAGGCCGGTGGCTGGGAGGTGCTGCCGCCGGGAGAGCGGCCCCGCAAAGGGAAGCAGGGCGCTGCGGAGCTGGTGTTGCGCCGGCGTCTCAGTGCCGAGGGGGATCTGGATAGCCTGGCGGGCGGGGCAGGTTTCGACGACCAGGTCGAGCGCGCCCTGCGCCGATTCCAGCACCGCCACGGCCTGGCGGATCACGGCAGGGTGGACGGCCCGACGGCGGCAGCCCTTGAGGTGGGGGTGGACGAACGCCTCAGGCAGTTGGAGGTGAATCTGGAGCGCTGGCGCTGGCTGCCCCTAGGGCAAGGGGCGCGGTATGTGTTGGTGCGACTGGACGAATTTATGCTCGACCTGGTGGAAGCGGGGCAGGTGGTGCTCGAGATGAAGGTGGTTGCCGGCAAGGCGCAGTGGCGCACGCCGCTCTTCAACAGCCAATTGACCCAGATCGTGCTCAATCCCTATTGGAATGTCCCGCCCTCCATTGCCCAGGAAGAGGTGCTGCCGGCCCTGCGCGGCAACCCCGACCTGCTCGAGGAACGGGGCTTCATGGTGGTGAGTGGTCAGGGGGAGGAGGCGCGGGTGGTGCCTCCGGACTCCCTGGACTTGGAGGCCTGGACCGACGAGCAATGGCCGTACACCTTCATCCAGGCGCCCGGCCCGGACAATCCGCTGGGCCGGATGAAGTTCCTCCTGCCCAATCCCCACCACGTCTATCTGCACGACACCCCCAACCGCGAACTCTTCGCGCGCCAGGTTCGGGACTTCAGCCACGGCTGTATCCGCCTGGAGAAAAGCCTCGAACTGGCGCTCGGCCTGTTGGCCGACATGCCAGGCTGGAACCGGACTCGGATCAGGGAGGTGGTGCAGTCGGGCCAGACCAAGCAGGTGACGCTGGCCCGGCCCGTGCCGGTCTACTTCGCCTACTGGACGGCCAGGGTTGACGAGGAGGGGCGGGTGTATTTCCGCCCCGATGTCTACGGCGCCGACGCCCGCCTGCAGGCAGTGTGGGGCCGATGAGGTGCCTGCTGCTCTGCTCCCTGTTGCTGTGGCGTTTTGGCCCGGCCGCCGCCGCTACCCAGACCCTGACCATCTATCACACCAACGACCTCGAGGGCAAGTTGCTCGCTTCGCCCTACTACGACGAGGGGGAGCTGGGCGGTTTTCCCCGCCTGTGCCAGTTGTTGAAGCCGCTCGCCCAGGACAACAATACCCTGATCGTCGACGGCGGGGACGCCTTGGGCTCGGACGCGCTGTCCCGTTGGGACGGCGGCAAGCTGGCCTGGGACCTGATGGGCGAGTCCGGGTACGCGGCCGTGGTGGCGGGCAACCACGAGTTCGACTATGGCCTCGACACCCTCAAGGCGCGGGTGGGCAAGGGGCCGGTGCTCCTGGGGGCAAATATCGGGGTGGCGGACCAAGTGCCGCTCTTGGCACCCCACGTGCTGGTTGAACGCCAGGGTTTGCGCCTGGCCCTGATCGGCCTGACCGCCCCCGGGGTGCAGCACATCATCAACACACGGCGGAACCAGGGCCTGCAGTTTGGCGACCCGAAGGCCGCCCTGCGCCAGGCGTTAGACACCCTGAAGGGCAGGGCCGACCTGACTATCGCCCTGGTCCACATGGATGAGGAGGACGCCGTGCAGGTGGCCGGCGACTTCCCTGAGGTGCATCTCTTCATCGCCGGCGGTTTCAAACAGCCCACCCAGAAGGGCGGCGGGACCTGGGAGCGGCACCTGGCCAACGGGACCCACCTTTTCACCACCCCGGGGGCTGGCTTCCTCGGGCGTATAGAACTGGACTGGGAGCGCCGACCAACGGGGATTGCCTTGCTGGACTGCAGGGCCGCGCTGATCAGCCTGGACTCGACACTGGTCGAGGACCCCTCGGTGGCGGTGAGAGTCATCTCCCAGGCAGCTCAGTTCGCCCTGGCCCGCAGCGAGGTCATCGGCTGGGCCAGCGAACATATCGCCGATACCCCACAGTTGGTGGCCGACCTGATGCGAGCCCAGGTGGGCAGCGAGGTGGGGGTGGTCAATCTGGGCACGCTGCGCCCGCAGGTGCTCGAGGCGGCCATCTTCGAGGCCGATGTGGACCAGTGGATCCGGTTCGACGACGCCGTGGTGAGCGCCAAGGTCAAGGGGTCGGAGCTGAGGCGCCTCTCGGCCAGCAGCAAGGGCCGTATCAAAGAGTCCCAGCACCTGGTTTTCTCCGGTTACGACGAGGCCGCCGACCGGGTCAACGGCCGGCCCCTCAACCCGGAGGAACTCTACCGCATCGCCACCACTGCCTACCTGGCCGAGGGGGGGGACGAGTACTTTCAGCCCGGGTCGCTGCGCTCTGAGGAGGCCAAGGGAGGGGCTTCGCTGCGGGAGATCCTGGACCGGCACCTGGTGCGTTACCCCGGCTTGCGCCGGCGGGACGGCCTGGAGAACCTGGTGGGCAACGCCTGGAAGAGTCGCGCCAAGGTGAGTGGCTCCCTGTCCCGCACTGGCCTCAACAGGTCGGCGGGCCAGTACCCTGGCGTGGCTTTCCTGGGAGGCAAGGACGCCATGACCTGGAACTCCTTGGTCGACGGCCAGCTCAGCCGCGAGGCGCGGAGCGGGACCCTCTCGGCGAACCTGCGCTCTAGTTTCGGGCAGGTGCAGAACGCCAAGCGCTTCCGCGAGGCTGCCGATCGCCTGCAGGTGGAGGCGGTGTATACCTGGCAGAAAAAACAGCCGGCACCCTTTGTCTCCCTGGATCTCAACACCGTGTGGACCCATACTGGGGTGCGGTCCCGGCCCCTGACCCTGCGCGGCAGCGCCGGGCTGCACCGCAGCCTGGGGAAAAACGCCAAGGCGCGCCTCGGTCTGGGTCTGGAGCAGGACTTCGCCCGGCGCCGGCGCGAGGTGGGTTTGGAGGTGGTGCCCGAGTACCGCAAGCAGCTGGGCAAAGGCAATGCTCTCAGCTCCAATATCAAAGCCTTTGCCGGTGCGGCCCCCACCCGCCGCCTCTCCATCCAGTCCTTCAACTCCCTGCAGGTCCACCTGGTGGGGAACGTCTATACCACCATCGACGCGAACCTTTTCGTCCACCGCGACAACAAGGTGGACCGCCTGGGCCTCAAGACCGAGCTGCAGGTGGGCATGGGGTACGCCTGGGACAAGAAGTGGTTCTAGATTTCACTTGCGCCAGCCTCTGGATTTGTCCTTTCTTGGGAGTAGCGATCTGCGATCCGACCATTGGCCAGGGGGCTGAACAATGAAGGATGTGCTGGGCATCATCCTGGGGGGAGGGCAGGGCAAGAGGTTGTTTCCGCTCACGCTGTACCGCTCCAAACCCGCGGTGCCCATCGGCGGCAAGTACCGCCTCATCGACATCCCCATCAGCAACTGCCTGCACGCCGGCATCGACAAGGTCTTTGTGCTCACGCAGTTCAATTCGACATCCCTGCACCGGCACATCAGCAATTCCTATCGCTTCGACAATTTTTCGGACGGCTTTGTAGAGATCCTGGCGGCCATGCAGACCCAGGACACCACCAACTGGTACCAGGGCACCGCGGACGCTGTGCGCCAGCAGTTGCGGCACATCATGTCCCGGCGGGCCGACCAGTGTCTGATCCTCTCGGGTGACCACCTGTACCGGATGGACTACGGCGCCTTCGTCGAGGAGCACCGGCAGCGCGGAGCCGAGGTTTCCATCGCCGTCAAACCTGTGGGGCGCGAGCAGGCGCCGGGCCTGGGCATCCTGAAGATGGCCGCGGACGGCAGAATCGTCGATTTTCGCGAAAAACCCCAGCCTGGTCCCCAGCTCGACGAGTTGCGCCTGCCCGGGCCCGGCGAGGAGCGCTACCTGGCCTCCATGGGCATCTACCTCTTCGAGCCCCAAGTCCTGACCAGCCTGTTGATGGCCACCAAGCAGGAGGATTTTGGCAAACACATCATTCCCGCGGCTATCGAGAAGGTGGGTGTCTATGCCCACCAGTTCGACGGCTATTGGGAGGATATCGGCACCATTAGCTCCTTCTTCGACGCCAACCTGGCGCTGACCAGGTCGGAGCCCCATTTCGAGTTCTACCAGCACAAGGCGCCGATCTACACCCGACCCCGCTTCCTACCAGGGGCCCGCATCGAGGGCTGCCGTATCGAGCGCAGTATCATCTCCGAGGGTTCACACCTGCTGGCCGAGAGTATAGACCGATCAGTGATCGGGGTGCGCAGCATCATCGGCGCGGGGGCGCAGGTGTCGGAGACAGTGATGATGGGGGCGGATTTCTACGATACCCCGGCGGACCTGGCGCGGATCACCAGCACCAGCACTCCTGCCATCGGCGTCGGCCCAGGCTCGGTGGTGAAAAGGGCGATCATCGACAAAAACGCCCGCATCGGCGCTGGGGTGCGCATCACCAATGTCGAGGGGGTGCAGGAGGCCGACGGCAATCACTATTTCATCCGCGACGGCATCGTCGTGGTGGCCAAAAATGGGGTCATCCCGGCAGGCACGGTGATCTGAGCGAGGGGGCGGAGATGCCAGCGACGGATATGCGGCTGGGCAAGGGCAAGCGCAAGCGGATCGTGCTCATCGCCCACGACAACCGCAAGCAGGATCTGCTGACCTGGGCCCGCTATAATAAGGGCACCCTTCCAGGCACCAGCTCTTCGCCACGGGCACAACGGGGTCCATCATTTCGCGGGAATTGGGTCTGGAAATCAGCCTGTTCCGCAGCGGTCCTCTGGGCGGGGATCAGCAGGTCGGGGCCAAGATCTGCGAAGGGGAGATGGATTTTGTCATCTTTTTCTGGGACCCCCTCGAACCACAGCCGCACGACGTGGATGTCAAGGCCCTGCAGCGCATCGCCGTGGTCTACAACATCCCCATTGCCTGTAACCGCTCGACCGCGGATTTCCTGATCTCCTCGCCCCTGATGGCCGAGGAGTACCAGCGCCAGTTGGTGGACTTCGACGCCAAGCTGCGGCCCCCAGCCGTGGCGGGGACCAGCCCGAGCGGGACCTATGGCCGCTGCCTTCTGCAAAAAAAGTGGCCCAGGGGCCGCCCGCCTCGAGCCGCCCCCAGACCTGGATTGTTTTGAGTCAGGGCGCAGCCCGAGCGGCGCCGCCCCTGGACCCGGTATCCTGCTACTTCAACAATACCATCTGCCGCGACACCGTCTGTTGACCCTCCTGTAAACGGTAGAGGTAGGCTCCGGAGCTGACCTGCTGGCCGCGGTCATCCAGGCCGCCCCAGGTGGCCTGGTACGCGCCGGCCTGCAGGTGTCGCTGAGAGATCAGGGTAACCACCCTCTGGCCCGTGGCGCTGAAAACTGCCAGTTCGACCGCCGCCGCCGCCGGCAGCTCGAAGCGGATGGCGGTCTAGGGGTTGAAGGGATTCGGGTAGTTCTGGCTCAGGCCCAGGGCCTGTGGCAGTGCAGCCGTCTCAACTGCCGACTGATATTTCCCCAGGAAACTGGACACGGTTAAGCGCAAAGCTTGTGTGATTGCTGCTCGAATTTGTCTGGGGAGAGGTACCCCAGGGTGGAATGCAATCGTTCCCGGTTATAGAAGATCTCGAGGTACTCAAACAAGTCGTAGTAGCTATCGAGGTGATCCTCCCATCGGGTATGGTAGACCAGTTCGGTTTTGAGCAGATGGAAGAAGGATTCGGCGACGGCGTTGTCCCAGCAGTTGCCCTTTCGACCCATGCTCTGCACCAGGCCGTGTCGCTGGAGCAAGGCTCTGAAAGCCTGGCAGGCAAACTGGATGCCCCGATCGGCATGAATGATCAGCCCTCTGGGAGGCCGTCGGCGAGCCAAGGCCTGCTGCAGGGCCTTGAGCACCAGTTCGTGCCCCAGTGAGGTACCCACCGCCCAACCCACCACCCGGCGCGAAAAAAGGTCGAGGAAGATCGCCAGGTAGACCCAGCCCTGCCGGGTCGGCAGGTAGGTGATCTCGCCGACCCAGACCGGCTTGGGACCGGCGACGGTGAAGCGACGCTCCAGCAGGTTGGGGGCGATCGGTTCCTCATGCCGGCTGTCGGTGG